>Ga0315902_10002213_pt1 | contig 30604 bp, 30 predicted proteins | sample LakEriMetagenome_9_FD_203523 | JGI IMG/M metagenome (GOLD analysis project Ga0315902, IMG submission 203523) | Freshwater fungal communities from buoy surface, Lake Erie, Ohio, United States - Buoy 12 MA117 | ecosystem: Environmental > Aquatic > Freshwater > Lake > Lake biofilm | place: USA...
TGGCTCGACACCATGATCAGATAGGCTTCTTGAATCGCGTAGGCCTCTCGCTCGCGCTGGTACCAGAGCCGGCATTTTTGCGCATCGTCGCCGGTGTCCGCTGGATCGACGTAATGACTCCCCTCGAGGCCTTGCAGGTAATGAACCACCTCATGCAGCAGCACAGAACGATCAAAGAGGTTCTTTAGCGGCTTGAGACGATCGTCGAGGTAGATCTGGCGCCCACCCGCATAGTGGCCGAGCACGCTACAAGTATCCTTGCACGCCAGACGGTTCAGCTCTTGGGTAGAGAGATAAATCAGCTCGGGATATTCAGGGGGCGGCTCATAGCGCGAGAGCTTCCGAATCGTGCTGAACACGACCGGCAGCAGCTCGTGCGTTTCGAGTTGAGTGCTCGCGCCATCGAAGTCGTCAAGGAATTTCTGTTGTTCGCTCTTGTACTTCTCGTACATGCGCTGGTTGGCACTCGCCGGGTTTGGCCCGGCCGCCACACAGTCGTGAGCGTAGAGCACCGAGAGCGCAGCGACAACAACGGCACTTTTCAGCGGGAGCAATCTGCCGGACATCTTGATCATCTCTCAGAACATAGAAGGATCACGACATGCTCGGCACCCGTCTGGGGTCATCACTTCATGTCGCGGCCAAATTCAAACGCCAGGTGGAGGTAACGCCTGCCAACCAGATCCTTGGTCATGGAAAGCTTTTCCTGACCCCATTCTGCCTCAATCGTGAAACGTCCGCTGGCGGGCGGGTTGACGTAGAGGTAGGGTCCCTTGGCCACCGTCTCGACGACCACCTCCCCGCGGACATCACGCACTCTGACGGTGACATCCTTCATGCCGTCGGTCTGGCCACCCTTGCGGAAGGTCAGCTGTATCGGATATTTGGGCGCCTGGGCTTCGAGGAAGGCCACCTCGTCCTCGCTCAGGCCGCCAGTGATAAAGGTATACTCGCCTTGCCGTTGAAGCTTGATCTCAGCGGCCTGCGAGGGAGACACCTGCGCTGCAAGCAAGAACAATAACGACAGGCCGATTCGGATCAGGGAATTCTGTGAGTTTTTTTTCATGGCCTGCTCTGCAAGACGAGTGGGTAGGAGGGGGACATCATGCAACCGATCAAATTCTGGCGATCCAGTGCACTAGCAATGGCGCTGCTGACAGTATCCGCCGCTACCCTCGCCGCCGACCTTGCCGCCCTGCGCGGGAAATGGTCAGGCATCTGGTATATCGGCATGAGCAGCGGTAAAGCCAAGCTATCGCTGGAGGACGGTAATCGCGCCCGCATCAGCTTCACCAATCTGACCGACGAATTCGGCGACGCTGACATCGAAGTCACTCGATTGAACTTCGATGGCGAGACGCTCACGTTTTCGGTGCCTAGCAAAGGCAGCCCGCTCTTCGCGGTGTCCCTGAAGAACAAGCGCGAAGGCAAGCTGCTTGATGGCGGCGGCAAATTCGATGGTGCTGTCGCCAAGCTGGTGTTCGACAAAGACGACTAAGGCCTGCTCAGCAATAAAAATACCCCCGGGCGGCGCGGGGGGACATAGCTTCGCGCAATAGCTGGCATCAATCGCTAGGCAGTGCCTTGATGTACTTGGCCAGTGCGCGCGCCTGCACCTCGGTCAGCGTGTTCTTAAAGCTGGGCATCGCGCCCTGCCCTTTCACGATCGTGTTGTACACACCTTCCTCGTCCTTGGTAGTGCCTGCCAGCTTGGGACCACCCTTGCCGGCTTTCATACCGAAACTGCCATGGCACCAGCTGCAGCTGGCAGCAAACAGCTTCTTGGCATCTTCGGGGGAAATTTCCTGTGCATCTTGCGCAAATGCGGGGGCATTCAGCAGTCCTGCGATGGCGATCAGGCCCAACGCCTTGATGCCGCGATACGTGTTGCTCATTTCTACTCCAGTGGTTCGTTCTTATGACGTTTTTTATTATGTTGTTACACGCTACTACGAGGCCATCCGTTCGGCCTGAATTTTTATACTACTGTCGTTGTATTCGCTTGACTGCCAGCCAGCGCATCACCGGGAACAGCTCAAGGCGATACACCAACGAAAAAAGCGGGAAGTTTTCACTTCCCGCTTTCCATCGCTCGAATTACTTGAGCGCGAACACGATCAGCTGACCGTTATCGGTCGGCATTTCGCTGAACGGCGAGCCGAACAGAGGACCGTAGTTACCTGCCACGTGGCTGCCCCAGCCCGTCACGACGGCAACGTACTGCTTGCCCTTCGCGGTGTAGCTGATCACGCCGCCATGGTGGCCGAGGCCATTGTTGTGGCTCCACAGCTCTTTGCCAGTCTTGGCATCGAGTGCCTGGAACACGCCATCAGCGCCAGGAACGAACACGAGATCACCCTTGGTCGACAGCAGCGAAGCGAGCACAGGATACTTGTACTCGACGCGCCATGCCATCTTGCCGGTGATCGGCTCACGTGCCTGGATGGTGCCGTAGGCCTGCCTGCCCTTCGGATGCGTCGCAGTCCACGATGCGCCGAAGTAGTTCTGGCCAGAGAAGTCTTTCGGACGCTCGGCCTTCACGACTTCGAGGTCAAAGCACCACTGTTGCGTGGCCTTGTACATCAGGCCAGTCTTCGGGCTATAGGAACCTGCGTTCCAGGAGATCGATCCATCAATCGCCGGGCACATGTTCGGGAACTTGCCTTCGGTGAAGTCGACGCGACCGATCAGCTCACCTTTGGGAGAGACGCCCTTGATGTAGTTGAAGGTGCCGTCATCGATCATGTAGGCATTCTCGACGTCGAGCTTGTTACCGCCGCCCAGCTTGGATCCGTTGTAAACGAAGATGATGCCGCCCTTGTTCGGGTGAACGATGTAGTCCTTCCCGTTCTTCGAGATGCGCATGAACTCACCCACAGCGCTGTCAAAGTCCCAAGCATCATGCGGCATTTCCTGGAAATAGGACTTCAGCTTGCCCGTATCTGGATCAAGCACGACCACCGAGGAGCTGTACAGGTTGTCGCCTGGACGTGCGCCTTCGGTCTTCCAGTTGTCGCCAGAGTAGTCATAGTCAGGCGCCGGGTTCGCAGTGCCCCACCATACGGAGTTGGTTTTCGGGTCGTACTGGCCTGTCATCCAGCCGCCACCGCCGCCGGTCTTCCAGGAGTCATTGCCCCACGATGCGCGCGAACGCTCATCGCCACCGATGGTGTCGAACTGCCATAAGGTCTCGCCGGTCTGGGCGTTGAGGCCGAAGATCGGGCCGCAGCAGCCGGAGAGCTCGCCACCATTCGAGCCGATGATGACTTTGTCCTTCACGACCAGCGGAGCGCCCGTGAAGCCCTTGTTGCCCTTCTCGACGGTCATGACCATCTTGTCCCAGACAGGCTTGCCGGTCTTCTGATCAAGCGCGATCACGCGACCATCAACGGTACCCATGTAAACCTTGCCGTGAGCAATCGCGATACCGCGGTTGTAGGGGTTGTAGAACGTGCCTTCGCCGCGCTCATTGTCCAGCTTGGCCTGGTAGCTCCAGATGGCTTTGCCGTTGGTGCCGTCCAGCGCCCACACCTTGCCCGAAGCAGAGGTGTAGTAGAGGATGCCATCGACTGCCAGCGGGAAAGACTGGATGCCGCGCTTGGTGGCATTCGGCGTGTGGATCCACGCCACACCCAAGTTCTTCACATTGGATGTGTTGATCTGATCCAGACCGCTATGGTGATAGCCATTGAAATCCTGGTGGTACATCAACCAGTTGTTTGGATCTTTGTGGGCATTGAGCAGACGGTCCCAAGAGACATCACCAGCGACGGCGACTGCGGCACCGGCCAGCATCAGAGAACCCGCGACTACCTTGAGTTTGGTATTGACAGCACTCTTCATTGTGTTTCCTCCAAAAAGTCCTACGCTTCTTATCGTTATAGTGAGTCCCGCTCACCCTGCCTCATGCGATCGGACTGCCCCGCAAAAAGCCTTAACGCCTGGTGAAACTACGGTGACCCGAGAAATATACGATTCAATCTGCATTCAAACAAGCCGTTCTTTGTTCCAAAGCGCCAATTTTTTTGGTAAGGGGCGCAAGTCTGAATGGTCCGTGAGAATCAGCATCGTGAGGGGGCGCAGCATGAAGAATCAAAAAGTCCACCGCTAGGCGCTACTATCTTGCACTGCCAGATGCGCCGCAGGTGGCCAAGATCACAGCCCACCTGGCGGTCTTCGCTAGATAATTGTTAAGTCAGGCGGTACCGACCGAGCGCTGTCGTTGAGATGCACACGCCAATATTTTTGCAGCGCAGCGTTTTGCTGCTGCGCGCAAGGATCTTGTTATATTTAAAAGAGGCGATTCAATAAACACGCGGGCCAACAGAGGGCGCGACGGTGCTTTGCCCTAAAAGTCTAGGGGTTATCCTTCATCGTCCCGACTCACAATCCGAGCGGATCGCATTGCCAGCGCTCTCAACCGTCCAGGATTTGCCATAACTACCGAAGACCATCCTGAGCACTCTGTCCATATTCTTTTTCTCGACCGGGTCGTTAAAGCTCCGGCTCTCCAGCTTCTCCTGCGCCTCTTCACGTGCCATGCCGCTCTCCCGCCAGCCCTGCGCCTCGGAAGCGAAATTCCCCATGTCCGCGCAGGTCATGGTACCTAGCGGATACGGCGCCGCCATCACTGAAAAGCAGGCGGTAGCCAGCAGTAAAGATGCGCACGTTTTTTTCATTTTCTCCTCCGGCGTGAATTCGGTAGTTGAGTCCTGTAAGCCACAGACGTTATCATGAGCGCCGAATCACTGTCATCGTGCGACAACCAGCCATTCCACGCACGCCACACATCTTTACGTATTATGAATGCCATAATCAGAACAATAATACGGCTTAGCCTGTGCTTACTATCGTTTTCCTCTGCGGGCGTCCTCGCGGATCCCGCAGTATTCAAAGACTGTCCCGATTGCCCTGACATGGTTGCGCTGCCGGCCGGTAGGTTCATGATGGGCGTAGCGGGCAAGAGCGCAGAGCATAATGCGCAACCGGCTCATGCGGTAAACGTCAAAGCTTTCGCAATAGGTAAATTTGAAGTCACTCAAGATGAATGGTTCGCCGTCATGGGTACGCGGCCTGCCCAGTTCAAAGGTGGCCGTCACCCGGTCGAACAAGTCACCTGGAAACTTGCACGCGAATTCACGCGCAAGCTCTCCGAAAAAACCGGGAAAAAATACCGACTACCTACGGAAGCCGAGTGGGAATATGCGGCGCGTGGCGGCACTGACGGCGAGTTTTATTTCGGTCAAGGCACCATCACAGACCATGCCTGGTTCGATGACAATTCTGATGAGACCACGCACACCGTCGGCCAGAAAAAACCCAATGCCCATGGCCTGCATGACCTCTACGGCAATGTCTGGGAATGGACCGAAGATTGCTGGAACGAGAGCTACGTCGGTGCACCGGAAGACGGCAGCGCGTGGACCAGCGGCGACTGCGCTCAGCGCGTCGTACGCGGCGGTACCTGGTACAGCAAGCCGACATCCATCGGCTCTTCCATCAGAGCAAAGTTCTCCTCCGAGATTCGGTACAGCAGCCGTGGCGGCGGATTCCGCGTGGTACGTGAGGACTGAGCACTTCTTTGAGAGCTACTCGCCCTGTGATATGGTCTGCGTTCGCAAGAAACATCATTCCGCGCGCTGTCGCGTGACAGAGTGGCGAGTTTCCTGCATCGGATTACGTACTTAAAAAAACAATAAGCGGACTCAGTCCGTAAAGGGGACATGATGCAGAAACAGCGCGTTGCCGTCGTCACCGGCGGGGCCATGGGCATAGGCGGAGAATCCGTCGCACAGCTCGCAAGAACCGGTCATCATGTCGTCATCGCCGACCGCGACACTGCGGCCGCCACACAGACTGCTGAGCAGCTTGCCCAGGAAGGACTGTCCGTTAGTATCGTCGAGATCGACGTGGGCAAGGCGGAATCGGTCGCAGCAGCCTTCGAGAGCATCCAAAAAGATTTCGGACGTTGTGACGTGCTGGTCAACAGTGCGGGTCTGGCCAAGGTCTATCCCTTCCTTGAATATCCGCTCGATCATTTCGAACACACAATGAACGTCAACGTCACGGGCACGCTGCTGTGCAGCCAGCACGCGGCGCGCATGATGGTCAAAGAGAAGTGGGGAAGAATCATCAATATCGCATCGGTCGCCGGCATGCGCGCCGTCGGCACGGGTCGTACGGCGTATGGCACCTCGAAAGGTGCAGTGATTGCGCTGACGCGCCAGATGGCCGTCGAGCTGGCCGAGCATGGCATCACGGCCAATGCCGTTTCACCGGGTCCAGTCGACACGCCTTTCACCCGCGTGCTGCACACAGAAAAATTCAAGAAAGAATATTCGAGCGCGATACCGATGAACCGCTACGGCACGGTCTCCGAGATCGCTGCAGTGGTCGCCTTCCTGGCCTCAGATCAAGCCTCCTACATCACGGGCATATCCATGCCGGTCGATGGTGGCTTCCTGTCCTCGGGCGCACGCGGCATCTGATCGCGCCAAAGATTTCTGTTTTCAGACCCCTGCATCATGGCCTCTCGCGTTCACGCCACGTATTACCTTGACACTGCGGTTGCTCCTGAACGCGCCGCCGACATCATCGCGGGCGAGCAATCGTCCGGCACTTTCGTTCCGATTCCCGGCGAAGACGAGGCACTGAAAGCACGCGCCGCGGCCAGCTGGGAAATCACGCCGCTAGATGAACCGTCGGCCGGTCCGAACAAACGCTACCAGCTGAAGCTCTCGTGGCCGCTAGAGAATTTCGGTGCATCGCTGCCGAACCTGATGGCCACCGTCGCCGGTAATCTGTATGAACTGAAGCCCGTCGCGGGCCTGCGGCTGATGGATATCGAGCTACCAGATGAATTCGCGGCAGCGTATCCAGGCCCGGCCTTCGGCATTTCAGGCACTCGGCAACTCGCCGGTGTTTCTGCAGGCCCGATGGTGGGCACCATCATCAAACCCTCCGTGGGTTTGTCCGCACAGAGTACCGCCGAGCTTGTCGATCAGCTGTGTGCCGCCGGAATTGATTTCATCAAGGATGACGAATTGCAGGCCGATGGCCCCGCCTGCCCTTTCGATGAACGCGCGCGCAAGGTGATGGAGGTAATCAATCACCACGCCGATCGAACAGGCAAGAAAGTCATGTATGCGTTCAACCTGACCGGCGAGCTGGACGACATGAAGCGCCGACATGACTTGGTGCTGTCGCTCGGCGGTACGCTGACGATGCTGAGCCTGAATTCTGTCGGCATGACCGGCTTCAACGCGTTCCGCAAGCATGCGCAGCTACCGATTCATGCGCACCGCAATGGCTGGGGCTATCTGCAAGGCGGTTGGTCTTACATCGCCTGGCAAAAACTATGGCGCCTGGCAGGTGCGGATCAGATGCATGTGAACGGACTGGCGAATAAATTTCATGAAAGTGATGAGAGCGTAATTGCATCTGCGCGCGCCTGCATGACACCGATGTTTGCGCACAAGCCATGCACTGTGATGCCGGTATTCTCGTCAGGACAAACGATAAGGCAAGCGCCGGGCACCTGGACGGCATTGCAATCGACAGATTTGATTTTCCTTGCGGGTGGCGGACTGTTCGCGCATCCCGGCGGCATTGCCGCTGGCGTCGCAGCACTCAGACAATCATGGGAAGCAGCGATGCAGGGAGTTCCACTAGAAACCGCTGCGAAGACCCACCGCGAACTGAGAGAAGCACTGGAAAAATTTTCTGGCTGATTCTGTCGACAGAGACGCCGGCGACGAATAACAACAAAGGAGCGCATCATGACCCCATTTACCCGCCGTGACTTTCTGATCGCCAGCGGTGCCGCCGCGATCACTGGCCCTTGGGTCCACACCGCCCACGCTGCAGAATTCGAGTTCAAGTTCGGCACCAACCTGCCTGCCACGCACCCGCTGTCGGCACGACTGATCGAGGCCACCAAAGCGATCAAGGAGCAAACCGATGGCAAGCTGAATATTCGCGTATTTCCCAATAATCAGCTCGGTGGTGACCCGGCGATGTTCACTCAGCTACGCAGCGGCGCGCTGGAATTTTTTTCCGTCTCGGGTGCAAATGCGCTGTCGTCGCTGGTACCCAAGGCAGCACTGTCCGGCGTCGGCTTCGCCTTCAAAACGTATGATCAAGTCTGGCAGGGCATGGATGGCGATCTGGGCAAGCATATTCGCGCGCAGATCACAGGCGCAGGGCTAGTGGTGATGGATCGCATCTGGGACAACGGCTTTCGCCAGATCACCAACAACGTCAAGCCGATTGCCAGCGTAGCTGATCTGTCGAGCATGAAAATCCGTGTACCGATCGGCAAGCTGTGGATCTCGCTGTTCGAATCGCTGGGCGCAGCGCCCTCGGGCATCAGCTTCAATGAGGTGTATTCCGCGCTGCAAACGCGCGTTGTCGATGGGCAGGAAAATCCGCTGGCGATCGCCTCGGTTGCGCGGCTGTATGAGGTGCAAAAATACTGCTCACTGACCAACCACATGTGGGACGGTTTCTGGGTGCTGGCCAACAAGCGCGCATGGGACAGAATGCCAGCACGTGTGCAAGAGATCGCAGCCAAGAATTTCAATGAATTCGCCCTCTTGCAGCGCAAAGATATCGCCGAAATGAATTCGCAGCTGCGTAAATCACTGGAAGAAAAAGGTATGGTATTCAACACCGCCGATCCCCTCTCCTTCCGTGACAAGCTGCGTAGCAGCGGCTATTACGCGAACTGGCGCAAGGAATTCGGCGATGACGCATGGGGATTGCTTGAAAAAGCTGCCGGCAGACTTGCATGAGCGAACTCACCGACGCACCACCTCAGGCACCCGCAGGCAGTCTGCTAGCGCGTCTCGACTCGGCGCTCGGCTGGCTAGTGGCACTGCCTGCAGCAGTACTGGTGGCCGTCGAAGTCGTGCTGTTGTTTACGGGCGTGATCGCCCGCTACGTCTTTCACAAACCGCTGATCATCGCTGACGAACTCTCCAGTGTTCTGTTCCTGTGGCTAGCCATGATGGGCGCAGCAGTTGCTCTGCATCGCAATGCACACATGCGCATGACCGCGCTCGTGAACGGCAGCGGCGATCTATGGCGCGCGCGCTGGGACTGGGCCGCCTGGGCTGCTTGTTTGTGCTTTCTGGCGCTGCTCGCCGAGCCGAGCATTGGCTATCTGTTGCAGCAGCGAGAAATCGAACTGCCCGGGTTGTCGATCTCGGATGGCTGGCGCGCGGCCGCCATGCCGGTAGCCACCCTGCTGATGATCGTGATCACGCTGGTCAAGCTCTTGATGCGCGGCACGCGTGAGACATTGTCTGCCGCACTGATCGCTGCTGTGCTTGCAGGCGCTTTGCAGGTCATCGGCCCGGTAATGGCCGATCTGGGGAATCTGAATCTGGTGATCTTCTTTATCGGCGTCGTCGGCACTGCCGTGATGCTGGGCGTGCCTATCGCCTTCGCTTTCGGGTTGGCGACTTTCTCCTATCTGTCGCTATCCACCTCGATGCCGCTGGATGTCGTCGTCGGACGCGTCGATGAAGGCGTGTCGCACCTGATCCTGCTGGCGGTGCCAATGTTCGTGTTCCTGGGTCTGGTGGTCGAGATGACCGGCATGGCGCGCACCATGGTCGCCTTTCTGGCCTCGCTGCTCGGCCATGTGCGCGGTGGTCTGTCGTATGTGCTGGTCGGTTCCATGTATCTGGTGTCCGGTATCTCAGGATCGAAAGCCGCAGACATGGCGGCGGTCGCTCCGGTGCTCTTCCCCGAGATGACCAAGCGCGGACAACAACGCGGCGAACTGGTCGCACTGCTGGCAGCCACCGGGGCGCAGACCGAGACCATACCCCCCAGCATCGTGCTGATCACGATAGGTTCGGTGACGGGTGTGTCGATCGCCGCGCTATTCGCCGGTGGCCTGATGCCCGGTCTCGTGCTGGCGCTCATGCTATGTCTCTTGATCGGCTGGCGCGCGCGCCGTGAGGCCATCGAGCTGCCGCCGCGCGCCACAGCGCAGGAGATTCTTCGCTGCTTCATCATTGCGCTGCCCGCACTGCTGTTGCCCTTCGTGATCCGCGCTGCCGTCATCGAAGGCGTGGCCACGGCAACGGAAGTATCAACCGTCGGCGTCGTGTATTCACTGCTGGTGGGCTTGCTGATCTACCGACAGTTCAATGTGCGCCGTCTGGGCGCGATACTGGTCGAAACCGTGTCGCTGTCCGGTGCGATCCTGATCATCATCGGCACCGCCACCGCAATGGCCTGGGCGCTGGTGCAGTCAGGTTTTTCGCAGGCGCTGGCGGAAATGATGGCCAGTCTACCCGGCGGTGCCGGGATGTTCATGGCCGTGTCGATTGTCGCCTTCATTATTCTCGGTAGTGTGCTGGAGGGCATACCCGCCATCGTGCTGTTCGGCCCGCTGCTGTTTCCGATCGCGCGTGAGATGGGCATCCATGAAGTCCAGTATGCGATGGTGGTGATCCTGTCGATGGGCCTCGGGCTCTTCTCGCCGCCATTCGGTGTCGGCTACTACGGCGCCTGCGCGGTAAGCCAGACTCATCCTGATGAAGGCATCCGCCCCATTATCGGCTACATGGTCGCGCTATTCATCGGCATCGTGATCGTCGCGCTGGTACCGTGGATCTCTACTGGCTTTCTGAAATAAATTTGCCACATCGGTCACGCTCCATGGTTCGTCTTGCCTTTTATGGTGATGATTTCACCGGCGCCTCCGACAATGCTGCGCAATATGCGCGGCATGGTCTGCGCACCTTGCTATTCTTTTCCAATCCCGACACCAAGGCTTTGAAAAAAGCCGCGCAATCCTATGACGTCATCGGCGTCGCCGGCACTGCGCGGTCGCTGCCGCCAACCGAAATGGCGGATGAGCTGATGCCGGTGCTGGAAAATTTCAGCCAGCTTGGCGTGAACTTCATCCAGTACAAATGCTGCTCGACCTTCGATTCATCGCCATCGATTGGCAGTCTGGGGGAAGCGATTCGTCTGATGCGCAAGCAGTGGCCGCAGAGCTTCGTGCCGGTGTTCGCAGCAACACCAGAATTCGGCCGCTACACCCTGTTCGGCCATCACTATGCGCGTGCCGGTGAACAGGTATACCGGCTGGATCGTCATCCTGTGATGTCCCGTCATCCGGTCACGCCCATGCATGAATCGGATCTTGGCAAAGTGCTGACCCAACAGGGCTTCGAACCAGAACATCTGATCGATCTACGACAGTTGGATGCTTGCGAAGCTCGTCCCAACACGCTCGCGGATCAGCTTGCGGCAAAAGACAGTGCTGTTTTCGATGGCTACACACAGCGTCAGGTGATCACTGGCGCTGCCAGCCTGTGGCAAATGTCGCGCTCGCGAACGATCTGCGCGATGGCAGCGCAAGGACTGGCACATGCGCTGGGTGCTCATCTGCGCGAACAAGGTCAGATCGCTTCCCCCGAACCTTCGCATACACTGGCACCCGTGGATCGCTTGCTGGTACTCTCAGGCAGTTGCTCTGCTCTCTCTGCTGCGCAGATTGACTGGGCAGTCGGTGCAGGTTTTACCGGCATACGCATCACGCCTGAGCAACTGATCAACACCGATGAAGCAAGCCGACAGTCGCTACAGCAACAAATGCTTACGGCGCTGGTCGCAGGAAAGAGCGTGGTCATGTACACCGCGAAGGGTCCGGATGATGATCAGGTCGCCTCCGTGCAGGACAAGCTGCCAGCAGGTGTCTCAGCACCGGCCTTTGTCGCCCATCGTATCGGCCTGCTGTACGCACAACTCGCTCGCGCTGCGATCGTCGATGCAGGGCTCACTCGTATCGTCGTCGCCGGCGGCGATTCATCGAGTTTCACCATGCGCCAGCTCGGCGCGATCGCGCTGGAAACCAAGGCCAGTCACTTCAAACAGAATGCGCATGTCTGCACGCTGTTCTCGGACGATCCCGAGATGCATGGGAAGGAAGTGCTACTCAAGGGCGGACAGGTCGGCACAGCCGAGCTCTATGGCCTGATGCTAAAGGGATTTAACGGACAAGCTGATCAGTAAGCTGCCACCCCGAACCAAGAACGTCGATCTGTTGGCCTCAGACCGGATCGATATGGGTCATGACATCGAGCACTGGCAGCTCGGCCTTCACTCGGTTTGCCGCTTGCAGTCCGATGTCATGCCCCTGCCGGACCGTCGCATTCGCATTCACGTCGATATGCACGTCGACGATGATGAAATCACCCATCTTGCGCGTCCTCAGGTCGTGCACGCCGAGCACGCCGGGCGTGCTGGCAATGATCTCCGAGATGCGCTGATACTCTTCGGCAGAGGCCGCGCGATCCATCAAATCATGCAACGCATCCCAAGCAAAACCTGCGCCGGTCTTGCAGATCATCAGGCCCACGATCAATGCGCTGACCGCATCCAGCGCCGGATGGCCCAATACAGATCCCAGAATACCGAGCGCCACCACCAATGACGAGGCGGCATCCGCACGCGCATGCCAGGCGTTCGCGATCAACATCGATGAGCGCACGCGCTCGGCCACCATCAGCATGTACCGGAACAGCAGTTCTTTGGCGACCAGCGCAAACAACGCAATGTAAAACGCCGCGAACTGTACCGGCGCTGTCTGCGGATGCATGATCTTGATCGCTGCCGACCACGCAATGCCGGTGCCGACCGCGACTAAACTGAGTCCGAGGAAAAGCGAAGCAGCAGTCTCATAACGCTGGTGACCATATTGATGGTCTTCATCTGCGTCTTTGTTGCTGTGACGATTGGCCAAGAGCACGATGAAGTCTGCTGCGAGATCCGTCAGCGAGTGAATGCCATCCGCGATCAGACCCGCCGAACTGGTCAGCGTGCCAACCAGCACCTGCACGATGGATAGCAGCAGATTGACGACCACACTGACCAGTGTGGTCTTTCTGGCGGCCTGCTGCCTTGCTTCTGGCGGAGAATCATCGTGCTCGAAAACCTGCTGCATGGGGGCATCCTGCGGGAAAACGTTCAATACAGCCTATTGTAAGTTTTCCCGCTGACGGGATGCTTAACACTGCCATTGGGAGCCAGACGGAACAGGTAACCGCCATCTCAGCGCTGCGCCTCCAGCGTCACCTGCACTTCCGTTTTGGAGGCACCTCGCTGCACCGTCAATTTCACTTTGCTGCCAATACTAAAATCATCCAGGCGCGACATGAGCTTCGCGACGGTCTCGACTGGCGTGCCTTCAACTGCCGTGATGATGTCGCCCGGCGTGACCGCGCCATCAGCGGACACACTTGCCGGCTTCAGGCCGGCCTTTTCAGCAGGCGAGCCACGGTTTACCTTCAGCACAAACACGCCTTTCTTGCCGAGGAATTCAGAGAGCTTGTCGTTGATATTCTCATCGAACCCGATGCCGAGTGAGGGGCGCAGATATTTACCATGCTTGATCAGCTCAGGCACGACGCGGTTGACTGTGTCCACGGGCACCGCAAAGCCTATGCCGGCACTGGCCCCACTAGGGCTGTAGATCGCGGTGTTGATGCCGATCAGCCGGCCCGCCGAGTCCAGCAGCGGGCCACCGGAATTGCCCGGATTGATCGCGGCATCGGTCTGGATCAAATGGTCGATCTGCTTACCGTTCTCGCCCGGCAGCGAGCGGTCCATCGCCGAGATGATCCCGGTCGTCAGCGTCCAATCGAGTCCAAAAGGATTACCAATCGCGTAAACCTTCTGGCCAGTCCGCAGCTTTGCGCTCTCGCCAATCGGCACCGGCGGAGGACGTTTGAAGTCTACGGCGATCTTCAGCACCGCGATATCGTGCGACGGACTGACGCCGACCAGCACGGCCTTGTAGTCTCGGCCATCGGCCAGACGCACGCGCGCCTCGTTCGCACCTTGAATCACATGGAAGTTGGTGATGACGTGGCCATCCTCATCCCAGATGAAGCCCGAGCCTGTGCCGCGCGGCACAGAGAACACATTCCGCGTCCAGAGATCGACGACTTTCTCGCGGGTCGAGATGAATACCACCGAAGCCTTCGATTTATCGAACAGCTCAATCGTCGCTTTCTCGTCCGCGTGCAGCTCGCCTCGCGGCGTCACGGGTCGCGGCGCGGCATTTGCGTCGGTGCCTGAAAAGTACCACCCGCTCAAAGCGGCAGTGGTCTGCGCCCAAAATAAAAAAAATGAAACTACAGCTTTTTTTGTATTACCCATCGCGTCCCTTTTCCCTGCTTGTTTTTAAAACTGCAAACAACATAGGGACGGGAGTGGATTATTTCAATAATCGAGGATTTTTCTTATAAATTTCAGGCAAACTCCCGTCATATCCCGCTGCAAAGGCAAGCCACCACACAAATAATCAATAAGGCAAGGGAGATGAGTATCGATACCCACGGCGACCTGATGGTCAAAGGCCGGATGCTGGCCGCGACAGTGCGCAGCATGTCTTCGCTTGGATCGCTCGGCGTGCAGGCGCTTGCCGAGTTAGGCATTCACGATATCGACATCGACCAGTGGTATCCGGCCGAGGCCAGGCGCGCGATGCACCGCACTGCGCTCGCGCGTTATGGCCCGGAGGCGCTCTATTCGTTCGGCTTCACGACCTCAGACCTGCAGTATTCGATGATCCCTCAGATGCAGGCCGAACACCGCGACTACTTGAATGCCACTCGAGCGTCGGCAGGCGATCTTGTCGCAGAAAGTCGTGCACTCGAAAGTATTATTCACAAGATCTGCGAAGCCTACACCGTCAACTTCGCTTACATGGTGGATCGCTATCAGCATTTGTTTGGTGCACGCTGCACTGCACTGGGTGACAACCAGTTCGAGATCGTCGCCAGTACATTTGCAGAACCTGATCATCATGAATTCACGCGTGGAATCTTTGCGTCTTTCCTGATTCGATGCACCGCGGATGACTGGGACATGGCGATACGCTATCTACCCGAAAAGACTGACCACGGACCGAACTGGGCGGCGTTTCATTACCATGTCCGCTTCGAACGCCGCGCGAGCGCTGCACCCAGTGCAGAGGTCATCCTCGTTGAGCGACGGCTGGAGGCGCGCGAAGCGCTGCTGACGAATGTGGTCGAGCAATCGAACCGATCACTGTCGGTGATCATGGAATCGATACAGTACGCACGGCTGCTGCAGCAGGGTCAGATGCCGGATATCGCAAAACTCAGCGGGCCTTTCCGATCTATCGATATCGCGTGGCAGCCGCGCGATCTGATCGGTGGAGACATCTGGTGGACCTTCCAGGGTGCAGATGGCAGCTTTACGCTGGTGCTCGTGGATTGCACCGGGCATGGCGTGCCCGGCGCGATGCTGTCAGTGCTGGTGATCTCGACGCTCACGCGCGTGTTTGCCCAGGCACCCTCGATACGACCAGCAGAAGCATTGAAAGCGCTGGATGCCGGTATGCGCGAGAGCCTGCACAAGGACGGTGAGGACAAGGTCAGCGATGATGGCTGCGATGCAGCGATTATCCGCATCTCACCGGACGGAAGCGAATTGATCTACTCGGGCGCGAAAATTGATCTGTTCCATCGCCACGGTGACGAAATAACACAGCTCCGCGCAACACGCATCAGTCTCGGCTATCTGAAACCGCCGACACAGGCACCTGAGGAACACTGTATTGCAATGGCTAGAGGCGATTTGCTGGTGATGTTGACCGACGGCGTCACGGATCAGATCGGCAGCGGTCCGGAACGGCGCAAGAGCTTTGGAAACCGCCGTATTCAGCGCGTGCTAGCGGATTCATCCATCCAGACGGCGAGCGACGCCGGGCGGACACTGCTAGCCGCGCTCGCCGACTGGCAGGGCAAGGACCGTCGGCGCGATGATGTGAGCATCGTAGCCATCGTTTGCTGACACGCGCCGCCTGAGGCGAGGTGTCAATACCGGTTGTACTGCTCCAGCGCCTTGCGCATCGACTTCTCGCGCTCAATGATGGGAATCATCTTTGACTCTTTGTCGTCGTACTGCTTCAGCAGGGCAACGACCTTCTCTGCAGCGGCGGTGGGTACCACCACCACGCCATCGGCGTCGGCAACGATGTAATCGCCCGGGTGCACCATAATCTCGCCGCACTTCACCGGGATCTGCTTGTCCACGCTGATCATGCGTCCTACCGAGGTCGCAGGGCTGACGCGGCGCGACCAGACCGGGAATTCGAGACGGCGCAACTCGGTGATGTCCCTGACCGCGCCATCGATGACAGCACCCGCGAGGCCGCGCACTTTGGCGGTGGTGCCCATGAGGTTGCCCATGGCCGCGATCTCCAACCCATCTTGCATCACATACACCAGCACGGACCCGGCGGGTGCCTCATCGAGTATGTCGAGAATGTGGTTAGGATATTTGCGGGCGTCGTTCTTCAGCACCGGACGCATCAGCGCGGTCGCCGCGCGGCCGACGATGCGGGCATCGTAAATCGGCTTCATGTCGGAAGACATCCAGCCGCGCGCGCCCGTCGCCTCTTCGACGGCATCGGCGATATTGCCGGTGCTGTTCTCGGGGCGCTTGAGTGCGTCAATGATCTGCTCGGGCGTCATCGCCAGAACAGCGTTGCTCATTCCTGCGGCAAGCACGACCAGCGCGATGCAAAGCATCTTGCAAATAGACGCCTTCTGCATGTTCGTCTCCTTCTGTTGAATGAACGTTATGGTAAGGTCAGGCGCGCCTAGCTATCATGGCGAATCGCCTGCTCAGCGGCACGCAGCATACCGCCGACAACCACTGAAGCTTAACCCAGAAGCGCTCAGGGACTGCGCCTTGTGTGCCAAGGGCCTGGGTCCAAATGCCGTACACTGAGCCTCTGAAGAACGTTCTCTTTGACGTTTTAATCACAACGTATTGCCTGGCAGTGCACATGCGTATCGCCCTACATCACGTTACTGAATACTTGTATGACCGCGCGGTGGCGCTGGGGCCGCAAATCATTCGGCTGTGCCCGGCGCCGCATTATCGAGGTTATCTGCTCAATTACTCGATGCGGGTAGAGCCGGAAGGCGTTGATATCCGCTGGAGCAAGGATGCATTTGCCAACCAGATGGCTGAGGTACTTTTTTCCGGCACGACTCGGTTTTTTCGCGTGATCGTCGATCTGACGATCGACCAGCAGGCGACTGAACACACGGCACCACCTCTGGTCAGTGAAGCACCGCCCATGCCGCCAGCCTACGAGCCGCCGCTGATTCGCGAGCTTGCGCCCTACCGACGCACTGAACCGGCAGGTCCGCAGTGTCAGGCTTATTTGAGAACGATAGAGCGCGGTGATCTGCGAACAGCCGATTTTGCGGTAAGGATGAATCAAAAGCTGCACCAGGATATTCGCTATCAGATACGCACAGAGCATGGTGTGCAAACGGTGGAAGAGACACTGCAGAAGCGCAGCGGCTCCTGCCGCGACAGTAGCTGGCTGCTGGTGCAATTGCTCAGGCATTGCGGATTCGCTGCACGCTTTGTATCCGGCTACCTGATCCAGCTACCCTCTGGCGCCGGCGCTGCGGAGTCGGTGGCGAAATCAGCGGTCGATCCGACCGAGCTGCATGCCTGGTGCGAAGTGTATTTACCCAATATCGGATGGACAGGACTGGATCCTACGTCCGGTCTGCCAGCTGACCACAGTCATGTTCCTCTGGCTTGCGCGCCTGATCCTGCGGCCGCTGCACCGATTGAGGGACAGGTCGAACCATGCGAGGTGGATTTCAGCTACCGGATAGACCTCTCGGCCATGAATGGCTGAAGCGCAGCGAGTAATGCGCATCGGACAGACTACTTGCTCTGCTCGTTCCCATACCTCTTGACCAGATAATTAACGATATCGGGGATGTCCGCATCAATCAGCGGCTCTTTGAACAACGCGCTCATGCGCTCGACGCCGGCACTAGCAACAGCGACTATCATCAGCAAAGCAGCGGTCAGCAATCCGTAGGTCAGATAGTTTTCATTAGCGTTTCCGTCATGAATGCGTGAGTACAGACCGGCTATTCGCGACTTGTCCTGGTCCTGGCTCAGGCCGTGTCCGCGACATGAATTGGTATCACCGTCCGCTTTCGCTCCTGAATCAGCGGCAGGCAGCGCTGATCATCCTGATAAATCGCGACGCAATCGAGGCACTGAAAACACTCACTGTAAGCAATCTTGCCATCGGGCGCGATGGCCTGATATTCGCAGCGGTGCCGGCAAGACTGGCATGGCGTGCCACACTCGTCGCGGCGCGGTATCCATTTCCATCGCTTGAGCAGATTGACTGAGGCCAGCGCGGCGCCCAACGGGCAGATGTAGCGGCAGTAACCGCGATACAGGAATACACCGAATGCGAGGCAAACGACCGCCCAGGCAATGTACGGCCAGTCGCGCATGAAGTAAAAACTGATCGCAGTCTCGAAAGGCTCGACCTTCACCGCCAGCTCGGAAAACGATGGGGCGATGAATAGCGAGCCAAGGATCACGCCCAGTACGATGTACTTTATCCATTTCAGTTTTGCATCCAGCGCAGCACGCAGCCGTCGCTGATGCAAACCCACACGATTGGCGATCAGGCTCACTAGTTCCTGCAGCGCACCAAACGGACATAGCCAGCCGCAGAACGTGCTGCGACCCCACACCAGGAGCGTCACGCCGGTGAATAACCAGAGAATCACAGTCATCGGGTCGTTCATCAGGAAGCTGAGATCGCCGCCACCCCTCAATGATTCCAGTGCGGCTGTGATGTTGATGATGGTCAGCTGACCTTGTGCGGCCCAACCGATGAAACCTAGCGTGAAGATCAGGTAAGCGGTGCGGAAGATCATCAGCGTGCGCGCGCTGGCGCTGGTGCGCTGCTGCGCGAGCAGCGCGATCGTCAGCACCACCAGGCCAATAACCAGTGCGGTGATTTCCATCCAGCGCGACAGCCAGACCTTGATCCAGTCGATCGATGTCCATTCGGTATCCCACCAGTCATACATCGTCGCCTGCCAGCCATGGAAATCATAGGCCAGCGGGAATTCGCGCTTTTCGATGTGGCTCATGATCTGGTTGGTTCCGAAACGCCGTCCCATACGGAATGCCAGCTCGAAAGCTTGCGAGGGATCGAGTGGCGTGGCCTTGTCGATCACCAGAAAATAGGCTTTGGTCGTCTTTGGGTAGCCGGGGACTTTCAGCACCTTGTCGTAACCGATGCTGCTGAACTTCAGTGGCTTGCCGTTCTGTGAAAGCACGAAGGGCAGTTCGTCGGGCACCCTGAGTTCCCCGAGCATCTCGTCGGAAGGGGATGCCGCAAGGGGAGCTTCGGGTGCGCGATCGACAAGTCGGGGATCACCGGTGCTGCGCGCATCCGGCACGATCCGCCGTTGTGTGACATCGGTCACATGGGCCAGCGGGCCACTCTCGGTCACGAGCAGCGCCTGTGATTTCCGACGACTAGTGTTCAGGTAACGCCAGCCCTCGCCATCGAGCAGATTGCGGCCAATCGAAGGAATACTCAGCAGCGCGACCTGAAATGTCAGTGCGGTCGCGTTGCTCTCCATACCTTCCAGCTTACCGCTGCCCGGCTCGTTCACATTCGCATAGGCATGTTCGATATCGGCGAATGTGATCGTGGTGGTGCGCAGCATGCCGCGGGCAAGCAAGTCTTCCCAGACTAGCGGCCGGAAGCTCTCGCGAGTACTGCGCCGTCGCGCTGCAGCAGCTGCGGCGATGCTCGGATCCAGTTTGGCCAGCGCCACCTTGGCCGCTGACGCAAAGATCGAGCGATCAATGGCTTTGGTCGTCACGGTGCCGTGATTCACCCCCTGCAAATCGGCGGACTGCTCGTCGCGCTTGGTCGGTGAGCGCCAGTCATGAATACGTACGGTGTGACGCAGCGAAAGATCCGTGTATTGCGCGGTGAAGGTACCCAGCCTTGCGGTACCGGTCGGGTTGTTGAAGAAGGGTTCCTTGTGGTCGACCAGCCGCAGATCGATGAAGCTGCCGCTCAGGTCCATCGCCACCAGCACATCGATGGGCTTGCCGCTGTAGCCGCGCACAGGCTCGAAATCCAGGGACTCGAATGCATAGCCTTTCAGTTCTGGCTTGCCTCCGGAGGGATTTTTTGCGAACAGCGGATACACCGGCAGGTCAGACTGCACCTCACCGATGATGAATTGACCATCGAGCAGCTTGTCAATATCTTCGCGTTTAAGCAGTCCGGCATGCGCCTCGGAGGACATGCTCAGAGCGCCGATCAGGCTGAAACACCAGCCCACCAATGCGCGCACTACACATCGCTTCATGTGAATGCTCTTTCAGGCTGAACGCCGGCAAGCGATGTCCGGCGCGATCAAACTGCCCGCCTGCAGATTGCAGATCAACTGCATCACGAGCAGAGAGATCTCCCCCCCAAGCCAGCTCGCCGCTGCGTCCTGCACAGTGCGACCGGCCACCTTGTTTATTCGATTTATGGTCAGGCGGGATCAATCTACCATGAAGTTTGCGCCATCCGACAGTGAAACCTGCGCATCATGCCGATGAGATTATCAATTTGAGCATTGCTCGATGAGTCTGAATGAAACCTGAGGGTTGGCTGACAGCCTTCCCCCCCGAGCTATCACCCCAGCATCAAATAATCCTCAACCAAAATAGGCTGAATATGCTCGGTGAAGTTTGGCAAATCCGCCAGCAGGGTCTTGCCTTCCGGGCTGGTCAGCGCGGCCTGCAGCGCCTCGGCGGAATCGAACCACAGCTCGGAGAATCCATCGTAGCCGAGCACCGGCACGGACTCCGGCGCAATCAGGTTAACGGAATAGCGGCGCATGCCGGGCAATTTCTTGCACAGCTCTGCGTGAACGTTCAGCCAGTGATCGACGAATTGCTCATGCGTCATGCTCTGCTTGCGGCGCACCATGCCCAGTCGTTTGATAGCGTTTGGTTTTCTCATTTGGTTCTCCTTGTGAGGTTGTGTGATTTTTGTGTTGTGGATGATTATTTCTTTCCTGCCGCTGACGAGGACACCCGGCGCGAAGCAAACGCTGACGTAATCGCACCCTGCGCCGCATCAGTGACCAGCGCCGCATACTTGGCGAGCACACCTTCCGTGTAGCGTGGTGCCGGTTCGGTCCAGTCTTTGAGGCGTTGGCGGATCTCATCGTCGCTCAGTTCGGCCCGTAGCTGGCGCTGCTCGACATCGATGACGATGGTGTCGCCGTCGCGCAGCGCGGCGATCGGTCCGCCATCAGCCGCCTCAGGCACGATGTGGCCAACCACAAAACCATGCGAAGCGCCAGAGAAGCGGCCATCGGTCATCAACGCGACCGAACCACCAAGACCCGAGCCCTGCAACGCGCCTGTCAGCAGCTGCATCTCGCGCATGCCAGGGCCGCCGCGCGGACCTTCGTAGCGAAGCACGAGCACATCGTTCGGCTTGATCTCACCCGCTTTGATCGCCTGATAGGCGACTTCCTCATTATCGAACACACGCGCCGGGCCACGATGCTGTGATTTGCTCTGGCCTGACAATTTGATCACCGCGCCGCCGGGCGCGACATTGCCGGACAAAATCGCCAGACCGCCCTGCGGTTTGATGGCATTCTCCAGCGAGCGAATCACTTGCTGTCCTGCAGGCTCGCTTGCCACCGAAATTTCTTCGCCGAGGGTTTTTCCGCTGACCGTCTTCGAGGCCGTGTGCAGCAAACCTGCCTGTACCAGTCGTTTGCCGACCACCGGCATGCCACCTGCGTCATACATCTCGGTCGCCGTGTAGGTACCCCACGGACGCATGTCGGCCAGCACCGGTGTCTTGCGCGAGATACGATCGAAATCATCGAGCGACAAGGACACACCAAAGTCATGCGCCATCGCCAGCAGGTGCAGCACGGCATTCGTCGAACCGCCCGTCGCCATTACGCCCGTAATCGCATTCTCGAAGCTCTCTCGAGTGATGAGGTCGCGCGGACGAATGCCTGCATTCACCAGCGCCATCACCATGCGTCCGCACTCGCGTGCTGCCGCTTCTTTGCTCTGCTCCAGTGCCGGAATGTCATTGATACCCATCGGCGAAATACCCAGCATCGTGCAGGCCGTGGCCATGGTGTTCGCAGTAAACTGACCGCCGCAAGCGCCCGCGCCGGGGCAGGCGTGGTCTTCGACGTCGCGCAGTTCTTCTGCACTGATACGGCCGGCATTGAACGCGCCGATCGCTTCGTACACTTCCTGAATCGTCAGCTTGCGACCTTCGAACAAGGTTGAAGGCTTGGTGCAGCGGCCGGCCTGTATCGAACCGCCATAGAACGATAGCCCCGGTACGTTCACGCGACCTAGCACCATGGCCATGGCGGGAATGGTCTTGTCACAGCCCGACAGCGTCACCAGCCCGTCAAACATATGCCCGCGCGCGACCAGTTCGACGGAATCGGCGATCAGCTCGCGGCTGACGAGAGAGGTCTTCATTCCCTCGGTGCCAGTGGTGATGCCATCATTGATAGCCACGGTGTTCACTTCGATGGGATTGCCGCCTGCTTCGCGTATGCCCTGCATCACCTGCTGGGCAAGGTCGCGATGATTGAGGTTGCAAGGCATGGTGCCTATCCAGCAGTGCGCGACACCGATCTGAGGTTTTTTCAGATCGTCATCGGTAAAGCCGGCAGCTTTCATCATCGATCGCGCAACGGCACGATCGGGGCCGTCGAGCAGCGGGCTGCTCTTGTGTCTTGGATCAGCGCTCATGCTCAGCCTCCGATCGGATGCTGGCGGATGAAGCGGCGTATCTCGGCCAGCGTTTTCGCCGGCGCTTCTTCAGGAATGAAATGACCGCAATTGACCGGGCCGCCGCTCACATTCTCGGCCACCTCGCGCCAGTCTTCGAGGCAATTGAAGAGACGATGCACAACGCCCTTTTTGCCCCACAACGCATGCACAGGCATCTTCAGTTTTTTGTGCAAGTCTCGACGATCATGCACAAGGTCAATGGTGCCTGCCGCGCGATAGTCTTCGCAGCTCGCGTGAATGGCCTTCGGATCCTTGAAGGCTTTGACATACTCGCGCACGGCGGCCGGCGAGAAGGCGGACAGATCGAGTTCGTCGCGGCCGACGCGACCGAGAATATTGAACGGCACAATGCCCTGTAACATCTTCTCCGGCAGTGGCGCGGGCTGCAGCATCTGGAACCAGTGATAGTAGGCGGTTGCAAACGCGAGATTGGTGTTCTCGAACATTTTCAGCGTCGGCGAAATATCCAGCACCGTGAGCGTCTGCACGCGTTTGCCATGGTCGCGCGCCAGCCGGTGCGCGACACGACCACCGCGATCATGACCCACCAGATGGAATTTATCGTGACCGAGTGCGGACATGACCTCGACCATGTCCTGGGCCATCGCGCGCTTGGCGTAATTGCTGTGATCCGGCAGACCCCTGGGCTTGGAGGAACCCCCATAACCACGAAGATCAGCGCAGACGACGGTGTAGTCTCTCGCTAGCGCAGGCGCGACCTCATGCCAGCACACCATGGTCTGCGGGTAGCCGTGCAGCAGAAGCACGGGCTCGCCACTGCCTGCCGTCATGGTATTGATACTGGCGCCAGAGGTCTTGATGCGACGCTGACTGAAACCCTTGAAAAATGCCATGCTGGCCCTCCTCTTTATTGTTATTTGATTATTGGCGAGGTGCTGGTACAAGCGAGACCATCGGTGATTAGTTGGTTCTCCGAAGCACGCTAGATCGCAAGTTTATCAGCAATTCTTTGCTGTCCTGACCAACCCCATGCCAATGCACTGCGCTGAAAGTCAGGAGAGGCTCATCATCAGCCAGATCGCGAGGCTGAGCAAAATGATCACAGCGCCGCTAACGACATAGATCTGATGGATCATCTCTTTGATGGAAAACGGAAACCGGTCTTGCAGCGCTGGCGCCTCATGCTTTTCGGCTGGGTCTGCGGCCTGCTGATCTGCCACAGGTCTGGTCTGTGCTGGATCATCCATCGTCTTCTACCTCCCCCTGTCTGAATGATGAGACGCAGCGTATCAGAGCCGGGGTGATGCTGGCGAGGATGAAAAATAACCGGACGGCCACTGGGCCGGCAGCGAGACTCTGCTACTCCGACCACCGGTTCGGATAAAAGTCACAGACATTTTCGAGCACGGCCTCATTGATCTTGCCAGGCTCGACCGGCACCCAGGCGCCGAGCGCCCGGAACTCACGCACTACCCTGCCTTTACCATCACGCTCAGCGTGACTGACGACTGAACGGCTTCGCATCCGATCGTTGAGGCAATCATACTCATCGACCGCCACGACTGAACTGATGCCATCCTCGGTCCTTTCGCGCATGTTCAGCAATACGCGCACCGTCACTCGTTCGCCATGGCGGACGATCGATCCAGCATCAATGTATAAAGAAAAACGCCTTGCGAAGACGTCGCTCTCACGGATGATGGGCACCCATTGAGCACAGGCCGGGGCGCTCCATGCGCTGGCAACTGAGAGAACCAAGACGGCAACGGTACGCATTGACGGGACCTCGTAAAGCAGAAGTACGCGGCAGCCTGGGAGGTTGTTAAATATTTATTTTTTGGGCCGCTGATTGAATACCACCCCATGTTTTTGGCGGACTCAAGGCTGCACGTTGATTTTACTGGGGCGTGCGTTACATGGCTATGGTGGCTTGCGACCCAATGGAGATATATTCAACGCCTGACCGTCATTCGTTCATCTTGCGCTGAGCAGATGGTAAAACGGCGTCCTTGAGTTAGCGTTGACTCAATTCAATTTTTTGACTGATGTGCTGGTTACAATCGACCACATGAACAACCCGAGCCTCATCGATCGCGCGACAGCCCCTCTGATTACGGCGCTGCTGCTGGCTGGCTGCCTCGTGATCAGCCCGTCGAGCCTCGCGCAGGAATCCAAAGAAGAAATCAAAGCCGCGCGCTGCTCGGCGATTTTCACGATGCTCGCCGAGGCTTTGCCGGAAGATCCGGACACCATGGTATTCCAGCGCTTCATTCGCCTATTCAATGAGCTTTATCTGCAGGAGAAAAAAGAGCGAACTGGCAGTGCAAACGCCGAGGATGGCGAGTCGCGACGTGCTTTTTTGCTCAAGGAATTCCGTGAGACCTATGCCTCACGTGAGGGCGCGTTGAAAGAAGAAGTCGTCTTGTGCGGTGCCTGGGGTGATGCTTATCTGGCGCAAGGCGACAACGTGACGCATGTACCGGTCATCCCCAAACTGATACCGGCATCGGTGCGGCAGAAATATGAGGCGCTTGCGGCCGAGGGATGGAGTCGCTGGCTGAAGTGAGCCCGTATTGGCCTTGCATCCGCTGCGAACACTGATCGGTTGGATGCCGTTCAAACAAACATTCAAAAAATCTGATCCACCTCGGTGAAACGCTTTGCTGCAGCAGGCGGCATTATTCTGTAAGCTACACGCCTATGGGACAAACTCTTTTTGACAAATATGGCGGTGTGCCGGCAGTGACTGCCATCGTCAGGGACTTCTACAAGCGCGTGATGAAACGCCCCAATTTGAGGCGTTATTTCATCGACGTGAAAATGGAAGACCTGATCCTGCACCAGATCGCCTTTGTCTCCATGGCCATGGGCAAGGCATCGGCGAACTACGCCGGCCGCAGCATGAGCGATGCGCATGCCGGACTCAGGATCACGGCGGCGTCCTTCGACTTGACGGTGGATTTACTCAAGGATACGCTCGTGGCGGCGGAAGTCGAGCCCGAGGACGTGGATACTATCGTCCAGACAGTCAACAAGCTGAAGGGCCAGATAGTCGGGCAGTGAGGCCCTGGCTACCCGCTAGCTGGTAGCACAGCAGATCAAAAGCTTAGGCTGAATGGTCTGAGTACTTCCAGCATATTCCAGAGCGCGAGCGAGGCTGAATCAGCTGTGTCGGCATCATCGACCATGCGCTCAATCTGATCCACGGTCAGCCCGCCAACCCAGCTGGCCAGCGAATCCGCCTCAGAAGGCTCCAGGCTCAGTGAGATATCGCAAGCGTCATCGGATGCGTGTGCGCGCATTGAAGAGCAGGCCTGATCCAGAGGGCTGCGCAGGCATTGGGCAGTCGCCACGCTGGGGCTACCCGCCGGTAACGCCGCCACCAGCTTCTCGAGCGCGAATAATTCTTCACGGTTCAGACTGAACGAAAAATCATTGTTCATGACAGCCTCGCATGCAAATGTCCGACACACTGACCGGGAAAAGAAATACTAAATCATTAATTTTGTTGATTACACAAGTATTCCTCAGCGACGAGCGTATCACAGGCCTGCTGGTCGAATGGGAAGATTTTTAGCTACAGGAGAGGCAAGCAAGCGCATCTCCAATCGGCTTTCGGCTTAGAATCTTTGGACGACGCGGGCTGATGAATCCCTCCGCAGAGGATAGCAAAATGAAAAAAACAAGACACTGCTTGGCCCTCACCGCACTCATCCTGAGCAGCATCGCCCATGCCGAAGGCGTTGATTTCATCCAGCCGAAAGACGGCGATACGGTCACATCGACCTTCACCGTGAAATTCTCGGTCGATGGAAAAAAACTCGCGAAATCAGGCGACGAGACGCCGGGCACCGGGCATCATCACTTGCTGGTGAATGCAGCTGATGTCCCGGAGCGTTACACGATTCCGCGCAATGATCAGTACAAGCACTTTGATCGCGGGCAGTCGGAGAGTCTAGTGTTTCTACCGCCGGGTAAGTACACACTGACGCTTCAGTTCGGCGATGGTGCGCATCGTTCTTACGGCGAGGCCTACCGTAAAAAAATCGACATCACCGTCGTACCGGACAAGGATTGAGCTCGCTGCTGCATTCCCTTCTCGGTTATGCCGGCCTGCTGGCCATTGGCTGGCTGGCCTCCGAAAATAAGCGGGCGATACCGTGGCGGACAGTGATCAGCGCCGCTACACTGCAATGGCTGCTCGCCCTGATAATCCTCAAGCTGCCGGCCGCGCAAGCGGTCTTCGCCTCTTTCAACGGTGTGATGCTCTCGCTGGAGCAGGCGACGCGCGAAGGTACCTCGCTGGTGTTCGGCTACCTCGGCGGTGCCCCCGCGCCGTTCGCGGTGAATGCCGGCGCGTCCACCTTCATACTTGCGTTTCAGGCCTTGCCTATCGTGCTGGTGATGAGCGCGCTGTCTACATTGCTGTTCTACTGGCGAGTGCTTCCATGGCTGGTGAGGCGTTTGAGCTGGCTGCTCGAAAAAACGGCGGGCGTGGGCGGTGCAGTCAGCGTATCGACAGCGGCGAATGTATTTCTCGGCATGGTCGAGGCGCCTCTGTTCATCAAGCCTTATTTGCAAAAAGTATCGCGCGGAGAATTGTTCATCATCCTCTCCGCCGGCATGGCAGGCGTAGCCGGTTCCGTGATGGGGCTGTATGCGGCAATACTCGGCCCACTGGTGCCTAACGCCTTAGGTCACATCCTCGCCGCGTCCTTCATCAGCGCACCCGCAGCGATCGTGTTCGCCAGTCTGATGGTGCCGCACTCCGGCCCAATCACAGGCAGCGAGCTGGTGGCGGAGGAGCGCGACCATGGCGCGATCTCGGCAATCTATCGCGGCACCTCGGAGGGGCTGTCACTGCTGCTGAACATCATCGCATCGCTGATCGTCGCTGTTGCGCTGCTGGCCATCGTCAACCAGCTGCTCGGCGCTTTGCCGCATGAGGGCGAGCCCTGGTCGCTGCAACGACTGCTGGGCGGGCTGCTGCAGCCGCTGGCTTGGCTGGCAGGCATCCCTTGGTCAGAGGCAGGCACGGCGGGCTCGCTGCTCGGCACGAAAACCATCCTCAACGAACTGGTCGCCTACCTCGATCTGGCCCACCTGCCGGAAGATGCGCTCTCGCCACGCAGCCGGCTGATCATGACCTATGCGCTGTGCGGTTTCGCCAATATCGGCAGCCTCGGGATCATGATCGGTGGCCTGAGTGCAATGGTGCCCTCGCGGCGCGAGGACATCCTTGCGCTGTCTCCGCGCACCCTGCTGTCCGGCACCCTCGCCACGCTCTCTTGCGGCGCCATTGTCGGCTTCATCGATCTGGCCAGCGGCAGCTGATCCTCCCCCGCCTTCGCTGGCGCTTTGCCCGGCCCAGGGCAGGTTGGCCTACACCCTGCCCAGCAAATCCGAGCACGGTTGACCCAAGTCAATAAATTTCTGTAAGGCAAGTGATAAAACCACTTTGCCCTGGAGGGCTCTACCTCGTCCCGGATTTGCCCCGCCCGGGTTTGACAGTGTCCGTTAACCCAAAGTCACCTCAGAGAAATCATGAACACCGTTGCCGATGCCCTAAAAACGATTGAACTGCACAAGCTCGAAGTCGACACCAAGCTACCTGTTTTTCATTGCAGCCTGAACCCGTATCCCGAGGTGCTGCGTCTGGCTCGCGAAGGGATTGACGATGTGCGTCAGGTTCATCCCGACAGTACGCCATCGAACGTGCGGGCGATCTACATGAGCCCGTGGAAAAGTCACCTGATCAGCCCGAAATTCAATCCGCTGCTGGATGTGACGGGATCACTGGCGACCCGCGTGTCACGCGAATTCCTGCAGGCAGATCTGGCGGCACTGAACATGGTGCTGCGGCCCACCGACTGCTGGGGCGTGATCTATGAGCACTCGGACCAAACCCTCCTGCATCATCACTTCCCCTCGGATCTGGTGGCGGTCGCCTATCTTGAAGCCAATGAGCATTGTGCGCCCATCGTGTTCGCGAACTCGCTGGTGGTGAAACCAGTCCCTGGCTCGCTGGTCATCTTCCCGGGCATACTGCTGCATCACGTACCAGAGAACTTTGACAAGCGCGTCATCGTCGCCATGAATTTCCAGAAATTTCCGAACCTGCCCAACTTCAACGCCAATCAGGTCGGTAGCATCACTTACTGATCTGGGCGCTACCCGGCGGCCGGGTGTCTCTGTCCGGCCGGGGGAGCGTCGTTCATGCGTGCCGTACAATGCCCCGCGATACCGCATTGACTGACTGACGGCATGTCCATGTTCCGAACCACTCTGATCGCCTACGATGGTACCCGCGACACCTACTGCGCAGTACGTCGCGGCCTGCAGCTACCCAGCAACAGCGAGATGCGCATTCATTTGCTCTGCGTGGTCGAACGGACACTGTTCGAGCATCTCGCCGAATTTTTCCAGCTGAGTGATCCACGCAAGGATGCGCATCCTGAATTGCAACGGCTGAACAGCAAGCTCGATACCGCAGTCGATGACTTGAAATCCTTCCATCAGCATGTGAGCAAGCACCTGAAGTTTGGCGATCCGCTGGAAGAAATAGAGAAAATGATCCGTGAACTGCATCCTGATCTGATCATCGTTGGCCACTCGAAAAAGATCCCGCGCGTGGCGGGGCTAGGCGGCAAGATGATCGATATCAGGCTGGCTGAGCGCGTGCACTGCAATCTGCTGATCGCCTCCGACTAAGACCCTGTCTCATTCGCCTACTTCCCCCCTCCACTGCTTCTGGAACAGTTCACGGCTGTCGAGTAGTTCGTCGTAGTTCGCCCCAGGATGATCTTTCTTGTATCGACTCGGACGATCCTCGACGCAGCGATCAAATTTGCTGCCGCAGGACGCCAGCAGCATCAGTCCCATCAGGGCAGGCGCAAGAATCAGACTGCAGCGCTTGAGGATGTCGCCCAAAGTAGCGAGCCGCTGCAATTTGCGGTTCGCATAAAAAACCCGCCGGGCCAGACGGCGCGGCGGGCATCTTCCCCACGAAGTAAGAATTTACTGGCGCTGAATGGACGCCAGGAATTTGATGATATTTTGGATCTCAGCGTCGGATAGCGTGCCACCCCAGTTCGGCATACCCAGCTCGGGACGACCGTTGGTGATGGTGGTGTGCGCGACTTCTTCCCACTTGTCAGTGTAGCGTTTGGACAGCTTGCGGAGGTCGCGTTCCTGCTGCGGGCTTGCACCGTTCTGACCATGGCAGTGCGAGCAGCGGCTGTTGAACATGGCCTTGACTTCTTCCATGTCGACGTTGGCCACCTTGATCATGTTTGCCCTGAGATCAGTCTTGCTGCCTCCGGCTAGTGAGATCTTTGCCAGACCCTTGTCGCTGAATTTCTTGATGCCCGCCTGGGCAGTGCCGATGGCCACTTGCTCGGTGATGCTGTTCCACGAACCCTTCGCATCCAGCACCACGGGTGCAGTCTGCGGGAAGCCGTATTTCTTCTGGAGATTCTTGATCTCGGGCTGCAGCTCGGTCAGTGCCTGATCGATTTTTTCTCTTAGCTCAGGCTTACTCTTGGACACAGCCACAGCGACCTGGCCATTCAAACCGAAACCCGCCACTGGCGTGAGCACCCATCGGCTCTGGAGGCGATTCTGATTCTCATAGCCTGCACTCGGGCCCCACAGGATGGCAAGGTCGATCTCGCCTTTGCCGAGCGCATCGAACACTTCTTCCTGGAACTTGAAGTTGCGCGGCTCGTAACCTGATTCGGTGGAAAGCATGATATGCGGCGGCGATCCGTGAAGGACGCCTATCCGCTTGCCCTTGAGGTCTTCCAGTGACCTGAATTTGAACGATGCCGGCCCTATCAGAGCAAAGCCGACATCCATGAATGCGCGGCTCCTGTCCGTACCCCTGACCTTGTAGTCAGCAGTCGCGGGAAGAGCAAAATACGCATCGCAGCCATCCATG
>Ga0315902_10002215_pt1 | contig 30596 bp, 28 predicted proteins | sample LakEriMetagenome_9_FD_203523 | JGI IMG/M metagenome (GOLD analysis project Ga0315902, IMG submission 203523) | Freshwater fungal communities from buoy surface, Lake Erie, Ohio, United States - Buoy 12 MA117 | ecosystem: Environmental > Aquatic > Freshwater > Lake > Lake biofilm | place: USA...
TATGATGAACACACATGAACTCCGCGGCGTCCTGCCGGTTTTTCAGACGCCTTGGCTCGAAGACGAGGCGCTCGATCTCGAAACGCTGGAGCGTGAGATCGCGTGGCTTTACGATTGTGGGGCGAATGGGATCGTGATGGCGATGGTGTCGGAGACGTTGCGGCTGGATAGTGAGGAGCGTGAACAACTCGCCGCGGCCGCATGCAAATTTGGCAAGGAACGCGGGGTGGTGGTGATCAGCGTGGGCGCGGAGTCGTCGAAGGTGGCGGAGCGGTATGCAAAGCATGCGGAAAGTGTCGGCGCGGACGCGGTGATGGCGATTCCGCCGGTTTCCATTGGGATCGGTGAGGCGGAGTTGCTGGCGTATTACACACGGATCATTGAGGCGATCCGCATTCCCGTGATCGTGCAGGATGCGAGCGGGTATGTGGGCAAACCGATGCCCATCGCGATGCAGGCGAGGCTGTTGGAGGAGTTTGGGCCGGAGCGGGTGCAGTACAAGCCGGAGGCGAGCCCCATCGGGCCAAAGCTGAGCGAGTTGCGGGATGCGACGAAGGGGCTGGCACGCGTGTTTGAGGGCACGGGCGGCATTGCGCTGGTGGATTCGTTCAAGCGCGGCGTGGTGGGCACGATGCCGGGAGCCGATTTGATTCGTGGGCTCGTGCCGCTTTGGAAAGCGCTGGAGGCGGGCGATGCAGACAAGGCGGATCGCATCCACGGGCCACTGGCCGCGCTGGTTTCGATGCAGACGAGCCTCGACGGCTTTTTGGCGGTGGAGAAGCATCTGCTCGTGCGACAGGGCATTTTCAAAAATACGCTCGTGCGCGGTCCGGTGGGCTTCAAACTGGATGCGGAGACCACGCGCGAGGTGGAGCGGCAGTTTGACCGGATGATCGCCGCAACAGCGTAACCCCATCATGATCATCGACGTCCACTCCCACGCCTGGAACTTCCCTTCCGATTTTTCGGAGGACTTCATTCATCAAGCAGGTCGTGCGCGACCTGGAGTCAAGGTGGACATGAGCGCGACGTATGAGGCGTATCGCGCGACGGCTCCGGAGGACACGCGGACGATCGTTTTCGGCGGGAAGGCACGTCTTAGCGGCCTGTGGGTGGATGACCAGACGGTGGCGCAGTATGTGGCGCGGGATGCGCGGCGTTTGATCGGCTTCATGGCGCTGGACCCAACGCAGGACGGCTGGGAGCGTGAAATGCGCTTCGGGTGCGAAGAACTCGGCCTGCGTGGCATCAAGCTGATGCCGATGTATGCGGGCTTCAGTCCCGATGATGCAAAGCTGGATCCGCTGTGGAGCTACGCGGAGGCGAAAGGGCTGCCGGTGCTGCTGCACATGGGCACCACGTTCATCGCGCAGGCACCGCTGGCCTTCACGCTGCCGCGATTGATCGAGCCGGTGGCGCTGCGGCATCCGGACGTGAAGATCATCCTCGCGCATCTCGGTCATCCGTATGAGGGCGAGTGCGTGGTGACGATCCGGAAGCACGAGAACGTCTTCGCGGATGTGAGCGCGCTGCATTACCGCCCGTGGCAGCTCTACAACTCGCTCATGCTCGCGCAGGAATACGGCGTGTGGCGCAAGCTGCTCTTCGGCACGGATTTCCCCTTCACGACGGTGAATGCGAGCATCGACGGCATCCGCAAGCTCAACGACATGTTGGAAGGCACGAAAATGCCACGGCTGGATGCGGCGCAGATCGAGGCGATGATCCAGCGCGACAGTTTGCGGCTGCTGGGGCTGGAATGAGGGCGTGAGACGTGCTTTGGTTGGCGAGTCATGATGAAACGTTTTTCTTTCCTCCTCGCGATGGCGTCCGTGTGGCTGCTGACGGGCTGTTTTGGCTCTCCGCCGATGCCGGGCGGCTATGCGAAGGCCTCGACGAGTGATCCCACGGTCGTTTCGGCGGCGGAATTTGCGGTCAAGGCCGCGCGGCAGGAGATGCCGGGCATTTTGACCGCCACGCTGAAGCTGCAGCGTGTGCTTGCCGCGCAGCAGCAGGTGGTGGCAGGCATGAATTACCGCCTGACTCTGCGCGTCCTCACGAACAGCGGCGCGCGGGACGTGGAGGCGGTCATTTACAAACCCATCGGCAGTGACGAGACACGGCCGGCCTTCAAGCTGACCTCGTGGAAGTGGCTGTGAGGGCGCAAAAAAGGCGGCCCGTTGCCGGACCGCCTTTCGGTGAGTGGTTGAGATGTTTCGTGCGAGTTATTTCACGATGCCGAGGAGCTCGACTTCAAAGATGAGCGTCGCGCCGGGGCCGATGTCATCGCCTGCGCCCTGTTCGCCGTAGGCGAGTTCGGACGGGATAAAGAAGCGGAATTTCGAGCCGGTGGGCATGAGCTGCACGCCTTCGGTCCATCCTTTGATCACGCCCTGGAGGGGGAAGGTGATCGGTTCGCCGCGCTCCACGCTGCTGTCGAACACTTTGCCGTTCACGAGCGTGCCGTGGTAGTGCACCTGCACCTGGTCGGTGGCGGCGGGCTTCGGACCGGAGCCTTCTTTGATGACCTCATACTGGAGACCGCTCTTCGTGGTGGTCACGCCCTTCTTCTTGCCGTTCTCGGCGAGGAATTTGATGCCTTCTTCCTTGGCCTTGGCGGCTTCGGCCATCTGCGCGGCCTGCTCCTTCTGGGCCTTGGCCTGCATCACGCCTTCAAAGGCCTGCATGGCGGCCATGAGCTCCTGCTCGGTGAATTTGGGCTTTTCGCCGCTCATGGCGGACTTCACACCGGCGGTGAAATTTTCGATGTCGATGGCGATGTCCTGTCCCTTGAACTGGGTGCCCATGTTGCGGCCGATGAAGTAGCTCACCTTGTCCATAGGAGCGGTGGGTTCGGCGGTGGCGGGCTGGGCAGATTTCACTTCGGCGGGGGCGGCGGGTTTGACTTCGGGTTTGGCCTCTTGGGCGATGACGGGGCTGATGGCCGCGAAAGCAGCGCAGAGCAGGGTGGTGCGGGTTTTCATGGAGCCGGAAGCCTACGCTCCCCGCATAATGCGGTCAATCAAAGCCTTGGCAGGCCGGGAAAAAGGCGTTTGACCCCTCGGGGGGCATGAACCACTATCGCCGCCCCTTAAACCAGACCACACTAATGCCCGCCAAAATCTACACTGAAAAAGACGCGAGCCTCGCCCCTCTCAAAGGGAAGACTTGCGCTGTCATCGGCTTCGGCTCCCAAGGCCACGCCCACGCCCTGAACCTCAAGGAGAGCGGCGTCAAAGTCGTCATCGGCCTTTACCCCGGCTCCAAGAGCCGCGCGGTTGCTGAAGAAAAGGGCCTCAAGGTCATGGACACCGCGGATGCGGTCAAAGCGGCCGACGTCATCTTCGTCGCCGTGCCGGACACCAAAATCGGCGGCGTGTATAAGAAGGACATCGCCCCGAACCTCACCAAGGGCAAAACGCTGCTCTTCTCCCACGGCTTCGCCATCCTCTACAAGACCGTCGTCCCGCCGAAGAACGTGAACGTCATCATGGTCGCCCCGAAAGGCCCGGGTCACATCGTCCGCCGCCAGTACACCGAAGGCAAGGGCGTCCCTGCCCTCATCGCAATCTATCAGAACGCCGACAAGCAGGCCAAGAAGATCGCTCTCGCCTGGGCGCATGGCATCGGCGGCACCCGTGGCGGTGTCCTCGAGACCACCTTCAAGGAAGAAACTGAAACCGATCTCTTCGGCGAGCAGACCGTCCTTTGCGGTGGCGCCAGCGCCCTCGTCCAGGCCGGCTTTGAAGTGCTCACCGAGGCTGGCTACTCCCCTGAGATGGCCTACTTCGAGTGCTTGCATGAGCTGAAGCTCATTGTCGATCTTATGAACGAGTCCGGCATCGCCGGCATGCGCTTCTCCATCTCGGAGACCGCGAAGTGGGGCGACGTCAAAGTCGGACCGAAGATCATCGACAAATCCGTCAAGAAGCGCATGAAGGCCGCGCTGAAGGACATCCAGACCGGCAAGTTCGCCAAGGAATGGATCAAAGAGACCGAAACCGGCTACAAGAAGTTCAACAAGCTGCTTAAAGACGGCGAGAAGCACCCGATCGAGAAGACCGGCGCCCGCCTCCGCAGCCTCATGCCCTGGATCAAGAAGCGCGACATCAAAGGCGCGCAGGCCAGCTACTCGTAATTCTGAGTCACATCAGATCCCACAACGCGGACCGGCAACGGTCCGCGTTTTTTTTGTGCTCCGTTCAACCCGGATTCCGAAGGTGGATGCCGGAGGCATCAAAGAGATTAGCCGGTCGGCTGAGCGAGGAACGAGCGATGCCACCGGATGAATAGCCGGACGGAGAGCACCCCGGAGGCGGTGCGAGAAAGGGGCTTCTTGGACCCCTTCAGGGTTCGCAAATTCCTCCCGTCTCACCGGGGGTAGTCGCTCGTTCCTCGCTCGCCCCCCGGCTAATATCTCCGATGCCTCCGGCATCTTTTTGAACTTCGGCGAAGTCAGGTTTTCAGGCTTGGAACCATTGAATTGTAAGCACTGGAGCAACTCCGTCTCAACTTAACTTCGGAATCCGGGTTCAATCCACAAAGATGAACTCGTTCGCGTTGATCAGCGCGAGGCAGTAATCCTCGAGGGCGAGGCTGAAATCGGGTTGTTGGGCAAAAAAGGCGGTCGCGGCGTCGAGGTCGGCTTTTTTGGGCTCGCGGCCAAAACAGCGCAAAACGGCCTCGCGGACGATTGGGGGCACTTCGGAGCCGAAATCGGCCTTCAGGCGTGTGGCGAGCTTTTTCGCGCTTTGCAGCGAAAGCTCGGAATTGAGCAACAAAAGGGCCTGCGGGGCGATGGTGGACTCGTTTCGGCGGCTGCATGTCGCCAGCGCGTCCGGACGGTCGAAAAGGTCGAAGATGGGATGCCGCGCGTTCCGCCGCGCAAAGGTATAGATGCTGCGACAGCCCTGCGCGGCGGCATCCGCGGCCTTTTTCTGATGTGCTTTGAGCAGTGTGGCGCTGATCTCGGCCGGGAGCGGCAAATGCACGCTCTCGCCGCCGTTTTTCGGGCTCAAATCACCGCTGATGCTCAGCAGCGTGTCACGCAACATCTCGCCGGTGAGGCGGCGCGGTGCGCGTGCGGCCGATTGATAGGTCTTCGAGAGAATGAGGAGCGTGTGCAGCTTCTTGAGGCTGAAATTCTGCCTCGGCAGCTCCGCAGCGAGCCAATCTAGCAACGCAGCATTTTCCGGCGCGCTGCCTTGATGCCCGAGATCGGCCGGATTCGCGCTCAGCGGCGTGCCGAAGTGCTGCTGCCAGAGGCGGTTCGCCATCGCGCGAAGAAAGAGCACGTTGTCGCGGCTGGTGAGTGCCTGCGCGAAAGCGGCGCGATCTTTGGCGGTGCCTTTCATGAGCCGCGGCAGGCCGGGTTCAATGCGCGGCCCGGGCCGGGTGTGATCACCGCGGACGAAGACGACGCTAGCGGGCACGCCTTCTTTAAACGGGCGAACGAAGGGGCCGAGCTGCTTGTCCCGCTGCGTGAGCACGGTGTCATCGAAGAAGGCGCGCACGCGGTAAAAGTCTGCCTGGCTCAGCGGGTCATACGGATGGTCATGGCACTGCGCGCAGCCGAGCTGGAGGCCGAGACACACGCTGCCGACAGTGCCGGTGATGTCGTTGAGCACCGTGTGGCGGCGCAGCTCCTGATTGTTGATGTCCGGCATGTCCGGACCGGCAAACAGGAAGCCGGTGGGCATTTCTTCGCCCAGCAAATCGCCTGCGATCTGCACGCGCACGAATTCATCGAGCGGCAGATCGTTGTTCAGCGCGGTGATGACCCAGTCGCGGTATTTCCAGGCATGCGTGCGGTCCTTGTCGTGCTCAAAGCCATCTGTCTCCGCGTAGCGCGCGAGGTCCAGCCACCACTGCGCCCAGTGCTCGCCGTAGCGCGGGGAGGTGAGAAGTTTTGCGACGATGACGGACAATTCGGAGGTGTCAGAAAGCTCAGAGGGTGTCGGTGGCAGGCCGGTGAGATCAAAATAGATGCGCCGGATCAGCGCTTCGCGTGATGCGGACGGGCCTGGTTTGAAAAACGAGTCCAGCGTGCGGCCGGAAGTGTCGATCAGCGGCTTCCACGCCCAATGCTCGCGCTCCTTTTCGGTGATCGGCCGCTCGTCCTTCACGGGATCGTGCGAGGCGCGGATGGCAGCGGCATGCGCGGCGGCCGTGCCGAGGAAAAGCAGCAGGAGCGTCTTCATGCGAGCAGCTCTTTGACCACGCGGCTCTCGATCACGCCGGTGAGTTTTTCTTCCAGGCCGTTGTGCGGGAAGGTCAGGTGCTCGTGATCGAGGCCGAGCAGGTGCAGCAGCGTCGCGTGTAGGTCGCGAATGTGCACTTTGTCCATCTGCGCGCGGAGTCCAAAGTCATCCGTGCTGCCGTGCACGTGGCCGTGCTTCACCCCCGCGCCAAAGAGCACCGTGGTGAAGCCCCAGGGGTTGTGATCGCGTCCCGTGCCTTTTTCGCTCATCGGCATGCGGCCAAACTCACCGCCCCAGATGACGAGCGTGTCCTCCAGCAGGCCGCGCTGCTTCAGATCGCGCAACAAACCGGCCACCGGCAGATCGGTACGCGCGCAGAGGTCGGTGTGATTCTTGAGGACATCCGCATGCGCGTCCCAGCCATTCGTGTCGCCAGAGTAGAGCTGCACAAAGCGCACGCCACGCTCGATCATGCGCCGCGCCAGCAGGCAGCGCGTGCCAAACTCGCGCGTGTGCGGCTGGTCGATGCCGTAGAGCTTTTTCGTCGACTCGCTTTCGCGTGAAAGGTCCACCGCGTCCGGCGCGGCGCTCTGCATGCGAAAAGCCAGCTCGTAGGCACGGATTCGCGCGTCGAGCACGCTGTCCGCCGTCTGCGCGTGACGCGCGGCGTGCTCATGATTCATCTGCTGGATGAGATCCAGCGTCGCGCGCTGCCGTGTGCTGCCCTGCGGGCTTTGCAGATGCAGAATGGGGCTGCTGCCGGCGCGCATCGTCGTGCCTTGATACGTCGCGGGCAGGAAGCCGCTGCCCCACGCAGGCGGTCCACCTTTCAAACCGCCACCCGGGTCTGGCAGCACGACAAAGGCGGGCATGTCGGCATTCTCCGTGCCGAGTCCGTAGCTCACCCACGCGCCGACGCTCGGCTTGCCCATGAGCACGGAGCCGGTGTTCATCTGATAGACCGACTGCGGATGATTCACGCTGTCGCCGTGGCAGGAGCGGATCACGCACATCTCGTCGGCGAGCTGCGCCATGTTCGGCAAAAAGTCGCTGACCTCGATCCCGCTCTGTCCGCGTTTTTGAAACGGCTTCACCGGCGCGAGCAGCGGATTCTGCGCCACCTGGCGCCGCGTCTCGACATTGCCGTAGCTCTCCGGCAGCGGCTTTCCCGCGTAACGCGTGAGCTCAGGCTTCGGATCAAAGAGATCCACATGACTCGGCCCGCCGTGCATGAACAGCCAGATCACCCGCTTCGCCTTCGCCGGAAAATGCGGGCGCGAATCCGCCAGAAGATGCGACAGCGCCACGCTTGATAGGCCCATGACGGAGCTTTGCAGCACCTGGCGGCGTGTGGAGTTGGAGAGCGTGGCTGGCACGCTGCATCAAACGATCAACATGCAGTCCCCATAGCTGTAAAAGCGGTATTTTTCGCGGATGGCCTCGGCGTAGGCGCGGAAGATGAGGTCGCGACCGGCGAAGGCGCTCACCAGCATCATCAGGGTCGATTTCGGCAGGTGGAAGTTCGTCAGCAACGCGCCGGCGGCGCGGAACTGAAAGCCGGGATAGATGAAGATGCCGGTGGAGCCGCGCGCGGCCTCCACGCGGCCTTTTTCTGCGGCCACGGACTCCAGCGTGCGCAGCGAGGTGGTGCCCACGCAGATCACGCGGCGTGCAGCGCGGATCTTTTCCGCCGTGGCGGCGCTGACTTCATACTCCTCGTGGTGCATCACGTGATCGGTGACTTTTTCGGCCTTCACGGGCTGAAACGTGCCCACGCCGACGTGCAGCGTCACAAAGGCGTGCGGCAGCGTTTGCAGAATCTCGGGCGTGAAGTGCAAACCGGCCGTCGGCGCGGCGATGGAGCCTTCTTGAGCCGAGTACACCGTCTGGTAGCGCTCGCGGTCCGCGGGGCGGTCATCGCGGCCCATGTAATGCGGCAGCGCCAGATGGCCGTGCGCGGCCTCATCGACGGTTTGGTCCCATTCGATGATGCGATCGCCGTTTTCGTCCAAAATCTCCACCACACGGCCTGTCGCGGCACCGATGCGGCATTCGTGCCCGAGTCGGAATTTCTTCCCCGGCCGCACCATGCACTGCCAGCGCAGCGGAGACAGCGACTTCAGCCGCAGCACCTCGTAACCCTTGTCCGTGAAGAAGCGCGCGGGCACCACGCGAGTGTTGTTCAGCACGAAAAGATCCCCCTCGCGCGAAAAGGCGCCGATCTCGCGAAACGAGCGGTGCTCGATCTCCCCGCTGTCGCGATGCACCACCATCATGCGCGACGCCGAGCGGTCAGCGAGCGGTTCGGAGGCGATGAGTTCCGGCGGGAAGTGGTAGTCGAAATCGGAAGTAAGCACTGCGACTCCAAAATTCCGCAATCCGGGCTCTGCAATGCGAAATGCGCCCTGCGGCAGATTTCGCCTAAAGTTTGTCCTTCCCAAGAAGAGCCCCGTTTGGCAAAAGACCGGTCTCCATGTCCAACAAGATCAACATCGCCGTCGTCGGCCTCGGTTTCGGGGCGGAATTCATCCCCATCTGGCAGCGTCACCCGCTGACGAACTGCTACGCCATCTGCCAACGCGATGACAAGAAGCTCAACGCCGTGGGCGATGCCTTTGGCGTGGACGTGCGCTACCAGGACTTCAAAAAGCTGCTCAAAGACCCGAACGTGCACGCCGTGCACATCAACTCGCCCATCCCGGACCACGGCTGGATGAGCATCGAGGCGCTGAAAGCCGGCAAACACGTCGCCTGCACGGTGCCGATGGCCACCAGCATCGCGGATTGCAAAAAGATCGTCGAGCTCGTGAAGAAGACCGGCCTCAGCTACATGATGATGGAGACCGTCGTCTATGCGCGCGAGTATCTCTTCATGAAAGAGCAGCTCGATCAGGGGAAACTCGGCAAGCTGCAGTTCGTGCAGGCCTCCCATCAGCAGGACATGGACGGTTGGCCGAATTACTGGCCTGGTTTGCCGCCGATGTGGTATGCCACGCACTGCGTGGGCCCGGTGGCCGGTTTGATCGGCAAATCCGCTGAATACGTGAGCTGCTTTGGCTCCGGCAGCGTGCGTAAAGAGCTGCAGAAGTGCTACGGCAGCCCCTTCGCCGTCGAGACCGCGCACATCAAGTTCAAGGGCACCGACGTGAACGCCCGCATCATCCGCAGCCTCTTTGACACGGCTCGTCAGTATCGCGAGAGCATCGATGTCTATGGCGACAAGGCAGCCATCGAGTGGCCGCTTATCGAGCATGAACCGCTCGTCATGCACCGCGCGAAGCTGCCGGAGCACAAGATCCCGAAGCTCATCAAGACACCGGACTTTGCCAAGCGCCTGCCGAAGCCGATCCAGCGCTTCACCACGAAAGGCGTGTATGATTTGGCCAAATCAACGCACCTCAGCTTCACGCAGGGCAGCGGCCACGGCGGCAGCCATCCGCACCTCGCGCATGAGTTCGCCAGCGCCCTCGCGGAGAAGCGCGCGCCCTTCCCGAACGCCGTGCAGTCCGCGAACTGGACCTGCGTCGGCCTGTGCGCCCACGAATCCGCCATGGCGGGCGGGAAGATCGTGAAGCTGCCTGCCTTCACGATCGGGAAGTGAGTGACTTTACTGTAGGTCGCCTCTGTGAGGCGATGAGCCGGGTCACAGACCCGGCCTACAGTGTTGCTCACTGCATCAGCTTCTTCACCGTCGGCTCGATGGCCTCCGCCCAGATGCGATAGCCTTTTTCGTTCGGGTGGAGGAAATCGGGCATGATGTCCTTCGTGATGAGGCCTTCGGGGGTGAGGAATTTCGCGCCGATGTCGAGGAAGGTCACGTTTGCCGTGCCATCGAGCTTCGCGATGAGCTGATTCACTGCGGCGAGCTTTTCGCGCTGCGGGCCGGGCTTCTCACCGCGCGGGAAGATGCCCAGCAGGAGGATTTTCGACTGCGGCAGCCGTTTGTTCAGCTCCGCGACGATGGCGGTGATGCCGGTGGCGATATCTGCGGCCTCACAGGTGCCGCTGTTGTTCGTGCCGATCATCACCACGACGAGTTTCGGCGCGATGCCGTCCACCGCGCCGTGCTGGAGCCGCCAGAGCACGTTTTCCGTCTTGTCCCAGCCAAAGCCGAGGTTTCCGGCGTTTCGCGGCGCGTAAAACTCGCCCCAGGTCTGCTGGCCGCTCAGCGCGTAGCTGTCGAACTTCTCTCCGCCGAAGAAATGCGTGATGGAATCGCCAATGAAGAGGATTTGCGGCTTCGCGCTCTTCACGGCGGAGCTGGTGAACTCGTGGCGTTTTTTCCAATCATACTGCGGCCAGCTCCGGTCCTGCGTGACGGGCACCACGGTGCTCGGAAGCGGCTTTTGGCCGGGAATCGGCTCAAAGCTCGCGCTGGCGACTTCACTCATCGTTTTGCGATCTGGTGAAAAAGCGCGCGCTTTGACCAAACCGCCGCCCGGCAGCGAAATGGGCGCGAGATACGGATTCGACTTCGCGACCGGATCGGTCTCATTGATCGTGTAGAGCACGTTTGAGCCGCTGAGTGTCACCACGCCTGCGGCGTCACGCTGGATCGTGGGCGGAGCGAGTCGGGTGAGTGTTTCGGCCCGGACAAAGGCGGCGCCGAAAACAAAAAGGAGGGCAAAAAGGGACTTCATGAGACGCTGAGGCTAACCAGCACACCCCGCGCTGTCCATGCCAGCGTGCGCACCCAGTTGGTCAGGATGAGGAGGTGGATCACGGCGTCGTCGCGGCCCTGCATGAGCCGTGTGTGCTGGGGTGCCTGCCAAATCGCCGTGCAGAGGCCGATCAGGGGGATCATGCCTAGGCTGATGAGGAAAGGCGTGGCTCGCAGGCCCTGATAAAACAGCCATGCAGCCGTCCCTGCCTCCAGCAGCACCAGCGGCACGATCATGAGGCCGATGCGCAGGCAGTGGGAGAAGTGATACGCGCGAAACTCCGCCGTGCCGACGCGCAGGAACTGCGGATAGACGATGATCTGGATGACCCAGATGAGTCCGACGATGAACCAAGTGACAGCGAGGTGGACGGTGAACATGCGGCAGGCATAATTCGATCTTCATGTCACGCCAGCGCGGAGTGCTGTGGCGAAATGCTTTCACTTCCCTCCTTGTGGTGCCGGAGAAAGGCGACGATGCAGCGGCATGACCCGCATGACTGCTGTTTTACGTGAAGACATGGAACTCAAAGAAGGGGACCGTGCTGATCTGCGGGTGGAGATGAAAAATGGCGAGCTCGTGGTGACGCATTTGCTCAATCAGGTGAAGTCGGAAGGTCACGCGCCAGACTACCGGGTGAAGCTAGGAAGCTGGAACCGGAAGTAGCGGCTCACTTGATTGCCCAGCGAAGCTTGGCGGGCGCTGCGCGCGGATTGGCTCGGATTTCCTCGGCGGACGGGCGGATGACATCGTCATTCGTCTCACGGAAGACGCCGCCGCGCAGTGCATCGCGGAAGAGGTGCTTCACACGGCGGTCCTCGCCGCTGTGGAAGGTCAAAATGGCCACGCGGCCTCCAGGACGGAGACAATCGGGCAGTTGATTGAGGAAGGTATCGAGCGCAGTGAATTCTTCGTTCACGGCGATGCGCAGGGCTTGAAAGACGCGGCGCACGGTGGCTTCGCGCTCTTCTTCATCGAGGCGGTAGGGCAGCGAGGCGCGGATGGAGGCGGCAAAGGCGCGTGTGGTGGCCTGATCGGTGCCGGCGAGGGCTTGCGCGAGGATTTCAGCGCGCGGTTCGTCGGCGTTGTCACTGAGGATGGTCTGCAATTTGGCAGCGCTGAGCTTCTGGAGCAGATCGCGCGCGCTGAGCCCGCGCTGCGGGTTCATGCGCATGTCGAGCGGGCCCTCGTGCTTGAAGCTGAAGCCGCGCGAGGGGTTGTCGAACTGCATGCTGGAGCAGCCGAGGTCGGCGAGGATCAAATCGGCGCCTTCATGCCAGCCGCATTCGTCAATTGCGCGGCGCAGGCCGGCGAAGTTCATGCGTTTGACGATGAGCGCGTCCGGCGCGGCCTTTTCGCGCAGCTTGGCCTCGGTGCGCACGATTTCGAGCGGGTCCTGATCAAGGCCGAGGAGGGTGACTCCGGTCTCCAACAGCGCACAGGCGTGACCACCGTTGCCGAGCGTGCAATCCACCGCGCGCTCGCCGGGCTGCGGGGCGAGGACTTGCAGGATCTCCGGCAGCAAAATGGGCACGTGCATGCCTGCGGGCGTTTTTCCGGCGGCGCGGACCTTGGCGAGCGTTTCGGCGTCCTGCGCGTGCTCTTTGTATTTCTGCTCAAACTTGCGCGGATTCTTCCCGGAGTAGCGCGGGCGGCGTTTGTGCGGCGTGGCGGCCGATTCGGCGGATGGAGGCGTTTCGTCGCTCACAGCTCGTTGTATTTGGCGTTGCTGCCGCGGGCTTTGGCGACGGGGTAGCGTGTTTCATTGCGCTCGACTTTGTCGAGCATGGCCTGGCCGAGATCGACGCCGAGGTTGTGGGCGAGTTCGAAGAGCAAAATGGCCACGTCGGCCATTTCGTCCTTCAATTCGGGCATTTTGTCCTGCACGCGCTGCTCGATTTGGCCGGGCTGCTGCCAGACGAAGTGCTGCAAAAGCTCGCCAGCCTCCGCGGTGATGGCGATGGCGAGTTCCTTGGGGTTGTGAAACTGCATCCAGTCGCGCGCGTCGCGAAAGGCGAGGATTCGGGAGGTGATTTGGTCGATGGTCATGAAAGAGAGGAGAAAAGGATGAATGGAGGAGGACAAGAAGCGCGCAAAAGGTCGCAATCGACGCATTGACGGATCTCCAGCCGTCTGAGAGGCTAGACACATGAAAACACCTCACCTGCTTGCTGTCGTCACTTCTCTTGTTGTTTCTGTGGATGCCTGCTGGGCTGCGGAGCCGCCGGTTGACTTTGTGAAGCAGATCAAGCCCATCCTGGCCGAACGCTGTGTGGAGTGTCATCACAGCGAGTCGATGTTGGGTGAACTGAACCTGCAAAGCCGGAAGCTGGCCTTTGGGAAACGCACCGGCGGGCCGGTGATCGCGCCGGGGCAGCCGGAGCGCAGTTTGCTCTACATCGCGCTGACGTTGCCGCCGAAAGAAAAGAAGGCCATGCCTGCCACAGGCCACCGCATTCCCAAAGACGAGGTGGAGTTGATCCGCCGCTGGATCGAGGAAGGCGCGAAGTGGCCGGAGGGTGAGGAGGGGTTTGTGCCCGCGAAGAAGGCGTCGAAGGAGAAGGATGTGTGACCCTGCGGGAATGACGAATGAGGAATGGCGAATGACGAAATAAGCCCGAATGCCAAGCTAGCCGTTCGGGCTTCGGGTTTGGGCATTCATTCGGCATTCGGAATTCCTCATTCGGCATTCTTTGCGGTCAGATCCATCGCAAGACAGGGCGGTTGGTCGCGTTCACGGCGGGCCATGACCCGACTTGTTGCCTGTTTCCTTGCTGTTTGCTCGTTTGCCGCTGCGCAGACGAAGCCGGATGTGTTGTTCATCGCGGTGGACGATCTCAATGACTGGACGTCCTACCTCGGCGGGCATCCGCAGGCGAAAACGCCGAACATTGACCGGTTGGTGGCTCGTGGGACGGCGTTTACGAATTCGCATTGCGCGGCTCCGGCGTGCAATCCTTCGCGTGCGGCGCTGATGAGCGGGCTGCGGCCTTGGGAGACGGGTATTTATACGAACGGTGATCCCGCTGGCGGTGTGCTGAAGGACGTGATGACGATCAACCGGCACTTTTTGGCGAACGGCTACAACACCCGCGGCGCGGGCAAAATTTACCACAACTTCGACGCGGAAGGCCGCAAGGATGGCTGGACGGAGTGGGCGGGCCTTTTCCCGAGCATCAACGATCACGATGCGAATCTGAACGGGCTGAAACGCGGCCATTTCGACTGGGGCGCGGTGCAGGCGAAGACGGAGGAGATGGGAGACCACAAATCGACGGATTGGGCGATCAATCATCTCAAGACGGCGCCGACGGACAAGCCGCTGTTCCTCGCGCTGGGCTATGTGAAGCCGCATTTGCCCTGGTATGTGCCGCAGATGTATTACGACCGCTTTCCGCTGGCGGAGATCCAGCTCCCGGTGGTCAAAGAGGGCGATTTGGACGATGTGCCGAAGGCTGGGGTGAAAATGGCGGGGCCGGAAGGTGATCACGCAGCCGTTTTGAAGGGCGATCAGTGGAAAAAAGCCGTGCAGGCCTATTTGGCGACGATTTCGTTCCTCGATGATCAAGTCGGCCGTTTGCTCGATGGGCTGGATGCGAGCCCGCGGAAGGACAAAACGATCATCGTGTGGTGGACAGACCACGGATGGCATCTCGGCGAAAAGGAGCACTGGCGGAAGTTTGCGCTGTGGGAGAAGGCGACACGCACTTCGATGGCGATCGTGGCCCCGGGTGTGTCGAAGCCGGGTATGAAGTGCGATGCGCCGGTCGATTACACGAATCTGTATCCGACGATTTGCGAGCTGACGGGCCTGCCGGTGCCGGCGCATGTGAAAGGCGCGTCATTGATGCCGCTGCTGCGTGATCCATCCGCGAAATGGGATGGCGTGGCTGTTTGCACGCATGGGAAGGGCAATCACGCGGTGCGTGATGCACAGTGGCGCTACATCCGCTACGCGGACGGCAGCGAGGAGCTCTACGACCACGCGAAGGACCCGTATGAATGGACCAATCTCGCGAGCGAGGTGGGCATGAGCGACGTGAAGGCACGACTCGCAGCTGTGTTGCCGAAAGAGGAGATCCAATCGACCTCAGGTGACAAAGGCGGCAAGAAGAAGAAAGAGAAGGGCAAAAAGAAGGAGGAGTGATCCTTCTCTCAATAGGGAAGTCTCTGCGTCACCAGCTTGGTGACGTAAGGCCGCGTGGAGACGAGGATGCGGCGCTCCACCTTGCGGACGCCGTCGATTTCGTAGTATCGTTCGTTGATGACCTTGCCGACGGCTGTCTCAGGGGGTGTCTGGCCGGGTTCGACGACGGTGTGGGTGCATTGAACGAGGAGCAGTGAAGCGAGGACAAGTGCGATGCGTTGCATGAGGAAACACAGGTTGGATTTGGGACCTGTTTGGTTTCCTGATCGAGCCTGACGTTCAATCTCACGCGCGTGGCGTGACTCAGGCAGCGGCTTTGCGGCCTTTTTTCGCAGGCGCGGGCACGGGCAGCGGCTGCTCTTCCTCAGCCTGCCGTTTGGCGGCACGTGCGAGCTCGTTTTCGATCCAGGGGAGCAATTCGAGACCTGGGGATTTTTCCGCGAGATGCACGAGTGTGGTGAGCGCATCGCGCATGCGATTGACGTGGCCTGCGGGGCCTTGATGACGCACGCCTTTGCTGCCGAGCGGAATGTCGGAAGGCAGCAGGATGTCTGAATTGCAGAGCGCACAGGCGCGCTGGATGGTGTTTTCCAGTTCGCGGACGTTTCCGGGCCAGTCGTAGGCCTCCAGCATGTCGAGCGCGTCCTCGGTGAAGCGCATCTGCGGCCCGCGGCGGCGCAGGGAGAGCTTGTTGAGGAAAAACTCCGCCAGCAAGCGCACGTCCTCGCGGCGCTCGCGGAGCGGCGGGATGTGGATGCGCACGACGTTGAGGCGGTAGAACAAATCTTCGCGGAACGTGCCCTTGGCGACTTCGGCTTCGAGATTTTTATTCGTAGCGGCGAGCACGCGCACATCCGTTTTGAGCGTCTGATTACCGCCGACGCGGCTGTATTCGCCTTCCTGGAGCACGCGCAGCAGTTTGCTCTGCACGGCGAGCGGCATGTCGCCGATTTCATCGAGAAAGAGCGTGCCGCCATCGCACTGCTCAAAACGGCCGACGCGCAGGGCTGCCGCGCCGGTGAAGCTGCCTTTCTCGTGGCCGAAAATCTCGCTTTCGAGGAGGTTGTCCGGGATCGCGGTGATGTTGATGGCCACGAATTCCTTCTGCACACGCGGACTGAACTTGTGGATGGCGCGGGCGACGAGCTCTTTGCCGCAGCCGCTTTCTGCGGTGATCATGACGGGCGCGTCGGAACGCGAGACGCGTCCGATGAGCTTGAAAACGTCCTGCATCGCGCCGGAGCGGCCGATGATGGCCTCCTGGATGGATTCCGCTGCGGCGTCTGAGGGCTGCTCGCGGGTGACGCGGCGTGTCTCGATGGCGCGAAGGGCGCTTTCCACGATGGCGCGCAGTTCGTAGGGAAGGCGTTCCTTGGGCAGCACGTCGTAGGCACCGTGACGCATGGCCTCGATGACCTGGGAGGTGGCGGCCGCGTTGCTGAAGAGGATGACCATCGCGTGCGGATCGGCCTGGCGGAGGCGTTTCAGCAGATCGACGCCGCTGATGCCGCCATTGAGCCGGATTTCGCTGAGCACGAGGTCCGGGCGGCGCTTCTGGTAGGCCGCGACGGCCTCATCCAGCTTTTCATGCGTGGAGATGGTGACGCCAGGTGCCTTCAGATGTCCAGCGGCCCACGTGAGAAAGTCGGGGTCGCTGTCTAGGATGAGAAGGTGATTTTCGGGCGCGTCAGGCATCAGAAGGGCGCAATAAGCGCGTGGAACGGGGGTTCGTCAAACTCCGCCGAAGCGGCGCTCGCGACGGTTGAAGGAGCGGATGGCCTCGAGGAGGGCAGTTTTATCGAAATCCGGCCACAGTTTGTCCGTGATGACAAATTCGGTGTAGCTGAGCTGCCAGAGGAGGAAATTCGAGAGACGCATCTCGCCGCTGGTGCGGATCATCAGGTCAGGATCGGGGTAGTAGCGGGTGTAGAGGTGCTTCGAGAAGACCTCGGTGTCGATCATGGCCTTGTCGAGGTGGCCTTTCTCCACGGACTCGATCAGGCTCTTCACACCATCGACGATCTCCTCACGGCCGCCGTAGCTGAGGGCGAGGATGAGGGTGAGGCCGGTGTTTTGCGCGGTGGCGGCGATGCAGCGGTGTAGCTCGTCTTGGCAGGTCTGTGGCAGCGCATGCAGGCGGCCGATGGCCTGGAGGCGGATGTTTTGCTTCAGCATCACGGGCAGCTCGCTGCGCAAAAAGAGCACGAGGAGCTTCATGAGCGCGTCCACCTCGCGTTTCGGGCGCTTCCAATTTTCGGACGAGAAGGCGTAGAGCGTCAAAAACTCCACACCGATCTCGCCGCAGGCCTCGGTGATTTTTCGCACGACCTGCGCGCCGACGCGATGCCCCTCCGTGCGCGGAAGACCGCGCTGCTTCGCCCAACGGCCGTTCCCGTCCATGATCATGGCGATGTGGCGGGGGATTTTGAGATCTTCGACGTGCGGGCGGCTCATGCGGGGATGCAAAGGTGCGCAGGCGCGCCCTACATGCCAGATTCGACTCGCGCGAGGGCTTTTTCCTCGGCACAGTCCGGTCTGCTTTTTGTTTCAGGCAGATCCAAACATTCTCCATGAGCTCCGGAATCGTCGCCAGTGTGCAGTGCCCCGCCTGTGGGCAGGCGTTTCTGTGCCAGCAGCAAAACGCGGCCGGCATGGTGAGCTGCCCGCATTGTGCCCACCAGGCGCTGCGGGGCTCCTTCATCACCCACGGCCATGCCGGTGCCGTGGGCACGGAAAGACGCCGCGTGGTCCCGGCCGCGCATCATCCCGCTGAGGAAGCAGCTCCGCCCGCCGCTGCCGCCTACCCGCCGGAGGTGATGGCCTGGATGTCCCAGCAGGCCGCGCTGCAGGCCGCACCACCCATTCTTCCTGCTCAAGCCGCAGCCCCGGTGAAAACCGCCATGCACACGACGATGCACTGGCAGACGCGGCCGGATCTCGACAGCACGGAGCCCGGCGCGAGTCCCGCACCGGACCCAGGTGGTGAATTTGTCCCGCAGCACTTGCAGCGCTCCCCTTGGCCATGGCTCGCGGCGCTGGTCATCATCGTGGCGCTGCTCGGCGGCGGCGTCTGGGTCTGGATGGAAAATCAAAAAGGGCAGCAGGCCGCGGCAGCGCGCCCATCTGCGCCTGCTGGAGCCTTTCCGCTGATCGAGGCACCGAAAAAGGTGCCCACCACGCTGCCGGAGATCGCGGAGGAAAAACTGCGCACGCATCCGCCGGACGTGTCGGCGATTTCGGCGGACGCGCGGCGTCTGGTCGATGAATTCTTCAATCAAGCGACCACGCCGGAGCAGCGCGCGGCCTGTGTCTCCGGCGGTGCCGCGCACAGCGCGCAGATCGAGTCGCTGCTCGGCCCGCAAAACCCCGCTGCGCCGAAGCTGGCTGTGCTGGCACCCGTGCGCGGCATCGCGGTGCGCATTCCGGACATCCACTTTGAGGTACTCTTCCGCGTGAGCACCTCAGCGAACAAAGACGGCGCTCTTTTGCGCCTCATCGACGATCCGGACGGCAAGCGTCGCATCGACTGGCCGCTCTTTTACGAATCGCATCAAAAACTCGTGCGCGTGGCCCTGCGCGAGAAACCGCAGGAGCCGCGCTGGACCATGGCGCTGCTGCTGCCGCGTCATGCGTTTCAGATCCCGCTCGCCGAGCGCGAAAGGCACCTCACCTACCAGATGTACATCTCCGCGGACGGCCAAGATTCGCTGACCTGCTGCGTGCGGAAAGATTCGCAGCTCGGCCGCTACATGCTGCGCTCCACCACGTGGAATCAGGCCTACATGGCGCGCGTGCTCGTCCGCCGCGCCTCCTTTGACACCACAGGCGACATCGTGGAGATGATCGACTGCGAGGGTGCGGTCGTTGATTCCACGATGCCATCGAACGCCGTGCCCACGCCGGAGCCTGAGGTCATCGTGCGCCCCGCAGTGCCCGTGCCGGAAGAGCCGCCGCAGGCTCCCGCGCCTCCCAAATCCTGAACCAGACATGCCATCCTCCGATTCCAAGCTCGCCACTATTATCGATTACCTGCTCTGGCCGCTGCTGCTCGTCGCCACGCTCATCCCCACCCACATCGGCATCAGCGCCGGGCACGGGAAGCTCGCCTTCAACCTCACCTACTTCAGCTTTGCCGCCGTGCTCTTCGTTTTGGAGCGCCTCCGCCCGCATGAGCGTGAGTGGCTGAAAAATGACGGCCAGATGCTCCCCGACCTCGCGCACACCGTCTTCACCAAGACCTTCGTGCAGCTCGTCATCATGATGCTCGGCTACTACGGCCTCGTCAGCACCGTCGGCGGAGAAACTGGCACCGGCATCTGGCCGAATCACTGGCCCATGTGGGCGCAGGTCGTGCTCGCGCTCGTCGTCGCGGAATTTGGTCTCTACTGGGCACATCGCATCGCGCACACTTGGATGCCGCTGTGGCATTTCCATGCCGTGCATCACAGCGTCGAAAAGCTGTGGTTCTTCAACACCGGACGCTTTCACATCATCGACACCGTGAAGAGCATGATTTTCAGCGGCCCGCTGCTCTGGGCCGCCGGCACGCCGAACGACGTGGTGCAATACTTCGGTGCCATCACCGCCTACATCGGTTTCCTCACGCACTGCAACATCCGCATGAAGTTCGGCTGGATGAACTACATCTTCAACACCCCGGAACTCCACCGCTGGCATCACAGCACCGATTTGAGCGAGGGAGACAAAAACTTCGGCGAGAACCTCATGCTCTGGGATCTCATCTTCCGCTCCTTCTATCTCGACCCCACGCGCCACCGCCCCGCCATCATCGGCATCAAATCCGCCATGCCGAAAACCTTCTTCGCGCAGATCGCCATGCCCTTCCGCTGGCACCGGTATCAAGACAAATACAAAGCCGGCGAGGTGGACAAGAGCACGCTGATGTAAGGGCCGCATCGCTGATGAACATTTGATCGCCGATTTTCGAGCTGCCCGGCTCTCGCGAGGACCGCTACTTCTGAAATCAACAATCGCTGTTTCTTCAATCGTTACTGTCTTCCGAAGACCCCCGCCTCGCGCTTTCATCTCTCCTCTTCCTCCGCGCCCGCACCCACCGCGCGATCAGCAGTCCCTTCAAAATCAGCGCCACCATCCCGGCCACCACGATGATCCCGATCGTCCGCCGAGCCTCCTCCTCCGAGGAAAACGTGATCAGCAGCAGCGGGGTGAGTTTTTCGATCATTAGGGCGTAATTAGAGCCATCCATGCCACGCCTTGTCATCTTCCTTTTCCTCGCCGCTCTGGCGCACGCCGCCGACTGGCCCATGTGGCGACACGATCCCGGCCGCACGGCTGCCACGACGCAAAAGATGCCCTCGGAGCCGCATCTAATCTGGAGTCGCGAGCTGCCACCGCTGCGCCCGGCCTTCAAAGAGCCGCGTTTGCAGTTTGATCGCGGCTACGAGCCCGTCGTGGCCGGAAAACGCCTTCTTGTCGGCAGTTCGCGTGAAGATTGCGTCATCGCCTTCGACACGGACACCGGCGCGGAGCTTTGGCGAGCGCTCGCAAATGGCCCCGTGCGTTTCGCCCCTGTCATCGTCGGTGAAACGGCCATCTTCGGCTCCGACGACGGTCTCGTTCGCTGTGTCAAACTCGCCGATGGCGGCCCGATCTGGCAAAAACGCGCCGTTCCCTCGAATCGTCTGCTTCTCGGCAATCAGCGCCTCATCTCCGTGTGGCCCGTGCGCGGCGGTCCGGTGGCCAAAGACGGCCGCGTTTACTTCGCTGCCGGCGTGTGGCCGCTCGAAGGCACCTTCGTCTTCTGCTGCGATGCCGCCACCGGCACCGAGATCTGGCGAAACGACCGCTGCTCCTATCTTTACGGCACTCATCCACACGCCACCGAAGCCATGGGCGGCCTCGCTCCGCAGGGTTATCTGCTCATCGACGGCGACGACCTCATCGTCCCCTGCAGCACTGCCTATCCGGCTCGTCTCGATCTGAAAACCGGTGCCATCAAAGAGTTCGAACTGCCCTCCGCCGGTCGCTACACCGGCGGCTGGTTCGCCGCCACACCCGCCGAAAAAGAAGCCGCCAAGCTCCGCCGTCGCGGCCTCCTCTTCGACGAAGCCATCAGCGCCAAGCGCCACGAGGACCGACCCCGCGCCGAAGGCCAGAAAGGCATCCAGCGCACCCTCCACGCCGCCGAAACCGAAGTCCCGTTCGACACCTTCACCAACGCCCACAGCGTCATCCTCGCCGACGACAAATGCTTCGTCGTCACCGCCGACGGCGTTTTGAGCGCCTACGGCCCCGGCAGCGGCGAAACGAAGCGCTGGAAGCGGGAGATCGTCATCGAAAAAGCTCATGAAGAACATGCGGCCAAGCTTTTGAAAGCTGCTGGAGCAGATCGGGGCTACGCCTTGATGACCTCATCAGGTGATCCTGGATTGATCGAAGCCATTCTTACCACGAGTCAGCTCAATTTGATCGTTTTGAGCGATGATGATGCTTTGAGGCTTCGCTTGGCAAAAACGGGCTTCTATGGTGAACGAGTAGCGGTCCTGCCATCCAAGTCTGAACTTCCGCCTTTCTTTGCGAGTGTCATTTTTGGAGATGAGCCTCTCGAAAAGCTACTAAAGCCCCTCGGTGGCAAACTGGTGTCTCTTTTGGATGCCACCGTGCTTCACACCCGCGGTGTACTCACCGGCTCCACGAACTACCTCGCCGACTGGAACGCGAATGAAGACCCGCTCGTGCAGGCACCGCTCGGCGTGCTGTGGTTTGATGATGCCTTGAGCAACTTCAAGCGTTCGCCGCAGCCGAAGATCGTCGATGGCGTCATGATCACGGCAGATAAAGACTGGCTCGATGCCACCAACCGCAATGGAAAGGTCGATTACCGCCTTCTCGCGCCCGTGTTCAGCGACATCTACACTGGCCGCGTGCTCGATGAATACGAGCAGCCGGAACTGCGGGCTAAATTTGGCACCGTGGACCAGCAGAGCATCCAGCAGGCGCAGTATCGACCGCCCACGCAAAAGAACGATTGGGCTCCCGATCAGCCGAAATCAGGCTTTCGCATCAACCCGCTCACGCTCGAACAAGAACCGCGTGTCTTCCCGAAAAGCTACGGCTGCGACGGCGGCTTCGATTACGGCAACATCTTCACTTTCCGCAGCGGCACGGCCGCGTTTTACGACAAAAAGGTCGAAAGCGGCACCGTCCACATCAGCGGTCCGCGCAGCGGCTGCACGAACAGCATCGTGCCCGCTGGCGGCATCTTGAACGTGCCTTACTTCTACGAAGGCTGCACCTGCAGCTACCCGCTGCCGATGGGGCTGGCGCTTTATTCGATGCCGGAGGACTTCGAGCAATGGGCCACCTGGGGTGCCGTGCCGAAAGCCGCGATTCACGGCAAAATCCAACGCATCGGCATCAATCTCGGTGCTCCCGGCGACCGCAAGACACGCGATGGCACGCTCTGGCTCGATTTCCCGAGCGTCGGAGGTCCATCGCCCGAAATCGACTTCACCACCGAACCTGCGAAGCCCGATTATTTCTACCAGCACTCCCTCTGGATGAAAAAAGGCACCGGTTGGCCCTGGGTGGCCGCCAGCGGCGCGAAAGGGCTGCGCAGCGCGAAGCTCTCCGGCCTGAAAAACGGCCGGTACACCGTCAAACTCGTCTTCTCATCGCCTGACAGTGCCAAACACCGTTTTGATGTGACGGTTCAAGATCGTGCGCTGACAAACCTCCAGCCTCCATCGATGACTGCGAGCACGGAAACCGTCCCAGACATCGAAATCACCAATGGCACGCTGAATCTCACACTCACGCCTCACGAAGGCGAAACACTCCTCAGCGGCATCGAAGTCATCCAACAGGGAACCGCGAACTGAGAACCGCTTTATTGGATCAGCTCGATGTCTCCGCTGGGGAAGGGCGTGTTCAACAAGCGAAACTCCCGGCTCACCACGCAGGGAGGCTTTAGATCCATCGCTTCCTTCACAAATTTCTCCAAGGTGGGTGGGTTGCAGTCTGTGTGTTGCACCACGCCCGCGCTATCAGTGATGATGAGCATGTAGCCGTACTCTTTGGCACCGTTGCGGTAGTTGGTGCCCTGATAGTATCGCAGCCGTGCCTCTGGCGTGGCGTTCTCCAGTTTGGTCTGTGGTTTGAGGTTCAGCTCCTGCTCCACCCGTTGCATGACGTAAAGCTGGTCGCCATCAGCCGTGCCGGCTTCCTTGGCAAAGGTCAGGATCACCAGCTTGGCGGCGCTGATTTGTCTCGTGACCTCCCGGCTCTGAATGCTGTAGCTGTAACTCAAGTCGATGGACCTGTAACCTCCGTCCGCAAAACCGTTCGTGCTCTTCTTGCTGCGCACCATCGTGGTGAACCCAAATTTTTTGACGCCAGCGGCGGTCGCAGACGCGGCAGCGGGGGGCGGTGTGGCGCTGGACTTCATTTGGTCCGGATGCTCGGCCACCCAGGTGTCGATGTAGGCATGGTCCACCTTGCAGAGCGTCGCTTTGGGCACCGGGATCTCCTTCCCGTCGTCTTTTTTCCTCAAAACGACCGTTTCGCCGGCCACGGAGACGATTTCAGCCTCCAGCAGCGATCCCGCCGTGCTCACAAAAAACCGCGTTTCGGCCCGCGAAGCCCCCGCGCAGGCCAAAACGGCCGCTAGGAGGAGAATGGGCATTTGAGCGAGGTTTCTCATGAGGGCGGGAATTTGAACGAGCTTGTCGAAAAGTCACTTTCCGTGTTTCACAATGATCTGAATGAAGTCCGGCAGGTAGGTCGCGGCCTTCTTTTCGCCCACGCCGCGGATTTCGCGGCCGGCGGCGACGGTTTTGGGTTTCAGGCGGGTCATGAACTCCAGCGTCTGGTTGCTGAAGACGACGTAGGCCGGCACGCCCTCCGCCTCGGCCACGGCGCTGCGGTGGCGCTTCAGTTTCTCGAACAAGGCCTCGTCAAAGCCGAGCTCGCGCGCGGCGAGTTCCTCGTTCTTGGCCGTTTTGGTGGTCTTCGACGGCTTCGCGGGCTCATGCAGGCGCGGCCAGCGGATTTTGATGTCGTCGGCGGTCTTCATCGCCGCGGCTCCGGCGCGGGTGAGCGTCACTTTCGGGTATTCATCGCCCTCGGTGAGGATGAGGCCCGCTTTTTCCATTTCGACAAACAGCGGATGCAGCGCGTGCGTGCCCGCGTGCTTCAGCAGGCCGTAAGTGGTGAGCTGATCGAGGCCCGCATCGACGATGTCCTTCGATTTGCTGCCGACGAGCATGTTGATGATGCGGCCCTTGCCATAGCGGCCTTCCCACGTGCCGTCCGTGCGTTTGGCGGACATGCGCGCGATGCCGCTGAGCGCCTGGCGCAGCATGGTGGTCTCCTCGGCGGTGCCAGCGCGCGGCGGCTGCACGCCCTCCGCGCGGCACACGTCGCAGGAGCCGCAGGGCGTGCTCTCCGTCTCGCCAAAGTAGCGCAAAATCTGCTCCTGGCGGCACGCGTTGTCGTCGTAGCAGAGATCAATCACCGCCTTGAGCTTCGAGCGGTCGCGCCGGTCCTTTTCCGCCAGCGCTTTGAGGTCCAGCGGCAGATCCCGCGCCTTCAAATCCGGCTGCAGCAGCCGCGTGCCGCGGATGCGCTTGCCGGGGATGTCGAAACGCTCGATCACGTCCAGCCGGTTCAGCAGGCTGAGCGAGGAGCTCACCGCCATGCTGTTCTTCGCGCCGGTGAATTGCGTGATGTCATCAATGCTGGCCGCGACCTCGTGCGTCTGCGGGTCTGCGCGATTCAAAAGCCCCTGGTAAGTCAGCCGGATGATCTCCGGCGAGGGATTCGCGCCCTCGATGAAGAATTCCTGCGTGCGGGTGTCCGCGAAGTTGAAATACAAATCGCACTGCGAGGGCTCGCCATCACGTCCGGCGCGGCCCGCCTCCTGATAGTAGGCTTCCACACTGCCCGGCACGTCGAAATGGGCCACGAAACGCACGTCCGAGCGGTCGATGCCCATGCCGAAGGCGTTCGTGGCCACGGCGACGTCCGCTTTCTTCGTGATGAACTTCGTCTGCCGCTCCTCGCGCTCCTTGTCATCGAGTCCGCCGTGGTATTCGATGACTTTGATCTTCTGCGAGCGCAATTCTTCGCCCACTTCCTCGACGCGCTTGCGCGTGGCGCAGTAAACGATGCCCGTCTTGTGCTGCGCGATGAGTTTGGACAGCCTGTCGTATTTGTCCGCGCTCGATTTCGTCTGGTGGATGAAGAGGCTGAGGTTCGGCCGCTCAAAACCGCGGATGGCGACAAACGGATCGCGCAACTGCAGCACCTGCGCGATGTCCGCGCGCACCTCCGGTGTGGCGGTGGCGGTGAGCGCGATGACTTGCGGCCGGTCCAGCCGATCCAGCGCCTCGCCGAGCCGCATGTAGTCCGGGCGGAAATCATGCCCCCATTGCGAGAGGCAGTGCGCCTCATCCACGGCAAAGAGCGCGATCTGCACCTCACGCAGCGCATTCGTGAACATGCGGCTGCGAAAGCGCTCCGGCGCGACATACACGAGCTTGTACTCCTCCCGCCGCAGCGCCTCGATGCGCTCCTGCTGCTCCGCGAGCGTGAGCGTGCTGTTGATGACCGTGGCGGGAATGCCGCGCCGCTCCAGCGCATCCACCTGGTCTTTCATCAGCGCGATGAGCGGGCTGACGACGACCGTCACGCCGTCCATCACCATCGCGGGAAGCTGGTAGCAGAGCGATTTGCCGCCGCCGGTCGGCATGATGACCATCGTGTCCCGTCCGCCCAGCACCTGCGCCATCACCGTTTCCTGGCCATCGAGGAACTCGCGATGGCCGAAGTATTTCTTCAGCGCCTCGCGGGCGTCGTGGATGGGAGGAGATGGAGAGGAATCGGACACGGTGCGAGTTAGCGGAGAAAATGACGAATGCGGAATTCCGAATGACGAAATAATGGCGAATGTCGAATGCCTAAACGCAGCAGCCGGTCATTTCGGGCCATTTTCGGTCATTCGGCCTTCGTGCTTGATTCGTCATTCAGAATTCGTCATTCCTCATTCTCCTTCATGCCCATCTACGAGTTCTACTGCCCGGACAACAACAAGCTCTACTCCTTCCTCGCCCGCACGCTGGCGCTGAAGGACCAGACGCCGCTGTGCCCGGATGGCGCGGGTTTGCCGATGGAGCGGCGCGTTTCGCGCTTCGCGATCACGGGCAAAGCGAAGGAGGAAACGGCCGATGATCCCTTCGCGGGCATTGATGAGACGAAGATGGACGCCTTCATGGAGGAAATGGAGCGCGACATGGCCGGCATGGACGAAAACAATCCCGATCCGCGCCAACTCGGCCACTTCATGCGCAAGATGACGGATGTCATGGGCTCGAACACACCGCCGGAGCTGCGTGAGATGGTGCGTCGCCTCGAAGCGGGCGAGGACCCGGAGAAATTGGAGTCCGAATTCGGCGTGGGCGACGGGGAAGGGGAGGAATCCGCCGCCGCAGACGCGCTTTTCAGCCAGATGTGGAAAAAAGCCCGCGCCTCGCGTCGTGAACCCATCCGCGACCCGAAACTCTACGAGATGCGCGACTTCCTGCCGACCCCCTGATGCCTCTGAACCGCTCCAACGCCTGCTGGCTGGCCCTCGCGTGCATCACGGGCTGCTACATCACGTTCTGGCTGCTGCTGCTCGGCGCGACCGCCACTTACTCGACGCCCGATTCGTGGCTCCAGGTGCTCCAATCGCCCGAAATCCGCCACGCGACGTTTTTGAGCCTCGTGAGCTGCACCGCCGCCGCGGGCTTTGCGCTGCTGCTGGCCATTCCGGTCGGCTATTTCATGTCACGTCGGAATTTTCGCTTCAAAGCGCTCATCGACGCCGCGCTCGACATTCCGATCATTTTGCCGCCGCTCGTCGTGGGGCTCTGCTTGCTCATTTTTTTCCAAACGTGGCTCGGGAAGGTGATCGAGAATGGCTTTGATGTGAATTTATACTTTATTGAGGTTCCGGAATCCTGGCGTCCTGAGCCGCAAGCCAAGAGAATAGGAGTGGATGAGTTTTCACAATGGAAAGACGAGTTCACTTTGTCTGATGAGACTAGGAGGCACACGCTTCACATTCCTGGTTTGCCTTTCACCTATACGATCGCGGGCGTGGTGCTCGCCCAGTTCGTCGTCGCGGCCTCGTTTGCCATCCGCACGATGCGCGGGACCTTTGATCACCTTTCGCCGCGGCCGGAGGAGGTCGCTTTGACGCTCGGCTGCACGCGTTTTCAGGCGATGTGGCATGTGGCGCTGCCCGCGGCGCGGCGCGGCATGGTGGCGGCGTTTTGCATCGCGTGGGCGCGCAGTTTGGGCGAGTTCGGGCCGATTCTTGTTTTCGCCGGTGCCACGCGCATGAAGACGGAGGTGCTGCCCACCACCGTCTGGCTGGAGCTCAGCGTGGGCAATCTGGAGGCCGCCGTCGCCGTGAGCTTGCTGATGGTCGTCATGGCTGTGATCGTCCTCATCGTTGTTCGCACCACGGGAGAAAAACCATGATCGAGCTGCAAAACATCACCTCGAAGGCCGGCGGGCGCGTCATTCTCGATGACGTGACGCTGCACATCCCTCGCGGCGCGTATGCCGTGCTCATGGGGCCAACCGGTTGCGGCAAAACCACGCTCCTCGAAATCCTCTGCGGCCTGCGCGAGCCGCAAAGCGGCCGCGTGCGCCTCGATGGCCGCGATGTGACCGATCTGGAGCCGCGCGAGCGCGGCATCGGCTACCTGCCGCAGGATCTCGCGCTCTTTCCCGGCCTGCAGGTGCGCCAGCAGATCGCCTTCGCGCTCAAATTGCGCGGTGAGCCGTTTGAAGCCCGCGTAAAGCAGCTCGCTGACGAACTCGGCATCACACCGCTGCTCGATCGTCTGCCAGATCGCCTCTCCGGCGGCGAAAAGCAGCGCGTGGCCCTCGCGCGTGCCCTCGCGGCCAGCCCGAAGCTCCTGCTGCTCGACGAACCGCTCTCCGCGCTGGATGAAACCATGCGCGCCGACGCCGCGGCGATGCTGAAGCGCATTCAAAAAGAACACGCGCTGACCATCCTGCACGTCACCCACAGCGAAAGCGAGGCCGTGCAGCTCGCGGATGTGCGACTCCGCATGAGCGAGGGACGCGTGCAATGAACTTCCGTATGCGCGCCCTGTTTTGCCTGCTCTTGATCAGCACTGCCTCCGCGGAGCGCATGAGCTGGCTGGAGAACGACCAGATCAGGCTCGGCGTCGATCTCGATCTCGGTGGCGCGATCACGCATCTCTCGGCGAAGGGCGAGAAGAATGTGATCAACAACTTCGATCTCGGCCGGCAGGTGCAGCTTTCGTTTTACGCCGGGCCGGTGCCCTTTGAAGCGAATGGGCAGACGCCTGCGGAGCACTGGCGGCACATCGGGTGGAATCCCATCCAGGCGGGCGATGACTTCAAAAACAAAGGCCGCGTGACGGCGCATGAGAAAGACGGCAAGCGGCTGCATCTGACCTGCGTGCCCTTGCAATGGCCGCTGAACAACGTGCCGGGCGATTGCACCTTCGAATCATGGCTGGAGCTGGACGGAAACTGCGTGAAGGCTCGCGCACGGCTGAACAACGCACGCACGGATCACACGCAGCATGCGGCGCGTTTGCAGGAATTGCCCGCCGTGTATGCGAACGCCGCTTTTCACCGCGTGGTGAGCTACACGGGCACGCGGCCCTTCACGAAGGGTGCGGTGAGCGAGGTGCCAAAGCCGACCGGAAAGCATCCGTGGTCATTCTGGACCGGCACAGAAGGCTGGTCGGCGCTGCTGGATGAAAAAGATCACGGACTCGGCCTCATCTCGCCGGGACGCGTGCATTTCACCGGCGGCTTCGCGGGCAAACCGGGGCCGAATGACACGCATGGGAACGGCACGGGCTATGTGAGCAGCCAGAGCCTCGAAATCCTCGATCACGACATCGCATTCGAGTTTCGCTACGAGCTCGTTTTGGGCTCGCTGGAGCAAATTCGGGCTCGTGCGGCCCAAAACCGGCCGCAGGGCCTTCCGGCCTGGATTTTCGAAAAAGACCGCCAGAGCTGGCACTATCAAAATGCCGCCGATACCGGCTGGCCGGTGAAAAATCACCTGCACGTGCTGCTGGAGCAAAATGATCCGCAACTCACGAGCCCGCACACGTTCTGGCTGGCGGAGGATGCGCCGTATTTGATCATCGAGGCCGCGTTTCACACGCAGCAGCGCCAGGGTGTGGTGATGTGGCATCCGCATGGCCAAAACGGCTTCGCGGGTGCGCAGGCGATCACTTTTCCGATCACCGCGGATGGGGAGTTTCACCGGCATGTCATTCATCTCGGCCAAAGCGAGGCCTATCGCGGTGGCATGCTGCGGCTGCGCATCGACCCCGTCGGATCGGGCGAAAAGGGCGCATGGATGAAGGTGCGCAGCGTGCGGCTGGCGCGTGAACCTTGATGCTGAAAAAGCAGGCCGAATGGCGTATGTGATCGCCCCCATGCTACGCCCCCTGATTTTGCTCCTCGCCCTCCCGGCTGCCGCCGCGGAGAAGCTCCAGTTTAACCGCGATGTGCGGCCGATCCTCAATGAGAAGTGCTTTCATTGCCACGGCGCGGATGCCAGCCATCGCAAAGGCGAGCTGAGGCTCGACATTCGCGAGGAGGCGATGAAGCCTGCGGAGTCTGGCGACATCGCGCTGGTGCCCGGCAGCCCCGAAAAGAGCCAGATACTCACCCGCGCGATGCTGGCCGATTCGCACGACGACGTCATGCCGCCGGAGAAAAGCGGCAAACCGCTCACTAGCGCCGAAAAGGCCATTTTGAAGCAGTGGATCGCCGAAGGCGCCGAATATCAGGGCCACTGGGCCTTCCTCGCGCCGGCGCGAGTGGAGCCGCCGAAGGTCGCGGGGCTGGAGCAACCGGTGGATCGCTTCATCGCGACTCGTTTGGAGAAAGAAGGCCTCCAAATGTCTCCGCCCGCCGATGCGGCGACGCAGATGCGGCGTGTATCTTTGGACCTCACCGGCCTGCCGCCCTCCCATTCTGATCTGTCCGATCTGACCGATTGGTCCGATAAAAAATACGAAGCCTATGTGGACCGCCTGCTCGCCAGTCCGCACTACGGCGAGCGCATGGCGATGCAGTGGCTGGATTTCGCCCGCTATGCGGACTCGAACGGCTTTCAAACCGATAGCAGCCGCCAGATGTGGCCGTGGCGTGACTGGGTGATCAAGGCCTTCAACGACAACAAGCCCTTCGACCAGTTCACCATCGAGCAGATCGCCGGGGACCTCATTCCGAATGCGACGCGCGAGCAGGTCGTCGCCACCGGTTTCAATCGCAACCACCGCATCAATGGCGAGGGCGGCATCATCGCCGAAGAGTGGCGCATTGAGAACATCATGGACCGCGTGGAGACCACCAGCGCCACCTGGATGGGCCTTACGATGGGCTGCTGCCGTTGCCACGATCACAAATACGACCCGCTTCCGATGAAGGACTTCTATTCCTTCTTCGCCTTCTTCAACAACGTGCCGGAGAGCGGCACCATCCAGGGCGCTTCGAATCGCAGCGGCGGCAACAGCCTTCCCATTACCACCGTGC
>Ga0315902_10002224_pt1 | contig 30515 bp, 33 predicted proteins | sample LakEriMetagenome_9_FD_203523 | JGI IMG/M metagenome (GOLD analysis project Ga0315902, IMG submission 203523) | Freshwater fungal communities from buoy surface, Lake Erie, Ohio, United States - Buoy 12 MA117 | ecosystem: Environmental > Aquatic > Freshwater > Lake > Lake biofilm | place: USA...
GGTGTCGCAGCCACCGATGATGAGTTGGCCTTTATCGCCAATCGTGGCGGTATCAGGAAGCAATGAGAGAGGAAGCGCGTTCATCAGATGCTCACATCTGGTCGGGCGCGCTGACACCCAACAAGTCGAGACCGATTGCGAGACCAACCGATGCGGATTCAACAAGATGCAAGCGGGCTTGGGTGAGTTCGGCAGAGATGCCATCACCCATCACATAACAGTCGTGGTAAAAGCCGTGCACTGCACCAGCGAGTTCACGCACCCATGTGGCGATGCGGTGCGGAGCGCGATCAGTTGCCGCTGTTGACACCGTGTCGGGAAGTTCCGAGAGCGCACGAAGCACATCGAGCTCGCGCTCATGGGTGAGGAGCGAAAGGTCGACCTGGGCCAAGGGCATGATTGCGACACTTCGCTCGGCAGCGACGCGGAAGATGGACTGAATGCGGGCATACGCCATTTGCACGTAATACACGGGGTTATCCATCGCCCGACTCTTGACGACGTCGTAATCAAATGTCTGCGTCGAATCGATGGACTGAAGCAGATACGTAAGTCGGGCCGAATCGGCACCAACTTCGTCAAGTACTTCGGAGAGTTCGACGATGTCGCCAGCACGCTTCGAGAAGCGAACGGGTTCGCCACCTTTGAGCAGATTGACCAACTGAATAATGGCGCATTCGAGTTCAGAAGGGTCGTGGCCAAGCGACTGCATCGCTGCCTTCATGCGCGGCACATAACCGTGATGGTCGGCTCCCCACACATCGATGAGAAGGTCGTAGCCACGAGAGAACTTGTCGCGGTGATACGCGATATCGGGAAGCAAGTAGGTGAACTCGCCGTCGCTCTTGACGAGCACGCGGTCTTTGTCATCGCCGTAATCAGTGGAGCGAAGCCAGACGGCTCCGCCTTCGTCATAGACAACGCCGCGTTCACGAAGATCGGCCAGCGTCACATCGATGGCACCCGATGCAACCATCGACTTCTCACTAAACCAATTATCGAATTCCACATTCATCCGACTGAGAGTGAGTCGATGATCGGCGACCGCTCGGTCTTCGCCCCACTCAAACACATCAGCATCGGCGGGCATTTCGGCGGCCCACTCAATGATGTATTCGCCCTGGTAACCACCTTCGGGCAGCGGCGTCCCGTCGCGTCGTGCGATCAGCGATGCAACAAATAACTGCATCTGAGTTCCGCGATCGTTGAGGTAATTCTCACGATCAACGTCGAAGCCACACCGTTCAAGAATCCGAGCAAGAGAATCACCGTATGCGGCGCCTCGTCCGTGGCCAGCGTGCAACGGTCCAGTCGGATTGGCACTGACAAACTCGAGCAGAACCTTGGTGCCATCACCCGTCGATGACCGGGCGTAGTTCGCAACGCCAGATGTTTCGACGTCGACAAGCACGTCATGCAGCCAAGAGTCGGCCAATCGGAAGTTCACAAAACCGGGACCAGCGATTTCTACGGAAGTGACGTGGTCCGGGAGGTCCGCGTTGATGATCTCCGCCATTCGTCCGGCAAGCTCACGAGGATTCCAGCCTGCGGCCTTGGCGGTCGCGAGGGCAATATTCGACGACCAATCGCCGTGCTCGCGCCGGGCCGGGCGCTCAAGATGCACCGATTCGGGGATCGGCGAGATCTCGAGGGTCGACAAAGCCGATCGCAGGGCGGTGGCGAGGGTGTCGCGAATCACTGAGGAGGTCTCCCCGGGCGGGTGGACAGGCGGTATGGGACCGTCGAACCCTACCCCCGTAGCCCCTTTACCCCCGCGCCCAGTTTTGTCTGTGACACCGCGCCACATCAGGCACCTCAGCACACCAGTGCGGTTGCTCGGACCTCTGCGCCCTACCATCAAGGGCCAATGGCCATCCCCCCGACCCCCGAACTTCCCGACACGATGCTCGTGCGCGGCGGCCAGCCCGTCGACGGCGAGATCCATGTTCGCGGCTCGAAGAACGCTCTCCCGAAGGCGATGGTTGCGGCATTACTCACGGTGGAGCCCTGTCGACTCACCAATATCGCTGCGATCACCGATATTGGGGTCGTCGATGAGCTCATCAGCATTGCTGGTGGAACCGTCGTCCATGAGAACGACACGGTCATCATCACCGCCCACGAATTCCGTGCGTTGGCCGATGACGATGTCATGCGTCTCCACGCCGCAAGCCGAATTCCAGTTCTCACCACTGCCGTCTCGCTGCATCGCACCGGACATGCCGTTGTCGCTGCGCCCGGGGGATGTTCAATCGGACCGCGCCCAGTCGATTTCCATCTCAATGTCTTGCGTGCTTTCGGTGCTCGCGATGTGCACCGCGAGGACATCATCGAACTGAACGTCGACCGCATGCGCGGCGCACGCATCGAACTCCCCTTCCCTAGTGTCGGCGCTACGGAACAATTCCTCTTCGCATCGGTGCTCGCCGAAGGCGACTCTGAATTATCGAATGCAGCAATCGAACCTGAGATTCTTGATCTCATTGCCGTGCTGCAGAAGATGGGCGCAATCATTTCGGTCGAACCAAACCGAACCATTCGTGTCACAGGGGTCGGCGAGCTTGGCGGTTTCGAACACCGAGTCATCGGCGACCGACTCGAAGCAGCATCGTGGGCATCACTGGCGCTCGCAACTGGCGGCACCATCACCGTTCACGGCGTTCAGCAACAGCTTTTCTCAACCTTCTTGAATATGTACCGACGAGCAGGCGGTGATTTCAAGATTGATGCCGAGGGCGACACGCTCACCTTCGGTCGCGCCCGACGGATGCTGCGCCCGCTGGCACTCGAAACCGACGTGCATCCCGGCTTCATGACTGACTGGCAATCGCCATTCGTTACTGCCCTTACGCAAGCTGACGGTGTGAGCGTTGTTCACGAAACCGTGTACGAGGATCGCCTCGGCTACACCGATGCGCTGCGCAGTCTTGGCGCACAGATCCAGGTGTTCACCGAATGTCTCGGACCAACGCGTTGCCGATTCGGTGCCGCCAACCACCGCCATTCCGCAGTCGTCGTTGGCCCGACGAAATTGCACGGGGCCGAGCTTGTTGTGCCCGATCTTCGGGCAGGGTTTTCTTATGTCATCGCCGCAGCCGCCGCCGATGGAGAAAGCCTCATTCACGGTGTCGATCTCCTCGACCGCGGCTATGCAGACTTCCGCAGCAAGTTGTCTGCAGTCGGTGTCGACCACCGATAAGTCGCGCTCCGAGTCAGACAGCAACGACTGACCGGATCCCCCGTCCGAGTATGACCCGCCCGGTAGCGTGCCGGGATGCGCACGATCGGCAACATCCTCTGGTTCATCCTCGCCGGCATCTGGCTCGCGATGGGCTATGCGATTGGTGGTCTGGTGATGTGCATCACCATCATCGGTATCCCCTTCGGCATTCAGTCGTTCAAGTTGGCCGGGCTCGCTCTTTGGCCGTTCGGGAGGACTGCGACGATGACGGGGTCGGGCGGACCGCTTGAGATCATCTTCAACCTCATCTGGCTCGTGCTGTTCGGGTGGGGAATCTTTCTCGCCCATCTCATTGCCGGAGCACTCCTGTGCATCACCATCATCGGCATTCCGTTCGGCATTCAAGCGTTCAAACTCTCGACTCTCGCGCTATGGCCATTCGGCCGAGTGATTGTTCGCACGAACAGCACTATGACCTACCAGGCCTGATGAGAAACAAACAGAGGCCACTGCATCATGAACCTCGATGGCCTGCAGCAATTGCCTTGGTTGCCGCGCTTGCGCTGTACCTCTTCCTCCCGGCCACGCTGATCGTCGGACCCCGTTGGCTCTTGCCAGCGCTCGAAGGCTTGCTCGTCATTCCGCTTCTCATCACCAACCCTGACCGCCGCGAGTCCAACACTGCCCCACTTCGGGTCATCTCAATTCTGTTGATCGCAATCATTTCGATTGCCAACATCAGTGCGCTCACGTTGCTCGTGCACGATTTGCTCCGCGATACCGACATCGATGGCAAACCGTTGATCTATTCAGCGATTGCACTCTGGTTTAACAACGTCATTGTCTTTGCACTTTGGTACTGGGAACTCGACGGCGGAGGACCCGCCGACCGCCACAGCGTTTCAGTAAAAGACCGGGACTTTCTCTTTCCGCAACAGAACACGCCCGAGGTCTTTACTGACCCATGGATGCCCAGGTTCTTCGATTACCTCTACACAAGCTTCACGAACTCGACAGCCTTCAGTCCCACCGACACCATGCCGCTTACGCGACGAGCGAAGGCATTGATGATGCTCCAGTCCGGATCGGCGCTGGTCACCATCGTGTTAGTGGCGTCTCGGGCCCTCAACATCTTGAAGTGAGCCAATCGTTCTGGGCCGATAGTTCCCCACGAGGGCTCGGCTAGGGTCATACGGCTATCTCGCCCTCGTAGCTCAGGGGATAGAGCATCGCCCTCCGGAGGCGTGTGCGGGCGTTCGAATCGCCCCGAGGGCACTCTCACATCACATATTGGCGAGTTGCTGTCGACAGCGATCGGTTTCGACCGAGACGGTTCCTCGGACTTCGATGTCTTTGGTCGCTAGAGGCGCTTCCCAAGCAATTCAGGATTCTGTGCCAAACGTTCGCGGATCTCCGCCTTCACGACTTTTCCTGAACCAGTCACGGGGAGTTCATCGACCACAACGGTGTGTCGGGGAACTTTGAATCCCGCGAGCCTCTGACGCACGAACGCCACGATCTCGGCGGTATCGATCTCAAGCCCTGGCGTCGCTACAACCACCGCACACACGTTCTCGCCCCACTTCGAGTCGGGCACGCCGACCACGGCCACACGAGCGACGCTCGGATGCTCAAGCACGGCCGCCTCGACTTCGAGGGACGAAACGTTTTCGCCACCAGTAATGATGATGTCCTTCTTGCGGTCGACGACGTGCAACCAACCATCAACCATCCGGCCCACATCGCCCGTGTGCAACCACCCATCTCGAAGCGCAGCGTCGGTCGCTTCTTGATCATTGAGATAGCCCAGCATCACCTGAGGAGCACGAATGAGGATCTCCCCCACCTCTCCGCTTGCAACGTCGTTTCCTTCCTCGTCGACGAGTCGAAGGTCAACACCCGGCGCAGGCTGACCTGCCGCTTCAAGTAATTCATCATCGCCCGCAAGCCCCCGACGGTGGGCATCGGCATTCAAGAAGACCGCATTGCCCGAAAGCTCGGTCATGCCATAGCCCTGCGCAAAATCAACACCTAGAAGCGCATCCGCTCGACGCAACAGCGGCGTCGGCATCGGCGCTGCACCGTAGGCAATTGACCGAAGCGACTGGAGTTGCGAAACGCGATGCGGCTCGGCATCGATGAGATCAACGAGGGTGGCCAACATTGTTGCTGCGAGTGATGTTGACCTCACCTGCTCGCGTTCAACGATGTCGCAGAACTCCGCCGCGGCGAATCCAGTCATGAGCGCCACCGGCCGCCCGTGCGCATGTCGATGAACCACGTTGTAGCCCGCGACATGACACAACGGGAATGGGAAGACATACACGTCGTCGACTTCAACTGGGCGCGAGCCTGCACTCGCCTCAACCGCAGCGAGGATGCTCCGGTGCGTCAACAAAGCACCCTTCGGCGCCGCTGTTGTGCCACTTGTAAACAACAACCATGCCGGAATTTCTGGATCAACAGGATTCAGCGCAAGAGAGCCATCGAATCCATCGACCAGATCCGACCAAGTTTGCCAGTCGAACAGTGGGAGTTCGACTCCCGCGTCCCGAAGACGATCCAACTCACCGATTTCGCCAACAACGATTCCAGCGCCTGATCGCTCAATCATCGCGATCACTTCACGTGGATGAAGTCGATGATTGAGAAACACGAGCGTCCTCCCCGCAGCGGGAACGCCGTAATACAACTCGACCCAAACGCGATGGTTGGACCCAATCACTGCAACACGAACATCCGGACGAAGAAGCTCGTTTGTCAACGCCGCCGTTGCGCGCACTCGTTGACTCAATTCGGAGAAGGTGACCGACCCAGCATCATCGATCAGAGCCGTGACGTTGGGATGACTGGCCGCGACACCTTCGATCATGCCGGCAAGAGTTCCGGCGATACCGCTCACTTGCAGACGACGCCTTCGGGGGCTTTACCAGCCTCAACCCCGACGTATTCAGTGACTTCGCCAGGCTTCACGGTCGTTACTGGTCCGGTCGCCGCCGAGGTTGAAGGCCCAACCGCTCCGGCAATCGTTGTCGTCGTGGCCACTGGCAGCGGTTCCGCGAGAACCCCAGTGAACGAGGACCCGAGAAGAATCGTGACTGGAGCACTGCTCTTCAGCGTCTTATCGACCTGCATCTCAGCGTTGCCGCCGATTTGCCGGCGAAGGAGATCCGCCTGCTTCTCGAAGCCAGGCAGGTACTTAATAACGGTGGCTGTTTGTGGCTTCGTGATATCGCCAGCTGACTTGGAAAGGAATCCAAGTTGTCGAAGCCGATCAGAGACCTCGACCGCCTTGCCCTTAGTCCCGGTTGCATTAGCAACACTTACGACCACTGAGGTTGGCAGAACAGTGCCGGCAGGAAGGCCGCGGAAGACATTGAAGACATCTTCAGCTGCAGCAGTATCGAGACGGAGAATGCTTGCACCACCGTTGGTCATATCCATATAGACCGGCAGTGCGTGCGTCTGAATTTGGGAGCCCGAGAAGCCCTTGAAAGATTTACCGAGAGAAACAAGATCGCTGATGCTCAACTTGGAATCAAAAGTGAGATTGTCGGCAGTTGACGACACCAAACTGTTGATCGCTTTCAAGTCCATCGAACCGAACTTCTCTTGCGAGCGATCAAGCATCGTGCGCATGAACAAGGTCTGACGAGAGATGCGCCCAAGGTCAGCGCTCGGGTCTTGAATCCACTTCTTTGTTTTTGGATCGAGATACTCAAGTTGACGAGATCGGGCATACGCAAGTGCAGCATCGCCATCGAGCGTCTGACACCCGGTTCCGTACATATAGAAACCAGAGCTCTTGTCTCGGACCTGCTTATCGAAGTACATAGGGATGCCGCCGACTGCGTCAGTTACCCCTTTGAAACTCTTGAAGTTGATTTCAACGTAGTGATTGATGTTGATGCCGAAATCGGCCTTGATGGTGTCGATCAATCGTTGCGCACCATCGGCACTGTCTTTGCCCTGAGCAAAGGCTGTATTGATTCGCTCTTCTTCCCCTGAAGGTTGAATCGGAACCCACAAATCTCGAGGGAACGACATCAGATTAATTGTCTTGTTCTTCGAATCGACCCGGGCAAGCATGATCGTGTCGGAACGTTGCCCAGACTCTTGCGCACCCTGGCTATTCAAAAATGCCGACGAATTGTTATCGGACTTCGAAATTCCCGATCGGCTGTCGGACCCAACGATCAGAAAGTTCTGCACACCGCCCGACGATGACTCAAGAGCAAGAGAGTCTCGGTTGATCTGATTGAAGCGGTACCAGCCGTATCCCGCGACAGCGGCAAAACCCACTGCGATGAGTACAACAACCCCGATGCCAACTTTGAGAACACGCTTGCCAGTCTTGGGTGGCTTGGCATGACGAAAATTCGGCTTCGGCGCCGCGCCTGAGGGCCCAGCCTTTGGCGGGGTCTTCGACGAGCCAAGTACCCGACGACCGGGCGAACTGGCGTTGCGTCGAGGAGGTTGACCCGGATCCCATGGGGGAACGGACCCTCCCGACGTGGGGGGTACATCGGACATGAAAGGGTCAGGGTAGTCGGGACCGTTTCCGACACTCCGTCACCCCAACCGAATCAGGCTGTGACCTTGGGCTCCTTGGGCAGTCCCAGGACTCGTTCACCGACGATATTGCGCTGAATCTGCGATGTTCCGCCCCAAATGGTCTCGGAGCGACTGAAGAAGAACGAAGACTGGAGCGCGTTGGCGGGATAGGCCGGATCGACCGCACGACGGCCGTAGCCAGGCACCGACTCTTCCGTTCCGGCATTGCCGAGCAGAAGTTGTGCTTCGGGCCCGAGCACATCCATCGCGAGCGCCATCACTTGCTGGTGGTACTCGCTCCAGAAGATCTTGTTCGTTGCACCAAGTGCCGCAACACCGAAGTCTTTGCGATCCTGAACCACTGCCGTGAGCGAGCGAAGGCCGTTGATGCGCATGATCTGCACCTTCGACCATGCAAGCGCAATGCGCTGACGAATCATCGGATCTTCAATAGTGCCGTTCTTCTTTGCCACAGCGATGATGTGGTTCAGTTCGGTTTCGAAGCGGCGATAGCCCGTCGTCGCCGAAGTGCCTCGTTCGAAGCCAAGTGTGGTCATCGCGACAGCCCAACCATTGTTCAGGCCACCAACAACGTTCTCTTTCGCACAACGCGCATCAGTAAGGAACACCTCAGCAAATTCTGCAGAGCCATCGATTTGCTTGATCGGGCGAACCTCAACACCTGGCTGATCCATCGGACACAGCAAATAGGAAATGCCCTTGTGCTTCGGCGCGTCGGGATCGGTGCGACAAAGAATGAACACGTAGTCAGCGATGAAACCCTGAGTGGTCCAAATCTTCTGACCGTTGATAACCCACTCGTCACCGTCAAGCACAGCCTTGGTTCCGAGGTTGGCCAGATCAGAACCGGCATCGGGCTCGCTGAATCCCTGACACCAAGCGATGGTGCCCGAAAGAATCTTGGGAAGGAATTCCTTCTTCTGCTCTTCGGTACCCCACTGGAGAATGGTTGGACCAACAAGCGTGTCGCCGAAGAAGTCGGCGCGCATCGGTGCGCCGGCATTCGCGAATTCTTCTGCCACCACAACGGCCTTCATGGTGGAGAGACCCTTGCCGCCGTACTCGGCCGGCCACGAGGCGCAGATCCAACCGCCGCCATAGAGCTTGGATGTCCATTCCTCAAGAAACAGCGCGCGCTCGTCGGCACTCATTTCGAATCCGGGTTCGAACCAACCCTTCGGCAGGTTCTCTTCAAGCCACCCGCGAACTTCGCTGCGGTAGGCCTCGGCGTCTTCCGGATAGTTCAGGTCCATGGGCGACAGTCTTCCGATGAAGGCCTATGCCGTCCAATCGTTTCGCCAAAGGGCAGCGAACCCTTGCCTGCGGGGTAGATTCACCTTCCATGAGCGCCACCGAGACTCCAATCAAAGCCGAACGCTGGACCTTTCAGTGGCAGGAACTCTTTAGCGAGGTCATTACCTCCGGCCTGTGCACCGGCTGTGCCGGCTGCGTCATCGCCTGCCCTCACGATGTCATCGGGTACAACCACGAGGCTGGTGGCTACAAGCCGTTCCACATCGAAGACGAACTCGGCCCCACCGATTGCGGTCACGGACAAAAGGGCTGCACCAGCTGCACCCGCGCGTGCCCACGTTTCCGAGCATGGGAACCGCAAGCAAACGAACACCTCTTCGATCGCGAACGTGCCGACGATGAAGTTGCTGGCATCTACAGCGACATTCTTCTCACCCGCGCATCGGACGACATGGTCCACCGCATGGGCCAAGACGGCGGCTTGGTGTCGGCACTTCTCATTTGGGCCCTCGACAACGACTACATCGACGGCGCGCTTACCTCGTACCTCGAAGGTGGCGACGCAGCGACCTGGAAGGCCATCCCCGGCGTTGCCACCAATCGCGAAGAAGTACTCGCAGGTGCTGGCAGTCGCTACACCTACTCGGCCAACACACTCGCAATGGACGAAGCCAAAGAACGCGGCCTCAAACGACTCGCCCTCGTTGGCATGAGTTGCCAGTCCTCAATCGCACCAGTCATGTGGTCGCGAAAGATCGGCAAGGTTTCCAAGCCGATCGTGTTCAACATCGGCTTGCTTTGCTCAAAGACGTTCGATGACGCAATCTTCGAAGAGCTCTTCGAGGCGAAGTACCGCATCCCGAAGGCGGAAATCACCAAGATGAACATCAAGGGTGTTTTCCAAATCTGGACGCGCGATGGCGGTTACCACGAGGTCAACCTCAAGGAATGTCACGACTGGACTCGCGAGGGCTGCAATCACTGCCCTGACTTCGCAGCGGAACACGCTGACATTTCGACCGGCGGAATCGGCAAAGACAACGACTGGACGCTCACCATTGTTCGCACCGACGTCGGTCGCGAAATCATTCAACGAATGATCGCCGATGGTTCGATCGAAGCTCGACCGGGCGATGAAGATCCCGGCGCAATCGCTCTTATGCGCAAACTCGCCGAGAAGAGCCGAGCTCGTTGGCCGCAATGGGCCCAGACGGAAGTTCGCCTCGGGCTTCCCGAAAAGAAGAAGCCAGCAGCGAAGTAACGCTCCGAGCGATCAGGCGACGGTTGTCGTTGTCGACGCAGCGGTTCCAGATGCGCACTTCGTCAGCGCATCCTTGATCTCTGAAGAGACACCGTTCCAGGTCTTCTCAGGATCTGACTTCAGATCGCTATTGAGCGTGGTGAAGTCACCGATTGGCATTTGGTCGACGAATACCGCATACATGCAGAGACATGACGACTCGCTTGATCCCTTGACATCAGACGCGATCGTGGTCTCGGTGGCTTTGAGCGCCGTATCAAGCGTTGCCGCTGTCGATGCATCGATTGCTGTGATCTCGCCAGACGACGTGTAGAGATAGTTGGTGCAGAGCTCAACAAAGTTCTGTTGCGTGAGGGTGTTGTACTCGGTCGGAGTGTTGCCCTGGGCGCAACCACTGAGCCCAATCACGAGCGCAAGGGCAAGACCAACAACACCAGCGCCAACTCGTCGTCCCAACATCGTGCTGACCATCCTCATGAAGTCGATGCCGCATCGTCCGGGGGGCGGCGGCAGGCGGTCGCCACCGTAGTCGGTGCCCCTCGGTCTCCCGACATCACCGGCTGACAGCCGCCCGACCGGTCCATCGGCCGAGACGGCTCGGTAGGCTCTCCTTCCCATGGCCCGTAAGCGATCTGCCCCTGCACCCACCCTCGTTCTGCTCGTTCGTCACGGCCAGACCCCCACGACCGGAACCACCCTGCCCGGTCGGGCCCGAGGCCTTCATCTGGCCGACTCGGGCATCGCTCAGGCCGAAGCCGCTGCCAGTCGAATCGCGAAGTTGTCCAAAGTTTCAGCGATCTACGCCTCACCACTCGAACGCACCCGTGAAACCGCCAAGCCGATCGCTCGGGAACGCAAACTCAAGGTGGGAATTGATCGCGGTCTGCTCGAATGCGATTTCGGCGACTGGACCGGCAAGAAGCTTGACGCTCTCCGCAAGCTTCCCGAATGGACAACCGTGCAGCGCTATCCCAGCGGTTTCCGATTCCCCAACGGCGAGTCCTTTGCGGAAATGCAGACTCGTATGGTCGGCGCGATTGATTCACTGGTTGCAAAACACCCAGGGCAAACGATTGTCGCTGTCTCGCATGCCGATCCGATCAAGGCTGCGATCGCGCAAGCGCTCGGAACTCACCTTGACCTCTTTCAACGCATTGTCGTTTCGCCCTGCTCAATCTCCGCAATCCTCTATTCATCGGGAGGACCAGCGGTCCTCACGGTGAACTCGACAGGCGACGATCTGTCGAAGTTGGGACTCTCGTGAGCGAGTCCTGGGAGTTCATGGATCCTGATGCAGTTGTTCCTGGCGCCTTTGGCGAACCAGGCCGACGAACCTTTTTCATTCAAGCCAGCGATGCTGGACGCACCGTGTCGTTCAAGCTCGAGAAACAACAAGTCGCTGCATTGTGTGAATACCTCGACGGAATCCTGACTGATCTTCCTGCGATTCATCCCGGGCAATTCGTTGCACCGATATCAGCGAGTCCTCCTCTTGACATGCAATGGACGGTTGGCGGCCTCGCCGTTGCGTACGAAGAAGACGATGACCGACTCGTGATCGTTGCGGAAGAAGTACCTGACCTTGACGAAATTACTGACGACGCGTTCGACGAAGACTTCGGGTTCGAATCGGCGACAGCACGATTCCGCCTTACGCGCGCGCAGGTCGCAGCATTTATCGCCGTTGGAAATGACCTTGTTCGTGCCGGACGCCCAGCCTGTCGGTTGTGCGGTCGTCCGATGGATTCAGGTGGCCACCCTTGTCCGCGTCTCAACTAGACGCAGAAAACGACGGCAAGATTGAAGCCGTCATCACGAGTGGTCACATTGAACTCATCGGACGGATGCCATGGAGTTCAAACGCAACCTTCCTCGCCGAAGCGACCTTGAGCGAGGACTCCGTTCGCGTGATCTACAAGCCCCATATCGGCGAGCGTCCACTGTGGGATTTCCCTGACGGCTTATGGAAGCGCGAAGTTGCTGCGTACGAACTAAGTCACGCTCTTGGCTGGGACGTCGTTCCATTCACCGTCGGACGCGAGGACGCACCCCACGGAATTGGTTCCGTGCAACGTTTCATTGATGCCGACTTTGAGCAGCATTACTTCACCATGCTCGAGGACGAAGAAACCCACGATCAGTTGCAACGAATGGCGGTCTTCGACTTTGTCTGCAACAACACCGACCGCAAAGGTGGCCACTGTCTGATCGACGACGCGGGCCACATCTGGGGCATCGACAACGGCCTGTCATTCCACGCCGAATTCAAACTTCGCACCGTCATCTGGGATTTTGGTGGCGAAGAGATCGACGACGAACTTCTTGCAGACCTGCAGTCGCTCATCGACAACGGCCTGAACGATTCCGTAAAGGGATTGCTCGGCACCTTTGAACAAGACGCTGTGCTCGGCCGAGCGCGGGCGCTTCTTCGCGAAGGCGTGCTCCCGATTGACGAAAGCGGCCATCGCTACCCTTGGCCGCTGATCTAAACCGCGTCAGTCGCCGTTCAATGAAACCGTCGGTAACGACAAACGCCCCGGCCATTGACCGGGGCGTTTGAACACTGCAGTGCTGGAGATCAGCGAGCCTTAAGGGCCTCGATGAGCTGCGGCAGAACCTTGTGCACGTCACCAACGATGCCGAGATCGCTGACCGCAAAGATCGGCGCTTCAGCATCCTTGTTGATGGCGATGATGTTCTTTGAACCCTTCATGCCGACCATGTGCTGCGTCGCGCCGGAAATACCAGCAGCGATGTACACGGTGGGCTTGACGACCTTGCCGGTCTGGCCGACCTGGTAGCTGTAGGGAACCCAACCAGCGTCGACGATCGCACGGGATGCACCCGGGGCAGCCTGTAGGAGCTTCGCGAGATCCTCAACAAGTGCGAACTGCTCTTTTTCGCCAAGACCACGACCACCCGAAACCACAACTGCGGCTTCATCGAGTGACGGCCCTTCACGCTCTTCGACGTGACGGTTGATGACCTTTGCCCCAGCGCTCTTACCACCGTCGGGAACCGCAATGGTCTCGACTGCAGCGGCGCCGCCGCCAGCGGATTCTGCGACGAAGGACTTCGGACGCACGAGCACCAAGTGGGGACCAGCGGCGGTGAAGGTTGTCTTCACGTCGGTGGTGCCGCCGAACACTGGCTCGGTCGTGACGAGGCTTGACCCGTCGACCTCGAGGTCAGTGTTGTTGGTGATCACGGTGCGGTCGAGCTTGGCCGAAAGGCGACCAGCGATGTCACGACCGACATATGAGGTAGCAGCGATGATCGCGTCGGGAGCGTTGCCGCCTTCGACGAGAGCAGCGATGGCACCAGACACCGGAACGCCCGGAAGTGCACCAGCGAGATCACCAGTTGTGTACACCTTTGACGCACCGAACTCACCGAGTTGGCCAGCAATCGCGTCGGCATCGCCGCCGGCGTAGACCGCTTCAACCGTGTCGGCCAACGAACGGGCCTTGGTAAGAAGTTCGAGAGTGGTTGTGGTGACCTTGCCGTCAGTTGCTTCGGCGAGCACCCAAATCTTCGAAAGAGCCATGATCAATTCCTCCTAGAGAACCTTGAGGTCGTCGAGGAAAGCGACGATCTTCTCGGCGGCGGTGCCGTCGTCTTCGAAGACCTCACCAGCCTCGCGAGCGGGAGCTTCCGCAATGGACACGATCTGCTGACCAGCACCGGCCCAACCGACCTGACTGGCATCAAGACCAAGGTCAGCCACAGTCAGTGTGTCGACCGGCTTGGACTTGGCCGCCATGATGCCCTTGAAGGACGGGTAACGCGGTTCAACAACACCGGCGGTCACCGACACAAGAGCGGGAAGCGGGCATTCGACATCGTCGTAACCAGCTTCAGTCTGACGCTGGATCTTGACGGTGCTTCCTTCGACGCTGATCGACTTGGCAAAGGTAACCGACGGAAGATCGAGCAAACCAGCGATCTGCTCGGGAACCGTTCCGGTGTAACCGTCACTTGATTCGGTCGCGGTGAGAACAAGGTCCGCACCTTCGACACGCTCAATAGCCTTTGCGAGCACCTTGGCAGTTCCGAGTGCATCGCTACCAGCGAGCGCATCGTCACTGACGAGGATCGCCTTCGCAGCACCCATGGCAAGAGCGGTTCGAAGACCGGACACTTCACCATTCGGAGCCATAGAGACGAGTGTGACTTCACCGCCACCGGCAGTAGTCACAAGCTGCAGCGCCATCTCAACACCGTACGAATCAGATTCGTCGAGGATGAGCTTGCCGTCTCGCTTCAGGGTTTTAGTAGTGGGATCCAACGCACCAGGATCAGCCGGGTCCGGGATCTGCTTGACACAAACGACAACGTTCATAGGTCGAATCCTGCCCGCAGAATGGGGTTGGGGCCAAATCACACGGGCACATTGTTTGAGGCCCGGCACGAAGACGTCACCTCTGGGGCTCCGCTACGGTCAAAGTCCTTGTGAAGATGCACCTAATCGTCAATCCATCGGCCTCTTCGGTCACCGCCCGGGGACGGGTGGTGATCACCAAAGCCCTTGCCGCCGACCACGAGGTCACCGTCTCGGAGACCGCCCGGAGGGGGCACGCCACTCGCCTCGCTGCCGCGGCCGCAGCCGACGGCGCCGATGTCGTCGTCGTACTCGGAGGCGACGGCACACTCAACGAAGCAGCCAACGGACTCGCAGGGACGACGACGGCGCTTGCCGCTGTTCCTGGCGGTTCCACGAACGTCTTTGCCCGCACACTCGGCTTACCCGATGATCCCATCGAAGCCACCGGCGCACTTCTTGATGCTCTCTCCTACAACTCAATACAACGCATCGGGCTCGGGTCCGTAAACGGTCGCTACTTCTTGTTCCACGTTGGAATTGGATTCGACGCCGCGGTTGTCGCCCAAGTTGAACGACGCGGTTCACTGAAACGATGGGCAAACCACGCGCTCTTTGCTTGGGCTGCATTCGATACGTGGCTGCGCAAATACGACCGCAAACGCGCGCACTTCAGCGTTCGGGTCGAAGGTCAACCAACAGTCGACGATGCAATGTTTACGGTTTGTCTAAACACCGACCCCTACACATTCATTGGTACGCGTCCGTTCACCATCGCCCCTGAAGCTTCGCTTGATCGACCATTAAGCATCGTCACACTGCGAACACTTAACGCCGTGCCACTTTTGCGGATCTTGTCTTCGGCACTTGGCTCAGGCCGACAACTTCGAAATAACAAGAACGTCTCTTTTCACACTGACGTCACACATGTCCAGATCGACGGTTTTGGACCAATCCCCCACCAGGTCGATGGCGATTACCTCGGCGATATTGAACATCTCGACTTGCGATACGAACCCGATGCATTGTCGCTTGTTGTTCCGCGAGTCACTGCTCGCTGAGAACCTCGCGGCACAAACTCGGAACATTCGTGATGATGGCGTCGACGCCCATTTCGGCAAGAGCACGCATCCGCTCGGGGTCGTCGACTGTCCACACATTCACCGCTATTGCGATTGCGTGCGCACGGTCCACAAACTCCTTTGTCACGATTCCGTGCCACGGATTAATCGCGACATGTCCCGCAGACTCCGCGCGATCGAGATCGGTTTGCAACGAGTCGCCGTGAACATTGAGTAACCCCGTAGGAAGAGTTGGGTCCAATGCTCGGACTTGGTCACAAATGTCGTGATCAAAGGAGGTCACGAGGAATTCACGCGATTTCGGTTCTGACTGCAGAAGTTCCACAACTTTCGCGATGAGAGATGGCCGAAGCGCATCGACGCCATCGGGCTTAATCTCAACGTTCACCGCTAGTGGCGAACATGCGGCAAGCGCTTCGGCCAGCGTCGGAATGACGTCAGGAAGGTCAGCAGCCGAAAGCTCTCCCAAGACCCGCCCGTCGGCCAAAACAGGATCGTGATGCACCACCATCTCGCCATCGGCAGTGAGGTGGACATCGAGTTCGACCCAATCGGCCCCCTCCGTCACCGCTCCAGCAAAGGCGCTGAGCGTGTTGCCTGGCGGATTCGCTGCTGATGCCCCCCGATGTGCAACAACGTTCACCATTTGCCCACCGTACGCGTTTGACCAGCGATGTTTTGCTCAAACTCCACGTTTGTAGTTTACGTGTCATTCGTCACAAACGATTCGCAACCGTCAGACCCACCGCGGTATCGCGGGCGCTGACCTGAGGATTTGCAAAAAACCCTTGCGCGTGATTTGCCCCGCAAGTACGTTCTCGCCCCTCAGCCACACACGTCCGGGTCCGTTCGAATCACTTCTCGATTCTCACGGTGCGGAGAGGTGGCATGAACACACATCTCACGGATCGGCCGGAAAACCGCTTCGTGACCCCTGATCCTGGAGGAACCGTGGCCCTGACCGCGCCCCATGCAATGACCCTGAACGCAATCGCCGACGATTGGCGTGACCAGTCCGCTTGTCGTGACACCGATCCCGATCTTTTCTTCCCGGTCGGCACCACCGGCCCAGCGATTGAGCAGATCGAAAATGCAAAGTCCGTCTGCACCGACTGCGAAGTTCGTCAGCCCTGCCTCGACTTCGCCCTTGCCACCAATCAGGACTCGGGCATTTGGGGAGGCACTTCAGAAGAAGAGCGCCGCAAGCTCCGCCGTCAGTGGCTCGCCGCTCGCCGCAAGGCATCCTGATTCCCTGAGTCTCTGACTCGTTCAAACGACCTCCCCTCGGGGAGGTCGTTGTCGTTTTGCACCCAGATTGAGAGATGCCTGCCTCAGCGGCGGACAGGCACCGAGATCCGGACAGCGGTGCCAGGACGGTCGCTCGCGCCCTCGCCAGCCGAGAACCCGATGGTTCCACCTAATTCGGTTGTCACGAGCGTACGAACGATTGAGAGGCCCAACCCTTTGCTGTCATCGATCGTGAAGCCCGGCGCTGTTCCCGTTCCGTTATCGGTCACCGTCACCCGCAAGCGAGTTCCGGTGTTCTCAAGTTCAACGATGACCGTGGCGTCATCGGTTGGTCCCGACGCAAACGCGTGGTCAACCACGTTCTGCAGAAGTTCGGTCAGCACGACGGCAAGCGGTGTCGCCACATCGGCGGGAAGAATCCCCGCATCGCCGACCACCGTGAATCGGATCGGACGATCAGGGGAGATCAGACCCTCCTCCACCATTCGCACAAGTGGTCGAACGATTTCGATAAACGGAACGTCGTCTCCGATCGTGGTCGACAACGTTTCATGCACAAGAGCGATCGACCGAATGCGTCGAACCGATTCTTCAACCGCAGCCTTCGCTTCCGGCGATGACAAACGACGGCCTTGCAAACGAAGCAGCGCAGAGATCGTCTGCAAATTGTTTTTTACTCGGTGATGAATCTCGCGAATCGTTGCGTCTTTTGACAACAACATGAGATCACGCCGGCGCAGTTCAGAGATGTCGCGCATAAGCACAAGAGCGCCGGTCACTTCTCCGTCGGCAACAAGTGGAACGATGCGCAGAAGAATCGTGACGTTCGGGCCACGTTCGATTTCCTCGGCAGTTGGGCGAGCAAGCGCAAAGGCTGCGCGCACTGGAGAATCAGGGAGGCCGAGTTCTCCGAATCTTTCGCCTTCCGAGTTTGCGTGCACGCCGATTCGGTGCAGTCCCGAAATTGCGTTTGGTGATGCGAACTGAACTCTCTGTTCCGCATCGAGCACCATCACACCATCGCCAACTCGAGGCATAACAACGCCTCGCTCCTCTTCACCCGAAAACGGAAAGCCTCCATCGGCAACCATTTCGGCAAAGCGATTGAACACATCGAGATAGGTGCGCTCGAGAACACCGTCCTGTCGCGCCACATGTTGATTCGCATCCTTCGTGAGCACCGCGATCGTTCGCCCACCAAAGGTGACAGGAATGCAGGTTTCACGAACCGGACCCTCGATCGCCCCGGGAGGGATCTCCCCCTCAGCGAATGCACCCGTCAGAAACGCTTGATCAACGAGCGGCCGTTCCACGGCAGTTACGACGCGTCCAACCCAGTCATTTGTGAAAAGGGTTTGGCTCGTCGTGGGTCGAATCTGTCCGAGCACAACCATCGAGTGCTCATCAGCAGCACTTCGATCGCGACCGAACAACATGAGGTCGGAGAAACTCAGATCAGCGAGTAGCCCCCACGTGCCCAGCAATCGCTGGAGGTGGTCTGTTTCCGCAGCGGTGAGCCGCGACCGTTGTTCAGCGAGCTCCGCCAGATTGGCCATTGGAGCGTGGTGAGGGGATCAGCCCGCGCCGAAACCGATTCGGCGTTCGCTATCGGAGGTGCCCAATTCGACATACGCGATCTTTGCGGAAGGAACAGCGATGTCACGCCCGTGGCGATCGGTCAACCAAAGGACACTGGTGGCGTCGGCCAGCGCAGCATCGATCGATGCGCGCACATCAGCGCGATCGACATTGGACGCCATCTCGATCTCGATTTCCTTAGGTGTCTGTTGCACACCAATACGTACGTCCACGAAGTTCCTCCTGTACGAAACCGACCTGATGGCCGGCGCCTCATGCTAGGTCGCGAGACCGAGCCTTCATCCCAGCAGCTTGAGTCCAGCGTTATAGCGGCGAGTCGGGGCGAGTTCGAGGTCGATGACCTCGGCCAGTGCACGGATCGCAACAGCAGCTTCGCTCTCGGGTTCCACAGCCACCACCGGGCGGCCGTCGTCGGATCCCTCACGAAGAGCAGGCACCAGAGGTACCTGGCCGACGAAGCGAACGTCGAGACGCTCGGCCAACTCGGCGCCGCCGCCTGCGCCAAAGAGTTCGTAGCGCTTGCCGTCGTCGCCGGTGAACCACGACATGTTCTCGATGACACCCTTGACTTCGATGTTCACCTTTTCTGCCATGAACGCAGCACGCTGGGCAACCTTTTGTGCTGCGGGCTGCGGGGTCGTGACGACGTAGAGCTCGGCACGCGGCAAGAACTGAGCGAGCGACAGCGCAATGTCGCCGGTGCCTGGTGGAAGATCCACAAGCAAGAAATCGGGTTCATCCCAAAACACATCGGTGAGGAACTGTTCAAGGGCTTTGTGAAGCATGGGCCCACGCCAGATGACGGGCTGATCTTCCTCAACGAAGAACCCCATCGAAATGCAACGAACGCCGTGGGCTTCGGGCGGCACGATCATTTCATCGATGATCGTTGGGGTGTGATTCACGCCAAGCATGCGCGGAATCGAAAAACCCCACACATCGGCGTCGACCACAGCGACCTTGTGGCCGCGTTGTGCGAGAGCGATTGAAAGGTTCGTCGTGATTGACGACTTACCGACGCCGCCCTTGCCTGAAGCGATAAGCAGAACTCGAGTTGAACTCGAAGGATCAGCAAACGGAATCACACGGCCCTCAGCATGACCATGACCCTGATGCGTGCCTGCGGTAGACGCTGGATCGCCATGAAGAAGTTCGCGGATGGCAGCGCGCTCTTCGTCGGTCATGACAGTGAAGTCAAGATCGACACGATCGATTCCATCGAGAGCCACAATTGCGTTAGTGACGCGATTCTGAATTTCGTTTCGCAGCGGACAACCGGCAACAGTCAACGCGATCTGCACAGCCACAACTGGTCCGTCGATGGCTATACCGCGAACCATCCCAAGGTCGACGATGCTCCGGTGGAGTTCGGGGTCCTCAACAGGACGGAGGACCTCGATGACATCGGCATCGGTGATGGGCATTTGGGGGGTCTCGCTTCGGGTCGGGGAATTTCTCCTACGGCGCTAGGTAGAATACCGAGGTGGAACAGGCGACCCTCAGTCCGACCGAGTTCAGCTCGGTGGTTACGGCCATTACCTCGGCCTTTGGCGACCCCACACGCCGCGAGATCTACCTCTTTGCCCGGGCCTCCGAAGCCGGTGTGACCGCGAGCGAGGTAGCGGCACAGTTCGATCTCCACGCCAATGTCGCTCGTCACCACCTCGACAAACTCACCGCAGGTGGGTACCTCGAGGTGGCAGTGGCCCGAGGTGGAACCGGGGCTGGTCGGCCCTCCAAGCGCTACACCGCCACCACCAAAGGCGATCACCTCGATCTGCCCGTTCGTCACGACGACGTGCTCATCACGTTGCTTGGTCGAGCCCTCGACATGCTCCCGCGCGACCAGGCCGAAGCGATGGCGGAAGAAGTCGGCATCGAATACGGACGACTCCTTGCTCAACGCCTCGGCGACGGCGTTGACCAGCAGCGTTCGATTCAATCAATCCTCCAAACCGTCGCTGATGCACTCACTGCGCAAGGTTTCGCTGCACACGCCGAACGTCGCAACAATGAATTGCGCATCGTTTCGGAGCACTGCCCCTTCGGCGACGCGGTCATGGCCAATCCAGTCATCTGTGCAGTCGACCGCGGAATGATGAAGGGCATGGTCGCCGAGCTTCACGGCAGCGATGCCACGATCGCGCTTGAATCGTCGAAGCCCATGGGTGACGACGTGTGCGTCACCTCGCTCGAAGCCTGAGCACCGTGGCTCGCCACTATCTCGATTACGCATCGACAGCACCTCTACGCGACTCGGCTCGAATCGCACTCGCCGAAGCGCTTGCCGCCCAATCGCAGGGAACGCTTGGCGATCCTGGCCGGATCCATCACGAGGGAATGACAGCGCGCGTCCTTCTCGAGAACGCTCGCGAACAAGTTGCTTCCTTGCTCAAGGCCAAGCAACGGGAAATCATCTTCACGAGCGGCGCAACGGAATCAATTGCCGCCGCAACTTGGGGCGCGGTGCGTCGTTGTGTCGAGAAGGACTCGCCGCCCCACATCGTGTTTGCCGCTGTTGAACACTCAGCGGTTCGACGCTCAAGCGAACAATTCGCAAGTGCATTTGGCGGTTCTGTTTCGATTGTCGATGTCGATTCATTCGGTCGCATTGACGTCGATGCGTTCATCGACGCCCTCACACCCGAGACAGCTCTGGCTCACCTTCAATGGGGCAACCACGAAGTTGGAACGCTTCAACCCGTTGCTGAAATCGCAGCTGCCTGTAGCGACCGCGGAATTCTTCTTCACGTCGATGCTGCACAGGCCGTTGGGCACGTTGCAGTAGATCCAAAAGCGCTCGGCATTGACCTGCTCTCATTCAGCGGACACAAGTTCGGCGGCCCGACCGGAGTCGGTGGTCTTTGGGTCCGCCAAGGGCTTCGCATCGAGCCACTCCTCACTGGGGGTGAGCAGGAACGCTCACGACGCGCAGGACTCGAGAACGTTCCCGCAGCGATCGCACTGGGAGTTGTCGCGTCGGAACTCGACGAGTCGATGCTCAACTCCGAGGCTTCGAGCAACCGCAACCTTCTTGAAACCGCTCTGGAGCGTTTGACGACAACTCCTGGCATCTCGCTTCTGGGTCCGCTTGAATCCCCAAACCGACTCCCACATTTGGTATGTCTGGCCGTCGAAGGCGTTGAACCACAAGGAGTCGTACTTGGGCTCGACCGTCGCGGAATTGCTTTGCACTCTGGAAGTTCCTGCGCATCCGAGGGACTCGAGCCATCACCTGTCCTTGAGGCAATGGGCGTCGACGCTCAACGATCCCTACGAGTTTCAGTGGGGCATAACTCCACAATCGATGACATCAATGCGCTTTGCGAACAACTTCCACAAGTTGTGAGTGAACTTCGATCATTGAGCGCGTAACCAATCGATGAACTTTTCGAAGCCTGCGTCAACAAGAGTGAATTCGTTGACTACGTTCTCTCTGTGACGATTTTCCTGACTCGCCATGCTCATGCCGGTAAACGTTCCGAGTGGACAGCCGAAGACCACCTCCGACCGTTATCAAAACGAGGCCAAGCTCAAGCCGACGCGCTTACTCACGTTGTTGGGGATCTCGTTGTAGGCCGGATCATTTCAAGCCCCTACGTCCGATGCATGCAAACAGTGGAACCACTCGCCCAGAAATTCCAGTTGACGGTGCAGAGCTCCGAGGCACTCGCCGAAGGTGCTGAAGTCGACGAGGCCTACCGCATCCTTCTTGAACTCGATGAGTTCGACGGAGTCGCTTGCAGCCACGGTGACCTCATTCCCCACTTGCTTCGACGCCTCGTTGCCGAAGGAATGGACGCCGATGGCCCTCTCATCGATCAAAAGGGTTCGACCTGGGTTATCGAATTGCAGAACGGACGGCCATTTCGGGGTCGCTATGTTCCGCCTTCGGCCTAACGCGAATTAGTCGCGACGTCCAGCAGCAACGTCTTCTTTGACCCCGTTGACCATCTGGATCATGTACATCGGAATGGCGTTCATGTCGATCGCATCAAGATCGACTTTCGCCGCAGCAAAATCACCGGCGTTGCGTTCGAGAATTGCTCTGAACACACGGGCGTCGGAATAGAGCGGATCGATTGCGATGGCTTCATTGAGATATTCGAGAGCCTGCCGATCGAATTCCGCAGCAATTGATGGCTCGCTCGAAAGAGCGATCGTGTGCAGAACCCAACCTCGATAGGTCAGGGCCTGCACGTTTTCAGGCGAGATCTCGAGCGCCTTGTCATAGGTCTGAACAGCCGACTCGAATTGCTTGATGGCTTTGGCGGAATCGCCTGCCTGCAATGAGGCTTGGGCTTGTCCAGTGAGGCCTTGCGCCTGGAGAATCAAATTTGAGCTGTCCTGGCGAATATCACCGGTGAGTCCCTGGCCAGGCGCTCTTGTTCCGGCGTTACGGAACACAACCCAACTTGCACCGACCGCCATCGCACCGACAAGAACGAGCCCAAGTGCGGTTCGCTGCCAGTTTCGTTGCGGACGAAGCGACTTCACCGCTTCAGTACGGTCCTCGATTGCACGGATCACGGCCGCTGCGCGCGCGGTGTAATCATCTTTCAGCTCTTCGAAGTCTGAATCATCGACATCGCCAGCTGCATATTCGCGTTCGAGATCCTCAAGAGACCGAAGGAGGAAATCGCGCTCCTCCTCAAGTGCAGCCAAAGCATCGGGATCAAGATCTCGACGTCGGGCTGATGGAGATGCCGACTTAGAAGCGGACTTCCCCTTGGAGGAAGTAGTGGCGACTGCTTCACGCGCAGCGCGCCGCGCAGCGGTTCCACCTGTAGGCGTCGTCACCGTGATGCTCCCTCGCCATGCGGGTCGTTTGTGTCGGTCGCGTCTTCAGGATGAAGAGCCAAAGCGACGAGTTCACGGTCTTCGTCAGTTGCACGCTCTTGCGGCATCGATGACCAACGACGGAACACGATTCCCAGCGCAGCGATTCCAATGGCAAGCGCAACAACAGGAAGAATCCACACCAACACATTCACCCCCGAGGCTGAAGGCGTCAGGAGAACCGCTTGACCGTACTTGGCTGCATAGAACGATCGAATCTCGTCATCGGACTGTCCCTGCTGGACTTGTTCAGCGATCTGGCGACGAATCTCTTGCGAGGCAGGGGCATTCGATTCCGCGACCGATTCACCGGAGCACACCGGGCACTTCACCGTTCGAGAAAGCGAACTGACACGATCCTGTGCGGTTGGGGCTGTGCGAGTTCCAAAGGCTGCAACCGAGAGAGCTGAAAAGGCGACGACAGCAACCGCGATCCATGGGCCCCATCGACGAATCGGTGAACCCTTCGCAAATATCGACGGTGAACTCATTTCGTCCCCGTCCCAGTCCCCGCAACTGCCATTCCGCCGTTCTCTGTAATGACTTTGTCGAGCCCGGCGGCAGTAACCCCACCGAAGAAACCGGCGACCACAAGGCCGCTAGGGGCGACCATGTAGGACTCGGGAACTTTGGTCACGCCGTAATCAAGGGCGATCAAACCGGTGTCATTCGAAATGACGGGCCACGTATTGCGCTCCTTGACCCAATAATCACGAATGGAATCGGCGTCATCGGAGAAGGCAACGCTCACGACTTGGACCGGATCGCCTTCATGAGAATCAATGAATTGCTGGATCTGCGGATCCTCGAGGCGACACGGCGTGCACCACGTCGCAAAGAAGTTGACCAGCACCCACTCGCCCCGATGATTCGCCATTCGGAAGGTTGAACCGTCCAGCTCCACTCCGGTGAAGTCCGGTGCTGCTTGACCAACAATCTGACTTGAGATGGGCGTACTTGTTCCACGCGTGGCAAGAAGAGCAATAAGCGCAACAAGAACAACGCCAACAACAATCGCTGCGTTGCGCGCGAGCTTGCTGCCACCTCGAGGGGCCGCTGCCTCACCTGACGAGGCCGTCATACGGTGACCCCTGTCGGATCTTTTGGCGGCTCAACCGCTACCGGCGCAGAAACAGCATCAAGTGGGTTGCGGCGGCGGCCAGGGAATACGGCGAGCAGAGTACCGAGCGCCATCACTCCGCCACCGATCCATAGCCACATGATGAGCGGTTGCACCGTGACGCGAATGGTTACCGAACCGTTTTCGCCATCTTTGATATCGATCACTGACAAGACCACATCATCGGTAAAGGTGGTTCGAACCGACGGCGTTCCAATTGTTTGGTTGCCGTTCGCGAATTTGTTCAGAGAGGGAGCCCAAGGACCAGTGCCGTCGATAGTGATGAGTACCTGATCCACGATCTTGGCGGACTCTTGTTTGATGTTCTGGCCCACATAAACCAACTCGTGACCAGCAAACTGCGCAGATTGCCCCTGCGTAAGCGTGAACTCCGCTTGGCGAACGTAACTGCTGCTTGCTGCAAACGCGACGGCGATCATCACGACACCAAGATGAACGATCATCCCGCCGTTTGCCCGGCCGATAAGACCACGCCATCCCTGTCGCCGAGTTGCGAGCACAACTTGGCGACCGGCAGAGCCTGCAGCGAATCCGCCCAGCCCGAATGCCAACACCGGAGCAAAGCCGCGGGCACCGATAGCGACCGCAAAGATCATCGAGCCAACACCGATCCACGCAGGCCAAATCAATCGATGACGCAACAACTCTCCGCTGGCCTTGCGCCATGGAAGAACCGGAGCAATCGCCATAAGGAAAAGCAGCGTCAATCCAATCGGCATCGTCATTCGATTGAAATACGGGACTCCGACCGAAATTCGGTCGTCGTTGATTGCTTCAACAATCAACGGGAACAACGTGCCAAGAAGGATCACGAATGCGAAGGCCGCAAACAGAACATTGTTCGCGAGGAATGCGCCTTCGCGAGATAACGGGGAATCTATTCGGCCGGGTGATCTCAAGCGATCGCCGCGCCAACCGATGAGCACAACCGTTGACAGCACGATCAGCGCAAAGAAGGAAATAAGTGCGATTCCGATTCCTGATGTGGTGAACGCATGGACCGATTCAATAACGCCAGATCGCGTAATGAATGTGCCAAGAATCGTGAGCGCAAACGTTGCGCACAGAAGTGAGATGTTCCAGACCCGCAACATGCCACGGCGTTCCTGCACAAGCACTGAATGCAAATACGCGGTGCCAGTAAGCCATGGCATCAATGAAGCGTTCTCTACTGGGTCCCACGCCCAGTAGCCGCCCCATCCAAGAACCTCGTAGGACCACCAGGAACCGAGAAGGATTCCAGCAGTGAGGAAACCCCAAGCGATGAGAGTCCATCGACGAGTAGCCAGCAACCAACCTTCGCCCACGCGACCGGTGATCAACGCAGCGATCGCGAAGGCAAACGGAACGGTGAAGCCGACGTAGCCGAGGTACAGCATCGGCGGATGGAACGCCATAAGCGGATGGTTCTGCAGCAACGGATTCGGACCTGGGCCATCGAAACCCGGTGGCGGGGAGAAACTCTTAAACGGATTGGCCGGACCAACCAGCATCCAAAAGAAGAAGATGCAGACGATAAGCATCGTGAAAATCGCCCAACCAACAAGCGGATCAGCAAGACGCTTGCGGAACTTCAACACCACCGCCATGAGGTATCCGCCAAGTATGAGCGCCCAAAGGATGATCGAACCTTCAAGAGCTCCCCACAACGTTGCAAAGTTGTAGAGCGCCGGGGTTTTCGTCGAACCGTTATCGGCGACGTAGAGCACCGTGAAGTCACGGGTGATGAGTGCTCGTTCCATCGCGATCGCAGCGAGCAGTCCACCGAGGAAGACCAGCCCCGCATACCAACGAGACAACCGGACAAGTTCGGGACGATGACGGATCAGTCCGTAACCAACCGTGACGGCGCCAAGAATCGCCGCAGCAAAACCAAGAGTGATTCCTGCACGTCCAAGTGCGAGATTCACGAGCCGCTCCGAACCGTGGTGACGGGAACGTTCCCGTTCACCTCAGCCTGGTTGAGTCGATCGGCTTCCTCTTCTTTGTAGACCTCGCTGTGCTTCACAATCATGAGATCTGAGTCGTAGGTGGTTGAGCCAGCGGCAACAAAATGTCCTTCGAGCAGAACCGCTTGGTTCTCCTTGAACATTTCGGGTGGATCGCCAACGTGTTGAACCGTTATCGGCACTCCGTTGTACGCGATTTCAAATGTGACTCCATCGCCAGTTTGCACGATGGTTCCGGGAACAACGGTCCCTTGCAAACGAAACCTCTTCACGCCAAGTGATTCACGTTGAGCAACTGCTTCGTCGGCGTTTCGATAGAAGGTGGTAGCGCTTCCAAGCGCCTGCACCACCACAAAACCTCCGACTGCGATGACCGCGATGAGAAGCGCTAACGCCGGAAGACTCATGCGACGCTTCTTGCGAGGCGCGACCGATGCTGCGTCGCCACCTTCAGATTCGGGACCGGTACGCGGTGTCAGCTCCATCGACGCTTCTCCGGTGGAACCTGCTTACTTAAGCGACGACCGCGCACAACCGTGACAAGCGCGTAGGCGCCCATGCCGCCAAACACGACAGCCCACGCAGCAGCCACAAATGGCCACGTTCCAGTGGCTTGAGCAACATCGAAGGTGGTGCTCACGAGATCACCCCTTCGGCGCGTCGTTCAGCAATTGCTGTGTCAAGACCTTCAGCTTCGAGTTGCTCTTCAAGCCACGCGACCCGGAATCGATGGATGACCATCCAAATGAAAACCAGCGTGATCGCAACAAAGCCGGTAAAGAGAGAAAAGAGCATCAAGCCCTGAATCTCTGCACCGGAGAGAGAAAGGGTGGGTGTTTGATGCAGTGTGCGCCACCACTGAACTGATTGGCGAACAATGATGACGTTCGGCACAAGCAGAAGCCCGATGATTGCTGCGCGCTTCGCTCGAACTTCATAGTCGGCCGCAAGGCGGCGGACCGCCAAGTACCCGAGCAGCAAAAGCATGAGAAGTGCTTCAGAGGTAAGCCGCGCATCCCACACCCAATAAACGCCCCATGTGGGTCGCCCCCAGAGCATTCCAGTGATCAGCGTGAACGCCGTAAACAGCGCAGCGACTTCAGCTCCTGCATAGGCGACGAGTTCCCACCATTGCGACTTACGCCACAAGTAGACGGCTGAACCGATTGCGGTGAGGAAACAACCGACGTACGAAAGCGTCGCCGACGGCACATGCACGTACATGATCCGAACTGAATCACCCTGGCTCGCGTCGGCCGGACTCAGGATGAGCCCAAAGAGCACGAGTGCTCCGAGAGCTACGAGCGTGACAATGCCAAGGATCATGGTGGCGCGCGAACCGGTAGAGGTCGGCCCGCTTGCGCTGGCCTCAACTGACCCGACGGTCTCGGTGGTCACGATTCCTCCATCAAAGGGCCGAATCCGAAGATTCCAGCCACCGCATACACAACAGCGAACAAGCTCATCAACCCAACCCACGGCCAGCCCTCGGACGGTGTTCCGCTGAGCGCTGCCTCGAAGGCACGGGTCGCTCCGATCAACACCGGAGCAAGTACTGGCAACAGTAGAAGTGGAAGGAGGGTTTCACGAACTCGGAGACCCGCTGCCACGACGCCAAAGAGGGTACCGGCGGTCGAGATCGCTGCGGTCGCGACCACGACCGTGGCCATGAGCAGAAGCCAGCCGGTGATCGAGGCGCCATAAAGCACAGCCACGCCGACGCCGAGAAGGAACTCAAGAACGAGCAATTGCACCGCCACCGACAGGGTTTTTCCGAGATAGATGCCGGACGGGGATAACCCTGAAAGCCGGAGGGCATCGGTCACACCGTCGGCCGCTTCGAGCGAGAACGCCCGCTGCATCGCTAACAGACCGCTGAAAAGTACGGCAATCCAATAGAGGCCCGGAGTGGCCTTTTCAAGAAGTCCGCGGTCGGGATCAAGAGCAAACGCGAACAGCACCAAAACGAGAAGGGCAAACGGGATGACCTGGTTGATCGCCACCCGCGAGCGAATCTCGAGTTTGAGATCCTTACGAGCGATCAGCCATGCGTCAGACAACATGAACATCACCGCCACCCGCGTCTTCATCGAGAGCGACTCCGCCGCCAAGCGTCACGATCTCGTCAGCAAGTTCGATTGAACGGTCGAGTTCGTGAGAACTCAGGATGATCGTTGCCCCAGCCGCGGCCGCATCTCGAACGAGCGCATCGACAATGTCGCGCCCTTCTTTGTCGAGACCAGCATGCGGTTCATCAAGCAGCCAAAGTTCTGGACGCCGCGCCAGCAAACAGGCAAGAGACGTTCGCCGCCGCTGCCCAGTCGACAAACGGCCAACCGCAACATCGCGCAATCGACCATCGAGGCCAAGTTGCGCCATTGCCGCTTCGGCATCGGCCATGTTGGCTCGCGCTGCCCGCGTCCAGAAATGAACATTGTCGGCAACAGTGAGTTCGTCGTAGAGGCCGGTTCCGTGCGCCAGCAATCCAACCCGGTGACGCACAGCTCGGCGGTCATCGCGAAGGTCGACGCCCAACACAATTGCTTCGCCAGAAGTAATCGGCACCAACCCGGCGAGCGCGCGCAACAGCGTCGTCTTTCCCGCCCCATTTGCGCCGCGCAGAAGAACGATGCGGCGGCGGTCGACATCAAGATCGACACCGGCAAGGGCAGGGAATCGGCCGAGCAGGGCCACCGCCCCGCGGAGGTGGACCACGGGCTCTTTCCCGGACCGGAATGTGGGGTCGTCTCGCTCCATGGGGTGACCTGAGGGTAGTGGTCGCTCCCGCCGTGAGACCAAGCGACCGGCCTCGCTAGGGTTCGCTGGTGCAGTTGTGGAGCGTCGTGGGCGCGATCGGGCGGTTCATGATGCGGGGCGGCGTCGTGATTCTGCTGTTCGTCGCCTATCAACTCTGGGGAACGGGACTGTCCACGGCTCGAGCTCAGGACAACCTCACCAATGAGTTCAACACCCTGATCGCTGAGTTCACGCCGTCAGCCTCTGCTGAAGCACAACCGGTTGTCACCGCTCCGGCCGATCTTCCGATCCCGGAGCCAGGAGATCCCATCGCTCGAATCACAATGACGACCATCGATTCGGACTTCGTGATGGTGCAAGGCGTTGATCTCAAATGGCTGCAACAAGGCCCGGGTCACTTCCCTCAAACACCACTTCCTGGTCAGCCAGGTAACGCCTCCGTTGCTGGACATCGAACTACCTATCAGGCGCCGTTTAATCGCATTGATGAGCTCGTGCCGAACGACATAATCACGGTGCAGACGCTGCAGGGAACCTTCACCTACAAGGTCGATGCCCACATCGATCCGAAAGACGGGACGACCTCGGGCCACTTCATCGTGTCGCCGAACGATCTTTCCATCCTCGATCAAAACTTCGGCAACCGATTGACCCTCATGGCCTGCCATCCGAAGTTCAGCGCCGCGCAACGCATCGTGGTGACCGCGACCCTCACCTCGAATCCAGCACCGGCAACCCCGATCCCCACCTATGACGGAGTCACCACCGATGCTTCGACTGATGCGCTCGCTGGTGGAGACTCCTCGGCCTGGCCGGCCGCAATCGCGTGGTCACTCCTCACCGGGCTCGTATGGTTCGGGATCTGGTGGCTGGCCCGCTTCTGGACACCATCACTGATGCGAAAACGAGCACAACGCGTGACACGCTTAAAGGATTGGAAGTTCCTCACCACCTACGCGATCGGCACGCCGATTGTTTTGGTCATGATGTTCTTCGCCTTCACCAACATCGCTCGACTCCTACCTGCCGCGTACTGATCATGCCCACACGCCATCGACTCACCGTCATCGTTGCCGCCCTTGCCATCGCATCGCTCGCGCTTGCCGCCTGCTCCTCCTCATCGAAGAGTTCCTCGTCTCCTGCGACCACGGCGAGCACAACCACAACCGCCCCCGGCCCTGCAACAACGACGACTCTTGAACCTGAAGCCGGAGTCGGCCGGATCTCCTTCGTCTACGGCCCGATCACCGGAGACTGCATCGATCTGCGGTCGGTTGCAACGGGCAGAGCGGTCACGACGAGAGCCAT
>Ga0315902_10002226_pt1 | contig 30502 bp, 21 predicted proteins | sample LakEriMetagenome_9_FD_203523 | JGI IMG/M metagenome (GOLD analysis project Ga0315902, IMG submission 203523) | Freshwater fungal communities from buoy surface, Lake Erie, Ohio, United States - Buoy 12 MA117 | ecosystem: Environmental > Aquatic > Freshwater > Lake > Lake biofilm | place: USA...
TGCGCCTCGGTGATGTTCATCACCACGGCCTGCACCGGCGCGAGCCACATCGGCATCGCGCCGGCATGATTCTCGATCAGGATGCCGATGAAGCGCTCGAGCGAGCCCACGATCGCACGGTGCAGCATCACCGGGTGATGGCGCGCGTTGTCCTCGGCCACGTACTCGGCGCCGAGCCGGGCCGCGGTGTTGAAATCGACCTGCATCGTGCCGCACTGCCACTGGCGACCGAGGGCATCCTTGAGCGTGTACTCGATCTTCGGGCCATAGAAGGCACCATCGCCCTCGGCGATCACGAAGGCGCAGCCCGAGCGGCGAAGCGACTCCATCACCGCGTGCTCGGCCTTGTCCCAGAGGGCGTCGGAGCCCACGCGCTTCTCGGGCCGGGTTGCCACCTTGTAGAGGATGTCGGCGAAGCCGAAGTCGGCGTAGACCCTCTGCAGCTGCTCGGTGAAGCGCTCGCACTCGCCGAGGATCTGATCCTCGGTGCAGAACACATGACCATCGTCCTGGGTGAAGCCGCGCACGCGCAGGATGCCGTGCAGGGCGCCCGAAGGCTCGTTGCGATGGCACTGACCGAACTCGCCGTAGCGCAGCGGCAGCTCGCGATAGGAACGCAGGCCGGCCCGGAAGATCTGGACGTGACCCGGGCAGTTCATCGGCTTGACCGCGTAGATGCGGTTTTCCGACTCGGTCACGAACATGTTCTCGCGGTAGTTCTCCCAGTGGCCGGTACGCTCCCACAGCGATCGATCGAGAATCTGCGGCCCCTTGACCTCCTGATAGCCGCTGTCCTGGTAGACCCTGCGCATGTACTGCTCGACCTGCTGCCAGATCGTCCAGCCCTTCGGATGCCAGAACACCAGCCCGGGCGCCTCGTCCTGCATGTGGAACAGATCGAGCTCGCGCCCCAGACGCCGGTGGTCCCGCCGCTCGGCCTCCTCGAGCATGTGCAGGTAGGCGTCCTGATCCTTCTGGCTGGCCCAGGCGGTGCCATAGATGCGCTGCAGCATCTCGTTGCGGGAGTCGCCGCGCCAGTAGGCGCCCGCCACCTTCATCAGCTTGAAGACCTTCAGGCGCCCGGTGGAGGGGACATGCGGGCCTCGGCACAGGTCGATGAAGCTGCCTTCGCGATAGAGCGAGATCGGCTGGTCGGCCGGAATGGCGGCGATGATCTCGGCCTTGTAGCGCTCGCCGATGCCCTCGAAGAAGCGCACCGCGTCGTCGCGGTTCCAGACCTCGCGCGATACCGCTTCGTCACGCGCGGCGAGCTCGCGCATGCGCCCCTCGATGCGTTCGAGATCCTCGGGCGTGAACGGGCGTTCGTAGGCGAAGTCGTAGTAGAACCCGTTGTCGATGACCGGGCCGATGGTGACCTGGGCACCCGGGAAGAGCTCCTTGACCGCGTAGGCGAGCAGGTGGGCGGTGGAGTGGCGGATGATCTCGACACCCTCGGCGTCGCGCTCCGTGACGAGCGCGAGCGACGCATCGCGCTCGATGAGGGTGCTGGTATCGACGAGCTCGCCATCGAGCCGCCCGGCCAGGGCAGCCTTGGCCAGCCCGGGCCCGATCGCGCGGGCCACATCGGCCACGGTGACCGCACCCGGGAACTGGCGCACGCTTGCGTCGGGCAGGGTGATGTTGATCATGCGAGGACTCCTGGGTACACGGACCGCGCCGGCGGGTGCTGGGCCAGGCACGGCAATCGGGCAAAAAAAACGCGGCCGGTGGCCGCGCGATTCAGCTGCTGACAGCCAGATACGACCTACGACGCAGGCTCAGACCGGGTAGTCAGCGGTGTCATAACCATGGCAGTTGAGGGTGCCTGTGAGACGGACGTCGACGACGGCCCGAAAACCGCCAATGATGCGGCAGGGCCGGGACCGAGGTCAAGCAACACGGGATGTCGACATCGAGCACGGACGGCCCCGCCCGGGATCGATCGCGAGCCGGCTCAGCCCATCGGCGACGCGACATTCGGGCAACCCGCCACGAAAAAGCCCAGCCAGGTCGGGGTCCTGTCTGGGCTTGGAATTGGTAGGCGCGATTGGACTCGAACCAACGACCCCCACCATGTCAAGGTGGTGCTCTAACCAGCTGAGCTACGCGCCTGCAGCCCCGAACTATAGCACGGAATCTCGCGAAGCCGCGCGCTGCTGGGAGGCGCGCGACAGAAGCAGCACCGGCACCAGACCGAGCAGCACGATCAGCAGCGACGGTGGCGCGGCTTCCGCCAGGCGCTCATCGGCAGCGAAGTGGTAGGCCGCGACCGCCAGCGTGTCGAAGTCGAAGGGTCGCAGCACCAGTGTGGCCGGCAATTCCTTGAGGCAATCGACCGTCACCAGCAACCCCGCTGCGGCCAGACTCGGGCGCAGCAGCGGCCAGTGCACCCGCCCGAGCACCTCGAGCGGCGCCGCCCCGAGACTGCGCGCGCTCTGGTCCATCGACGGGCTGATGCGCGCGAGCGCCGACTCGATCCCGTGATAGCCGATCGAGAAGAAGCGCACGCCGTAGGCATAGACCACCGTGGCGATGGTGCCGCCCAGGAGCAGCACGCCGAGCGCGCGATCGACCCAGCCGACCAGCACGAGCAGCCCGACGCCGATCACCACGCCGGGCAGGGCGTAGCCCGCGCAGGCCAGCGCAACCGCCAGACGCACCGCACGCCCGCCGAGCACCCGGGCGGCATAGGCCGTGACCAGCGCCACCGGCAGGATCAGCGACGCCGCCAGCCCCGCGAGGACCAGCGAGTGCCACAACCAGCCGGGCAGGCGCGCATCCAGCGAGGCCTCGGCACTCCACCAGGCGCGTACCAGCAGGGCTGCCGGCAGCACGAAGCCGGCCAGCACCGGCAGCATCGCCCAGATCATGCAGCGCCAGGCACGCGCACCATGCAGGCGCTCGCGGGCTGCCGGCCGCGGCGCCTTCACCGCGAAGCGCATCCGCCCGCGCTGCCAGCGTTCCAGCCAGACCAGCAGGCCGACCGCCGCCAGCAGCGCCAGCGCGAGCCTCGCCGCCGCGACCCGATCGCCCATCGACTGCCAGGCCCGGTAGATCGCCGAGGTGAGCGTATCGACCCCGAAGTAACTCACGGTACCGAAATCGGCGAGGGTTTCCATCAGCACGAGCGCCGTCCCCGCGGCCACCGCCGGTCGCGCCACCGGCCAGACAACCCGCCACCACGCGGCCCGTGGCGACAGGCCGAGCGCGCGCGCGGCCTCGCCGAGCGACGCGGGGCGATCCGCGAAGGCGGTCCGCGCCAGCAGATAGACATACGGGTAGAGCGCAAGACCAAGACACAGCGCCGCCCCGGGCAACGAGCGGATGTCGGGAAACCAGTAGCCGCGCACCGACCAACCGGTCACCGACCGCAGCCAGGTCTGCAACGGCCCCGAGGTGTCGAGGAAGTCGGTGTAGGCGTAAGCCATCACGAACGCGGGCATCGCCAGCGGCAACATCAGCGCCCAGGCAAGGGTGTCGCGCCCCGGGAAGTCGTAGGCCGCCACCAGCCAGCCGGTACCAACCCCGACGATCAGCACGAAAACCGCGACCATCGATGCCAGCAGCAGCGAGCCCAGGAGCGCGCGCGGCATCACGGTGCCCATGAGGTGCATCAGGGTGTCGGCCCCTCCCTGGGGGGTGAGCGCCAGCAGCAGCAGCACCAGCACCGGGGCCGCCGTCATCAACGCGCCGAGCGTGGCCAGCACGCCGAGCACCGGCAAGGACACCCGCGCCAGCCCCTGCGCGGGGCGGGCGCTCGGGCCGGAACGGGAGGCAGGCGCGGAGTCGATGATGCTTCGGTAGAATCGGGACGAACGAGAATTATATGCATTCAGCCTCGCCCCCCCTCCCCCGCCCACCCCGCCCCGCGAAACCCGCGCTCGCCGTCGAGGATCTGCATGTGGCCTACGGCCGGGGACGCGACCGTCGGGTCGTGGTCCGGGGCCTGAGCTTCGCGCTCGCGCAGGGCCATATCGGGTGTCTGCTCGGCGCCTCCGGCTGCGGCAAGAGCACCGCGCTACGCGCGATCGCCGGCTTCGTGCGACCCGACGCCGGTCGCATCCTGCTCGAGGGCGATGCCCTGGTGGGCGACGGGATCTGGGCCGAACCCGAGGACCGGGGCGTGGGCATCGTGTTCCAGGACTATGCGCTGTTCCCTCACCTCAGCGTCGCTGACAACGTCGGCTTCGGCCTGCGCAGCCCGCGCGGCGCTGAGGCCTCGCGCCAGGCACGGATCGCGCGCATGCTGGCCCTGGTCGGGCTGAGCACGGCCGCCGCGCGCTTCCCCCATGAACTCTCGGGTGGCCAGCAGCAACGCGTGGCGCTGGCCAGGGCGCTGGCGCCCTCGCCGCGCCTGCTGCTGCTGGATGAGCCATTCTCGAATCTCGATCCGGAGCTGCGCGAGCGCCTGGCGATGGAGCTGCGCGACATCCTGCGCGAGGCGGGCACCACCGCGCTGCTGGTCACGCACGATCAGTACGAGGCCTTCGCGATGGCCGATGTGGTCGGCGTGATGCAGCAGGGGGCGATCGCCCAGTGGGATACTCCCTACCGCCTTTACCACCGGCCCGACAGCCGGGCGGTCGCCGACTTCGTCGGGCTGGGATCCTTCCTGCCGGGACGGCTCGTGCAGCGCGACGGCCTGGCGGAAGTGCGCTTCGAACTCGGCGTACTGCCGATCCGCAACCGGGGCGACCAGGCGCTCGCCGGCGCAAGTGCCAACCCGCACGGCGAGGTCGACGTGCTTCTGCGGCCCGACGATGTGCTGCACGACGATGCCAGCCCGCTGCAGGCCGAGGTGGTGCGCAAGGCCTTCCGCGGCGCGCAGTTCCTGTACACCCTGCGGCTGCCGAGCGGGCACTCGCTGCTGGCGCTGGTGCCCAGCCACCATGATCACGCCATCGGCGAGCACATCGGCGTACGCTTCGACGCCGACCATATCGTCACCTTCCCGGCGGCAGGGCACTGAGTGCACGTCCACACGGAGCGAGCGTCCGTCTTCACGCGCCCGCGGTCGGGCGAGGTCAGGGTGGTGCCACCACGAAGGCCTGGCGCCGGGCGAAGCGATCGCCAAGCTCGACCATGCGCATCGACAGGGCACGCCGGTCCGGATGACGCACCATCAGCACGACCGTGCGGCGCTCGTTGACCCACGCGACCTTCGCGTAGAAATCGGCGCCGTCGGGCAGCAGCATCCGCAGCCAGGTCCCGCGCTCGATCACCGCCATCGGATCCTCGCCGAGATCATCACGATCACTCGGACGCGTCGGCAGATCGGCAAGATCGAGTGAGGAAAGCACCTGCAGCAGCCGATCGCCGGGGGACGCGGCGTCGACCGCGTCGGGTGTATCCAGGGACTCGGCATCGCGTCGCCGACTTTCCGGCAGCGTGACCGTGCCGGGCGGTCTGCCCGCGCGGCGCTCGCGGATGATCCGGCTGGCGGGGGGAGACACGGATGACGGGGAGGACGAGGACGACGCGGCCGCGATGCCGGATGCTGGCGGCGCACCGGGGGCGGCCCGGGCGGGCTCGCCGACCGCGGCGGATTCGGCGCTGCGCGCCTGCCCTCGCCGCACCACCTCCGCCGCAGGCTCGCTGCCCTGCATCCGGCGCAGATGCACGAGGAAGAGTTCGTCGAAGAAGGGCTTGAGGTCCTCGTCGCGCACGCCGACCTCGCGCACGCCCTGGGTCAGCAGCCGGATCAACGGAGGAATCCTGGCGGCAAGCTCCGCGCGCGCTCCCTTGCGCGACTCGGGGTCGAGGCTCCAGAGCAGGTCGTCGACAACCTGCATGGCCACCTTGAACTCGCCACTGTCCTCGCCATCGCGCAACGCGGTCGTGCGCAGCTGACGCAGCCAGACCGTCAACAGGAATTCACGCACCGTCGCCGGCACGCGGTGGCGCTCGAGACGCTCACCGAGCATCACCGACAAGCGAACCGTCAGCTCCTGCTCGCGCTCCGGCGAGGGCCGTCGATGGTAATCGCGCCGATTGGACGCGCGCCCCGCCGGTCGAGAGCGTCGCTCGCGGTCGAGCCGTTCGACCAGCTGCGTGACGCTGCGTGTGGCACGCTCGTACTCGCGCTCCACCTGCCGCGCGATCACGCTGGCACGCGACTGCAGGGCTCCGGCAACCACCTCGACCGCCCGCACCACCGTCTCGAGCCGGCGCAGCAGTTCACCACCCGGTGCGAGGTCCTCGGGGAAAGCACCGGCGATCGCGGCAAGGTTTTCCACCAGACGCCGCAGCGAGCGCGGCTCGTCGACCAGGTAGGCGGGATCCAGCAGCGCCAGCGCCAGCGCTGGCTGCTGCAGGCGCCAAAGCAACGGACGGGCCGCCTCGGCGAGGCGCTGCTCGTCGACGACGTAGTCGAAGAGCACGGTCACGACGTCGACCACCGCCAGCTGCGCTGGCGCGACCCCTGCCTCGCGCAACCGTAAGCGCGCGTTTCCGAAAAACCGCGCCCGCGCCAGCCGTCCGTAGGGTGGCACGCCGAGCGCATGGGCAAAAGCCACCGCGTCGCGCTCGAGTTCGACCACCGGTTGCAGGCTCGGCAGCGCGGGCAGTGGCGCACGCTGCGCCGCCGCGAGCGGCGAACGCCCGAGCACCTCGGCGGCATCAGCCGCCAGGTGGCTCGCGTCGGTCATGCGCCCGCCGGCGGCGTTGCCGTTCAGGGATTCCGACGAGGGGTTGGGTGAGGGCTCGAAACGGGTCTGCGCCAGCCAGCGACCGAGATCGTCGAGCGCCAGCGCGAGCACGGCGGGCATCCGACGCAGCGCCGCCTGCTCGACCCGCGCACGCACCGCCACGCTGGCGCCGAGCGGCAACGCGAGACCGACCAGCGCCGCCGCAGCCAACGTGGTTGCGCCCAGCGGGTTGCGCTCGTCGCCGGCCAGCGGCATCGCGAGCAGGCTCCCCACCCGTTGGGCGAACGGCGGATAGTCACCGCCCACGATCGACCGCACGGCGCGCGCGATATCCGCCACCAGCCGCGGATCGCGCGCGTCGGCGGCATCCGGCCCAGGTGAATCGTCGGCGGCTGCGCCACCCGCCTGCGCCAGACAGCGACGGGCTTCATCGCCGACAGCGGTGACGATGGCCGAGGTACGCTCGCCAGCCTGCAGCCGCAGCAACCCCGCGGTAGCCGTCAGCGCCTGCCGAACCGAAGGGGCGGGATCGAATTCCGCCGCCGCCTCGAGATCACCGGCGAGATCCGGGAAAACACCCGGCAGCAGCCGCTCCAGCGAACGCCCGAGCCGGGAGATCGCCGCATCGAGGGCCGCATCGGCGCCGGGCGAAGGCGCCTCGCTCATGGGTGGACGGCATGGTTCACCGTCGCGATCCTAGGTTTTCCTCGGTCGAAACATTGTGACGGATTGCCTCGGCCGGCTACTCGCGCACCCGATCGCCGTCGCGCAGCCCCGCCCCGGGATAAAGGATGAGTCGATCACCCGCCACGAGCGGTCCGCTGACCCGTGCGAACTCGGCATTGCGATCGAGCACGTCGAGGGCCACGCGCTGCGCCCGCCCGCTCGCCACTCGCAGGACCGCCCAGCCGCCCTCGCGCGAACGCTGCAGGGCGCCACTGGGGACGACCAGCACATCGTCGAGCCGCTCGAGATGGAACACCGCGTCGACCCGAAATCCATCGCCCGCCCCCGCGCTGGCGGGGGCGACCGCCTCGATCGCGACGACGACGTTCACCCGCTGCTCCTCGATGCCGAGCGCGGAGACGCGCATCGAGGCCACTGGCTCGACGCGCGCAACGCGGCCTGTCAGCGGCGGCTGCCCGCGCCCGGTATGCAGGTCGACCCGTCCGCCCGGCCTCAGACGCAGCGCATCGCCCGAGAGCAGATCGACAACCGCCTCCAGACGGGAGGTATCGCCGAGTTCGAGCAAGGGCTGGCCGGCACCGACCGGCGCCTCGCTCTCCTGGAGCACCTTCAGCACCCGCGCGCTGACCGGCGCGCGGATGCGTCGCAAGGCCTCGGGCGCCGCCTGGCCGGCCGCACCGGTGCCGCCGGCGAGCGCCGCCCGCGCCTCGGCCAGGGCGTGCCCGGCCACCCGGGACTGCGCCTGCGCTGCCTCGAGCGCCTGCTGCTGCATCGACAGGAAGGCGCGGCTCTGATCGAGCGCCGACGGCGCGACGAAGCGCGCCTCGGCGAGCCGCTCGGCGCGCTGTGCCTCGAGGCGAGCCTGCGCGAGCGCCGCGGTCGCGCGTCCGACCTCGGCGCGCGCAGCCTCGCCGGCGGCCGACGCCGCATCGACCCGCCGCGCGAGGACTTCACGCGACCTTGCATCGATCAGGGTGGGTGCCGCGGGATGAATCTCGAGCAGAACATCGCCGGCTCGTACCGCATCGCCCACCCGCAGCGCCGGACGCCGCAGAGCACCCGCGACCGGCGCGGTCACCAGGTAACGATCCCTCACCCTCAGGCGACCGTCTTCACGCAGGGTCTGCTCGAAGGTTCCGATCGCCACCAGCCCGGTCTCGACCATCAATGGCCGCGGCCACAGCGCCCAGGTCAGCACCGCGGCAAGCGTCAGGACGATGGCCGCGACGCTCGCGCGGGTCCGTCGCCGGCGGGTGAGCTGCCGAGAAGGCGCGTTCATGCGGCCTCCGCCGGGGCGAACACCGATGTCACGGTCGTACCTTGAGCACGGCCACCAGATCCAGCTGGTCGATGCGGCGGCGAACCGCAAGCGCGCTGGCGGCAGCCGCGATCAGCACGCCCCCGGCGGCCCAGGCGTAGGTCGATGGCGCGATCACGACCGGAAAGTCGATGTTCTCCGAGGCCATCAGCCCCATCAGGATCGCAGCAAGACCCCAGCCGGCCACGCAGCCGAGCGGCAGCGCCACCAGCACCAGCAGGCCGACTTCGGCCAGCAGCAGACCGGAGACCTCGGCCCGCGTCATGCCGAGCACGCGCAGGCTAGCGAGCTCCCAGGCCCGCTCGGCGAGCGCGATGCGCAGCGCGTTGTAGGCGATGCCCGCCGCCATGGCGACCGCAAAGCCGGTCAGCACCGCCGTGAAGTAACCCAGGTTGCGCGCGGTGGTCTCCTCGAAACTCGCGAGCGAAGCGGCCTTGTCGGACACCGCGGCGATCTCGGGCGACGCCCGCAAGGCCGCATGGAGCGCCTCGGCAGCCGTGGCGTCGGCGGCGACGATCGCATGGCCGACGGTCTCGCCCGAGCCGGCGAGCCGGTGCAGCTCGGTTTCGTCCATCAGCACCAGCCTGCCGAAGAAGGTCCGCACCACCTCGCGCACCGGCACCTCGACGCTGCGCCGCTCGCCCTGGCGAAACACGATCCGCAGGCGATCGCCAGGCCGCAGGCCGAGTTCACGGGCGAGCAGCGCATTGACGATCACGCCATCGGGCGGTGCATCGACCGCCCGACGCTGCGCGTCGACGGTACGCATCAGGCGAGCGCCTGGCGCAAGACCGCTAACCACCACATCGACCTCGCGGGGCCCGACCGCCGCGCGCGCGGGCTCGGTACGCCAGACCTCGGCATCGAGGACGCCAGGCAGTCTGCGCAGGCTCTCGAGCACCTCACGCGGACGCGGCTGCGAGAACTCGATCATCACGTCGCCCCGCTGCGCCAGCCGGTACTGCACGTCGATCAGGTGATCGATGGTGTCGCGCCAGACCATGCCGGCGATCAGCAGCGCAACCGCCGCAGCCAGCCCGCCGATGGTCAGCAGGGCCCGCAGCGGGCGCGCCGAAAGATGACGCACCACCATGACGGCGGCCGGCGCCCGCATCCCGGGGAGCAGTCGTTCGAGCAGGCTGCGCCGCGCGCGCAGCGGGATCGGCGGCTGAAGCGCCTGTGCCGGCGAGAGCGCGATGATCGCGCGAATCGCCCCCAGGGCTGCGGCCGCTGCAGCAACGGCTGCCGCCGCGGCCGCGGCCATGACCGCACCGGGTTCGACGCGGTAGACCAGCGCGTCGAAGCGAAAGGACTCGGCGTAGAGCGCCAGCGTGGCGCGCCCGAGCACCGCACTCACCGCGAGTCCGAGTGCCACGCCGACGCCGGTCACGGCGAGCGCGAACTGCAGAAAATGCCATGCGATCGCGGCGTCGCGGTAGCCGATCGCCTTCAGCGTGGCGATCGCCTGCCGCTGCGCGCTCACCTGGCGCGACATCACGCTGGCGAGCACCGCGACCGCAACCCCGAGAAAGATCGCCGGCAGCACCGTGCCGAGCACCTGCAACTGCCGCAGTTCGTTGTCGACGATCGCACTCGACAACTGGCGGTCGCGACCGACCGGCGCCAGTCCTCCCCAGGGCTCGAGAAGGGATTCGAGCGCGGCGATCACCGGTTCGCGGGCCATGCCCTGCGCGAGCTCCAGCGATACACGGTTGAAGGCGCCGGTCATGCCATAGACGCTCGCCAGCCGATCGTCCTCGACCCACATCACCCCGAACCAGCGATCGTCAGGCGCACCCCCGCGGGTCGCGAACACATACTCGGGCGCGATCACGGTGCCGACGATCGCCACCTGCTGCAGGCGCCCCTCGAGCACCGCCGACACCACGCTGCCGGGCCGCAGACCGCGCACTTCGGCGAAACGCTCGTTGACCACCGCCTCGAGCATCGCACCCGGTTGCGGCAGCCTGCCACTGCGCAGGGCCAGACGGTTGAGCTCGGCAGGCTGGTCGAGGCTCAGGCCGATGAACCGCGCCGTGACGGGTTCACGCACGCCGGGCAGCTCGAGCCGTGTATCGAAGACATTCTCGAGCTTGATGCGCTGGACGCCGGGAATGGCGGCGATCTGCTCACCGAGCACGGTCGGCGCACGCCGGGCGGCCGCGAAGAGATCGGCGAAGCGCGACTCGCGGTAGTAGCCGTCGCGGGCTTCACGCAACGATGCATGGGTCGAGAACTGCGATACGAAACCGCCCACGCCACACGCCAGCACGAGCGCGATGCTCGCCACCTGGGCACGCAACTGCCAGAGATCGCGCCAGAGCTTGCGACCGAGCGCGCTCACCAGCGCAGCCCTGCGGCCGGCTGGCGGCTCGGGTTGCGGGTTTCGGTCGCCAAGCGACCATCGGCGAGCCGCAGCACGCGATCGGCCATCGCCGCGATCACGAGGTTGTGCGTGATGATCATCGTGGTCGTGCCGAGCTCCCGATTCACCTTCTCGAGCGCCTGCAGCACGAGCACCCCGGTCGCGCAGTCGAGCGCCCCGGTCGGCTCATCGCACAGCAGCACGTCGGGCCGCTTGGCGATCGCGCGCGCGATCGCCACCCGCTGCTGCTCGCCGCCCGAGAGCTCGGCGACGAAGTGGTCGAGACGTTCGCCCAGCCCGACCAGCGCGAGAGCCTGCGCCGCATCCATCGGATCCCTCGCGATATCGCACACCAGTTCGACGTTCTCGCGCGCCGTGAGCGTGGCGATCAGGTTGTAGAACTGGAACACGAAGCCGACATGTTCACGCCGATACAGGGTCAGTTCATCGTCATCGGCCGCACAGAGATCGTGATCGCGCCAGCGCGCGCTGCCACCACTGGCACGATCGAGGCCGCCCAGGATGTTCAGCAGCGTCGACTTGCCGCTTCCGGAGGCGCCCAGCATCACGATGAATTCGCCGGCATGAATCTCGAGGTCGATCCCGCGCAGGGCGCGCACCGCGGTTGCACCGCTGCCGTAGGTCTTTTCGAGGCCGCGCGCCACGAAAACCGGCGCGCCACGCATCGTGCCGATCGGTGGCGGGCTTGCGCCCGGCACGGCGGGCAGCGCAACAGCAGCGGGCGAGGCAGTGGCGTCGGGCATCGGGCAGACGTGGCGCCGGGAACGACGGCAGGCCTTCGGCGTCGAGGGCGGCAGCACCCATGGTCGGCGACCCCGGGGCGCCTGGCAATGCGCAATCGCAACCGCGAACGGCTCGGCCGCCCGCGCCGCTAGAATCCGCCGATGGATGTGCCGGATTCCTCGTGGACGGGCTGGGCCGTCGCCCTTGGCTGCGGCCTGCTCATCGGGCTGGAACGGGAGCGCCGCAAGGGCGAGGGACCCGAGCGCGGTCCCGCCGGCATCCGCAGCTTCACGATGGCAGCGCTCGCCGGTGCGCTGGCCGAAAGCCTCGGCGAGCCCCTGATCGGGGCGATCGGCGCCCTGCTGGTGGCAGCGCTTGCCGTCGTCGGCCAGTACCGCCGGGCAGGCCGCGATCCCGGCATCACCACCGCGCTGTCGCTGTTCGTCACCTTCCTGCTGGGTGCGACCGCCGTGCGCCAGCCGACGCTCGCCGGTGCGCTGGCGGTCGTGGTCGCCGGCCTGCTTGCGGCGCGCACGCGGCTGCACCGCTTCTCGATCCACGAACTCAGCGAGGCCGAACTGCGCGACGGCCTGATGCTCGGGGGCGCGGCGCTGGTGATCCTGCCGCTGATGCCCGAGCGCGCGCCGGCGTGGCTTCCCGGCATCGATCCGCGGGCGATCTGGCGCCTGGTCGTGATCCTGCTGGTGCTGCAGGCCGCGGGCTACGTCGCTCTGCGGGTGCTCGGCCCCAGGCTCGGACTGGTGCTGGGAGGCGTGGCATCGGGCTTCGTGTCGAGCACAGCCACCTTCGCCGCGATGGGCGCGCGGGCGCGCGCCGAGCCCAGCCTGGCGGCGCCCTGCGCCGCGGGCGCGCTCGCCTCGAATCTCGCCACGGTCGCGCTGCTCGCCGTCGTGATGGCAGCGATTGCCCCGCACATGCTGATGCGGCTGGCGCCGGCGCTGGCTGCCGCGGCGGCCGCGACGATGCTGGCGCTGCTGCCGGCGCTGCGCTGGCCCATCGAGGGCACGGCCCCGAACGCCGCGACGCGCCGCGTCTTCGATCTGCCGCGCTCGATCGGCTTTGCCGCCATGCTTGCGGGGATCAGCACCGTGCTCGCCTGGAGCACCGAGCGCCTTGGCCATGAGGCCGCGCGCGCGGGAGCGGCGCTGGCCGGCTTCGTCGATGTGCACGCCGCGGCGGCCTCGCTCGGCGCGCTGGCCGAAAGCGGCTCCCTGCCGGCAGCCGCCGCCAGCCAGGCTCTGCTGCTGGCATTGAGCGCCAACACCGTCTCGAAACTGGCCGCCGCGATGATGGCGGGCGGCGCCGCGTTCGCCTGGCGCGTGGGGCCGGGCCTGGTCGCGCTGCCAGCGTCGGCGTGGGCCGTGGCCTGGTGGCTGGCGCTGCTGGACTGAAACCCGCGAGGCTCAGAGAACCTGACAGACCTCGTCGAAATCGAAGCGCGGACTGCGGGCGAAGGTGCCCGCCGGATCGATTCGCCCGAGGTTGCAGAGGAAGTTGGCGCGGAACCGTCCATCCGGGAAGAATTCGGCGTCGACCTTCGCGTTGTCGAAGCCCGACATCGGCCCGCAGTCGAGGCCGACCGCACGCGCCGCGAGGATGAAGTAGCCGCCCTGCATCGAGCCATTGCGGAAGGCACCCGCCTCGCGGGCCGCCCGCGCGGCCTCGCCCTCGAACCAGGAGCGCGCACTCGGGTTGTGCGGGAAGAGCCGCGGCAGATGCTCGTGGAACCGGGTGTCGTAGGCGAGGATCGCGCACACCGGTGCGGCGAGTGTCTTGTCGAGGTTGCCCTGCGACAGCGCCGGCCGCAGGCGCTCCTTGGCCTGCGTCGAACGCAGGAAGACGATGCGGGTCGGCTGGCAGTTGGCCGAGGTCGGGCCCATCTTCATCAGATCGTAGAGCGCGCGAAGCTGCGCGTCGCTCACCGGATCGTCGTGAAAACGGTTGGCGCTTCGCGCCTCGCGAAAGAGCGCATCGAGCGCCTGGGAATCGATCATGGAGCAGCCTGTCGGGGGTTGAACGGGTAAGGGGGTCTCGGATTCGATCCGGGCAACGGGTCGACCGGGCATCGCCGCGATGATAACGGCCGGTGCGCCGTTATGATCGTTGCACCGCTGCCGCTGCGGCAGCCCCGATCCGGAGACCGCCCCATGAAGATGCCGCTCGAAGACGTCACGGTGCTCGACCTCTCGCATGCGCTTGCCGGCCCGCACTGCTCGACGATGCTCGCCGATTTCGGGGCGCGCGTGATCAAGCTCGAAACGCCGGGGTCGGGCGACATCGCACGCGCCTGGGGCTCGCCGCTTCCGGGTGGCGAGAACTCCTACTTTGTCGGACTGCACCGCAACAAGCAGGGCATCGCCATCGACCTCAAGAGTGCCGAAGGCAAGGAACTCTTCTTCCGGCTGGTCGAGAAAGCCGATGTCGTGCTCGAAAACTTCCGGCCTGGCGCGCTCGAGAAACTAGGCCTGGGCTACGAGCAGGCCCGCGCCCGCAACCCGGGCATCATCTACTGCTCGGTATCGGGATTCGGCCAGGATGGCCCGTACCGCGAGCGCGCCGCGCTCGACCTGATCCTGCAGGCCGAAAGCGGCATGATCAGCGTCACCGGCGAGGAGGGCGGCCACGGTGTGCGCTGCGGGGTGTCGATCGCCGATCTCACCGCCGGCATGTACGCCGGCTTCGGGATCGTGATGGCGCTGCGCGTCAAGGACAAGACCGGCGAGGGCCAGCGCATCGATGTCTCGATGCTCGAGGGCCAGATGTCGCTGCTCAACGTGATGATCAGCGGCTTTCTTGCCGACGGCGAGTTGCCGCAGCCGATGGGCACCGCCTACAAGGCACTGCTGCCCTACCAGACCTTCCGCACCCAGACCCGCGACCTGGCGCTGGCCGTGGGCAGCGAGAAGCTCTGGAAGATCTTCTGCCCGGCGATCGGGCGCCCCGACCTCACCGACGATCCGCGCTTCCGGACCAACCAGCAGCGCGCGCAGAACCGGGCCGCGCTGATCGCGATTCTCCAGGAGGTCTTCCTCACCCGCAGTTTCGAGGACTGGGAGGCCGTCCTGCTGAAGGTCGGTGTGCCGGTGGGCGCCATCAATTCGATCGATCAGCTGATCGACCACCCTCAGGTGAAGGCACGCGGCAGCATCGTCGAGATGGCGCATCCCCGCGCCGGCCCGGTACGGGTGGTCGGGGTGCCGGTGCGTCTGTCGCGAACCCCTGGCGCCGTCCGCTCGCCGTCGCCGAGGCTGGGCGAGCACAGCGCCCAGACCCTGCGCGAGGTGCTTGGACTGAGCGAGGATCAGGTCACACGCCTGATCGCCGAGCGGATCGTGCAGCAGGCACCCCCGGTCTGAGGCCGGCACCATCGGTCGACGAACACAGGCCGGACGTCTGTTTTCGGGCGATCCGGCTCCCGTGCGCTGGCGACAATCGAGGCTCTTGCGGATCGAGTTCTCATGAGCCAGCAGTCAGCCTCAAGTCAGGCGCGCGGCAAGTCACCGCCCCAGATCAGCACGGCGGCCGCCTTTGCGGTCTCCCGGGATTTCGATCTCGGGAAGATGACCGCGCTGGTCATCGATGACAACGACGCCTCGCGGATGACGGTGTCGGGCGTCCTGCGCGACATCGGGATCGGCCGGGTGAAGTCGGTGCGCGGCACCTTGCAGGCCAAGGCGCACCTGAAGGACGCCAGCTACGACGTCATCCTCTGCGAATACCATTTCACCGGCCCGGAAACCGGCCAGGATCTGCTCGACGACATTCGTCGCAAACGGCTGGTGCCCTACAACACCATCTTCTTCATGGTGACCGGCGAGGCGATCTACGACCGGGTCGCCTCCGTCGTCGAGAATGCCCCTGACGACTACCTGCTCAAGCCCTTCAAGCCGCTCACGCTCGAGACCCGCCTGCACCGGGCCCTCAGCCGCAAGATCGCGATGCTGCCGATCTGGAAGAACCTCGAGGAAGGCGCCATCGACAAGGCGCTGATCCGCTGCAAGCTGATGGTCCGCGACCGCGAAACCTTCTGGGTCGACGCAGCCCGCATGGGCGCCGAGATCTGCCTGCACCTGAAACGCGAGTCGGAAGCCGAGCAGTTCTACAACTTCGTGCTCGAGGCCAAGGCGCTTCCCTGGGCCAAGCTCGGCATCGCCGAGGTGGCGATGAGCTCCAACGATGCCGAACGGGCCCGCAGTTCGCTCGAAGAACTGGTCACCGAGTCCAACGCCTATGTCGACGCCTTCGACATGCTGGCCAAGGTCTATTTCGAGGAAGGCAGCCTGCAGCGCTCGCTCGAAACCCTGCGCCGCGCGGTCGACGCCACACCGTCGAACGTCCTGCGCCTGCAGAAGCTCGGCACCCTCGCCTTCCTGATGGGGCAGACCGACGAAGCCCATTCGATGCTGTCCAAGGCCTACCGACTGCGGCAGGGCAACCGCGACTTCGATCCGCAAACCCTGGTGCTGCTGCTGCTGCTGGCACTGACCCGCGGCGAGGTCCCGAAGGACATGGAGCGCTTCGTCGCACCGATGACGACATTGCTGGCGGCCGCGCCCGATGATCGACGGCTGCGCAATCTCAAACGCATCACCGACGCCTGCCTGGCCGCCGCGGGCGGCGAGAAGTCGCGTGCGCAGGATATTCTGCGCGACATCGAGAAACGGCTGCGCGAACCCGGATTCGAGTTCGAATCGGCGATTCACCTGCTGGTGCTCACCGATCGCCTCGCGCCGCTGGGCATCACGCCTGCCGACATGGCGATGATGGCCAAGACCCTGTCACGGCGGCTGGCCGTGTCGAAGGCTGCGGTCGAGCTGCTCGTGGCGGCAGCCGGCCATCAGAAGGAGCTTGCCGATGCGATCAGTCGCGAGCATGCCGAGATCAATGGCAAGATCAACGACGTGATGTCGCGGCTGCTGAAGGGCGACATCGACAACGCCGCCCGCGGGCTGGTGGAGCTTGCCCGGGCCACGCTCAACGCCCGGATCGTGAGCCTTGCCGAAAACCTCGCCGCCAAGCATGCCAGCAAGATGAGCCAGGCGTCGGTGCGGATGGTCGAAGAGGTGATGTCGATCGCCGCGGCCGCCGGGGCCACCGGCAACTCGGTGCATCTCGCGCGCATCACCGACAGCCGCACCCGGCGGCTGCCCCTGGGCATCACCAGCCCGGCCGCCGCGAACGATGCCGCCGCGGCGCCCGCGACGACGGACGCCGCGGCCACCGCAGCCGGCTGAGACTCAGATCCGCTCGACGATGATCGCCGGGGCCATGCCCCCGGCGGCGCACATCGTGACCAGCCCGCGACGCAGATCGCGGCGCTCGAGCTCGTCGAGGATGGTGCCGATCAGGATCGAGCCGGTGGCGCCGATCGGGTGACCCAGCGCCATCGCGCCGCCATTGACGTTGACCTTGTCGCGATCGAGCTTCAGGTCACGGATGAACTTCTCGGCGACCACCGCGAAGGCCTCGTTGATCTCCCACAGATCGATGTCATCGACCGTCAGGCCTGCCTTGGCCAGCACCTTGCGGGCGGCCGGCACCGGCGCATTGAGCATCAGCGTGGGCGAGTCGCCCATGTTGGCCATCGCGAGCACCCGCGCGCGCGCCTTCAGGCCCTTGGCGGCCGCGTAACGCGGCGAGGCCAGCAGGATGGCCGCAGCGCCGTCGACCACGCCCGACGAGTTGCCGGCGTGGTGCACATGCTCGATCTTCAGGTCAGGGTACTTGGCGAGGATAAGGCTGCGAAAGGTGGTGCCCTTGTCGTCGAGCGGCACATCGGCCATCGCGGTGAACGCCGGCTTGAGCTGCGCCAGGCCCTCGAGGGTGGTCTGGGGCCGAGGATATTCCTCGTGGTCGAGCGCGAGGGTGCCGTCGGCCTTGTGGACCTTGATCAGGCTGCGGTCGAAGTGGCCGTTGGCGATCGCATGCGCCGCCCGGTTCTGGCTCTCGACCGCGAGCGCATCGAGATCGGTGCGGGAGATACCCTCGAGCGTGGCGATCGCATCGGCGCACACACCCTGGTGCGACTGCGGATGGCTCGCGCGCAGGCGCAGGTTGCCCGCGTCCATCATCATGGGGCCGTCCTCGGCGCTGCGCCGACCCGACATCGACATCATCTCGGTGCCCCCGGCGATGACCAGATCCTCCATGCCGGACATGATCGAGGCGGCCGCCAGATTGACCGTGGTGATGCCCGAACCGCAGAAGCGGTCGAGGGTGACGCCGCTCGAGCGGATATCGTAGCCGGCATCGAGCGCGGCCATGCGGCCGAGATCGCCGCCCTGCGGGCCACGCTGCGCGCTGGTACCCCAGATGATGTCGTCGACCTCGGCGGTGTTCAGGTTGTTGCGCTCGGCGAGCGCCTTGAGCACCGCGGCACCGAGGTGCTGGGGGTGCATGTCGGCAAGGGCGCCCTTGCCTTGCTTGCCGATGCCGCGCGGCGTGCGGCAGGCGTCGATGATCAGGGCTTCGGTCATGGTGGAATCGGTCCTCGGTAGGTCGGTGGACGAAGGCCCGCAGGGACAGTAGACCCCAGGGCACCCGGCGATGGTAGCAGCGCCCCGGTGCTAGACTCGGACGATGCGCGTCTTTTTCGGCCACTCCCGACCGATCGCCGCCCTGGCGGCAATCGCGCTGCTGCTGGCGGCCCTGCTGCCCGCGCTGTCCGCGGCGCAGCGCAGCGTGCAGGCCGATGATTCTCCCTGGCTGGTGATCTGCTCGGCGCACAACCCGCTTTCCTCGGCGGCCGCGCGCGCGCCCGTCACCGACGAAGACACCACCGCCACGGCGCACTGCCCGCTGTGCGCCTGCGCGCAGCACGCGATGGCGCCTCCGCCGGTGCCTGGCTCGCCGGTCACGCCCGCCAGCCTGCGGTCCGGACCGCCGCTTCGCTTTCTGCACGCGGGCGAGCCGCTCTTTGCCTGGGCGGCGCGCTACTCGCGAGGCCCACCCGCGCTTTCCTGAGGTACGCCGACCCACCCGCGGCGGGCTTGCGCCGGCGCGGTGTGGTCCATCGCCCTGCCCCTTCGACCCGCCCCGCAACCCGCGGCGGGCGCGGGGCCGCTCAGGAATGCCGTTTCATGCCACTGCATCGGCCCGTCGCGCGGCGTGCGCGCGCGCACGCCCCCTCCGCTCGCCTGCTCACCACCCTGCTCGCCGGCACCGCGTCAATGACTGCTGCCGTCGGCGCCGAAGCTCCCATTGCCGCTGAGGACGAGACCCGTCTGCCGGCGGTCACGGTCACCGCCACCCGCGATGCCCGCCGGCTGGCCGAAACACCGGCCGCGGTGGGGATCATCGGCGCACGGTCCATCCGCGACACCGCGCCCACCCACCCCCAGCAGCTCCTCGGTCAGGTGCCCGGCGTGGCGGTGGCCGTGACCAACGGCGAGGGCCACACCACGGCCATCCGCCAGGGCTTCACCACCGCACCGCTCTACCTGTTCCTCGAGGACGGCCTGCCGATCCGCGCCACCGGCTTCTTCAATCACAACGCGCTCTACGAGATCAACCTGCCGATGGCCGGCCGGGTCGAGGTGATCCGGGGCCCGGGCAGCGCGCTCTACGGCTCGGACGCGATCGGCGGCATCGTGAACGTGCTGACCAGCGCGCCCGCACCCGATGCCGGCATCCTGACGCACGCCGAGGCCGGCAGCTTCGGCTGGCGCCGGGTGCTCGCCCAGGCCGACAGCGGCGAGGGTCGGCATGGCGCACTGCGCGCGGATCTCAACCTGACCCGGACCGATGGCTGGCGGGAACGTGCTGCCTACGATCGCGCAAGCGGCACCCTGCGATGGGACGCCAACAGGATCGCCGGCGGTCAGGTACGCACGGTGCTCGCGTTCTCGCGCATCGACCAGCAGACCGGCGCCAATGCGCCGCTGCACGAGGCCGACTACCGGAACGATCCTCGCCGCAACAACTTCCCGATCGCCTACCGGAAGGTCGATGCCTTCCGGCTGTCGAGCGCATGGTCGCGCCGCATCGGCGAGGGCTCGCTGACGGTCACCCCCTACCTGCGCCACAACGCCATGGAGCTGCTCGCGTCCTTCAATCTCGCCTCCGACCCCAATCTCACCGTCACGGACAATCAGTCCTGGGGGCTCAACAGCCAGTGGCGCCGCGACTGGGAAGGCCCGGGCCGCGCGCGTCTGATCGCCGGCCTCGACCTCGAGTGGAGCCCCGGCAATCACCGCGAGAACCGCCTCAACGTGACCTCCAGCGGGAGCGGGGCCTCCCGGGTGTATTCGGCCTACACCGTAGGCACGCGCACCTTCGACTACGCGGTCGATTTCCGCGCGGTCTCCCCTTACCTGCATGCCGAGATCTCGCCGCTGCCGGCGCTGCGCGTCACCGCCGGACTGCGGCACGACCGCCTCGACTACAGCAGCCGCAATCGACTGGGATCGGCGCCGCTACAGGATGCGGCCAGCGGCCGGTGGTACGGACAGGCCCCGGACGCGACAGTCGGCTTCGAGCGCCTGAGCCCCAAGCTCGGCGCGACCTGGGCGATCTCGCCCTCGACGAGCGCCTGGGCATCGTGGAACCACGGCTTCCGGGTGCCCTCCGAGAGTCAGCTGTTCCGGCCGTCGGTGGCGGCCAGCGCAACCGAGGCGCAACAGCGGGCCGATGCCGCACTTCTGCTGCGTCCGATCCGCGCCGAACAGACCGAAATCGGTCTGCGCGGCCGGGCGGGCATCGTGGATGTCGATCTGGTGGCTTTCGATCTGCTCAAGCGCGACGACCTCGTCAGCCAGCGCGATCCGGCCACCAATCTGTCGGTTCCGGTCAACGCGGGCCGCACGCGCCATCGCGGCGTGGAACTCGGGCTGGGGCTGCGAATCGGTCAGACCCTGCGCCTGGATGCCGCGCTGTCGCGCGCCACCCACCGCTACGAGCAGTGGCAGACGGCCACCGCCGACCTCAGTGGTCGCGAGATCGAGGCCGCCCCCCGCACGCTGGGCAACCTGCGGCTGGCCTGGAGGCCGCGACCAGGGGCGCTGGCGCAGCTCGAGTGGGTGCATCTCGGCGGCTACTGGCTGGAGGCCTCGAATGCGAGCACCTGGCCCCGCTACCCGGGCCACAACCTGCTCAACGCGCGCGCGGCATGGCCGCTGTCGGGCTCGGTGTCGCTCTTCGCGCGGGTCCTCAATCTCGCCGACCGGCGCTACGCCGACAGCGCGTCGGTGTCGTCGAACACCGCGGTCTACTCGCCGGGCCTGCCGCGCAGCGTCTATGCAGGCGCCGAGGTGCGGTGGTGACCCCGGCCCGCGATTCCGGGCACGCTCAACGGCGTCCTGGCCGGAGGCTGCGCTACGCCGTTACCGCACTCGTCGCGGGTGCCCTCGCTGCGACGCCGCCGGTGGCCGACGCCGCGCCCGGAGGCAAGGCGCACCGCGCCCCGGTTTCGCTCGCCACCGGCGCAGCCGCCGACCCCCAGGGGCGAATCTGGACCGTGGCCCTCGACGACAGCGGCAGGCTCTGCCTGCGCCATAGCGCCGACACCGGCGCAAACTGGAGTGTGCCGCACTGCCCGGACATCGGCGGCGGCACAGTGGCGGTCAGCGGCGACAGCCGCCCCAAGATCGCCTTCGCCCCGAATGGTCGGGAGGCGGCAATCGCCTGGACGAGGCCGCTGGCGCGACCCTACACCGGCGAGGTCCGGATGCTGCGCTCGCGCGACGGCGGGCGCAGCTGGTCACAGCCCTTCACCGTTCATGCCGACCGACAGGTCATCGCGCATCGCTTCGAGGCGATCGCCTTCGATGCCGCCGGCAACCTGCACGTGTGGTGGATCGACAAGCGCGACGTCGAGGGCACGCGCGAGCCCGGCGCCTCGGTCTTTCGCAGCGTCGCGCTGGCCGGGGAGTCGGCCTTCGGTCCCGACACGCGCGTCGCCCGGCGCAGCTGCGAGTGCTGCCGGATCGCCCTTGTGCCCGATGAGGCAGCCGATCGGCAGCCCGGGGTAGCGGCATTGTGGCGTCATGTCTTCGAGGGCAGCGAGCGCGATCACGCCTTCGCCCGTGCGGGTGTCGATCTCGCGCAGCCGGTACAGGTTGCGCGCGCAACCATCGAGCGCTGGCGCCTCGAGGCCTGCCCGCATCACGGCCCTGGCCTTGCCCGCGCCGCTGCCGGCGGCTACCACGCGGTGTGGTTCACCGTCCACGAAGGCGAGCCGATGGTGCGCCACGGTCGCCTCGACCTCCAGGGACGCCCGAGCAGCGAGCCACGCACGCTGCCCGACCCGCAGGCCGAGCACGCCGACATCGCGGCCGCGGGCCCACGGGTCGCGATCGCATGGCGCAGCTTCGACGGGCAGCGAACCCGCCTGCGCGCCCTGGTGTCGATCGATGACGGCGCAACCTTCACGCTGCGGGAACTGGCGACGACCACAGGCGCGGGCGACCAGCCGAAGGTGCTGGCGACGGGCGGACAGCTGGTGGTGGTGTGGCGAACCGAACAGGAGACCCGGATTGAACGCATCGACCATTGAGAACCCCGCCCGACGCCGGCTGGGCCTCGCGCTGGCGGGGTACGGCGCGCTGCAGCCGCTGGCGCGGGCGGGCTCGGGAGCGGCGGCCACCCGCCCGGTGTCTTTCGAGGCCTTCGGGGTCGACAGCTGGGTGCGGCTTCGCGCCGAACTCGCCAGGCCCGCGATCGTCGTGTTCACCGCCACCTGGTGTCCCCATTGCCCCGGGGTGATCACGGCGCTGGCAGCCGCGAGCCGCGCTCGCCGAGCACGGCTCGCCATCGTGGTGGTCGACGGCGCCGCGCGGGAAGAACTGCCGGCCGCCCTCCCCTATCGGCTGGCTGACCGCCTGTTCTTCTTCGAAGGCAACGAGACTGCGCTTCGCCACGGCGTCGACGCGCGATGGCGGGGCGTCCTGCCCTACGTGGCGCTGCTCGGAGCCGATGGGTCGGGGCCGGTGTTCATCGCCGGCATGCCCTCGGACGAGGCACTCGGAGGCTGGGCCGCGCGCCACTCGTCGCCGAGCAGCTCGGGATCGTCGTAGGCCTGCACGGCGGCGAAGTGGGCCTCGAAGGCATCACGCAGCAGCAGGCTCGCCAGCCCCCGGGCGAGACGCTGTGCGCCCTCGCTGATCGCGGGTATGTCGCCGGCAAGCGCACCGTGCGACATCAGCGCCGGGTAGCAGAAGCAGTGCACGCGCGACAGGCCCGGGCACACCCCCGGACTGCGCTCGAGGAACTCGAAGGCCGGGCCGAGGTCGGGCATGCCGGCGAGTTCCTCGTCGGCATCGTCGGCGGGCCCCTGATAGCGCTCGGACCAGAGTCGGATCGCCGGCGCAATCGCTGCCAGCTCCGGGCGCGCGGGCAGATCGCTGCGAAAGCCGGTGGCCAGCAGCACGATGTCGGCCTCGAAACGGCCCAGCGGCGTGTCGAGCCACACGACCTTGCCGCGCTGGCCGGCGGCGAGCACCGGGGCTCCGAGGTGAAAGCGCGCATGGGGGTGGCGCGACACCCGCAACGTGCTGCCGCGCGGCGGCGGGACCTGCACCCGGTTGAAGTAGCGGCGCAGGCGCCACTTGTCGGCATCGGGCAGATCGACATAGCCGTGGACCATCCCGGGATAGCCCGCGCCCTTGGTCTTGTTCACGAGCGGCATCACGCGGCGGCGAATCAGCAGATCGACGCCCGCCGCACCCGCCTCCAGCGCGGTGGCCGCGCAGTCCATGGCCGAGGCGCTGCCACCGATCACCACGACGCGACGCCCGGCAAGCGCCGACTCGTCGAAGGCATCGGCGGAGTGCGCCCAGCAGCTGCGATCGAGTCCGGCCACGAAATCCGGTACGGCCGAGCCGCCGAGACCATCGCGGCCGCTCGCGAGCACGACCCGCGGAAAGCGCTCGCACCAGATGCGCTCCGGCGTGCGCAGCTCGAGCTCCACCCCGGCGTCGCCCGGCAACGGCCGCACCATCAGCACCTCATGGCCGTTGCGCACCTCGACCCCGGTGACCCGCCGGAACCAGCGCAGATAGTCCATCCACATCGGGCGCGGGATCTTGTCGAGTGCCCGCCACGCGACCTCGCCATGGATCGCTTCATACCAGGCGCGGAAGGTCAGCGCCGGCAGCCCCAGGGCCGGTCCGGTGAGATGCTTGGGCGAGCGCAGGGTCTCCATGCGGGCGGTGGTCACCCATGGACCCTCGACACCTGCCGACGCGCGGTCGAAGCACACCGCGCGCATGCCGGCGAAACGCAGGGCGGCCGCCGCGGTCAGTCCGGCCATCCCGGCGCCGACGATGGCCACATCGAAGGCCGTCGCCGGCTGTCCGGGCGCCGGCAGCACCCACGGACGGGCAGGCAATTCGAGCCAGGCGAGATCCTGGGCGAGCCGCGCCTCGAGCGCGTCGAGCCCGGCAGTCGGCGGCGGGAAGGATTCAGGCATCGGACCGGCGTTCAGTCGTGGGTGGAGGATGGCGATGGCGGCGGATCGATCAGGCCCGACGGCAGTTCCCAGGCGAGCAGCTCGGCCAGCCGCCGGGACACCCACCAGGCCTCGGTCGACGTCAGCCCGGCCGCAGGCTCGCCCAGCCCCCGGTGCACCCGATCGAGCACATCGGACTCGGCGATGCCGAGATCGTGGAGCATGGCCCTCGCGGTCTCCGTGCAGGCTATCGCGAGATCCTCGCAGAATTCATGGCGCCGGGCGATCCGCGCGGCCTCGCCCGGCGCGAAATACGGCCGTCTGCCAAGGTAAAGTGAGAGGAATGAAGCCGGCACGGCGATCGACTGGTTTTCGTCCATCGCCAGATGATGCCGCAGCCCCACCCCGCACGGAAATCGCCCTCGCCATGGCCACCGATACCCAACCCGCCCACAAACCCGCCCTGCGCCCGTGCGATGCCCGCCGGCGCATGCTGGTGGCCAGCGCGCTGATCGGCCCCGCCTCGCTTGCCGGCGGCCCATCGGCCTTCGCCCAGCGCCCCGAGAACCCCCTGGTGCTCGGGGTGGTCCCCAACGTCAGCGCACGCCTCATCCTCGCCGCCTACCAGCCGATGCGAAGCCATCTCGAACGGGAGCTGGCGCGCCGCGTCGAGGTCGCCACTGCGCCCGATTTCCGCGGCTTTGCCGAACGCGCCCTGCGCGGCGAGTACCAGATCATCGTGACCGCACCCAACGTGGGCAGGGTGCTCCAGATGGACGCCGGCTGGGAACCGATCGCGATCTACGAGCCGCAGATTCCCGCCGTGCTGGTCGCCGGCGCGGACAACCCGCTCGATGCCCCAGCCCAGATCCGGGGACGGGCCCTGGCGCTGGCCAATCCGCAATCGCTGGTGGCACTGGTCGGACTGCAATGGCTGCGAGGCCAGGGCCTCGTGGCCGGCACCGATTTCAGCATCACGCTCGCCGCCAACGACGACAGCCTCGGTGCGGTGCTGCGCAGCGGCGAGGCCCCACTTGCCATCATGAGCATGGGCGAATTCCGGGCCAAGCCCGAGGACATGCGCAAGCGTCTGCGCATCGTGAGCGAAATCGGCCGGGTACCCGGCTTTCTCGTGATGACCGCCCAGGCCGTCGACGACGCCACGCGCCGGCGCCTGCGCAGCCTGCTGCTCGCCTTTCCGCGCTCCGACGAGGGCCGCCAGTTCCTGGCGCTCTCCGGCTTCAGCGGCATTCGCGAGGTCACGGATACCGACCTGCGCTTCCTCGACCCCTTCGTCGAGGCGACGCGGCGCGGCCTGGGTGCGGCGCGCTGAGCCAGGCCCGGCGCCCACCCGACCATGTGGCGCGCCCACGGCTTTCGCGCGCGGCTGATCCTCGTCGGGGTCGGCCTGCAGGCGCTCGCGCTTGCGGCGATGGCGCTGGTCACCTCGCAACTCGTCGAACGGCACCTCGCGCAGGCACTCCAGACCCGGGTCGCCGACATGCGCCCCCTGCTCAACGCGGCACTTGCCGTGCCGATGGCCCAGCGAGACTACGCGTCGGTGGCCGCGGTGGTGCGCGAAACCGTCCTGATGCCCGACATCGACTACCTTCGGGTATGCGACAGCGAAGGGCGCGAGGTGGCAGTAGCCGGCCGCGATCCCGGGCCGGGGCCCGTGCCGGCGGCTGGGGTCGAGAGCGGCCCCGGCGCCATGCGGCTCTTCGATACCGCGCTCGCCCTCGAAGGGCAGCCGCTTGGCACCGTCAAGCTCGGCCTCTCGCTCGATGCGGTCGAGGCCACCCGCGCGGCGATCGTGAACCGGATCGCACTGATCGGCGGCGGCCTCCTGCTCGCGTCGTCGTTGCTGCTGGGCCTGCTCGGCTATGCGCTGACCCGACCGCTTCGTCGGCTGGTGCAGGCAAGCCGCGAGATCAGCGCGGGGCGCTATGACGTCGAACTCGCCACCGGGCGCCGCGACGAGATCGGCATGCTGATGAACGCCTTCGACCACATGCGCCGCGAGGTCCGTCGCACGGTCGGCGAACTGACCGAGAGCCACGCGCTGCAGCAGCGCTATCTCGCACAGGCGCAGGCCGAGCGTGCGCAGGCCGAGCGGCTCACCCGACAGGCCGAGGCAGCCAGCCGGGCCAAGAGCGACTTTCTCGCCAACGTGAGCCACGAGATCCGCACCCCGATGAATGCCATCCTCGGCTTTGCCGCACTCGCGCGGGAGACCGGGCTGGACGAGCGCCAGCGCGGCTACCTCGAGCGGGTCGAATCCGGAACCCGGTCATTGCTGAGCGTGCTCGACGATATCCTCGACTACGCGAAGATCGAGGTCGGGCGCCTGGAGCTCGAGGCTGCCGCCTTCGACCCCAGCGCGCTGATCACCGACGTGGGCGAGCTTTTCGCCGGTCAGGCCGAGCGCCGGGGCATCACGCTGGCGGTGCGGGTCGATCGCGACATGCCCGAGCGGCTGCTCGGCGATCCCTTGCGGGTGCGGCAGATCCTGATGAACCTCGCGAGCAATGCCGTGAAGTTCACGGAGCGCGGCTCGGTCTGCCTGCGGGCTGCCTGTCGCGAAGCCGCGCCCGGCGATCACCGGCTGATCGTCGAAGTCGAGGACACCGGCATCGGGATGAGCGATGCGCAGATGGCGCGGGTGTTCGAGCCGTTCGCGCAAGCCGATGGCTCGATCACGCGCCGCTTCGGCGGCACGGGACTGGGGCTTTCGATCGCGAACCGGCTGGCCGCCCAGATGGGCGGCACGCTCGAGGTGCGCAGCGCGCCGGGTCACGGCACCACCTTCACGCTGTCGCTGCCGCTGCCGACGACGCAGGTGTTGCAGCCGCCTGCGACGGCGCATGCCGTGATGGACGCGCCCCGGCTGGCTCTCCCGCCGGGTGCCGAGGCATCACCCTCGGTCCAGGCGCTGGCAGGACCTCTGCGCGAGGAGCTCGGCGCCTTGCTCGAGGAACTCGTTCAGCGCCTCGACGGACGCCGAATCGATGCGAACGAAACCGTCGAGGCGATCGCAGCGCTGCTCGCCAACACGCACTGGGTCCCCGGCTTCGCGCCGATCGCGAACGCCGTCCGGGCCCTGGACTTCGGCGCAGCAGACCGCCAGCTGCGCGTTTTTGTCGCGGCCCTCGATGCCTAGTCACGGACCCATGACGAGCGACCTGCCCGACATCCTGATCGTCGATGACTCACGCGACAACATCGCGCTGCTCGGTGAGTCGCTCGCCGGCACCGCGCGGGTGCGCTTCGCTCTCGATGGCATCGAGGGCCTGGGGCTGGCGCGACGCTCCCGTCCCGACCTGATGCTGCTCGACCTGATGATGCCAGGACTGGACGGCTTCGCGGTCTGCGAGGCGCTGCAGCGCGACCCGGTGCTGCGCGCCATGCCGATCATCGTGATCACCGCGCGCAGCGATCCCGAGAGCGAGACGCGCGCGCTGGCCGCCGGCGCGCGCGACTTCCTGCGCAAGCCGATCAGCCCGCCGGTGGTCCGCGCCCGCGTGGCCGTGCATCTGGCGCTCGCCCGCCGCGAAGCCGAACTCGAGGAGCTCAACGCCAGCCTCGAGGCGCGCATTGCCGAGCGCACGCACGAGCTCGCGCAAGCCGCGCAGCGGGCCAACGAGGCCGCCCAGGCCAAGAGCGCCTTTCTGGCCAACATGAGCCACGAGCTGCGCACGCCTCTGGCCGCGGTGATCGGCCTGGCCCGTCTTGGCATCCGTGACGCAGCCGCCGCCGGCGCGCCCGCGCAGCATTACCCCCGTATCCTGGAGGCGGCCGACCATCTGCTCGGCGTCGTCGACGATGTGCTCGATTTCTCGAAGATCGAGGCGCACAAGCTTGCGATCGAGCATCGCCCCTTCGACCTCGCCCGGGTGCTGTCGGCGTCGGTGGCGATGGTCGAACAGGCGGCCGCGCAGAAGTCGCTGCCGATGGCAACCATGATCGATCCGCGGCTGCCCCGCCGGCTTTTCGGCGATGCCCGACGCCTGCAGCAGATCCTGGTCAACCTGCTGAACAATGCCGTCAAGTTCACCGAGCGCGGTTCGGTCGCACTGTGCGCCAGCCTGCACGAAGACGCCGTCGCGATCGCGGTCACCGATACCGGCATCGGACTCAGCCCGGCCGAACTGGCGCGACTGTTCACACCCTTCACGCAGGCGGATGGCTCGACCAACCGGCGCTACGGGGGCACCGGACTGGGCCTGGTCATCAGCCGCAATCTCGCGCACCTGATGAACGGACGCCTCGAGGTGAGCAGCCAGACGGGCCAGGGCAGCACCTTCACGCTCGTGATGCCGCTGGCGATCGCACCCGCCGAGGATGCTACGGCACCGATGGCCACGTCCGCCCCCGGCGGCCTATCCCGGCTCGCCGGCCTGCGGCTGCTCGTGGCCGAGGACAGCGAGCTCAATCGCTTCCTGATGGAGCAGATGCTCGTCCATGAGGGCGCCCATGTGCGCTTCGCGGTCGACGGTCGGGAGGCTGTCGAGGCGGTGCGCGCCGATCGCACCGCATTCGATGCCATCCTGATGGATGTCCAGATGCCGGTGCTCGACGGGCTGGCTGCCACCGCGTTGATTCGCGCCATCGCGCCCACGCTGCCGATCATCGCGCTCACCGCGCATGCGCTGCCCGAAGAGCGCGCGCGGTGCCTGGCAGCCGGCATGAACGAGCACCTCAGCAAGCCGGTCGATCTCGATGCGCTCGCCACGGTGCTCGCGCGCTTCTGTCCCCCGGTGGCCTAGCGATACACCCGCGTGCGGCACAGGCGGGCGCTTCCGACACGCGCAGCGCCGATGGTCCGACCCGGGTAGCGCCGGGCTTGCGATGATCGCGGTGCCGCGCCGAGCCGGCCTGTTGACGGCCCGACGCGCGACGAGCCCATGTGCACCCCGAACGACGAGGAGACCTCATGCAACGAAGCATCCTGGCCCTGGCTGCGGCCGGCATCCTGGCGATCACCGCGCCGGCCTACGCCCAGAAGAAATACGACTCGGGCGCAAGCGATACCGAGATCAAGCTCGGGCAGACGATGCCCTACAGCGGGCCGGCATCGGCCTACGGCTCGCTCGGCCGGACCATGGTCGCCTACTTCCGGATGATCAACGATCAGGGCGGCATCAATGGCCGCAGGATCAATCTGATCAGCCTGGACGACGGCTACAGCCCGGCCAAGACGCTCGAGGCCACACGCCGGCTGGTCGAGCAGGATGAGGTGCTGCTGATCACCGGCAGCGTGGGCACGCCCACGAACTCGGCGATCCACACCTACATGAACCAGAAGAAGGTCCCGCACATCTTCATCAACACCGGCGCGGGCAAGTGGAACGATCCGAAGAACTTCCCATGGACCATGGGCTGGGCGCCCACCTACCCCCTCGAGGGCCGGGTGTTCGTCGAGCACATCCTGCGCACGAAGCCCAACGCGAAGATCGGCATCCTTTTCCAGAACGACGACTTCGGCAAGGACTATGTGCGCGGCGTGCGCGAGCGCCTGGGCGACAAGGGCAAGTCGATGATCGTGGCCGAGGTGTCCTACGAGGTCACCGATCCCACGGTCGACACGCAGGTGCTCACGCTCAAGGCCTCGGGGGCCGACGTGCTGATCAATGCCGCATCGCCGAAGTTCGCCGCCCAGGCGATCCGCCGCGTGGCCGAGTCGGGCTGGAAGCCGGTGCAGTACATCACCACGGTCTCGACCACCATCGGCAGTGTGCTGCAACCGGCGGGCCTCGACCGCTCGACCGGGCTCATCACCACGCAGTACATGAAGGACCCGACCGACAAGCAGTGGGATGCCGACCCGGCGATCGTCAGCTACAAGGCCTTCATGCGGAAGTACTGCACCAACTGCGATATCGGCGACCCGCTGAACCTGCAGGCCTACGCCGTGGCGCAGACCACGGCTCACGTGCTGCGGGTTGCGGGTGACAACCTCACGCGCGAGAACATCCTGCGCATTGCGTCGAACCTCAAGGATGTCAAGGTGGACGGGCCGCTGCCGGGGCTGCTGCTTTCCACGCAGCCCACCGACTACGGCCCGCTTTCCACGGTCGTGATGTCGCGCTTCGACGGGCAGAAATGGGTGAACTTCGGCGAGCCGATTTCCGGCAACCGGTGAGCCCGACCCTCAGGCGGCCAGCCTGAGCATCTCGAGCAGGTCGGCGGCGCCGCCGACCTTGCGCGGATTGGTGGCGATCGGGCCCGTGCCGTCGTACATCGCGGCCAGCCGCTCGAAGCGATCGGGCCCCACGCCCACGCCCGACAGCCGCGTGGGCAGGCCCGCCGCCGCGAACAGCTGCTCGACATGCTCG
>Ga0315902_10002228_pt1 | contig 30498 bp, 31 predicted proteins | sample LakEriMetagenome_9_FD_203523 | JGI IMG/M metagenome (GOLD analysis project Ga0315902, IMG submission 203523) | Freshwater fungal communities from buoy surface, Lake Erie, Ohio, United States - Buoy 12 MA117 | ecosystem: Environmental > Aquatic > Freshwater > Lake > Lake biofilm | place: USA...
TCTCCAGCTCGAACTCCCGCCGCTGCCGCTCGGCGATGATCTTCTGGGCCTCGATCTGGGCCGCCGCCTCCGCTGCGAGCAAGCCCACCCGCCGCTGCCGCTCGGCCTCCTTCACGGCGAGTTCCGTTCGGATCGCCTCCTCACGCTGTTCGTGGAGGAGTCTCTCCCACGAGCGGTCCTGCTTCTGCCGCTGGGTCTCGCGGAGCCGCTCCCATTTCGCGGACAGATCCTTCGCCCGTTCCGCTCGTCGCTTCTCGGCCTCTTCGATCTCGCGGGCGATCTCGTTGCGCCACTTGAGATTCTCGACGGAGTTGGTGGCCTCGGCGAGCTCCAGTTCGTTCTTCTTGTTGCCGAGTTCGAGGGAGTGGCCTACCTGCATCCTCAGCTGGTCGATCTCCTGCTGGCGGTTGATGTCCAGCACTTCCACGATGTGCTGCCGAACTGCCTCACGATCCTCTTTGCGCTGGTCGAAGCCCTCGGTGAGCTGATCCATCTCCTCCTTGCGGAGCAGGCGGGCTTTATCGACCTGGGCGATGAGGCCCTTGAGCTCCTCCTCGCTGCGGGCCTGGTCGAAGTTGTCCGAGATCGCGATGTCGCGAAGTTTTTCACGGAGGGCGATGCGCTCGGTGAGGATGCCGACATCGTCGCCCATCCGCTTGTTCGCAAGCCGCTCGCCGGCCACCTCGATGTTGTTGTCCTTGACCTTTTCCCAATGCTTCTCCATGCCCGTCGGCTGCATCAGCATGCCTTCGACGCCGAACACCTTCAGGCCGTAGCGGCGGAACGAGGGCGCAATGGCATCCACGACCTGCTGAGCAACCTTCGCAGCGATCGCGGGGCCGCGGAGATCATCCACCTTCAGGCGAGCAGTCGCCGCCCATGCCTCCTGCTTGACGGCCGGCGTGAGCCGTTCGGCAAGTTCGTGCACCGGATACTCTTTTCGCGGTCCCATGAGGTTGTTCATGAACAGCACGGGATTGTCGATTTGCACGCCGACATCGATGCGGACGTCGATCGGTACGTCGTCGGCACTGACGAAGCCGGTGCAATTGACCGGGAGACGCACCACATCCGATCGGGTCAACAGGAACGTCGCTTGGCCCTTCCGCCAGAACTGGAGCTTGTCGCGGAAGTCACGAAACGTGAACTCGCCGGCGGGAATCTCGCCGAGAAACTGCCCATCAACCATGGCGCAGGCACGCGTGCCCGGTTCGATGATGATGCTGTCGGTGAGGATGCCCCGGGAAACCTCGCTATCCTCGAGCGACACGCTCCGGGCGAAGATGTCAGCGGGGGCGGACCACCGATGGTTTTTTTGCGTCTGCGTCGCGGCCATGCCTCGAGTCTCCGTGGCTGTGGAGAGGACCCCTCAGAGTTTGTCTTTGACGGGGCGAACGCCCCCGTCGGCGGCTGCCAATCAATAGGTTCCGAAGTATAACCAGTATCCCCCTCCGTCGGCAGGGGTGTCCGCAGGACAGCCAGACGGCCTGTCAGGCAATGGAGAGCGCAATGTTCGACCCATCTGACCCATGGCTCTACGAACTGTGTTTCCCGGGTGCCGTTTCCGGGGAGGCGGAAGTAACGTGTCCGGCGTGCGGCGTACTCCTGACTGTGGCCGTGGATGACCCGATGGGGAGCCAGACCTACCAGTGTGCGGAGTGCGAGGTCGTCTTCAGGGTGAATTGGGGGGCATAGTCGTGGCAGCGATTGAAGACAACAGCCTCGGCGACGACGCGACGTTTGCCGGAAAGGCATCGGCTCGGTCGCAGCGGTCCGACGTGAGCCTGGGCGACGAGCGAACGCTCGGCGGCGGCGATGCGGTTGGCCTCGACACGGTTATCGACGACATCGAGGTTGTTGACCTTGAGGCTCGCTACAAGATCGAGGGCACGCTCGGTCAGGGCGGGATGGGTGCCGTACTCCTTGCCACCGATACCCGGCTCGACCGCAAGGTGGCCATCAAGCGGATTCTGGGCGAAGCGGCTCGGAGCAAGGCCGCGATCATGCGGTTTCTGACCGAGGCGAAGGCGATTGCCGCGCTGAACCACCCCAATATCGTCCAGATCTACGACTACGGCCGCGCCAAGGACGGGCCGTTCCTGATCATGGAGTACGTGGACGGCGGCAGTGTGGCTGATCTTTGTAAGCAGGGTGCCTTGCCCTTCGATCGCGCTATCGCCGTTGTCTGTCAGGTGTGCGAAGGCTTGGCAACGGCTCACGCACTGGGCATCGTCCATCGCGACATCAAGCCCGCCAACATTCTTCTCAACCGAGCCGGCGCACCCAAACTCACAGATTTTGGTCTCGCCAAGGCGGAGGCAGCAGACCACGGCATGACCGTGACAGGCGCCGTAATGGGGACTCCCGACTTCATGCCGCCAGAACAGCGACGTGACGCTGCCCTCGTGGATCATCGTAGTGACCTGTGGAGTCTCGCGGCGACGTTTTATCAGATGCTCACGGGGCGTAGCCCGAAGATCGTTCGGTTGCATGAGGCGCCTCAAGCCCTACAGGCGATTTTGGCCAAAGCCCTCGAGGATGAAAAACATGATCGGTATCAGTCAGCAGCAGAGTTCCACGCAGCGATTCGCTCGGCCACTGACAAGCCAACCCGCCGCCAAGTCACCAGTGCCGCGGAACTTACCGCGGGCGAATGTCCGCGCTGCCACGAACCGAACGAGTCTCACCGCAAGTTCTGCCGCAACCCCGAGTGCGCTGCGTCGCTGCGAGTCCCTTGTTTGGCAGAGACTTGCGGGCGCGAAATACCGGTGTGGGACAAGGTCTGCCCGGAGTGCGGCGCGAAGCAACCTGAGTTGGTGGCCGCAAAAGCGAAGGAGCTCACTGCAAGCCTAGCGATTGACCAGAAAGCGATTGGCCCGGATCACCCAGATACGGCCACGAGCCATCACAGCTTGGCCGAGCTGTACGCCAACCAAGGCAAGTACGATTTGGCCGCGCCGCTGTACGAGAGGGCATTGACAATCCGCGAGAAGGCTCTCGGGCTGGATCACCCAGATACGGTGCGCACGCGCACACATCTATCGGCGATGCGAGAACAACGCGGCAATCCCTATCGCCAAGTGATCACTCGGCAGCACAGGGCGTTGATCATTTTTCTACTCAACCAATCGCAGTCGATGGAGGGGCTGATTTCCAACGATGGGCAGCGCAAGATCGACGGAGTCACTGCGGCGATGAATTACTGGCTGTGGGGACTGGCGAATATCTGTTCCCGTGACTACGGATTCAGGGACTTGTTCGATGTTGCGGTCATCGGGTATCGCACTGACGAACAAGCCCGCCCGATCATCGAGCCCGCGATGATCGGCCCGTTGGCGGGCCGCGACATCGCGACGATCAGTGAGATTGCCGAAAACCCTGCCCGCATCGATACCGTCATGACCTTCATGCCGGACGAAGAGTCCGGCGAGATGCTAGAGATGCCCCAGCAGATGCCGATTTGGATCGATCCCGTCACCCGCGGGCGGGCGCCCATCTGCTCGGCAATCGTGCAGGCATCCGAACTAGTCGATGCTTGGATCGCCCAACACCCCGACAGTGCTCCGCCGATTGTGTTCAACTTAACCGATGGTGAGTCCTTGGAAGGCGATCCGGCCCCCTATGCCGTCGCTCTGAAGCGACGGGAAACCTCTGATGGGAACGTGCTCTTCTTCAACTGCTGCATGTCGCCAATGGTCGCGGAACCGTTTCTGTTCAATGGGGACCACGAGGCTCTGCCCGAGGGACATGTGAGGCAACTTTTTGAGATTTCAAGCCTGTTGCCGGAAACTTGGCTTCACGCACTGAGCCGCCGAGGCATTTCCCTCGAGCCGTATGCTCGCGGCTTCGCGTGCAATGCAGACCTTTTCCCCGTATTAATGGGAGTTCTCTCCGATTTTGCGGATGACGGATTCTAGGAATAACTGCCTGCTTTTTTGGAAGTTTTCGGGAGGATGACCCACAATCCACTCGCCGATCTAGACGAGAGGCCATGCTTCTACGAGTACGTCGCCACGTTCTATACGCCAACCCACGTTCATCCTGACATACCTCGGCGGCCCGCCCGAGCCCCCGCTTGCGCCTGCCGTCCGTCGCCCGCCCGCCCTCACCACAGGCACGGCGACAGGGCAACCTTGAGCCGCCAGAGCAGGATCCCGGCCTTGGCTTCCGTGGGAGCCGAATCAAAATTCGGGCGAGGCATCCCGGGCCGCGACGTATCTCCAAGCTTGGAATTGCGTCTAGGCCCCTCCCTCACCACACGCAGGGCGACAGGTTGACCTCGAGCCGCGAGAGCAGGATCCCGGCCGATTCATAGGACAGCCGCGTGACCCCCTGCAGCAGAAGTGTGCCCCTGACCTCGACGAGTGCCTCGGCAAGTTCGGACGACACCGTCCTCAGCCCTCCCAGGCAGAGGGTGGCACGGAACGGGGCGAGTTTCCGAGCTGCCTCGGGGCTCAACTGGCGAAGCCCGTTCAGATTCAGCCGGTCGTAGGTGCACTGCGGATTGAAGAGGGACAGGGCTTCGGCCACATCGGGCGTGAGTTCCCGAAGCCCGTTCAGCCGCAGGGGGCCCTGGTAGCGTGCGAGTTCCCTTGCCACCTGAGGGGAGATGCTACTTAGCCCGTTCAGGCTCAATCGGTTGTCGAACACGAAGCCCTTGGGCCACTCGCCGATACCGTAGGCTAAGGCCGCCGCTGCGGCTGGCGTGAGGCTCCGCAGACCGTTGAGCTCGAGCGAGCCGAAGTGCTGGCCAAGTTCCCCGGCCGCCTCGTCCGAGATCTCCTTGAGGCCATCGAGGATCAGGGTGCCCCTGTGCTTGCCCAGTGCACGGGCCACCGTCGGCGACAGCTTCTTCAGCCCCGACAAGGACAGGGTCAGCGTCCTGAGGGAGCCGGGACCGGCAAAGAGGGCTTCTTCGAGGGCCATTGAATCCTCCGGCTTCCAGCCAGGTTCGCCGGGAGAGGGAATCTCCTCTATCGCCTGCAGCAGCCGGAGGCTGTCCTCCCAGGACCTCCGGACCGTCTCCAGCCCGTGCTTGGCTATCGCGGTCGCCGTGAGGGCATCGAGGCGCCGGCAGCCGTCTAGGTGCAAGTCATGGCGGTGCTGGGCGAGGATGCGGGCAAGCTCCGGGTTCAGTTCACGGAGGGCCGGCAGGCGGAGATCATCGTCATGCCGGGCAAGGACCGCCGCCGCACCGAGTGAGATTCTCTCGACTCCCTCCAGCACCAGAGGGCCGCGGGTGCCCCACACGAGCCGTCCCGCCCGCTGGGGCGTCCTGAGGCCGTAGACCGACGACCATTGCCTGTCGAAGGCCACCTGCAGCTTCCTGATGAGATCGCGGAGGAACTCAGGCATGAGGCTGGAGTGGTTTGGAGTGATGGGGGCCGGCTTCCAGAAAGACTCCGCCCGCGGGACCAGAGGGTGCCTTCGAGGAATGCGATAGACAACGAGTGGCGGGGACAGGGGGCCCGTCGATTCTTCCCGTCCTTGCCTCCCTGCACCGGCGTCTGTCTCGGCAAGAGCGCGTCGCAGCAAGGACACGCTCAACACCACCAGCGAGGACAAGAATGGACAGCACTCTCAAGGCCCTGATCGTCAAGAAGTTCAAGGATGCCGGGATGGATCTCGATGTCGGCCGCCACTGGATCGACGAGACGATCGTGCTCCGGGTCTCGGGCTCGGTCGAGCGTCACGAGGATTAGTGGATCCTGCCCACCGTCAGCATCCCGCTGATTCCCGTGATCGCCTTCTTCTGGGAGCGTCTGGGGGTCGAGAGGGACGCGGCAATGGGCGTCCTCCGGGAGGCTATCGCCGAGGCGATGCGGGCGAAGACCGACGAGTCGCCGAGCATCAAGAGCAAGATGGACGACGTGGCCGAGGCAGTGGCGGCCGTGAAGCGGGACCTGATCGGTGAACTGCCGAAGATGCGACGGGCGGGTTGGACCGATGTCAGCGACCTCGCGGTCTCGGTGAATGCCCTGACTCCGGTTGCGGAGCCGCTCTACGCGGTGGCTTGATTTCGCTGGTGGGGTGCCGGGCTGGGATGCCGCGGGGCCTTTGGGAGCGTCGATCACCTTGGACTCGGGCTGCTGGCCAGCTGCTGAAAGTGGTGAGTCAGCCTCTCCAGCGCCTCGTCGGGAAGGGTATTCCCAAGGTATTGCCATCCATGCCATTGGACCAAATCGACTCCAGCGATTTTCCTGAGTTCGCCATTGGTCAAAGGTGGCACCTCACTCAGGCTGATGCCCTTGCTCTTCAGGAACTGGGACAACCTGGAACTTTGCTCTGCGGGCTCGGCGTCACGGCGACTCCTATCGAAAACGGTCTGGACGCTGCCTTGAACAGCGCTGGGCTCAGGAACCGAGACGGCGTTCTTTCTTTTCGGTGAACGACGCTTTGATGCGGCCCGAGGTACCGGCACTTGGCGAGGCTGCACTGCTGGGCGTTTTGGCTGGCCTTTTCGAGGCAGCGGCGGATGCTCCGCAGACTCACGGTCTTTGATCCATTTCCGGAGCGTCTCGACGCTGTATCGGACGAGCTTTCCAATGCGGACGCAGGGCAACTGCCCGGATGAAGTCAGTTGGTAGAGGTGCCTCTCAGAGATAGCCAGACGCTGTGCCGCGTCCCGTGCCTTGAGCAGGAAAGGCTCCGTCCCGTGCTCGCCGTTCGCCCCACGAGAGAACTCCGAGAACGGTCTTGGACGAGACGACTCCAAGCTGGGCTCCTTTCATGAATCAGACTACGCCGATGAGGACACCGTTGGCAGCGCCGGGGTGGCGGGTTCGCCTGCTGCCCGGGTGCCTTTGTGCCTGCAGGACTCGGGCCAGTGCGACCTCCTGCGGCTCCGTGCGGACTTTAGACTGCGTCGGATTCTGCGTCGCCCTCTCGCAGAAACCTCACCATTCCCGTAGAAAACAGGGGTTGTTACGAATCCTACTCGGGGAGCTAGGCTCCTTCTCGCAGGGAGCGGCACCGCGTGCTTCAGTGCGGCACACCGCGTCTGGCCCGGCGTTTTTCACGGTCGCAGTTTTTGGCGCCTGCACTCCATTCCGCTCCCGGCGGCCATTGCCGGCCGATGCAGGGCCACTTTTAGGGCCACTTCGGAACCGCAGTCCCGCCGATGCCGCTTGGGGGCCTCGCTTTCTCGGATTGGCCGCTTCTGTCCCCGAGGCAGCCCGCAGGTAGTCCTCATCTGTCACCTGCAGGTAGTGCTCCATGGCAACCCTGTTGGTATTGCCGATCCAACTGCAGACGACGTGGATCGGGTAATCCCGGGCCAGTTCGGTTTCACGGGTCGACCGCAGGTTTTGAAACGGCTTCGGCCACACCTCTAGCCCTGCCCTGGCGACGATCTTCTTGAGCACCGTTCCTAGATTCTGATTCGAGCGGTAACGACCCACTACCATCTCCGCTCCCTCTGGGGCCGCCTCCCATGCCTCTCGGAGGTGCTCGACCACCTCAGGGAAACATGGCACCTCCCGCCATTCCCGGCCCTCGTGGTGCTTTGTCTTTTCGCAGTGCACGCGGATTCTCTGCCGCTCCCAATCGACGTGCTCCCACCGCAGATCGCAGGCCTCGGAAGGTCTGAGTCCCCCATACCGGCACAGGACGACGAGCACTCTCCAATCGATGTTCGGACATGCCCCAAGCACCCGGTCGATGCTGACTCTGTCGATGAATCGCCGCCGGGCTTCATTGCCACGAACGGCCAGCCCCCGCATGTCACCGAACGGGTTCTCATGAATGAGCCGCTTTCGCTGGGCATGTCTAAAAAACTGCTTGGCACGGCTGCAAAGCCTCCGGGCAGTGTTTGCTGCCAGGGGTCGCTCTCGCTTCGTCTGCAGCCATGCCCTGAACTCCTCGGCTTCTCCGGGCGTCACCGCATCCAAGGGCCTGTCCGCCCCGAAATAGTCGACGAGGGCCTGCTTAGCCTGGCGCAGGTTGTCCTTGGTTGAAACCTTGATGTCGGCTCGGGCCTCGATGTAGCCCGTCAGAAAGTCACCCAAGGTCGCCTTGGGAGCCAGGGCGGCGATCGGCTGCAGCAGGCCCGCTTGCTCGAACTTCACCCTGAAGCGTGGGCTAAGCCTGCCGATGCGGGCTGCGGTCGCCGGATGGATCGCTTGCCCAGTCTGCTTCGCTACCAAAATCTCCTCTATGTCATCCCGCAGCCGCTCGGCCGTCTTCTTGTCGATCTTCTTGCCCAGCGTGATCTGCCGAGGGCGACCTGGGGCCTCGTAGAACCTGATTCTGCGGATACCGCTCTTTTCGGTCTTGATGCTAGCCATGGCCCGCTCCTCCTTGTCTTTCCACACTCCGCCTCAAATGACTCTGCCAGAAAAGGATGACGTGCAACGATAGGTCTTCGGTCAAGTCTCATCGCCTGGGATCGCTCGACTGTGCTCATCGAGGAATCGTTCGATGTCATCCATGCGGTATCGCACAATGCGGCCAATCCGCACCGCCCGGATCTTTCCGGCCTTGGTCAACGCATAGAGATGCCGGACCGACACGCACATAACGCTTGCCGCCACGCGAGCCGTGACAACCAGTGGCGCAATCACTTCCTTCTCTTGGTAAACGCTCATAACCTCTCCTCTCTTGGGAAATCTTGGTTTTGGTCGCTGCGTGAGCCGGGCCCGCTGTCTTCGCTGCCCAAAAGATCCGCGTAGCCGTCAACTTGAATGTAGCCGGGTCGTCTCGCTTTCCGCTCCAAAGTCCGCGACCTTTGCTGCTCAACGCCCGATGCCTTGCCACTGGATTCAATCCGGTCGCAATGACAGAGACTCGGACTACCGTCAGAAGCTAGTTCCATCAGGACTGACACCGACCAACATTTCCCCTTCCATGCACCACTGCTTGCCGTGCGGCCTCATGGTGTACAAGCACCCAAGGCAGTCAAATCCAGAACAGGGTGTCAACAAACGTTCACACTGGCTTCCGCAACCCTTCCGTTCCGAAGAAGGGCTGGGGTCCCTCCTTCTGCTCCCGGTCCATCGGGGGCTTCACCCGCCTTATTTCAGGCACTCGCTTCGGATTACCACCGGGATGCAGGGTTTGTCTCGGCCACTGAGTAGGCCGCAGAGCCCGGGTTTCGTGCGGGTGTTACCAACTTTTGCGGACTAGCCGCCCCGGCGTAGGCCGGTGTTCTTTATGCTCGCAGGCTTTTGATTTCTAGGCCGCTGATGCTTGGCGAGAAAACCGAACAGCGGTGCCGCCACTATCGGGATGGCGGCAGCAGGGTCAAATCCTGCACAGGGCTGCTCCATTTCTTTTTGGATCACTTGGACCGAGGCGTTTCCACTTGTCGCCTTAATGCCGTTTATGTCCAGCACCGGCAGCGAGTGGCACTGGGATACAGCGACGGGCAGCGGATGCCTCTCTGCGGGATCGATAGACAAGCGAAGATGATCGAGCCCAGGGCCCGTTCACTCCGGAATCAAAAGTTGGAAAAAAATCTGGAGTACTTCGTTGTTCATCCCAAGATCGCAAAGGGGGGGCGCCCCCATCGCCGTAAGTCCCTGTGCACAAACAACTTGGGCTCTCGATATTCGTTCCCACCATTGTTCAATGTGGAACCTACAGAGTTATCCAGCATTTACGGCATAGAAGCCGAAGCACCCGTGGTGTCATCAGGGTTGTTCTAAGTGCGTGCTTACTGACTCAGTGGTGATTCAACCTCCCCCAGCCCCCGGCGGCGGGAGGCTTGGCGGCCGGTGCGATGCGGCAGACCCGCTAGTCCCGGTAGTTCATTCGGGAGTACACGCCATGAAAATCTCTGCCATCACCACTCGCGAGCAGCTCGAAGGCGCCAAGACCCTTGGGCTTCTGTCGGAAAAAGAGGTCAAGCAGGTGGAGGAACGGCTAGCCAAGATCGAGGCGAAGCCGACGGTGCAAAACATCCAGCCCGTGGAAACCGTGCTGGGCGGCGGCACCTCATGGAAGGGTGAGTCGTACCGCACCGGCTTCTTCACGAAGGTCAACGAGGGGAAGAAGGGGCCTTGGGTGTCCACGTTCTTCCGACTCGGGTACAAGGCGTTCTGTTACGCCCAAACGGAAGACTTGGAGATCGTCGCCGAGGCCCTCATCACCCACATTGAGGTCCTGCGAGCCCAGGGCTTCAAGTTCAAGCCCGCCAAGCGCTGAACTGCCACTCGCAAGATCCCCTGGGGGGCTTCGGCCTCCTGGGGGATTCTTTGTTTCCATCCCCCCAACCCGATGCCCTGCTCGTTTGCATCGGCTAGCCCTGACAACCATCCCCGGAGGGAATGAGATCGCTCCTCGCGGCAAAACCGTTGAGGACGGCACGCCAAGACTCGACAGGATCTGGAGCACGCAGAGTGCACCTGACGGCAGCCCCATGCGCGCTCGGAAGGGAATCGGGACCGCTACCGATCGGGTGTTGAGGGAATCATGCGGAACACCCGTCCCTAAAAGAACCCTGACCTACGGCGGCCACTGCAGCCATTGCGAAGAGGACCGTTCGCGCAGCAGAAGAGGCCCACAACTCACGAACCAGGGTCACGAGTTTGTCTTGGCACCCCTGTCTCCTTTTTGATGAGACAGGGTTTTTTTGTGCCCAGAACCCAGCCCACCACGGCGGGAGGCTAGGCGGCGGCGGCTCAGCCACCACCAGTCCCTTTTCACTAGCCCCCTTTTCACTCGGAGGCTGCCATGCCCATCCCTGCATTCGTGCAGTTCGCTCGGTTTATTGAGATACGAACGGGACGCAAGTTCCGCGACGTCATCAGCCCGGACATCAACCTACATGAGTACCTCGACGGCCAGGATCCCATGACTGCCGCTGAGGCATTTCTCGTGGACGAAGGCTACGCAACCTACACCCCCGACTACCTCGGTCATGTCATGGCCGAGGCCGTGTCCTAAACCCGAGCTCAAAAGGAGTAGATCGATGTCTGACTATGAGCGTGCGTTCGCCGAAGTAATGCAATCCCTCCTTGCCCAGACACCAGACCACCGCGAAGACCCGCCACTCTCGAATAGTGTCGACGATCGACAAGAGGATCTAACGTTGCACGCCATCCTGGGGATTGCTGAGAACGCCCCCGACTCCGCCTTGGATCTTTTATCGACTGATGTCATCCATCCTGCCGTCAGTGCGTTCGATGCAGCCGTTGCCCGATTCCGCCAACAAAGAGGTGCCCGATGAGCGATCGCCCTGAAGGTCTTGCTTGTTGTGTCCAACCGATCTTGATCGAACCCCGCACGATCGAGTGGCTTGCGGATGTCGTCGAGTACATCCACACCGTCGCCTACTCCGACTGACCAGAGAGGCCGGAAATAAGCGAACCCCCGGCGGTAGGCATTTGCCTGCGGCCGGGGGTTCCGGATGGGTCTCGAAGCGGACTCATGAAACCGCTCGTCTGGGTGTGCCCCAGTTCGAAGCCTGCCCGTCGAACGGCGACTGGGCGGCAAGCCTACAGATAGCCCTTGAATTGCCCCCTACCCCCGGCGGCGGGAGGCAGGGTGGATTCCGAACTCTCATTAATCAACTTCCAAAAGGATACCCATGACAACCAGATCTTGGCAAATCGACGGTAGTGGCAGCGATGGCATGCTCATCACCTGGGACTCCGGCCAGCTACCAGTTTCCGTCGTTCATGACGCGTTCAGGGCAGCAAACGCAGAGGCCGTTCTGCCGAAGTCCGCGACAAGACTCTATGCCCTGCGAGTCGCGTTCAGCGCTTTGCTCAATGCCCTGCAAATCAAAACTCGTGGAATGCCTCTTCAGATGACAGCTCTTCACGAAGATCTTGTTGGGTTTGAAGCCCGCCGCATCAAGAAGGGAGATACCGAAAACGATCCCGAGTTCGTCATGTCCGTCGTGTTGCACGAAGGCGACAGCGGAGTGTCCGATGTCCGGATTGCAAAGTTCTCCTCCGCGATCGTGCCACAACTTGTTGTGCTCAAGCCTCGCATCGAAGCCAAGTTGGCCGAGATCTACCAAGAGGAACTGCAGTACTACCCCTCGTCGATCATCAGCACGGCGCTGCAGCGATTGGTGATGCAGTTGGGAGGCATCAGCCTGCGTCAGGCTGGCGGTGCCTACTTCCTGCCATCCAAGAGCATGGACGTTTTCAACAAGGTTGCTGATGCTCTGGAAGCACCGGGGGGGAAACTCTGCATCAACACCGTGACCTTCCCCCTCAAGCCCACAGAGCGCTCATATCGGTGGGTTCTCGACAGTCTTCGCAAGGAGGTGGCCGAATCCCTGGCTGAAATCGAGGAGGAACTGAAGGACCTCGGCGGCAGGAAACAGCGAGCCAATGGCATGGAATCGAGGCTCGAACACGCCTGTCGGATCGACAAGAAGATCACCGCCTATGAGAGCCTGCTCAACGTGACTCTCAACGACCTGCACGAGGCAGTCACCGCCGTCAAGAACGCGGTCGATGCCCACAACCTGATGGAAGTCTGCTCGTAGCAGACCCATCCCTGTTCAGCACCCCTTAGCCCATAACGAGGATCGCAATATGTCCGAACAGTGCACTTCCGTCATCCGATGGACTAACGCCGATGACAATTCAGCCGGATGGATCGTGGCCCAATCCGGCACCCCCATCAAGTTCGAGGGTCCTCCGGGCGTAGCCAAGTCCAGCACGATCCACCAGCTGGCCCAACAGCTGGGCCGCGAACTGCTCATGCTCATTGGTTCGACCCATGCGCCGGAGGATTTCTCGGGCATTCCGTTCGTGTCAGACAAGCGGGACTTCTTCGAGATGACCCCGCCGAAGTTCGCCGAACGGCTGACCCGACCAGGCTGCGTGCTGTTCATCGACGAGATCAACACCAGCCCCCCGTCCATTCTGGCGGCGGAACTGTCCATGCTGACCGAGAAGCGGCTGGGCGACATGAAGATCCACCCGGACACGATGTTCGTCGCGGCCTGCAATCCACCAGCAATGGCACCCAATGCCAGTCCGCTGCCCAAGTCCATGAACAATCGCTTCTACCACGCCAAGTGGAAGCACGACTTCGAGTCCTGGGCACAGGGCATGGAGAGTGAGGCCAACGACTGGGGCAAGCCCGAGTTCCCGGCCATCGACCCGGACTGGCGGCGGTTTCGTCCCCAATTCGGCAGTCTGATCGTGTCGTTCCTCCGGGCTAACCCCTCGATGCGGATCGCGGTGCCGGACAACGACGAACAGATGGCGTTCCCGACGCCCCGTTCGTGGACCTACCTCCGCGATGCCCTGGCTGCTGCCGAGTCCATCAACGCCCCGGTCAACATCCAGAACCAGATCTGCAAGGGTCTGCTGGGTGACACGGCTGCCGGTCAGTTCATGCGGCACATAAAGATCGCGGACCTCATCAACGCCGAGGCCATTCTCGATGGCAGCGAAGAGTTCAAGTACGACAAGAAGCGGCCCGATCTCGCGGTCTGCTTGCTTCCGGCCCTCGTGACGGCCGTCAAGAAGCAATACACGCCAGAGAGACTGGACCGTGCGGTGAAGACATTCATCGTAGCTGTCGGCTCACACCAGAAAGACCTGGTGTTCAGCCAACTGAAGCACCTCGTCAAGTGCAAGCCCTCAAACGAGACGTTCAGCCAGGGGTCAATGGATCTCATTGGGCAGTTCGCCAAGACGATTCCGACTGCCGTCCGAGGCAGGAGCGGACCCAACAAACCAGGGTCCACGTTTGGCCTCTAAAGCGGCAGCCTGGAGCGGTCGCGTTCACGGCATGTGTTGCCTAACCGATTTGGAGGAATCAATGAGAACCGAGACCGAGAGCACAATCCTGTCACCAGCGGACCTGATAACAGCGTTCCGCATCATGGCGTTCAAGTTCTTTCCGTACCTGTCGTCCTATGTCTATGCCCTTCAGCCGGTGGAGCGGCGGGGCATGGGCACCATGGCAATCGACAAGTACGGTCGGCTGTACTACGACCCCGAGTTCTGTGAGAAGCAGACCATGGAGGGCGGTGCCTATGTGGTTATCCACGAGGCCATGCACCTAATCCTCCGGCACTGCCACCGGATCGAGCGAGTCCTGGGACCGAACCCCCCGCCCCAGGACATGTACGACATGAACATCGCTGCCGATCTGGTGGTCTGGCAGGCCATGGAGGGCGTGGCCAAGCACATGCCAGAGGGCGGAGTGAATCTGCCCGAGGCACTGAAGAAGTACCCTGACGTGCGTCCCAACATGACGATGGAGGAATACTTCTCCATCATCAAGAAGCAACGGCAGGAACAGCCGCCACCCAAGCAAGAGCCGAAGCCCGACCCGGAACAGGGCGAGGACGAGGGGGAGAAGGGTCAAGGACCTGGGGATCCCAGCGGGAGCGGCGAGCCTGAGGAGCAGAAGGACGAGCCGGGCCAAGGCCAGTCAGGCCAAGGCGAAGGGGACGAAGAGATCGTCACCGATGGCTGGCAGCCGGTGGGTGGTGGCTCTGCTGCGGACGGTCAGTCCCGAGATTACGAAGAGGCACCCGATCCCAACTGGGAGGCGTTCCAAGAGGACGAACTCCTGGAGCGGGTCGAGCAGAAGATCGAGGAGTTCGAGGACAACCCGCACCTTCAAAACGGCTGCATGGCCGGGCCTCACGTTCCAGACTGCCTGAAGGTGGCGATCAAGGACAAACTCCGCCCCACTCCGGACCCTTGGTCTCGGCTGGCTGCGGCTGTCGGTCTGGCGGCATCCAAGCCGGTCGGTATGCCGGACTCAACGTACCGGAAGTTCTCTCGTCGTCAGTCCGCAGTTCCCGAGGTTCGTCTCAGGGGTGTTCACAAGTTGACACCCAAGGCTGCCGTGGTCCTCGATACATCGGGGTCCATGTGCGACGGGGAGACCCAGGCAAAGGCCCTGAACGTGATTGCCCAGGGGCTCCGGGCTGTTGGTCAGTTCCCTGTCGTGGCCGGTGACACACGAGCCCGCTCCAGCAAGACCGTCCAGAACCTCAAGCAGGTGACCTGGGACGGCGGCGGCGGGACGGACATGACCGTCGTCCTCGAAGCAGCAGACAAGAAGTACAAGCCCGATGTCATCGTGTTGGTGACTGACGGATATACCCCGTGGCCCTCGCAGAGGACCCGGTATCGTCTGGTCGTGGCCTGCACGACAGACGCACACGTTCCCGAGTGGGCTGTGGCTTGCCGCATCCCGAACAAGGAGTGACCAATGGACAAGCAGATCCTGACATGGACGAACCTCTGCAACATGGCGGCTCGTGTAGCCAAGCACAGACCAGATGACTACAAGGCCCTTGTCACTGGCGGAACCGACCGGTTTCTGCCGGGCTACTACACCCATGTGGCACACGACCGATCCTTTCGCATCTTTCGGGGTGCCGAGCAATCGGGCCCCATCATGGTGGAGATCTCTGGCGTGTACTCCGACAAGGGGTACTTCACAAAGATCAAGCACTCACTGACCCCGACCGCCTACCGCAAGCGGTTCTGGGACAGGTACATGCCGGTGTCATTCCCAAACGGGCTACCTCTGCGGGGTGCCAGCGAACAGTGCTTGTTCCATGCGGCGTCAGGAGGCAGACAGCAGGGAGCAGTCACGTTCAGCCAACGCCGCAAAGAGGTGGCGACATTCACGGTTCACTGCGAGGCTCAAGGATGGCTCCTGGTCAATGACACGACGGGGAGGTTGGTGCACATCCATGACTGTCGTTGCGGTGCCCCTAGCGCGGGCGAAGCCATAGAGGTCTACGCCTATGACCTGCAAGACCGCGATACCTGGCGGAACTTCCCTTGGTACCGGCAGGCCACCCTGTCTGACTCCCTGCGTGGAGTGCCGGACGGTGCAGTGACCTCACGGGGCGAGTGGCTCAAGTCCATCTGGCGGGCCTGCGAGGCAGGCCTGATGGACAAGTACAAGTGCCTGCCGCTGGCTGCCCGGATGTGGAACGCGGCCTATCGGTTCTGCCAGGCCAACGCTGACAAGCAAGCCCGGATGGTTAGCTACCCGATCGAGGCGCTGGCGACCGGGAAGGTGCCGACCCATGGAGTTCGCTGCCTACTGGAATGGAAGAACACAAGATTCGTGACCGTGGACGGCGAGCAGGAAGGCATTCCGCTCAACGCCACCGACGCCGTGCATTACCGGCTGCCGCAACTCGACATCTGGTGGGAGGGCGAATGGAACGAAGACGCAGCCTGCAACAACCCAGTGACTGTCGGCTCCACTCGAATGGATCCTCGCTTCGTCACGATGGTCCTTCCACCGCACGGCAATCCGCTGCTCTACGACAAGCCGCACTACGCAGCCCCTCACTGTAGGACTGCCCCCAGCCAGGCCCGCATGAACGGGGAGCATGTCCACAGGTCGGACGCTGTGGTGACAGTCCTGTCGGAAGACCGGCTCGTGGTGCAGTTCCTAGAGCGTGCCTACCACTCACTCACTATCTACGAGCCGTCACAACTAGACCACGTCGAGGGTCCCTACATTTGCAACCGCATGTACAACCGGAACACATGCTGGGCCGAGAGCGATACGAAGAACCATCCGCATGCGAAGTGGCGTGACCACGAAGCCCGCGTCATGGTCAAGAGCAACTTCGATGAAGCCCGGCACGGCAAGGACGGGCCATGGGCGACTTACACCCAGACCCATTCCGGGATGCCCGCTACCCCCGAGTCTGCCGTGAGCATGGTCGAAGAGGCCGCGCTCATCGACAGCCTCCCTCTCTCCTGAAAGGTCGCAATCGTTATGGAACTCACTCCTTCGGAACTCGATCCCTACGCCGTGGCAATAGGGTTCATCGTGGCCTACGTGCTCATCTGGTTCTCTGTCGGCAACGAAGGCTCATGGCTTTTCGTGTCGTCAGCCTTATGCCTGGCATTTCTGTGTTTCACGTTTGATCTCTCGGAAGCCCAACGGGCTGCCTTGCCGTTACCCAGCATGCTCGTAGCGACATGCCATTGGGGAGCGGTCTATCTCTGTCTCGTATCCCACACATAGCGAGGCCCTCATGTCTACCCGTCAGTTACCGGAACTCCACATGTATGGCTATTGCGTGGCTTGGAGGAGACGGCCTGTTGCGGAGGAACGCGATCCGAGCCGTTTACCTTTGTGGCAAATCGAGCAGTGCGACGAATACCTCAATCTTCCCGCACATTACTCGGCGCTCGAAGAGGCCATCGACCGGGCTCACCACATGAGGTCGAAAGGCCTCGATGCACGCGTTGTTGCCCTCATTACTGACCCGATGGATCGTGCCGAGGATTTTGATAGTGCACGGGCCAAAGTACGAAAGCCGCTGTGACGAATCCCCCAGCCCGCCCCATAGTCCCACGATGAGCAACGAACATGAACGGCGATATTGCGCTCTATGAAGTCCGAGTCACCGATCCTGCGGAGAACTACTTCCATCGCGGCCGCATGCGGCCCAATGGGAGGACCGCTACCTGTGTCCATCGGTTGTTTGTAGCGGCGTACTCTCGCCAGTCGGCGGAGAGTCTCGCACGCCACCACTGCTTTCGGAAACTGGGGAGGCACGTGGACGACGTCTGTGTGTACGAAGTCACGGGCAATCTCCACGACCTGGGCATGTTCGCCTACAAGACCAGGGACATGCAGGTTTTCAAGTTGAGATGCGATGCCTCGAAACCAAAGGAGGAGGAAGCATGCTGACAGCCTACGGATACTGCCGAGCCAGCACCGCAGGGCAGTCCCTGACCTTCGATGCCCAGAAGTCGGCCATCACCCGGCACTTCAAGGAGAAACTTGAGCCCGAGGGGTGGACGTTCGGCGGGTTCTTCGAGGACAAGGCGACCTCTGGTGCCAAGCCCCTGACCGAAAGGGAACAAGGGCGGGCACTGTGGGTGGCGGTGCAGCCTGGGGACTGCGTGATCTGGTCGAAACTGGACCGGGCCTTCCGCTCAGTCCGGGACGGGGCCAACACGCTGCAGTTGTTCAAGGAGAAGGACGTTGCGATTCACTCGCTCGACCTTGCCCTGGACACCAGCACGGCCCTTGGTTCGTTTGTCATGCACCTGCTGGTCCTGCTGGCTGAACTGGAGCGGGAGTGGATCCGTGGCCGCACCAGGGATGCACTCATGGCCAGGGCGGAGAAGGGCCTGCCGATCACCGTCAACATCCCGCCGGGTTGGAGGAAGGTGAAGGCTGGCCCGCATCCTGAACGCCAGGGGAAGTGGCTCTACCGATACGAGGTAGACCACAAGGAGCGGGAGTTGCTCGAAGAGATCGCAACTAGAAGGGACGCCGGGGAGAGTTACGAGAAGATCAGCAACGACCTGTTCTTCAAGGGCATCAACAGGCACAACGCACCGAGCAAGCGGAAACTCAACCGCAAGCGAGGGCAGGCTGGCCTGTACTCCCCCTGGTTCCTGACGCTGGCGATGAAGTGCCGGGAGCGTGGCTACCCGCTCGTTGCGAGGGTACAGTCCCCCACAAATGCATAAACTAGGCCACACCAAACACAGACTGGAGATACTCGCAATGCGACTGATTTTTGAGGTGCTGAAGTTCGTTCTGTGCCTAATCATCTTGTGTCTTATGTGGTTACCTATTCTCGCAGGGGTTGTATACCTCGCCGCAGCTGCTTGGATTGTTCTCGCCCAAGACCCGCCAATTGAGGAGGCCAATTTTCAGTGGCTGTCTCGGCTCACAGCTGCCAACATCGATTCAGCACGACTGGTTGCAAAATGCTGGCTCGGATTTCTTGGACTCGCGTTTTTCGGGGCGATTTGTGAACTGATCCAGTTTCTTTTCTCATCTGCTTTCCCCCCTACGCCTGCCACGGCCGTGCATGCGCCGCCCAGTGCCAAAAAGCGCACCAATGGAGCCACAATGGCAGGCTTTTGGCTCGGCATGGCGTCAATCTTCATCTACCCCCTTGGCATCATCCCGCTACTGGGAATCATCTTTTCCTGTGTCGGCATGGCAACCTTTGATGAGTCGATCCATAAGAACCGCTGGATGGCGGGGATCGGCCTGGCCTTGAGCCTCATCTACATGCTGATGAATGCGATCATGAACGGGCATTTCGATCGAGTCTAGAATTCACGCAGATCCAGACACCGCCTGCCACGCCCGCCACTGACTGGCTGCAGGACCCAGACCATGGTTGTCCGGGCTTGTGACTAATCTTGTCGCTCGTCCGGCAGGTGTTTCCCATCGATTGCACTGCGCACCGCAAGTCGTCTAGGCTTCACGGCCGCCCTTTAGAGGGGCATCCCAACCCGGCTCCATAGGTTCCGATCATGTTCGAGCAGGCCTTCAACAACATCGACAACGAACTCCGCAAGGAGGCTGGTTGCGCGTCGGAACTGGACTACACCGAACAGACCTCCTGGCTTCTCTTCCTGAAGTACCTTGACGATCTGGAGCGGGACAGGGCCGACGAAGCCGCCCTCTCCGGCAAGAAATACGCCTTCATCATCGACAAGCCCTACCGGTGGGAGAAATGGGCCGCGCCCAAGGGCAAGGACGGCCAGATCGACCACAACGTCACCCTCACCGGCGACGACCTGATCGACTTCGTCAACGACAAACTCTTCCCCTACCTCGAAGGCTTTCGGGAGCGGGCCAGCGACTCCCAGACGATCGAATACAAGATCGGTGAGATCTTCTCGGAGATAAAAAACAAGTTCGCCTCCGGCTACACCCTCCGCGACATCATTGAGGTGATCGACGGGCTGCGGTTCCGGTCGCAGGCGGAAAAGCACGAACTCAGTCACCTCTACGAAGCCAAGATCAAGCGGATGGGGAACGCTGGCCGTAACGGCGGCGAATACTACACGCCCCGCCCCCTGATTCGCGCCATGATCCAAGTCATTCAGCCCACCGTCGGGGAGACGATCTACGATCCGGCTTGCGGGTCGGGTGGCTTTCTCTGCGAATCGTTCGACTTCCTCAAGGCCAAAAAGGGGCTGTCCACCAAGGACGCGAAGACCCTCCAAGAAAAGACCTTCTTCGGCAAGGAGAAAAAAAGTCTCGCCTATGTCATCGGGATCATGAACATGATCCTGCATGGGATCGAAGCCCCGAACATCGTCCGCACCAATACGCTCACGGAGAATCTGGCCGACGTACAGGAGCGGGATCGGTTTGACATCATCCTTGCCAATCCTCCCTTCGGCGGTGGTGAACGGAAGGAGATCCAGCAGAACTTCCCGATCCGGTCGGGGGAGACTGCCTTCCTGTTCCTCCAGCACTTCATCAAGTTGCTGAAGGCCGGGGGCCGCGCGGCGGTGGTCATCAAGAACACCTTCCTCTCCAACACTGACAACGCATCGGTAGCCCTGCGGCAGGAATTGCTCCAATCCTGCGACCTCCACACCATCCTCGACTGCCCATCGGGGACGTTTCAGGGGGCCGGTGTGAAGACGGTAGTCCTCTTCTTTGAGAAGGGAACAGAAACCAAGAAGATCTGGTACTACCAACTCAACCCCGGTCGAAACATGGGGAAGACCAATCCCCTGAACGACGATGACCTCAAGGAATTCGTCACCCTCCAAAAGAAGAAGGCCGACTCCGACAAGTCATGGACGGTCGACGTTGACGATGTGGATACCTCGACATGGGACTTGTCGGTGAAGAATCCCAACGGACAGGAAGAGGTTGTCTACCGAAGCCCCGCCGACATTCTGGATGAGATTGCGGAACTTGACCGGGAGAGCGCAGCCATCCTTGAGAAGATCAGGGGGTTGCTGTGAAGAAACGGTGGCCGGAAAAGCCCCTTGGCGACGTCTGTTGCATTGAGCGCAAGCAGGCCCGCCACAAGGGGATTCCGTATGTCGGACTCGAACACATAGAGAGTGGGACTGGCAAATTCGTAGGAACCCTTTCACCAGCCTCGGTGAAGAGCAACACCTTTGCTTTTACCGCAGGAAGCGTTCTGTTTGGCCGTCTTCGTCCGTATCTGAAAAAGGTCTTGCTTCCTACGTTTGCAGGTCACTGCTCAACGGAAATCTTCCCGCTCCGACCTTCTGAGGTGTTGGCTTCCGAATACCTCGTCTATTGGCTACTCCAAGACTCCGTCATCGATGCAATAAACGGCACCTGCACTGGTGCGCGTATGCCGCGGGCAAACATGGATGCGGTGATGGACTTCGCCATCCCCGTCCCGCCCCTCCACGAACAACGCCGCATCGTCGCAATCCTCGACGAAGCGTTTGAAGGTGTCGCCGCCGCGAAAGCCAATACGGAGAACAATCTGCGTAATGCGAAAGAGGTGTTTCACAGCCGGCTTGCGTCACTCTTCGACGGGCAAGGCGAGGGGTGGATGCCGTCAGCACTTGAATCACTGGTAACGAAGGACTGCACTTTGTCCTACGGAATTGTTCAGCCCGGAGACGAAGTGCCGGAAGGCTTACCCGTTGTTCGACCTGTTGACCTGAAAGAAGCCGTGGTTGGCCTTTCCGGTGTTAAGCGCATAGATCCGTCCAAGGCTATGGCTTATCGCAGGACTGTATTGCAGGGGGGGGAGGTATTGCTTTGCGTGCGAGGAACGACCGGCACTGTCTCGCTTGCCGCCAGCGAACTTGCGGGGGCGAATGTTACGCGCGGCATAGTCCCGATTCGGTTTGATAAAGGGATTCTCGAAACACGTTTTGGGCTGTTTGCAATGCGATCGCCCTGTGTGCAGGCCCAAATACAGGCAAAGACGACGGGTACTGCACTGAAGCAAATAAATATCGGAGAACTGCGCAGAGTGCGGCTGCGGCATCCACCCGTACAAGAACAAACAAGCCTCGCCGTCTCGCTGAGTGCAGTTGAATCCCACACACTGCAAGCAGCGTCATTGTGTGCGGCGAAACTTACCGCCCTCGACGAACTCAAGGCCTCCCTCCTCCACCAAGCCTTCACCGGCCAACTGTAGGCGGCCATGAACGAAGCCGAAACCAGAGCCGAACATATTGACCCCGCCATCAAGGCAGCGGGCTGGGGAGATGTTGCCGGCTCCCGGGTGCAGCGGGAGTTTCAGATCGCTCCCGGTCGGCTCGAGGGGCATGGCCGGCGGGCGAGGACAGAGATCGCCGACTATGTCCTCGTCTACAAGAACACCAAGTTGGCCGTCATTGAAGCCAAGGCGTGGGCCAAGCCGCTCACCGAAGGCGTCGGGCAGGCCAAGCAGTACGCCGAGAAGATGTCGATCCGATTCTCCTACGCCACCAACGGGCAGGGCGTGTACGAGATCGACATGGAGACGGGGGCCGAGGCCGAGGTCGCCGGCTTCCCATCGCCTGAACAACTCTGGCACCGCACATTCGCCGAGGAGAACCGCTGGCGAGATGAGTTCGCCGCCATCCCCTACGAAGACAAAGGCGGTTCCCACTCGAGCCGCTACTACCAAGACACGGCCATCAGCCGGGTGCTGGAGGCCATAGCAGAGGGCCAGAACCGCATCCTGCTTACGCTCGCCACCGGGACAGGCAAGACGTTCATCGCCTTCCAGATCGCTTGGAAACTCTTCCAGAGCCGATGGTCGCTAGCTGGGGATGCCAGCCGCCGCCCCCGCATCCTCTTCCTTGCAGACCGCAACATTCTCGCCAATCAGGCATTCACTGCGTTTTCAGCCTTCCCAGAAGACGCTCTGGTGAGAATCAGCCCTGCCGACATCACCAAGAAGGGGCGTGTGCCAAAGAACGGCAGCATCTTCTTCACCATCTTCCAGACGTTCATGTCGGGGCCGCCAAAGGACGGCCAGCCGTCGCCTTATTTCGGTGAGTACCCCAAGGACTTCTTCGACTTCATCATCATCGATGAGTGCCACCGGGGCGGCGCCAGTGACGAAAGCACTTGGAGGGCCATCCTCGAATACTTCTCCCCGGCGGTGCAGTTGGGCCTGACGGCCACCCCCAAGCGCAAGGACAACGCTGACACCTACGCCTACTTCGGCGAGCCGGTCTACGTCTACAGCCTCAAGCAGGGCATCAACGACGGCTTCCTCACCCCGTTCCGCCTCAAGCAGATCTCGACCACCCTGGACGAGTACGTCTACACCGCCGATGACGAGGTCATCCAGGGCGAGGTCGAAGAGGGCAAGCGGTACGGGGAGCCGGAGTTCAACCGCGTCATCGAAATCAAGGCCCGCGAAGAGTACCGGGTCAAGCTCTTCATGGGGATGATCGACCAGTCGGAGAAGACCCTGGTGTTCTGCGCTACGCAGGATCACGCCCTCGCAGTGCGCGACCTGATCAACCAGAACAAGACCAGCACCAATCCCAACTATTGCGTTCGGGTGACGGCCAATGATGGTGAGATTGGCGATAAGCACCTCCGGGCCTTCCAAGACAATGAAAAGACGATCCCCACCATCCTGACCACCTCGCAGAAACTCTCCACCGGGGTCGATGCCCGCAATGTCCGCAACATCATCCTGATGCGGCCAGTGAACTCCATGATTGAGTTCAAGCAGATCATTGGTCGCGGGACGCGGCTGTTCGACGGCAAGGACTACTTCACCATCTACGACTTCGTGAAGGCTCACGAACACTTCAACGACCCGGAATGGGACGGAGAGCCGGAGCCGCCGGAGCCGATTGTCATCGATGGCGAATGGATCACAGACGAGGAAGGGGTGAGGAAGCCGCGCGACCGAAGGCCAAGGGAGGGCGATGCCGAGCCCCGTCCGGAAAAAATCAAGGTCAGGCTCGCCGACGGCAAGGTGCGGACCATTCAGTGCATGGTGGCAACCAGTTTCTGGAGCGCCGACGGCAGACCCATGTCATCGGCCCAGTTCCTCGAAAGCCTGTTCGGCGCCTTACCCGATTTCTTTGCGGACGAGAATGAACTACGACGAATCTGGGGGGATCCCGAGACCCGTCGATCCCTGCTGGCCCAACTGGAGGCAAAGGGTTTCAGCCGCGATCACATGGCGGAAATGCAACGGATCATTGCGGCAGAAAAGAGCGACCTCTTCGACGTGCTCGCGTTTGTAGCTTTTGCCCTGCCGCCGGTGACTCGGCAGTTGCGTGCCGAACATGCCAGGGAGGAGATCCAGGGCCTAGGGGCCAAACGCCGGGCCTTCGTCGAGTTCGTGCTCGGACAGTACGTCGCCGAGGGAGTCGAAGAACTCGACCCCGAGAAACTCCCCGAACTGCTGCGTCTCAAATATCGAGGTGCAATCGCGGACGCGATCGCCGACCTGGGCCCGCCGGACGAGATCCGTCGTTTGTTCGCCGAGTTCCAGAAGCACCTCTATCAGGAAGCAGCTTGATCGTCTTGGCGTAGCCTCGGTCTGGCCCGTTTCGGTGAACTCGCCGCCGTAGACAAGGCATGAAAGCGACCCGCCGCTTGGGACGGCCCAGGTTCGCGCGACCGGCAACGGATTCGTCCGCCCCACAGCAAATCCAGATCCCCCATTCACCACGATCCGCTCGCCGCCGCGTGCCCTGCCTGCTCGGACCGATGTCATCTGTCTTCACTGCCGTCGAAGACTAGTTGTGTCCCACTACAAGAACTGGATTATGGAGCCTGTCACTGCTGCAGAGCGAACACGTTTGGCAACAGCGCGCCTCATCGCCGCCATCTATCCGCCTGCTTCGACGCCGTGGACGATCCTCACAGAGGAGGGATTTTCCAATGAGCTCCAAAGTGGGATTTACAACATCCACCTAACGCGGTTCTGTTCCCGTCTCCTTTTCTTTTGGTACGAAATCATCGCCGCGGAAATCTCGCCTTGGGCGGCGTATGCCATCTTTCGTGAGCATGGCCTCGGTAGTGATGAAGATACACCGTCTGTCGCGGATGTTTGTGGCTTGACGGACAGTGAGTACGTCCGGCTTCGCGAACAATGGCTGGCTCGGCTGACGTCGGATCGAAACAGAAGGTTATTGAGCCGCTTCGCAGGGATTGCAGCCCTAGAGATGTATGACGCTGACTGCCTACGGGTGGAGGAGCCTGCGGCGATTCCCCCTTCCGAGGACCCTGCAACCGCTTGGGTCCCGGAAAGCAAGCAGCCCAGAGGCAATCTCTATGCTGTTGAACAGGCTGCCTTTGAGTTTGCAGCCGAGCATCCGGAGGGCAGTTATCGCACCACGATCGCGCGGGTTTTGATCGGCTCCCCTTCCAAGACGGTGACTCATTTGCGAGATCACCGACTTTATGGGCGATTCAGCTGCCTATCACGGCAGGTCGTCATGTTCATCTTGGACAACATGATCGATACCGGTCGGCTGCGAGTGCTAGAAGAGCCTGCCGGGTATGACATGAGTGATTGGTAGCTCTCATCTCAAGACCTTCTGCCATTAGGCGTGAGGAAGCACGGCACCCCATGTCGCTCACGGCTTTGCTGGCCCGATTCATCCGCCATGGAGACACCTGGTATGCGAGACGCTCGTCCCGACTTGTCCCACGGATGAAACCCCTACCCCAGGAGTTCCTTGAGCACGGCTCGCTGGGCTGCCGACAGGAGGGCCAATCGCTGCACGAGAGCCGCAAACTCGCCAGCCGTAGGGGAGGCGGCCTTTTCGGCGTTAGACTGGTCTTCAGGGCCACTTTTAGGGCCACGGGCTGAAGCACCCCCCGTCTTTCTCGATGATTTTTCGATAGTTGCAGTCCTACTCGGGGAGCTGAACTCTCTTTCGTACGATACCGCACGAAGCCGTAGGAGGTCGCAAGTCCTTCTGCGGCTTGTGTTTTTGGCAGCGACCAGATTTTTCGGTGCGAGACCCTGCGGCCTCCTGCGAGCAAGAACTGCGTCGGATTCTGCGTCGCTTTCTGCGTCGCTTTTTAGACCGAACACTTACGGGATCTTAGGGTGGCCATGGCTGTCTTGGTTCAGCGTGAACTGGAATCGCGAGGGCAAGGCGTAAGGGAACACCGTGCGGCTCCATGCCGCTTGAGTCGCGGCCTCCGGCCGCGAAGGTTTATCGCATAGGTGCCGATCCCGAAGGGAAGGTCGGGCGGTGCGGTTGAGTGCATCCGCCCGTCCTTCGGTCTCGGCCCCTGGAACGGCGCTCGGGTCGGTCCTCACCGGAGCCCTATCCTCCGTCCAGGTCAAGTCACATTGTACCGCGCGTGTCAACGTCACATGAGCACCGTGTGTGTGATCGCCTGCTCTGCAGCGCGTGACTTCGCACCGAGTCGCTTTGCGCGAGCGGCCTCGAGCTTGCTGTCACGGCTGTCGAAGATCTCGGTGTCTCGTCCCGCAAGCTTGTCGTGCGGCGTGACGTAGCCGAGCGCGCTATGGAGCCGCACCTCGTTGTAGTGCGTGACGAAGTCGCCGACGACGCGTCGTGCCTCCTCGACGTCGCGTGGAGCCTTGTTGCGGAACTCCTCACCCTTGAGCGTGCCGTGCCAGCGTTCGAGCTTGCCGTTGCTCTGCGGGTAGTAGGGGCTGGTGCGAACATGGGTGATGCCCGCCAGGCGGACGAACTGTTTGAAGTCCTTGGCGATGAACTGGGGCCCGTTGTCGGAGATGATCCGGGGTTTGTGGCCGGGATGCTTCTCCAGGGCCCGCTGAACGATGGTTTCGACCTCGGGCTCCTTCATGGTCTCGCGGATCTCCCAGTGGATGATGGCCCGGCTGTAGCCGTCGAGCACGGAGCAGAGGAAGTAGAAGGTGCCAGCGATGTTGAGGTACGAGATGTCGATATGCCAGTGTTCATGGGCTTTGAGAGGCTGGACGAACCCCTTGCCCTTTTTCGAAGGAGCCCAGCGGTTACGGTCGAGCAGGCCCGCGCCCTTGAGCACCCGGTACACGCTTGTCGGACTGACGGCGACGATGTCCTGATCGAGCATCATGTAAGTGAGCCTCCTATACCCTTCGAGCGGGAACTTGCGGTGGTAGTCAATGATGGCCTGCTTCTCCCAGGCCTCGAGCCAGCCGTCTCGGGCGATGTGGCAGTTGTGGGCATGGGGCCTACCGTAATGATGCCGCCAGAGGTGGTACTTGCTGGTCGGGAGCCCGATCCAGCCGAGCAGCTGCTTGGCCGGCAGTTCGGCGCGAACCGTCCACTTGCCGACGTAGTCGACCACTTCATCTCGCGTATCGGGGGGAACCCAGCGGCCTTTCAGGGCTCCCCACTGGCTTTTTTTGCGAGGATGTTCTCTTCCATGAGCTCGGAGATGACCTCGTTCTTCTGGGCGATCTTCGCGTCCTTCTGGGCGACGACCACCTCGAGCTTGGCAATCCGTGCGTCCTTGGCCGACTCGGCTGCCTTGGCGTGGCGGCCCTTCTTCAGGTCGAACACGTCGGCACCGTGCTCGAAGATCGCAGCCTGCCAGCGATAGATCTGGCTGGGCTGGAGTCCGTACTCGTCACACAGGTCTGAGATCGGCACCCGTTCGACGAGGTATCGCTTGACGATGGCGATCTTCTCGGGGCCGGACAGCCGCTTGCGCTTCTGGGTCATGGGATGGAATCCTCCGGGGGAAAGGGTAGGCTAACCCTTGCCCAAGGAGATTCCAGGTTCGACGGGAGCAAGACACCGACATTCAACGGCAGGCCGAGGAACTCTGGCCGCAGCTCGCTGACAAGAAAAAGGCGGCGAAGGCCCGGAAGGAACTCGACAAGATTCTCCGCGACTTCGTGGAGCGGATCGCCGCGGTCAAGATTCTCGATCCCGCCTGCGGATCAGGGAACTTCCTCTACGTTGCGATCACGCTGCTCCTCGATCTCGAAAAGGAAGTCATCGCGAAGGCGGCCAGCTACGGCACCACGCTCCTCCCGCAAGTCAGGCCGTCGCAGCTCTACGGGCTCGAAATCAACCCGTATGCCGCCGAACTGGCACAGGTTGTCATCTGGATCGGGTATCTCCAGTGGATGCACTTCAACGGCTTCGCCGCGAAGCGCGACCCGATCCTCGAACCCATCCACACGATCCGAAACACCGACGCGATCATCGACCTATCGGACCCCGACAATCCGAAGGAACCGGAATGGCCGGAGGCCGACGTCATCGTGGGGAACCCGCCGTTTCTTGGCGACAAGAAAATGCGGGGAGAACTCGGCGATGACTATGTCGAAGCCCTGTTCGCGTTGTACGGCGCGGCCCTGCCGAACGGCTCGGATCTTTGTTGCTACTGGTTCGAAAAATCCCGCCGCCACGTTGAGGCGGCCAAGTGTTCCCGTGCTGGTTTACTTGCGACACAGGGGATTCGCGGAGCTATCAATCGCACGGTCGTCGAAAGCATCAAGCGATCTGGGGACGTTTTTTTTGCGGAAAGCGATCGCGATTGGGTTCTCGACGGGGCCAGCGTTCACGTCTCAATGATCGCTTTTGATGACGGACGCGAAACTTCCCGCATCCTCGACGGCAGGCCCGTCGAGACAATCAACGCCGATTTGACCTCCGCTGCGGACACGACCCAAGCGCGACGCATCAACAATATTCGCGGGCAGGGCTACATCGGCACTACGAAAAAAGAATCATTCGATATTGCCGAACCGTACGCGATTGAACTTCTCGAAGCCTACAACCCGCACGGACGGCCAAATAGCGACATACTTCGGCCTTACGCAAACGGGAACACGATTACCAAGGGAAGTCGTGGCCTTTGGATAATCGACTTTGGCGAGCGATCACTCGCGGACGCGGCGGCGTACGAAAAGCCATTCGAATACGTGCGGGAAACGATATATCCGCGTCGAAAAAATCATCGCGAGCCACGGCAGCGTGAAAAGTGGTGGCTTCTCGCGCGACCCTGCTCGGAAATGATGGCTGCAATCGACGCTCTCCCCCGGTATCTCGCCACTCCAATCGTTTCGAAATACCGATTGTTCGCCTGGATGGCTCCGCCAACGGAACCTGACCACGCTCTCTACGTGCTCGCTGAATCGACCGATCACTTTTTCGGATTAGTCCAATCGAAGCCGCATGAATTGTGGGCTCTTCGTACGGGAACGCGGCTGGAGACACGACCCCGCTACACCCCGACCTCATGCTTTGAAACCTTCCCCTTCCCCGAGCCGACGGCGGACCAGCGCGACGCGATCGCAGCCGCGGCATACGAACTCGACCTACTTCGTTCGACTTGGTTGAACCCGCCAGAGTGGACGCGGGAGGAAGTGCTCACGTTCCCCGGTTCCGTCGATGGACCGTGGGCCCGGTACGTGAGCGACGCAAACGCGAAGGGAATCGGCACCGTGCGCTACCCGCGGGTCGTGCCGGCCGATGATGCCGCCGCGAAGAAACTCGCGAAGCGGACCCTCACGAACCTCTACAACGAACGGCCGACGTGGCTCGATCTCGCACACAAGCGACTCGACGAAGCCGTGTTCGCCGCGTATGGATGGCCGGCCGACCTCACCGATGATGATCTCCTCGCGCGGCTCCTGGCGTTGAACCTGGAGCGGGCCTCCGCGGGCCCGGCGGCACCGGCGGAGGCGGAGGCCGAACCCGGCGACACGAGCGATTCCCCGCCAGCTCGCCAGCGCCGCAAGCGAAAGTAAGATCGCTATCGGTCAGGCCGTGCCTCGATGCTGCCGCATGTATTCGAGCACCGGGAGCGCGCGATCGGCGGTCGGTGGCGGCGCGGCATCGTCTGCCAGCCGTTTCCGATCTCTTGATGCCGCATAAGCGCGAACCGCTTCGGCAGGATCGTCGGCAGGGCCGCCAGCATCGCCCAGGCGGCTCGCGGAGGCGGGGTCGAGGCCCAGGGCCTTCCCGAGCGCGAGGAGCGTCGTGCGAAGCCTCACGGCGGCGGAGTGTGCCGCGCTCGGGTGTATGCCATGCGGGCCGGTCGCGGTGGAGCCGTCGCGGGCGATCGCCACGGACAGCTCCCGCAGCTCCGCCGCGGTGCAGGCCCAGGCGGCGAACGTGTCCGCGTGCTCTGACCGGAGGCGGCCGGCGGCGCGGAGCGCGGGCTCGATCTCGCGCCACGCTTCGGCGGCGGCCGCCGGCAACCAGGGCGGCGGCGGCATCGGCTTCGACATCGGCGCGGCAGGCTTCGGCGAGCGTCGCGGCAGTGGACCACGTAATCCCATCGGGCAGGCTCCTGGAAAGGGGTCGCGGAAACCGGGGGTTTCTCACGCAGGTCGGTACGTCTGGTTTTCCTCAACCGGGCTCGCCGAGTCGCGCCCCGCCCCCGGGGCCGCCCTGGTAATCCGTGGTCGGATCGGCGGGTAGGCGGGCGACCCGTTCGAGGTTGCGGAGCGTCTGCTCGATCGACCGCAGGCGGAGGCGGGTGAACTTGTCCGTGATGCGGCCCAGGTCACGGGACAGCAGGGCCGCATCCTCGCGGAGCGCCTGCACCATGCCGAGCGTCACGGCCTGCCGACCGCGGAGCGGGCCCGACTCGATCATGTCGAGGCGCGGGTCGCCGCTCGGCTTCCGCCTGGGCGGTCCCAAATCGCCCTTATTAGAAGGGCCCTTTTTTTCATCCATGTCTTTGATCTCCTCTCAAACTTTTTTTGTGGTTCTCAAAAAATGCACGTACCCCGGAAAAACGGCCTAGCACCTAGCAAGACACCGAAAGCCGCTGTTTTTGTAGATCGAAACCATGCTAGGGAGGTTCAACTCTGCGACCTAGCAGCCCTAGCGGCGATGATCCGCCGCTAGGGCCCAGGCCATACCCGCCTAGCAGCGTTTCACCCTTTGTTTTCCGACTGATTCG
>Ga0315902_10002229_pt1 | contig 30494 bp, 40 predicted proteins | sample LakEriMetagenome_9_FD_203523 | JGI IMG/M metagenome (GOLD analysis project Ga0315902, IMG submission 203523) | Freshwater fungal communities from buoy surface, Lake Erie, Ohio, United States - Buoy 12 MA117 | ecosystem: Environmental > Aquatic > Freshwater > Lake > Lake biofilm | place: USA...
CTGCTGACGGGCGCGTTGCTCGGGAGTCAGATCAGGCATCGGTGGAGAGAGACAAGGATGAAGACCGGCGCGGAGTATTCCCGGGAATTGAGGCCGGCGTTGACGCGGAACTGCCCGACGGCGTCCCCTGGGTGCTTTTCGCAATCATCATCGCCCGCGTCTTTTTCCAAAGGTGCAACCCGGATCATATTCCGCGCAGGCTACGCGGCTGGCGCATCTGCGGCAAAGCTCAAACCGTATCCGGACGCTCCTTCGGAACACTCACGGCATCTTCGCGCTGTCGCCGCTTTGGAATCATCGCGATTCCGAAAACGGTGCCGCGAAACAACAGCGGAAAGCGTGTTGCGATTCGTGGGCGGCTGGATCACAAATTCCCGCTCTTTGCCATGCACCTCCCCCGCCCCATCGCCTGTCTCGTCGTCGCTGCAGCCCTTTGCCTCACACGCCCGACTCGTGCCGCCGATCCGGTGCTCGCCGGTGTCGGCGCTGCGATGCAGGACATGGTGGCGAAGGATGAAATCGCCGGCGCAGTTACGATTGTCGTGACAAAGGACAAGCTTCTGCATCTTGCGAGCACGGGCATGGCCGACATCGCATCGAAGCGCGCGATGACGCCGGATGCGCTTTTCTGGATTGCCTCGATGACGAAGCCAATCACCGGCACCGCAGTGCTCATGCTGCAGGACGAGGGGAAGCTGAATGTCGCCGATCCCGTGGCGAAATATCTGCCCGAGTTTGCGAACTTGAAGACGCCCTCGGGCAAGCCGGCGAACCTCACGATCACGCAGCTTCTCACGCATACCTCCGGGCTCGGCGAGGCGGGCGGCGAGGGCGCGAAAAATGCGCGGACACTCGCCGACCTCGTGCCGCTGTGGCTCGCCACGCCGATGCAGTATGAGCCGGGTGCGAAGTGGAAATACACGCAGAGCGGAATCAACGCCGCCGCGCGGATCGTCGAGGTCGTGAGCGGGATGACCTTCGACGCGTTCGTGCAAAAGCGGCTCTTCGATCCGCTGGGCATGAAGGACACGACCTTTTACCCGAGCGACGCGCAGCGGGCCCGGCTCGCGACGGCCTATGCGAAGAACAAGGACGGCACGCTCGAAGCCGTGCCGCCGCGCGCAGACTTCGGCACGCGCGGCCAACCGCCACGGGGCAATGGCGGACTCTATTCGACCGCGCCCGACTACGCGCGCTTCTGCCAGATGCTCCTCGGCGGCGGCACGCTCGACGGCCGCCGCATCCTCAGCGCGGATGCGATGAAATTCCTCAGCACGCCGCAGACAGGCGATCTGCCGACGGGATTTTTCCAGAACGACACCTTCGGCCAGCGCGGGAAAAATTACGGCTGGGGCATCGGCACGAGCATCCTGCGCACGCCGCACGAAGGCGTCGCCGCGATGCTCTCGCCCGGCACATTCGGCCACGGCGGCGCGTGGGGCACGCAGGCATGGTGCGACCCGGTGCGCGGCGTGGCGTTTGTGATGATGGTGCAGCACGCAAATTTTCCGAACAGCGATGCAAGCATCGTGCGCGGTGCATTCCAGCAGGCGGCAGCGGATGCGCTCGGGGGAAAATAGGCATCCCGACTTAGTGATCATGTCACTCGTGAAATGATGGCATCCAGTGCTCAGTGCTCAGTGCTCAGTTCTCAGTTCTCAGTTCTCAGTAAAGATCGAGCGCACGTCCATTCTGAGCACTGAGCCCTGACTTCGCCCAAGATCCATCATCCGACGAGCGACAGACCACTAGATCGGTTCAAGAAAAAGTGTAGCCGCGCCGGGACTCCGCAGCCTCGCGGAAGGCGTGGTGGAACGCGTCGCTCCGCGCGCGTCTCCGTGTGGACTGCAAGGCTTGCCTGCCATCCGGAAGAAGCGCGCGCGGAGCGACGCACTCCACCGGCGCTGGCGCGCCTTCATCCAGAAACGGCCATACTTTAACTCAAACCGCTCTCACGTGCCGTAACAGCTCTACCAGTGGTCCGTCCGGAAGGGCTGCGCGGGCAGGCCGTCCTGGTTGAACAGATTGGCCCACGGGAAGCTGCCAGCCCATGCGTAACGCACGGCGGACGGATGCGGCAGGTCTTTGCTGGAGACGACGACGGTATCGCCCGCAATCTCCGCATCGGCCCACACAAACTTCTTGTCCTCACCGGCGATCATGAAGCCCTGGAGCGCCTCGCCATTCTTAAACGCGAGCCCCTTGCCGCCGTGCGTCTCACCCGGCTTGATCCTAAATCCGGCGATGGGATGTCGCGCAAAGGCGCAAAGAAGAAACAGATACCGACAAGCAGGCATTCACCCACCGGGTGAGTGTGAACCAATGCGCATCTCTTTGCGTCTCTGCGCCTTTGCGCGACATCCGCTCCTCCCTTCGCCGGATTTAGGTTGATTGGAATCTGCGGCGCGCGCGGTGCGCCGGGCGCAGGCTTGCCCTCCTTTTTCGCCTCCTCGGCGAGCGTCTTCCATGCGGCAAAATCCGCATCATATTTGGCCTTCGCCACGTTGTGCTTCGCGAGCGCCTCGTCGTAGTTGTAGGTCGCCTCAAATTTCTTCACCACCTCCGCACACGCGGCGTCGCTGCGATACATCTCCTCGCTGAGCCAGAATCCCGAGGGCGTGCCACCGACCGCCCCGACCATCAGGCCGATCGGCACGTCCACCTCCTTTTGCAGCGCGTAGCCGAACGAGAAAAGCAGCGCGCTGAATTTTTCATTCACGCCGGGGACAGCCAGTTCCCACACACTGCCCGCGTTCTTACCCATCAGGCGCATTTTTGGAAAAGTCTGCTTCACGGCATCCGCGAGCACGGGATCGCCCGCGGTGTAGCTGCCCGCGAGCATGTCGATATTCGACTGCCCGGAGCCGACCCACACGTCGCCGACGAGCACATCCTCGATCTTCCTTTCGCCGACCGTCATCACCTTCGGCTCGGCGCTCGCGGTCAGCGGCGCGAGCTTCACGCGCCACGCGCCCTTGTCGTCGGCAGTGGCGCTCACGGTCTGCCCCGCAAACGCGACGCTCACCTTTTCACCCGGAGCCGCCGTGCCCCAGACCGGCACCTCCATCCCGCGCTGGAGCACCATGTGCGGCGTGAAGCATTTCGAGAGCTTCACCTCGGCGTGAAGCGCAGAAGCGCTCCATGCGGTGACGAGGCAGAACACGGCGGCGGATGACGACGAGATACGTTTCATGGGGTGAGTTGGTCGCGGATTAACCCGGACGCTGCGCGGAAATTAGCCGCCTACGCCACTTTCTCCGCGTAGCGATACTTCTGGAATCCCACGATCGCCTTCCCGATTTCCTCCGGCCTGCCGAGGTCGGCGAGTGCATCCGCGATGGCGTTGTTGCATTTTGACCTTCAGCAGCGGCGTGAGTTTCGCCCGCTTCAGTTCACCGCGTCTCCGCGCTGGCGTTTCAGTTGAAGCAGGTCGCGCAGCCGCACCAAATCCGCGCGATCCTGCTCGCGGCAGGTGGTCTTGCTTTGGATGAGCATTTCGAGGCTGAGGAAGGGCACCCGCACGCCTTCGATCGGGATCGCCTCGGCTGTCGCGATGGCGTCCGCGTAGCAGCCTGTCGAAGAATCTCACGCAACGTCCGCGAAGACTGCAAAAAAGAGTTTCGTCCGAGAAGCCTTCGCGACCTTCGCGTGAGGCATCCCCAGTTTTTCAACAGGCTGACAGAGCGCCTGAGACGCATCTGGAAAGTTGCGCCCGCCGTCCTGTGCAGGTATTCTCCGCCGCATGTCCGTCACTCTCGATTCGATCCGAACCGCTCCGGGTGATCGCGTCGCGCAGCTCCGCTTCGAGCGCATCGCGGAAAAGATCGAGCGCGAACCGAGACTGCTCGAAATCCCGCTCGCCAACATCGCGCGCTGGCTCGCGCAGGGGCACTCGGCCCGCAAACGCCTCGAAGGATGGCGGAACATGCTGGCGGAGGCCCGCGACTCCTCCGAGGGGCTGGCCCGCCTCGCCGCGCTGCTGCGCCAGGACTCCGCCGAGGCGTCGGAATGGAAGGCGTTTTCGCCCTTTGCCGGCGTGCTCACGCGCGAGGAACTCGACGGCCTGCGATGGACATCGAGGCACTGATGTCGATCCTCCGGGCAGTGCGCCGCCGCGAAGCCGCGCGGCGCATTGTGATCTTCGGTTCGTCGTCGCTGCTCATTTCGCTTTCAGGGCCGAGTCCGGCAGACCTCGGCGTCGAAACCACGCTCGATGCCGATCTTCTGCTCGATCCGGACGACGAGACCGCGCGGCGGGCGCTCGATGAAGCCTTCGGCAGCGACAGCGAATACGACGCCGCTACCGGCTTCCATGCCGACTTCGTGGACGCCCGCATCGCCGACGATTGTTTTCCGCGAGGCTGGCGCGAGCGCCTCGTCCCAGTGCCCGGATTCGACGTAGTCTTCGCACTCAGCACCGCCGACAGCGCTGCAGCCAAGTTGCTCGCGACGGCTTTCGCCCGGCTGAACCGTCGCATGGGCCGCGCCACGGCGGATCGTGGCCGAAAGGACATCAATGCCGTCGCCGCACTGCTGCGGAACAGGCTGCTCGACGTGACCGCGCTGCGCCAGAGTCTCGACTCCGTGGAACTCACGTCCGCACTGCTCGTCGAAGCTGAAAACGTCTTCGCGGAAACGACGGAAACGGCGGCACGCCCGATGTGAGCGGATACGGGAGAGAACAACGGACAGCCAGAGACCTCTGCGAAGATCCTGTTCACTCGGATGAAGAAGGAATTCACTCTGCTCCTGCTTCCCCGTTCTCGCAGAGGGCGGGTAACCGCATGCTATCGCGTTCCAGACGACGGCGGCACGGGCGCGGCGGCGGGACGCCCGTTGAAAAGCGGGAGCGATTTCTCGACGGACTTCACGATTCCCCATCCGAGCGGGATGCCGACGACCAGCCATGCGATGCAGAGCATCGGGAGATTTGACTGGCCGGACTGCCGCGAAGGCTCGCCGGGTGCGGGTTGGTGATTGGTGCTCATCGTTTGCAGGAAAAAATCACGAGGGCTTTTCGCCTTTCCAATGATGCCGGCGGTCCACGGCGCGGATGCACGCATTGCAGCACGCGCCGATGACGAGCAGCGCGGCCATGAGGTACATCGTGAAATTGTAAGACTGTGCGACGGGCACGTTGCGCGACTTCTGATACTCGGAAATGTAGGTGACGAGCTGCGGCCCGAGGACCGCGGCCATGGACCACGCGGTGATGAGCCGCCCGTGAATCGCGCCGACCTGCATCGTGCCGAACATGTCGCGCAGATACGCGGGGATCGTCGCGAAGCCGCCGCCGTACATCGAGATGATCAGCGCGGTGACGCCGACGAAGAACGCCACATTCCCCATCCGCTGAGTGAGCGGGACGAGGCAGTAGAGCACCGCGCCGAGGAGAAAATAGATGAAGTAAACGCGCTTGCGCCCGGTGTAGTCGCTCGTGCTCGACCAGAAAAACCGGCCGCCCATATTGAAGATGCTGAGGAAGCCCGCGAAGCCGTCGCCGACCGTCTTCGGCACGCCGAACATGCTCTGGCACATGTTCGACGCCTGCCCGAGGATGCCGATGCCCGCGGTGACATTCAGGCAGAGCACCGCCCACAGCAGCCAAAATTGCGGGGTCTTGATGGCCTCGTCGGCGGTGACGTTTGCGGTGGTCACGAGTTCCTGCTCGACGGTGCGCGGGACGAAGCCCTCGGGCTTCCAGCCGGGCGGCGGCACGCGGACGGTCATCGAGCCGAAGACCATGAAGCAAAAGTACACGGCGCCCATCACGAGGAATGCCTCCATCACGCCCGTGGAATGCGGTGTCGCAAAATGCCGGAGCAGTTCGCTGCCAAACGGCGCACCGATGAGCGCGCCTCCGCCGAAGCCCATGATCGCCATTCCTGTCGCCATGCCGGGCCGGTCGGGAAACCATTTCACGAGCGTGGAGACGGGCGAAATGTAGCCGAGCCCGAGGCCGATTCCGCCGATGACTCCGTAGCCGAGCAGCACGAGCCAGAACTGGTGGAGCTTGATGCCAAGGCTCGCGACGAGGAATCCCCCGCCCCAGCAGCACGCGCTGACGAACATCGTCTTGCGCGGCCCATTTCTCTCGACCCACTTGCCGAAGAACGCGGCGGACAACCCGAGCAGAATCAGCCCCGTCGAATACAGCCAGGCCACCTGCGGGATTGTCCAGTCGCCGGGCGCGGATTGCGTGACGCCGAGCAGCCGCGTGAGCGGGACATTGAAGACGCTGAAGCCGTAGATTTCGCCGATGCAAAGATGCACCGCGAGGGCGGCTGGCGGCACAAGCCAGCGCGTGAAGCCGGGCCGGGCGACGGAACGTTCGCGATCGAGGAATTGCATGGAAAAATGGTTACGGCGTTGACGCTTGCTTGCCATCGGGGCCCGACACGTCGTGCGTCACGTCCACGATGGATTCGCACGCGCCTGCGCAGCGAGCGGCAGCAAATCCACGCTCGGCCACGAGCGGGGCCGGTTCCGCATGAAGCACGGCGAGGGCGCACAACAGGAGCGTGAGGAGAACGCGCATGCCCGCGATGATGCACCGCGCCGCCGCACGGACGAGCGGAAATGATGCACCCCCCTACGACTGCTCACAAACAATCCGATCCCGGAAGAAGCAGGGCAGCGATGAGCGCGGCGACGGCGAGCGCGGCGACGATCACGAAGGTCCTGTCGCGCGATGACATGCGGTGTGAGATCTCGATGGCTGCCACGCGCCCGGTGAATCGGGAGCTCGGCGTCGTCTTCGATGATGTGATGATCGTGCTTTGAGAATCACGGATGCGGAAGCACGACGACTTTTCTCCACAGGACGATCACCGCAATGATCAACCCGATCGTGATGGCCGGCCAGATGACGCAGAATATCCAGACGTTGATCGCGTTGCACGTCGTGCCGAGTTTGCGGGCGGATCATTCGAGGAGGCGCACGCATTGGCGGAAAATGAAGTCGATCATTCGCGCTTCTCGTAGCGGTGTGATGACGAGGTATCAGGAAATTGCTCTTTGAATCGTGATTGGCCTGAGCGCGACTTGGCATCAGGGCGTGGGTGATCAGCCAAAAGTGTAGTCGGGCAAGACGACAGGGGGGCGGCGAACAAATGCCTCAGACCTCTTCGTCGGCGCGATTGCCCTCCGGCGTCCTCCTCACATCATCGCGTGCTCGCACAGGGATCGTAGATCCGGTAACCGCTACAATCATGCTCGACGCAAGTCCCCAGCCATGCGGCTCGTTCCGCACCCTCGGCCCCGAGAAAATTCTTGAAACTGCGCAAGCTTTGCACGCACGGCTTGATCAACGATTCCCGACTTCAGAGCTGAGCGGGGTCGGCGCCGAACTCGTGCTCATTACCTCTGAAGCCAAAAGTCTCGCTCGTTTGCTGGCACGCCGAGACCACTGGGTGCGCGCCTTCATCAGCCTGCTTCTTATTTTTCTCCTCCTCACTGCGCGCGCCGACACCGCGCAACCGCCACCGGATGACGATCCGCTCGTGGATCTCGCCACGGTGGATCCCACCATTCTCGTCGGCCTCCGCTACGCCACCCCGCGCAACATCACAGGCCGCGCGCTCTATCCCGCAGGCGCGCGGTGCATCGTCCGCCGCCACGTTGCGGAGGGATTGAAAATCGCCCAGGCATGGCTCCGACCGCAGGGCTACGGACTGAAAATCTGGGATGCCTACCGCCCGCCCGCTGCACAGCAGGCGCTCTTTGAAATCGTAAAGAACCGATCCTTTGTCGCCTCCCCCAAAAATGGCCACGCCCTCCACACTTGGGGTGCCGTCGTGGACGCCACGCTCGTGGACGCGAAAGGCCTCGAGATGAAAATGCCGACGGACTTCGACGACTTCACCGCCGCCGCCGCGATGAACTACCGCGGCAAAGACCCCGTCATCGCCCACAATCTCGATCTCCTTCACTGGGCGATGGCGCGCGGCGGCTTCATCGGCATGAGAACGGAATGGTGGCACTTCATCGGCAAACACTGGCGCGCGTGCAAGGCGGTGCAGGTGGATTCCATGCTGCCCGAAAAAGACGGCAAGTGGAACGCAAAGGACGCGGCGTCCACGGCTGAGGCGCAGCAGGGCGGGAAAAATCCCCGCAGCGGAAATCCGCAGATTCCACCGCGGAAAAGATGAGCAAACGCCGCGTGGAAGCGCTCGGTGGATTCTTGCTGGCGCGCGCAGCGTTCGATCCGAATGATGCCGCCGCATGAGTGATTCTCCTGTGATTCAGACTTTGGCGGCCCTCGTTTGCATCAACAGCGTGAACTCGTTTTACGAGGGCGGGCCGGGGCCAGCGCGAGGTCGCGACGTTCGTGCGGGAGTTCTTCGAGCACCGCGGGATCGTGACGTGGGAACAGGAGGTCTTTTCGGGCAGGCCGAATGTGATCGCGCGGCTGCCGGGGCGCGATCCGTCGCGGCGCGTGATCCTCGAAGCGCACATGGGCACAGTGTCGGTGAAAGGCATGAGCATCGCGCCATTCGAGCCACGCATCGAGGGCGGCAGGCTGTTCGGACGCGGGAGCTGCGACACAAAATGCGGGCTGGCCGCGATGATGAACGCCATCACATCGCTGCATGGTGAAGGCATCACACCGCCACGCGAGGTGTGGCTCGCCGCCGTCGTGGACGAGGAGTTTTCGTATCGCGGCGTGGTGAAACTTTGCAACCGGAAGACAGACCCACTCACTCCCCGACGCCCGCCCGCGTGCTGACGTTTTCCGGTGCGGCGGGCGCGAAAGCAATTTCCTAGCAGCCGAGCCAACATTCACACTAACATGTCGAAGAAGTTGAATTTTGAAGCTAGGAAGCCGAGAAGAGATCGTGCGAATATCTCAGCCTTCCTGGCTTCCAAATTCCGCCGCCATGCTGCATTCAACCACTCAGCATCCGATTTTTCCACCTCACTCTTAAACACGTCCAAGCACATGAACCTGAAACTCAAAATCTGGCGCCAGAAGGATCGAAACAGCGAGGGACGCCTCGTGGACATCGCAGCGAACAGCATCCCGCCCGAGGCATCGTTCCTCGAGATGCTCGACATCGTGAACGACGAACTCACGCGCAAGGGCGACGAGCCCGTCGCGTTTGACCACGACTGTCGCGAAGGAATCTGCGGCTCCTGCTCGCTCTCGATCAACGGCATCCCGCACGGGCCGAGCGAGACCACGACCTGCCAGCTCTACATGCGGAAATTCAAGGACGGCGACACGATCCACATCGAGCCGTTCCGCGCGAAGGCATTCCCGGTCATCCGCGACCTGTGCGTGGACCGCGACGCATTCGACCGTATCCAGCAGGCTGGCGGATTCATCACCGCACGCGTCGGCAGCGCGCAGGATGGCAATGCGATCCTCGTCCCGAAACAGAACGCCGACCTCGCGATGGAAGCCGCCGCGTGCATCGGCTGCGGCGCATGTGTCGGCGCATGCCCGAACGGCAGCGCGATGCTTTTCGTCGGCGCAAAAGTGACGCACCTCGCCGAACTCCCGCAGGGCCAGCCCGAGCGCCAGCGCCGCGTGCTCTCGATGGTCGCGCAGATGGACAAGGAAGGCTTCGGCAACTGCTCGAACTACTACGAGTGCGAAGCCGTGTGCCCCGCGGAGATTCCCGCGACGGTCATCGCGAAGCTGAACCGCGAGTACGCCGTCGCCGGGGCGAAAGACACGGTCGGCGTCGAGTAGCCGCGATTTTATCGGAAACCCATTTCGATGGGTTGACAGGGCGAAGCAGGCCGCTAGGCTGCGCGCTCTTTTTGACAACCCTTTCCACACATGAAACGCACCTACCAGGCATCCAAGCGCACCCGCAAACAGCAATTCGGCTTCCGCAAGCGGATGTCCACGAAGAAGGGCCGCATGACACTCGCACGTCGCCGCCAGCGCGGACGCAAGCGCCTCCTGCCGAAGGGCGTCGAGGTCCATTTCGCACGTCACACCGAGGCGTAGCCTCCTTTCCCATGCCCGACGACGCCACGACCGGGGAACCGGAAGGGCGCAATCCGCGCTTTCAAAGTGAGCGCAATCCGCGCTTTGAAGACGGACGCAATGCGGGATTTGAAGACGGGCGCAATCCGCGCCAGTCGGACGGGCCGACGCCGCACCTGAGATTCCCGAAAGCCGCTCGGCTCACGCAGACCGCGGAGTTTGCACGGGTGCGCACGGAAGGCAGGCCGGTGCATGGAAAAATGATCACACTCGGCGTGCTGAAGGGCTGCGGTGCGACGGACGGGCGCGTGGGCATCGTCACGAGCAAGCGCGTGGGCATCGCGGTGATGCGGAGCCGCGTGAGGCGCAGGCTGCGCGAGATTTTCCGCGCGATGAGGCCGCGGCTCATTCCGGGACTGTGGCTGGTCATCGTCGCGAAATCACCCGCGGCGAAGGCGACATCGGCGGCGCTCGGCGAGGAATTTTCGCAACTCGCGCAGCGCTGCAGAATCCTCCAGGTGATCGCGCCATGAAATTTTTCGTCCGCCTGCTGCACCGCATTTACAAGGTGACGCTCTCGCCGATGCTGCACTGGATCGCGGGGCCCGGCTCGGGCTGCCGGTTCACGCCGAGCTGCTCGGAATATTTTGCGCAGGCCGTGGAGACGCACGGCTTTTTCCGCGGCACGCGGCTCGGCGTGGTGCGCATCTGCCGGTGCAACCCGTGGTGCGAATCCGGCCACGATCCAGTCCCCCCGGCGCAGGCCCCCGTGAACGAATCACAAAAACTCTCAAGCTGACCTATGGACCGAAAAGCAATCCTCATCATTCTCATCACCGCGGGCGCCATGCTCGCGTGGAACCAACTTTACTACGGGCCGCTCAAGAAAGAGGACGAGAAAACCTATAAGGCGATCAAGGACAAACAGGCCGCAGAGGAAAAGGCAAAGCTGCCTGCGCTCCCGACCACTGCCGGCAGCACGACGCCCGCGCAGCCGGGCACCACGCCTCCTGCACCGACCACGGGGACGACCGGAACGACTCCGGGAACGACTCCGGTGCCGGCGCCCGCTCCCACGAATTCCGAGCCCGAGCAGCGCAAGGTGCTCCGGAGCGTGCCCGGCACGGTCGAGTACGAGTTCACGTCTTACGGCGGCGGCATCATTCGCGGCACGCTGATGGAGCATTTCAAGGACAAGAAGAATGGCACGCCGGTTGTCATCAATGAATTCGGCACGATCGCAATCGGCGCGACGAGCGAGGAACCGGGCGACGAAGCGCTGCTCAAGCAGCCGTGGAAGATGACCGTGAACGACATCGAGCACAGCGTCACCTTCGAGCGCACCGACGAAGCGCGCCACCTCAGGCTCACGAAGACATTCATCCTCCCCCGCGAGAAGACGCTGAGTTCCGAGTATTCGATCGGCCTCGACGTGACTTACGAAAACACCAGCGAGCAGCCGCTGATGATGCCCACGCTTTTCGTCCACACGGGCAGCGCCGCGCCGGTGAACGCCGTCGAGTCGCGGCAATACCAGGGCTTCGACTGGTGGCGCGACGGCACGAATAATTTTCAGGCCGTGGACTGGTTCTCCGCCGGCGGCATCCTCATGTGGAGCCACCCGGAGCGCCCCGTCTTCCGGCAGAATGGCGACCAGATCCGCTGGAGCGCGGTGACGAACCAGTACTTCACCACGATGGTCACCATCCTCGGCTACGACACCGGCAACACCGAGGACCTCGTGAAAAATCTCGGCACCGGCGTGTGGGCGAAGCGCAGCGAAGTGACCGCCGACGTGTGGCGCAACGCGGGCCACGAACTCGACCCCGCGAAGTCCGCGATGCACAAGGTGGACGGCGCGCTCGCCGTGCCCGGCTTTGCGCTGGAGAAAGGCGCGAAGGCCACGAAGCACTTCCGCATCTTCGCCGGCCCGCGCGAACTGCGCCGCCTCAAGCTGCTCGACAACAAGGAAAAGGACGTCCTCGACTACGGCTCATTCCTCGGCATCCCGACCGGCCCGTTCAGCCGCGGACTGCTGAATTCGATGAACGGCCTCTACGCGATGACCGGCAGCTACGCGCTCGCCATCGTGCTGCTCACCATCTGCGTGAAGGCGCTCCTCTGGCCGCTCCAGACCAAGGCGAACAACAACATGAAAAAGATGTCCGCCCTGCAGCCGGAGATGAAGCGGCTCCAGGAAAAGTACAAGGCGGAGCCCGTGAAATTCCAGCAGGAGATGGGCAAGGTGTGGAAGAAGGCCGGCGTAAATCCGCTCAGCGGATGCTGGCCCATGTTCATCCAGATCCCCGTCTTCATCGGCTTCTACAACATGCTCGGCAAGGCCGTCGAACTGCGTCACCACGGCTTCTGGTGGGTGAAGGATCTCTCGCAGCCCGACACCGTCGCACACCTCTTCGGCTTCGGGATCAATCCCCTCCCGCTCCTCATGGCCGTCACCATGATTTTGCAGATGAAGCTCAGCCCGCAGAGCGGCGATCCCGCACAGCGGAAGATGATGATGTTCATGCCCCTCATCTTCATCTTCATGTGCTACAATTTCGCCTCCGCCCTCGCACTGTACTGGACGATTCAGAACTTGATCTCCATCGTTCAGTTGCAAATTACGAAGAGACAGAACAAGGTCGTCCTCGTTCCCACTTCCGCATAAAACCACGCCCTCAAAAAGTCCGAAGCCATGAATGCGAACCCCAAGGAGTTGCTCGACACGATGCTCGGCCACCTGGATTTTTCATTCGAGATCAAGGAGTTCCCGAATGAGAAAGGCCTCACGCTCCAGGTCTATTCGCCCGAGCGCGAACACCTCCTCGGACGCCGCGGCGAACTCCTCGAAGACATCCAGTACCTCCTGAACCGCATCCTCATCGCGCAGCAAAAGGACGCCCCGCGCGTCGTCGTGGACATCGAGCACTGGCGTGAAATCCAGGACGACTCGCTCGTGCATCGCATCAAACAGATCGCTGAAGTCGTCCGCACCAGCGGCCGCCCTTACCAGCTCGAACCGATGAACAGCTACCAGCGCCGAGTCATCCACAACGCCTTCAAGGACGACCCGGACGTGATGACCTGGAGCCCGCAGGACGACGCCCGCATCAAGCGCATCACGCTCAAGCGCCGGGCGGGGAAAGTTGAGAGTTGAGCGGTGAAAGTTGAGATGTGGGGAATTTAGGATTGAGCGCCGGGCCTCCGCCCTCTCAACTCTCACCCCTCACCTCTCAACTTTCCAACTGGCCGATGGTGTAAAGGTAGCACAGGGGACTTTGACTCCCCTAGTCTAGGTTCGAATCCTAGTCGGCCAACCATTTCAGGACAGGCGTTTACGGATTGTCATCATCCGCTCGTCCCGATAAATTGGATAAAGCATTTCAGAACGCCAATTGTCCATGTCCAGCGAATCAGCCCCCTCGACACATCGGGTGGTTTCGGCTGCCGATCTGGAAGCCCTGATCGGAGAGCATGTGACAGGTGATGGCGTCGAAGAATATGGGGTCGATCCCCACGGGCTCTTTCAGTTTGCAACAGAGGTTGAAGCGCATGATGCGTTGAGCGACCCGTTTTTTCAGCGGTTTCTGCCCGCCGTGGATTGGTCGAAGACCGTTATCCGAAAACAGAAGGTCTATCCGTAATACAGCTCGAATCCCATAGTTCTGTGGAAGTTGATCGAGAAGACATCAGCGCAGCACGGTCCGCTGACAGTCGTGAAAAAACAGGGGCGCTGGTGGGCTTCCTTCGGAAATGCCGCAACGAGAGATGCGCGCAGTGTTGGAGTTTCCATTTGCCTTGCGGCGCTTGATGCCACGGGTCTCGCGGTCGAAATCGATCATGACCGAATAGATGCTGAATTGGGTCACAGACCCGGAGAACTGGAAGAAGAAGAACCGCAGGCAGCCTCGGATTCAACACGCTGAGATTTCCTTTGTCTCGAACACTACCGCGAGACCATCGAACCGCAGCTCCAGAGTCCCGCTCCTACTTGCCGATTGAGCACGGTGATCTGCAACGACTGGCTGAAATCGCTCGAAACGACCTCAATGAACTCTTCAAACGGCGTCCCAAACGCGCAGAAGCCTACCGAGACCGTGCGCCGTGCATCGCATTGTGCCAAGGTGCAGCGAATCATTTCCTCAATGGCAAGACGGGCATCAACGATTTCGACGTTTACACCTTCTACCGACAGAACCCGCAGAAGCCGTGGTATGCGAAGCGCATCAAGGACTACGACGAGGCGCAGGCCCGGCTGGAGCGCGCCTCGTGGAATGTGCGCGCGTGTCTCGACTCGAATTGACACGACCCCTGCCTCCTCCGCGTCTCGGTGTTCAGAAGAGCGTTCGCATTGCCGCCCTCGGGCTGTTGCGAAACGGTCAGCGTCTCAAGCTTTGGCGGCCACGGCTTCGACGTGATGTCCGCCCTTCAAGACCTGTGTCCACTGCACGCCGTCGGTCGAGCGGAGGATGTGGCCTTTCCACTTCGGGCCGGCGAACACGCCATTTCCGAAAACGCAGTTCAGCGGCGCGTCCTTGTCGGGTCGGCGCGTCCAAAGTCCGCCGTCGTGTGAGAAGTAATACCGACTTTCAAAATAAAGAGGACACATGGGAGCGCGTCGCGAACATGCCCCCGGAAAATCTCCGCGACCCTTGCACCGGGTTCGGTGTTTGAAATCGTCCGCATGAAAAAACTCTCCCTCCCATTCATCGTCGCGCTCGTCGGGAGCGTCTCCCTCTTTGCACAAAATGCCGCCGAGGACATTGATTATGAAAAGGCACGCCAGCTTTTTGAACGGCAGAAATCCGGCCAGACCTTGACGGCGGACGAGCGCGCATACGTCGCACGCGCGATGGCGAGCAAGGGCGGGAAGCGCGCGGAGCAGCCGTCGCCGGGCAAGTCGGCTGCGCCGGGGGGCGACATTGACTGGGAGAAGGCAAGGGGCCTGTATCAGCGCGAGCAGAAGGGCGAGAAGCTGACGTCAGACGAGCAGGCGTATCTGAATCGCGCGAAGGCAAGCCGGGGCGGCAACAGCGGAGGCAAGCCAGGCGGTGCTACGCCGAATCAGCGCAAGACACCGGAACATCTCCCGCCACTCACCGACCTGTCGGGCAGCGAGCGCTACGAAGGCGAGGATGGCGGGCTCTACGGCGGCGGCTCGAACGTCCCGCCGGACGCGCACGCGAAGGCCGCGCAGGCGCAGCTCGCGCGCATCCAGCCGCTCGGTGCGGATGGCATGCCTTCCGCGGATGGGAAGATTGTCTTCGTCTCGATCAGCATGTCGAACGCGACGCAGGAGTTTTCATTTTTCAAAACCAAGGCCGATGCATCGCCTCTGAAATCGCCGAAGGTGACGATCGTGGATTGCGCGCAGGGCGGACAGGCGATGGCCGAATGGGTGCCCGCGGACGGACGTCCGTGGGAGGAGGCGAAGCGCCGTCTCACGCAGGCCGGAGTGTCGCCGCTGCAAGTGCAGACCGCGTGGATCAAACTCGCGAACAAGGCTCCGGGCGGCTCGCTGCAGGAGCACGGCAAGAAGCTCGAAGCCGACACACTCGCCGTGCTGCACAATGCGCGCGCGCTTTTCCCAAACCTCCGCATCGCATACCTCGGCAGCCGCACCTACGGCGGCTACGCAAATGGCGGGCTGAATCCCGAACCATACGCGTATGAGAGCGCCTTTGCCGCGCGCTGGCTCATCCAGCGGCAGGTGAAGGGCGACGCGGAACTCGCGGAGGCGAAGTCCCCTCTCCTGCTTTGGGGCCCGTATCTCTGGGCCGACGGCACGAAGGGCCGCAAGCTCGACAGCCTCGTGTGGGAGCGCAGTGATTTCGGCAGCGACGGCGTGCATCCGGGCGAGTCGGGCCGCGAAAAAGTGAGCACGCTGCTGCTGAATTTTCTCACGAACGATCCGCTCGCGAAATCGTGGTTCGCCAAATAGCACGGGCTCCGCGCATCGCGGGACCGCGATTGGCGATTGAATTCCCGTGCCGGGATTGCGGATGGTGCGCCCACCGTGCTCGTCCTCGATGTCTTCACCCAAGTCCTGCTGCCGATCCTGATCATGTTCGGCGCGGGCTGGGCGCTGGATCGGAAGTGGAAGCTCGATCTCGCCACGGTGGTGAAGCTGAACATCAACGTCTTCGTCCCCGCGTTCATTTTCTATGAGCTGATGACCAAGACCGTCGCCGGCCGCGATGCGTGGCTGGCGGTCGCATACACGGTGTCGGTCGTCGCCGTGCTCTTCGTCATCGCCGGGATCATCGGATGGTGGCGCGGCTACTCGATCGCACAAACACGCTCGATGCAGATCGCGAGCGTCTTTTACAATTCGGCGAACTACGGCATTCCGCTCATGCACCTCGCGTACCCCGGCCCGAGCGAGGCGCTGCAGGTGTTCATCGTGCTCGTGCAGAACATCGGCAATTTTACTGTCGGCATCTTCCTCGTCTCCTCGGCGAAAAATCGCGGCTGGCGCGCGGTGCTGCCGATGCTGCGGCAGCCGAGCATCTGGGCCGTCGCGCTCGCGCTCATTGCGCGCGGCATTCACGGCAGCTTCGACCCGGAGAACTTCGTGCCCTCGATGCGCTGGCTCTGGATGCCGGTGAAATATTTCCACGACGGCCTCGTCGCGATGGCGCTCATCACGCTCGGCGTGCAGCTCTCGAAGACCGCGGCACGCGCGACGCTGCCGCGCCTCGGCTGGGCGCTCACGCTGCGGCTGCTCGTCGGCCCGCTCGTCGGCTGGGGAATGGCGCTGCTCTTCGGCTTTCACGGCGAGCTGCTGAAGACGATGATCCTCAGCACGGCATTTCCCACCGCGGTGAACACGGCGCTCATCGCACATGAGTTCAAGGCGGACACGGAATACGCGACCGGCGCGGTGTTCTGGAGCACGATGTTCAGCATGGTCACGGTGACGACGCTGATCGTGATCCTGAAGCTCGTGTAAATAGCGCCCGCCTCCTGCCTTCGGCGGTTACGGCGTGCTGACGAATGCCTCGGCCACGCTGTCTGCGAGGAGTTTCCCGCGGCGCGTGAGACGCACGATTCCGTCGCTGCGCGTGACGAGGCCGAGCTTCTCGAACTCCGCCATCGCACCGCTCCAGCGCGCGATCTCCGCCACGGGAATTCCCTCGGCCATGCGGATTCGGAATGCCGCGATCTCGCCTGCGCGCACATCAGCACTGAGCGTTTCCGTGAAGCCTGTGGCCGCTTCGCCCGCGAGCATCGCGCGCGTGTAGCCCGCGGTGTCGCGCACATTTTCCCATCGCGAAAATCCAACCGTGCTGAATGCGCCCGGCCCGAAGCCGAGGTAGTCCGCGCCGAGCCAGTATGCGCGGTTGTGCTGTGATTCGCGGGCGCTGTGCGAGCCGCCGTCGCTCCGCGCGTAGTTCGAGATTTCGTATTGCGCGAAACCGCCCTCGGCGAGCGTGTCCATCGTCTCCTCGAAAAGCTGCGCATCGCGCTCGACATCCTGCCGATAATCGCCGCCCGCGAGCTTCTGAAAATATGCCGTGTCCTCCTCGTAGGTGAGGCAGTAGCTCGAAATGTGATCGGGCTTCAGCGCGATCGTCTTTTCCAAAGTCGCACGCCACTGCGACGGACGCTGGCCCGGCACGGCGAACATGAGATCGAGATTCACCGCGGGGATTTCCGCCGCGCGCAGAATTTCATACGTGCGTTCCGCCGCCGCCGCGTTGTGGATGCGCCCGAGCGTCTTCAGTAGCGCATCGTCCCACGACTGCACTCCGAGGCTCACGCGCGTCACGCCCATGTCACGCAGCAACCGCGCCTTTTCCTCGCGCACCGTCGCGGGGTTCGCCTCCACGGTCCATTCGCGCAGCGCGGAAAGATCGAGCCGCGAGCGCAGGCCGCCGAGAAGATATTCGAGTTGATCGGTGAGGAGCGAAGTCGGAGTGCCGCCGCCGAAGTAGATCGTCTCGGGACGCAGCGTGTATCTTTCCCCCGCCCGCTCCACCTCGCGCAGAATCGCATCGAGGAATTCCCGGTTCTTATTCTTCGCGCCGACCTCGACGTAGAAGCTGCAATACGGACACAGCTTCGGACAGAACGGGATGTGGAAGTAGAGGTGCCGGATGGTCACTCGCGGTGTTTCGGGAGGCATATCGTCCCGTCAGCGATTCCCTTCACCAACTTGCCAAGCGATTCGGTCGAAGGAGAGCAGCCGCTCCGAATGCTGACGCCATCACGACGATTGCTAAAAAAGCGCGGCGCCAGTTTCGCGAATAATTCAGGCGACAATATATTGAGCGCAAGAAAACCGTAGGCTTTGGCCGCCGGCGTGCCATCCGCGATCAGCCGCAAAGCGTCGTCCACGACCGGATTTTGCTGCATGAACACGCGGAATGTTCGTTCATTCTCTGAAGTCGCCGCAGCGACTCCCCACCCCCAAACAGAAAAATAATCGGCCCGTTTGAGAATCCCGCCGAGCCTTTGAGCGGCAGTTTCTGCCGCATCCAATCGCTGGAAATTTAGAACAAGCGCCAGCAGTGCGGCGACGATGGCACGCCAGCGATTCATGGCACGCGCTACTCCCTGCCCTTCTCCGAGCTGACGCGCTTGGTGAGCGCGTGCTCCACCTTCGTCGCGTAGTCGCCCACACTCGGATCGATCTCGCGGATTTTTTGGAAGAGCGCGTGGTTGTAGGCTGCGGATGCCTTCGCGGCTGCGGCCTCGTCCACCTCGCTGTCGGCCTTGCTCTTCAGTTCGGCGATTTCAGCGTCCTCGAGCGCCTTGGATTTTGCGGTCTTGAATTTCGCGCCGTCATCGAGCCCGGCGGGATCGGTGGAAGTGGGCGTGCCTTTTTTTACCGCGACTTTTCCGATCTTCGGTTTCACACCGGCTGTCGTCGGCGTCGTTCTTGCGGTGGCCTCCTGGGGCATCACCGCCGGGCCGGGCTTCGGCTTCCGTTTGTTTTTTGCCGTGGACGAAGGAGCCGGCGGCGCCGGCGGCACCGGAGTGGGAGTCGGACGCGGGCCGAAGAGCCGCTTCAGAAATGTACGCGAGTCGGCGGCCTTTTCCGTCTTCGGCTTCTCGGCCTTCTCGGCCTTCTCGGCCTTCTCCGCCGCAGGAGCGATGAACCGCGGCGGCACGGACTGGCCCGAGGGTGCGTTGTTGAGCTGGGCGTGAAGTGGCAGGGCGACGGACGTGAGGAGCAGTGTGGCGAAAAGCGTGCGCATGGGTTTGGTTGGCAATGAACCGGAAATAGTGTTCCAAGTGTGGCGCTTGTCGAGTCTGTCTTCCATCTCCGCCACGGATGAGGCCCCTGCGATGCTCCGAAGCTGGGTCGAGGTGGACCTTGCCGCCATCCGCCAAAACGCCGCCACGCTCTCCGCCATCGCCGGCCCCTCGGTGAAAATCATGGCGGTCGTGAAGGCGAACGCTTACGGCCACGGCGCGACCGCCGTCGTGGATGCGCTCGCGGAAAAAGTCGCGATGTTCGGCGTCGCGAATCTCGCGGAAGCGGAGGAAATTTCCCCGCACGCGCGCGGCGCACCGGTCTGCCTGCTCAGCGGCACGCTGCCCGCCGAGCACGCCGCGATCGTGCAGCGGGGATTCATCCCAGTCGTGTCTAGCTTCGAGGAAGCCGCGCAGTACTCAGCGCACGCCGCTCACTCATCCGGCGCGCGCGTGAAGGTGCATCTCTCACTGGACACGGGTATGGGCCGGCTCGGTGTGTGGCAGGACGACGCCATTGCGGTCGCCCGGAAAATCATGACGCTTCCGGGCATCGAGATCACCGGCATCGGCTCGCACCTTCCCGTTGCGGACGAAGACCCGGCTTTTACACGCGAACAGCTCACGCGCTTCCATGTGCTCGTCGTACAGCTCCGCGGGATCGGTCTCCGCGACGCGCTCGTTCACATCGAAAACAGCGCGGCGCTTCTCGCATTCCCGAAAATCGCGGGCACGCTCGCGCGCCCCGGCCTCGCGCTCTACGGCGAATCGCCGCTGCCGGAATTCCAATCGCGGCTCGCGCCCGCGCTCACTTGGAAGACACGCGTGGTGCTTGTGCGCGACTTTGGAAAAGGCCGCAGCGTGAGCTACGGGCGCAACTTCATCACGCCCGCGCCCATGCGCATCGCGACTCTCGCCGTGGGCTACGCGGACGGTTACCCACGGCAGCTCTCCGGAAAAGATGCCGCGGTGCTCATCGGCGGAAAGCGCTGCGCGATCCTCGGCCGCGTGACGATGGATCAGATCATGGCCGACGTGACCGGCGTGATCGCCGCGCCGGGCCACGAAGCCGTGCTCATCGGCACGCAGGGCCGCGAGACGATCCCCGTCCGCGAACTCGCCACGCTCGCAGGCACAATCGTGTGGGACATTTTCACCGGCATCGGCCAGCGCGTCGCGCGGCTGCACCGGGACGGCGATGCCGGACACGAACCGAGTTGAGGGAAACCACGAATGGACACGAAGAGACACGAATGAATTGCAGGGGAAGCAATAACGGCAAACCGCCGCAGCTCCGAACAATTCGTGTTCATTCGTGGTTTCCCCCGAGCCATCTCCGCGACGCTTCTGCTTCCAATAAAGCGAATCCCGCGTAGGTATTCCTGAGCCGATGTATCAGATCATCTTCAACGAAATCAGCGCCGCGGAAATGGCCGCACTGCCCAAGGAGCTTCAGCTCGATCTGCTCGCGGAGTTCGGTGCTCTGCCGGAAAATCTCGACGAACTCGATCCGGAGAAATTCGGAAAGCTCGAGCGCAACGGCAAGACGCTGCACCGCTACCGCGCCCGCGACCACCGCATCTATTTCGAGAGGCGGCCCGAAGGCGTCACCGTCCATCGCGTACTGCACAAGAACACGCTCCAGGATTTCTTTTTCCGATCGAAGCTCTCCTCCGCGGAGGACGAGCAGCTCAGCAAAAAGGACGGCTTCTGGAAGCTCATCGAGGCCGGGGCAAAATCCGCCCGGCAGCCGTGAACACCAAGCTCTGGGTCTGCGTGATAGTGGGCGTGCTCGTCGCGCATCTCTGCGTGCTCGTGATCGTGGACAACATCCGCAAGCCGCAAAAGCCGGCGCCGCAACTGGTGGAGCCGAACTTCAGTGTGAGCACAACGACCGTCAGCGCGCCCGACGGAAAAGTGCTGAAGATGGAGCATGAGTTCACGGTCGAGACGCAGTTTGCGAAGCCCGAAGTGCTCGCCAAACTCCCGCCGCCGCCAGCGCCGTATGGTGCGCCGCCGGAAACCATTCCCGCTCCTGCTCCGGCGAACTGATCGATCGGAATTTCCGCGAACGAGACGAAAGAACACGAAAACCAACATGCCGAATTTTTTTCCCGACGAGTCCGAGCGGCAGCGGCTTTTTCCCGTCTGCAAATCGAAGATTTTCCTCGGGCACGCCGCCGTCACCGCGCTGCCCGCGTGTGTCGCGGATGCGATGTGCGCGCATGTGCGCCAGTCGTGCGAGATGCCGCAGGAATTTGGCGACGTGCTGCGCGACATCAAAAACGCGCGGCGGCTCTGCGCGGAATTCATCGGCGCGGACGCGGATGAAATCGCGCTGCTCGGCCCGACTTCGCTCGGCCTGAGCCTCTTCGCAAACGGCCTGCCGTGGGAGCCGGGCGACGAGGTGATCTGCTACGCCGGCGACTACCCGGCAAATGTCTATCCGTGGATCGATCTGCGCCGCCGCGGCGTCGTGGTGAAGCTGCTCCAGCCCGCGCGCCCCGGCGAGATCACACCCGATCTCGTCGCCGCCGCGCTCACGCCGAAGACAAAGCTCGTCGCGCTCGCAAGCTGCCATTTTTTCTCCGGCTACCGCATTGATGTGGATGCCATCGGCAGGCTGCTGCACGGGCGCGGCGTGCTTTTTTCCCTCGATGCGATCCAGACGCTCGGCGCATTTCCGCTCAGCGTGGGGCATGTGGATTTCCTGAGCGCCGATGCGCACAAGTGGATGCTCGGTCCTGTCGCGATCGGCATCGTGTACGTGAAACGGAAGCATTTCGACCTCTGCCGCCCGACGCTGCTCGGCGCGTGGAATGTGATTTCGCCAAATTTCCAAGCGCAGGACGAGGTGCGTTTCGTGCCAACCGCGCAGCGCTACGAACCGGGCGTGCTGAACATCGCGGGCATCTACGGAATGCAGGCGGCCATCGCCATGTTCCTGCGCCACGGCACTGCAAAAATCGCCGGGCGCCTCCTAGAACTCACCGCGCATCTCACCGCCGGGTTGCGCGAACGCGGCTACAAAATCCACAGCCCGAGCGAGGGCGCGACGGCGAGCGGCATCACGACTTTCCGCCGCGAAGGGCGCAGCATGGCGGAGCTTCACGCGAAGTTGGAAAAGGCGGGTGTCGTCAGCTCGCTCCGCCACGATCGCGAGGGCCGCGACTACCTCCGCTTCAGCCCGCATTTTTACAACACCGAGGCGGAACTCGACACCGCGCTCGCGCTGCTGTGATTCCGCAGCCGCGCTTGTCAAAACGCGGACACGCTTTCATTTCGCACCCGGAGATCAGCCCGCGCTTTGACAAGCGCGGCTACTTGATCAGCCCGAAGTGCGAGCCGCGGCTGTTCACGAACGGCCAGTAAACGAAGAAGCCCGGGCCCATGAGATTTTCCTGGGGCACCGTGCCCCACGCACGGCTGTCAGAGCTGTTGTAGCTGTTGTCACCGAGCGCAAAATATTTCCGCTCCGGCAATCGGAATTTCATGTCAGGCGAGCGCAGGCTGTATTCGTCGAAACTCTGGCCGATCGAGTTCGAATATCCGTGGTAGTCGTCCACCGGATCTTGCTTGCTGCCCCTCATCACGCGCACGAAGCCCGGCTCCTCCGCACGATGGTCGTTGTGAAAAAGCTCCGGCGCAGCGATGCGCAGCTCATCGCCAGGCACTCCCGCGAGACGCTTGATATAAAATTGTGAAGGCTTCATCGGCGGCGGTCCGGAGACTCCGTATCCGGGGATGTCAATGTGTTCGGTAAGAAATACGAACACCTCGCCGCGCGACGGCTTTCGGAAGTGGTAACTGAATTTGTCCACGAAGACGTGATCGCCCGTGTCGGTGTAGCCGCGCGCGATCGGCTCGCCCTTGTGAAACGACTTGCCGATTAGCGTCGGGCGGAAACCCTCCCCGTGCTTCACACCGAACGCAGTTTCCACCGGGTCTCTTGCCTCGTTAATCCAATACGTGTTCCCCGCGCTCGTATCCACGCGCGTGTAGGTGAAGAACCGCCGCAGGCCGCCGCGCTTTTCCTCAACCACATTGGTCACCGTCTCGTCCGCCTCGGCGACGACATTGTGCCACGAGCGTCCGTAAGCGGCGGTCTGGTATGCGCGGATCAAAAAATTCGGCGGCTCCTCGGTCGTCGCCTTGCCGGTGATGCCGTTCAGCGTTGGAAACATCGAAGACGTGGGAATCGTGAACGGCTGGAGGAAATACGTGCGGATGCCGAGCGCAACGATGATCGCCACGAGGATGACCTCCACATTTTCCGCGATGCCCGCATTTGGCCCGAGCGGGCAGTGCTGGCCGCAGAGCTTGTCGAGCGACTGCTCGCACACTTTCACAGCGGTCTCGTCGCGGCTTTTCACGGCATCGGTGAGCCGCGCGATTTCGCCCTCAAATGTCGAGATCACTTCCGGCGTCCAGCGGTCGCGATTATAGGCAAGGCGCTTCTCCGCCTCCTTGATGTAGAGGCGACCCTGCTTGATGAACTTTGGCGTGAGGAAAAACATGCGGCGCGCTTCGATAGGCAGCGCAGTCCGCGATGGCAAGCGCGGCGCTGTCTTCGCCTTGCCATGAAACGCGGCAAGACTGCACTGTTGCGACATGCCCGACCCCGAATCCCCCGCCCCGCGCCTCGCAAGCCTCGATGCGCTGCGCGGCTTCGACATGTTCTTCATCGTCGGCGGCGGCTCGCTGCACGGCGCGATGAAGACCTTCGGCGACTCGTGGACGGCGAAGATCTTCACCAACCAGCTCGATCACGCGAAGTGGGAGGGCTTCCTTTTTTTCGACCTCGTGTTCCCGATGTTCGTCTTCATCGCCGGCGTGTCGCTCGCGCTCTCGCTCCCGCGCAGGGCCGCGCTGCACGGACGCGCCGCCACCGCACGCGGCCTCATCCTGCGCGCGGTCATTCTCTTCGCGATCGGCGTGCTCTTTTCCGGCGGGCTGAACAAGGGCCTGGACGAGGTGCGCTGGCTCGGCGTGCTCCAGCGCATCGCGATCGCATCGCTCGGTGCGGGGTTGCTCTCGCTGTGGCTCGGCGCTCGCTCGCTCGCGATCGCATGTGGCACGCTGCTGCTCGGCTACTGGGCGCTGCTCGCCTTCGTGCCGATGCCCGGCGGGACTCCGGGCGATCTGCGCGAGGGGCACAACCTCGTGAACTGGTTCGACTCACAGTTCCTGCCGGGGAGAAAATACGACCGCGATCACGACCCGGAAGGCATCCTCAGCACGATTCCCGCGATCGCAAACTGCATCCTCGGCGTGCTCGCCGGGATCTTCCTGCGCAGCACGCGTGCGGAGGGCTCGCGCAAGTCGCTCCTGCTCGTCGCCGGCGGCGCGGCGCTGCTCGCACTCGGCCTGCTTTGGTCGGTGCCGTTCCCGATGATCAAGAAACTATGGACGTCCTCATTCGTCCTCTTCGCGTGCGGGTGCAGCGCGATCCTCCTCGGCGCGTTCCACCAGATCATCGAGGTGCGGAAAATGCGCGCATGGGCCGAGCCTTTCATCTGGATCGGTCTGAACCCGATCACGATCTACCTCGCAGCGAACGTGGCGAACTTCAACCAGCTCGCCCACCGCTTCGTCGGCCCGACGCCCGGCCTGCTGCACGCCGCCGTCGCCACGGGCTTCGGCATCCTGCTCGCATGGTGGCTGCACCGGCGGAAAATTTACCTGCGGGTGTGACGACACAGCGCAGGAGTATGGCCTCGCGGATGAACCCGCCTATCGAAGCCTTGCCACAGACTGCCAAGGCTGGCCGTAAGTGACCAGCCCCCCTCACTCCCCGACGCCCGTCCGCGTTATGAGCGTTTCCGGTGCGGCGCGGGGAAAAGCAAATTCCTGCTCCAAGCCCGCCCGGCATCATCGGCCTGGACGGCACAGCCGGATGCCAGCGCCAGCAGACAGAAGGTAGTCCTCCGGGATGTCACACTCGGCAACGCCCATCACACATCGCAGATCCCCACGGCCTGCCGCAGCGACGCGATCGCATCGGGGCGCGCGGGGATGAATTCCTGCGCGACGTGCCCTTTGAATCCCGTCTCCGCGATGGCGCGCATGATCGGCCCGTAGTTGAGTTCCTGCGTCTCATCTATCTCGTGGCGTCCCGGCACTCCGCCGGTGTGGTAATGCGCGAAGTTTTCGTGCTGCTTGCGGATCGTCGCGATCACATCACCCTCCATGATCTGCATGTGATAGATGTCGTAGAGCAGCTTGAAATTCGCGGACCCTATCTGCTTCACCAGCTCCACGCCCCACGCGCTCTTGTCGCACTGGTAGTCGGGGTGATTCACACGGCTGTTCAGAAGCTCCATGCAAATCACCACGCCTCGTTTCTCCGCGAGCGGCAGGATTTTCTTCAGCCCCTCGGCGCAATGCTTCAGTCCAGTCTCATCGTCGAGCCCCGCGCGATTGCCGGAAAAGCAGATGAGGTTTTTAAAGCCCGCATCCGCGACCGCGTTGATCTGCGGCTCGTAGGCTTGCGCGAGAAGGTCGTGATGCTCCTTGCGATTCCACGCGCGCTCGATGCCGCCGAGCGCCTTTCCATCGGGGCCCTTCACCGTCGGATTGCTCACCATCGCGCAGCCGAGTCCGTGCTCTTTCAATGTCGGAAAACTCGCGGGCTGAAGCAGCTCGATCGAGGTCAGCCCCATTTCCTTCCCCGCGATGCAGAGGTCGTTGAGTTCGATCTTCGGGTAGCACCATTTGCAGACGGAATGATGAATGCGGCCCTTGCCGCCAATCGCCGAATCGGCGGCGTCGAGGCGTGTGTGGAGCGAAGCAGCGGCGAGCGTCGCTGCGGAAGTGGAGAGGAACGAGCGGCGGGAGAGCGTGTTCATGCCCGCATGAATAAACACCCCGAACCGTTTCGCCAAGCCGGACATTTTTTGCATTCGCGAGCGCAACGGATGCCGGATTTTAAAGCAGAGGCGCGGTGTAACGCGGACAATCCTGTCCGCGTGCCTGCTGCGCAGGCAGGACTGCCCGCGTTACTTCGTTCCGCACTTAGAGGAAGGGAGTGAAACGGATTCCCGTTCTCCCAATTCCCCGCCTGCCGCAGCGCGCTTTCGCAATTGCCCGCACGCGGCATCAATGTCCGGACCGCGCGCCCGGCGCAGATGCGCAACCGTACCATGAGCGCGCAACTCCGCGAGAAAGGCGTCCGTCTTTTCCATGCTGCTCGGCGCGAAAGTCCGGCCGCGCAAGCTCAGGCCGGTGGGATTGTAGCGCAGCAAATTCACGTGCATGTCGCGCCCATGCAGCAGCCGGGAAAGATCGCGCGCCTGCGCCAGCGAGTCGTTCACGCCCGCGAGCAGGCAATACTGGATGGTCGTGATGCGCCCGCTGCTCGCCTGATAGCGATCCGCGGCGGCCATTACGTCCTGCACGTCGAACCGCTTTCCCATCGGCAACAGGTCGGCCCGCGTCTCATCATCCGGCGCGTGCAGCGAGATCGCGAGCTGGACACCGAGATCCGCCTCCCGGAGTTCCTCGATGCCCGGCACGATGCCCACGGTGGATATGGTCACCTGCCTCCAGCCGAGCGCACCCAGCGCGGGATCGGCGATGCGCTTCACCGCCGCGAGCACATTCCGCAGATTCAGCATCGGCTCCCCCATTCCCATGAAGACCACCGTGCGCAGCGTGCGCCCGGCCGTCCGCGCCTCGCGCCGCAGCCGGATGAACTGCTCCACGATCTCCCCCGCCGTGAGGTTCCGCTCGAAGCCCGTCTGAGTCGTCGCGCAAAAGTCGCACCCCATCGCACAGCCCACCTGGCTGGAGACGCACCCCGCCGCCCGTGCCGGGTGATAGTCCGGCATGAGCACCGACTCCACCGTGCGCCCGTCGCCGAGCCGCAGCAGCAGCTTGCCCGTGCCATCGCCTGCCACCTGCCGCATCGCGAGGCTCGCCGCTTCCTTGGAAAAAGTGGCGCTCAGGAGTTCCTTCAATCCTGCCGGCATCCGCGCGTCGGGATGCGACCTTTCACCATTCGCCTCATAGAGTTCCCGCAGCACCCGCGGCGCATGGGCGGCATTGTAGCCGTGACTCACCATCCACGCCGCCAATTCCTCGGCAGTGAGGTCCGGCAGGGAGCGTTTTGCGATGAGTGAAGCTGGCATGGTGTCCGCGCGAACCATACTGCCCCCGTCCGAAATGACGACAGCGGAAGTCCGCGCGACAAAGCCTTTTTTCCGAACTGCCGGGAGCACGTGGATGGGAACGGCAAGCCCCTCTCCGTCGAGACCGTGAAGTCCGGCGTCCCCGTCACCGTCTATTTCACCCGCAAAGGCGACCGCATGAACGCCACCCGCGTCATCGTCCGCAAGGCCTCGCCCCCCGCCGGCGTCATCATCCAGAAAAAGACCACCACCGTCACCGAGGAAAGCAAGTGACCGCCCGCAACCAAACCCCGCACACACCAACCATGAAAACCCTCGCCGCATCCCTCATCGCAGTCGCCGCGATCCTCACGTTCTCCTCCTGCAAGACCGTCATTGTGGAACCCACCAAGCCCACGACCCGCACCACGACCACCGAGGAAACCACCACCCGTCATCCCAATGGCGGCGTGACCACCGAGACCGAAGTCCGCCGCTACTGAGCCACCTGCGGAGCGCAAGGGGCAGCCCCTGGGCTCACTGCGCGGAGACCGGCCACCCGCCCGCCCCATCGGCGCACAAGGAACGGTCATCCTCCGCCAATCCCCGGCGCGCACCTGCCCCGTGCGGTGCGACCTTTCTCCCATGATACTCGACACCGAACTCTCCCGCCTAGTCTGGCAGCTCGTCTCCGACGCCCGCCACGGCCTTCTCACCACCGTGGACAAGGACGGCTGGCCCCACGCCACATGGATGAACTTCGAGACCAAGGGCACGCTCGACGAAATCTTCACCATCACCGGCCCCGCCACGCAGAAAGTCGCGAACCTCCGCGCCAATCCCCGCACCGAATGGATGTTCTCCCATCCCAACTTCACCGTCGAGAACATCGCCTACATCTCCGGCGAAACCCGCATCATCGAGGGCGACGCCGTCGAGCCGTATTGGGACGCCATCCCCGGAAAATCCCGCGCCTACTACCGCCAATCCGACAAGACCGGCGACTTCCACCAATTCGTCGTCCTCGTCACAAAAGTCACCAAAGTCGTCCTCTCCCGCCCCATCGCCTACCGCAAGTTCCCCGTCCTCGACCCCGGCGGAGCGAAGCACTGACGTCTCACGCGCTCACTCACGCGCTCACTCACGCCGCGCAGCCTTCGTCTGCCGCGCGGGCGCGGCAGATCGCCCACGCCTCCGATAGCCGTTCGCGCAGGGGCACCTCCGCCGCTCCGATGAGCGCCTCCACCTTGGACGGCTTCACCAGCTTGTGCCGGATCAGCGCCGTCACAAATGCGATGTCCTTCTCCCGCCGCGCCGCGAGCTTGCTGTATGCGAGGTCATGCGGATCCAGACACCAGCCGATTGCGCCATTCGTGTTCTCGTTCTCGACCTTCACCAGCCGCGATTCCCAGCCCGCGGGCAGCGTCGCTGTTTCCGGGCCGACACCATCCGCGTGATAGCCGTAAGTCAGGTCAAACTGCGAATACCGCCCGAGACTCCCCTCGATCTCCGGCGACAGTTCCGGACGATGCTTCGGATAAATGTCCGCCTCCATGGACTGCCGCAGCACGCGCGGCGCATCCGGATGCCGCCCGAGGATCGCCTGGCTGCCGATGACGATGAACTCCGTCTCGCCCGTCGTGCCTTTAGACGCCCGCAGGATGTGTTCGAGGTCGGCGCGCTTCATACTTTGCGAGAATCCGCAGCCGCTCATCCTGCGGCATCAGCACGGCAAACGGACTGCTCTGGCGCATCCGCTGCCCTTCGTCGCTTTCATCCGCCAGCGCCTCCAGCACGCGCGGAAGCCCCTGCCGGAGGATCTCCATCCACTCCGCCAGCGCATCCTTGTTCTGGTCGGAATAATCCGCGTCATCGAGAAACCGCTGAATCCACGCCACGGCGAGATCGAGCTTCGCCGGATCGGCGCGCAACTCGCGTGCGATGACGCGATCCATCTCCAGCGCACATTCATCCATGACTTCGTGCCAGTTCATCCCTGCGCCTCTACCACGCAACCGCACCCGCTGCAATGCTCTCGCCATTGTCGCCTCCCGCTGCGTCTTGGGGAAAATCTCAGCCGCCGCTCCGCTCCTACGCCTCGCCTGCGAGCCGGAGGACTTCAGCCTCCAATCGCGGATGCAACCAGAACCCGGCTTCCACCCGTAATCGTTCCAACAGCGGACGCACTGCCGGAATCAATCCCCGCGACCTTGCCCGAATCAGAATCCCCGCGACGCCGACAGACGTCACCTTCAACACCGTCGCTGCGCGACGTCCGGCAGCCTCATCCATCAGCACCGCATCCGCGTGCCATTCCAACGCGAGCGACAGCGCCTCGGTCTCGCCGGAGTCGAGATCGGGACACGCCCGGACTTCCGCCGACACCTGCACCGCGGATGATATTCGCACCCAGGCCGGAAGCACGAGGCCTTGGAAACGCGCATGGCTTCCAGCGAGCCGCGAAAATTCCGCCGCCACGGCAGGCGGAACCCACACCTCTCCGAAAAGCTCCGGCAGCAGCCCTTCCGCAGAGACGCGGCAGAGATTCAGCAGCACCGAAGTATCCGAGACGACCAGCACGTTCAGCTCTGGCGCGGCCCGGCGTCACCCTTGGCGAACATCCGATCCATCGCCTCCAGTTCCCCGTGCAGATCCTCCACCGTGTAGGTGCTGATGCGCCGCTCACCCAGAGCCTTCTGGAAGCTGAAAAAATCCACCCCTGCCAGTTCCGCACCGCTCACCTTCGTCACCTTGCCCTGCGCATACAGCGCGCACGCCAGCTCCAGCCGCAACTGCGCATCCCCCATTTGCCGGGTGATCGGGACATCGGGCAGCGTCAGATTCATGCCGCGCAGGCTAGCACTCCCGAAGCCACGGGACAACGGGAGAAAATGAACGCCATTGCCGCGCTCCGCTTCGTCTCGGGGAACGTGGAAGCAATCTGTGCGACACGGGCTTTCCGCCACGACGATTCCGGCATAGCCTCCCGGCATGCTCGATTGGTCCACATTTCAAAAGCTCACCACCAGGGAAACCCGGAGATGCCGGAATTCGCCGAAGCAATTTCAGACCCCACGCCCGCCTTCACCGCGCTCCGCTTTGCCTTTTGGAAAAATGCCGGGCATCGCCTGCTGCTACGTGCGCCGTCGCGCCGCATCCCGCGCGAGCGCATTCTCGATCAAGTCCTCGGTCAGGAAGCATGACGTGCTGCGCAGCCTTTCCAGCGCCACGGGCAACGACACGAG
>Ga0315902_10002232_pt1 | contig 30452 bp, 30 predicted proteins | sample LakEriMetagenome_9_FD_203523 | JGI IMG/M metagenome (GOLD analysis project Ga0315902, IMG submission 203523) | Freshwater fungal communities from buoy surface, Lake Erie, Ohio, United States - Buoy 12 MA117 | ecosystem: Environmental > Aquatic > Freshwater > Lake > Lake biofilm | place: USA...
GCAGGGACAGGCGGGAAAAGAAGCGCGCATGTTTGAGCCGAAGGCGAGTTTGCGCGCTTCCCGCCTGGCGCGAGCACCGCAAGGCAGCCCGAAGGGCCTGCGCAGTGAAGCCCCCGGGCCCATGCGCCCCGCCCGCCCCGCACCACGCGCCCGGCCGGAGAAAAACGCTACGCCAAACGCCCGGGCAGGAGAGACAAACCCCGCCGCCTATAATCTCGCATTACCACCTCCTCGGAAGCACCGGTTTCCGACCTGACATGACCAAATTTGTCTTCGTCACCGGCGGTGTGGTGTCTTCCCTGGGCAAGGGAATCGCCTCAGCCTCCCTCGCCGCGATCCTTGAATCGCGCGGCCTCAAAGTCACCCTCATCAAGCTGGATCCGTACATCAACGTCGATCCGGGCACCATGTCCCCCTTCCAACACGGCGAAGTCTTCGTCACCGACGACGGCGCCGAGACGGACCTGGACCTGGGCCATTACGAGCGCTTTGTCACCACCCGTATGGGCAAGGTGAACAACTTCACCACCGGCCGCATCTACCAGTCGGTGCTCGAAAAAGAACGCCGTGGCGACTACCTGGGCAAGACCGTGCAGGTCATCCCCCATGTCACCAACGAGATCCAGGAATTCATTCAGCGCGGCGCCGGCACCGAAGCCGACGTGGCCATCGTCGAGATCGGTGGCACGGTGGGTGACATCGAGTCCCTCCCCTTCCTCGAGGCGGTGCGCCAAATGAGCCTGCGCATGGGCCCGAACAACACCGCCTTCGTGCACCTGACCTACGTGCCCTGGATCGCCGCTGCCGGCGAACTCAAGACTAAACCCACCCAACACACCGTGCAGAAGCTGCGCGAGATCGGCATTCAGGCCGACGCCCTCCTGTGCCGCGCCGATCGCGCCATCCCCGACGACGAACGCGCCAAGATCTCCCTGTTCACCAACGTGCCCGAGTGGGGCGTGATCTCCATGTGGGACGTGAACACCATCTATAAAGTCCCGCGCATGCTGCACGAGCAGGGCCTGGACGGCCTGATCTGCGACAAGCTGCGCCTGAACACACCCCCCGCCACCCTCAAGCGCTGGGACGACCTGGTGCACGAGACCGAGCACCCGCAAGGCGAGGTCAGCATCGCCATGGTCGGCAAATACGTCGACCTGTCCGACAGCTACAAGTCGCTCAATGAGGCGCTGCGCCACGCAGGCATGAAAAACCATGTGCGCGTGAAGATCGACTACCTCGACTCCGAGACCCTCACCGCCGACACCGTCACCCAGCTGGCCAAGTACGACGCGGTGCTGGTGCCCGGTGGCTTTGGCAAGCGCGGCATCGAGGGCAAGATCAACGCGGCCCGCTTCGCGCGCGAGAACAAGGTCCCCTACCTGGGCATCTGCCTGGGCATGCAGGTGGCCACCATCGAATACGCCCGCCATGTGGCGGGTCTGAAAGACGCCAACAGCACCGAGTTCGAGCCCGCGTCGCCGCACCCGGTGATCGCCCTCATCACCGAGTGGAAAGACGCCGACGGCAGCATCAAGACCCGCGACGAGCACTCCGACCTGGGCGGCACCATGCGCCTGGGCGCGCAAAGCTCGGATGTGGCCCAAGGCACGCTGGCCCACAAGATCTACGGCGATGTGGTGACCGAGCGCCATCGCCACCGCTACGAGGCCAACGTCAAATACCTCGATCAACTGCGTCAGGCGGGCCTGGTGATCTCCGCCCTCACCCAGCGCGAGCAACTGACCGAGATCGTCGAACTGCCGCAGACCGTGCACCCCTGGTTCATGGGCGTGCAGTTCCACCCCGAGTTCAAGTCCACGCCCTGGGATGGCCACCCGCTGTTCAACGCCTTCGTGAAGGCCGCGGTCGACCACCAGCACACCGGCGGCAAGCTCAAGGCCGTCGCATGAAACTTTGCGGATTCGACATCGGGCTGGACAAGCCCTTCTTCCTGATCGCCGGCCCCTGTGTGGTCGAAAGCGAGCAGCTGCAGATGGACGTGGCCGGCCAGTTGAAGGAGATCACCGCGTCGCTGGGCATCCCCTTCATCTTCAAGAGCAGCTACGACAAGGCCAATCGGTCCTCTGGCACCAGCTTTCGCGGCCCAGGCATGGACAAGGGTCTGGAAATTCTGGCGAAGGTGAAAAAGACGCTTCATGTGCCGATCCTCACGGACGTCCACACCGAAGCCGAGATCCCCACGGTTGCCGGCGTGGTCGACGTGCTGCAAACGCCGGCCTTTCTGTGCCGTCAGACCGATTTCATTCGCGCCGTCGCCCAATCGGGCAAGCCGGTGAACATCAAGAAGGGGCAGTTTCTCGCGCCGCACGACATGAAGAACGTGATTGACAAGGCCCGCGCCGCCGCGCGCGAAAAAGGTCTGCCCGACGATGTCTTCATGGCCTGCGAACGCGGCGCCAGCTTTGGCTACAACAACCTGGTGTCGGATATGCGCTCGCTGGCCATCCTGCGCGAGACGAACGCGCCGGTGGTCTTTGATGCCACGCACTCGGTGCAACTGCCTGGTGGCCAGGGCACGAGCTCGGGCGGCCAGCGCGAGATGGTGCCGGTGCTGGCCCGCGCCGCGGTGGCGGTGGGCGTGTCGGGTCTGTTCATGGAAACCCACCCCGACCCCGCCAAGGCCCTGTCCGACGGCCCTAACGCCGTGCCCCTGAAACACATGAGGGCGCTGCTCGAAACCCTGGTGGCGCTCGATGCCGTCACCAAGAAGAACGGCTACCTCGAGAGCCGCTTTGGCTAAAGCCAGCGGGCTCTTTCCCCTTTTCCAACTTTCTTGAACCTGCAAACACCATGAGTGCCATCGTAGACATCGTCGGCCGCGAAATTCTCGACTCGCGCGGCAACCCCACCGTCGAATGCGACGTCCTGCTCGAATCGGGCACCATGGGCCGCGCCGCCGTGCCCTCGGGCGCGTCCACCGGCTCGCGCGAAGCCATCGAGCTGCGTGACGGCGATCAATCTCGCTACCTCGGCAAGGGCGTGCTCAAGGCGGTCGAACATGTCAACACCGAGATCTCCGAAGCCGTGCTGGGTCTGGACGCCTCCGAGCAAGCCTTCCTGGACAAGACCCTGATCGACCTGGACGGCACCGACAACAAGAGCCGCCTGGGCGCCAACGCCACGCTGGCCGTCTCGATGGCCGTGGCCCGCGCTGCGGCCGAGGAATCGGGCCTGCCCCTGTATCGCTACTTCGGTGGTATGGGCGGCATGCAGCTGCCGGTGCCGATGATGAACGTGGTCAATGGCGGCGCGCACGCCAACAACAACCTGGACCTGCAGGAGCTGATGATCATCCCCGTGGGCGCCCCGAGCTTTCGCGAGGCGATCCGCTACGGCGCCGAGGTGTTCCACGCCCTCAAGAAAATCATTCACGACAAGGGCATGAGCATCGCGGTGGGTGACGAGGGCGGCTTTGCCCCCAACGTCGCCAACCACGAGGCCGCGATCCAGATGATCCTGCAGGCCATCGAGAACGCCGGCTACAAGCCCGGCGAGCAGATTGCGCTGGGCCTCGATTGCGCCGCCAGCGAGTTCTACAAAGACGGCAAGTACCACGTCGAGGCCGAAGGCCTGACCCTGGCCAGCGCCGAATGGACCGACATCCTGGCCAGCTGGGTCGACAAGTACCCGATCATCAGCATCGAAGACGGCATGGCCGAGGGCGACTGGGACGGCTGGAAGACGCTGACCGAGCGCCTGGGCCGCAAGGTGCAACTGGTGGGCGACGACCTGTTCGTCACCAACACCAAGATCCTGCAAGAAGGCATCGACAAGCACATCGCCAACTCGATCCTGATCAAGATCAACCAGATCGGCACCCTGACCGAGACCTTCGCCGCCATCGAGATGGCCAAGCGCGCCCGCTACACCGCGGTGATCAGCCACCGATCGGGCGAGACCGAAGACAGCACCATCGCCGACATCGCGGTGGGCACCAACGCCGGCCAGATCAAGACTGGCTCGCTCTCGCGCTCGGACCGCATGGCCAAGTACAACCAATTGCTACGCATCGAAGAAGACCTGGGCGACATCGCCAGCTACCCGGGCCGCGCGGCGTTCTACAACATCGCCTGAACCTGCGTTACAGTCCCGCGCATCCCGCCATGTCCCACCGCCTCGTCCCGGCCGTCTTGATCGCGCTGCTGCTCGTGCTGCACGCGCAGCTGTGGTTTGGCCGGGGCAGCGTGCCCAACGTGAGCGAGATGCAACGCAAGCTGCAAACCCAGAAGGCCGCCAACGTGCGCGCCGCCCAGGCCAATGAGCGCATCGCCTCCGAGGTCCGCGACCTCAAGGAGGGCCTGGAGATGATCGAAGAAAAAGCCCGAATGGAACTGGGCATGGTCAAGCCCAACGAGATCTACGTGCAGGTCTCGGCGGCGGCCCCCAAGAAATAAGGGCGATGCCCGCGCGCATCGCCCTGCTCGGTGCGCCCGGCACCGGCAAGACCACCCTCGCCCACACACTGGCCGACCATCTGCGCACGCGCGGGCATCGGGTCTTGGTGCTGGCGCCCGGGCAGGTGATGGACGATGCGGCGCAAGACTGCGATCTGGTGATCGAGGACGCGCCTGCCCCTCGCACCCTTGCCCATGACACCCTGACCCTGCTGATGGGACTGGACCTGCCTGATCTGACAGAGGCGTCGCACACCGCCGATGCCCGCTTACGCGAGGCCCTGACACGCACCGGCATCGGCTGGCGCGTGATCTACGGCCAGGGATCACAGCGTGTGCTGCAGGCGCTCGATGCGGTCGCGGCCGTCATCCCCTGGGCCTGGACGGTGAGCGCAGGCGAAGAGGACATCGGCCGCTGGAAACGCCTGCGCGCGCAGTGCGAAAAATGTGGCGACGCCGATTGCGAGCGCCACCTGTTCCCCCGAGCGACTACTGCACCGCCGAAGTGACCGGCGGCTGATCCCCCGGCGCGGCAAACAGGCGCGCTGCGTCCACCGCATCGAATCGGTACTGGCGACCGCAGAAATCGCAGCCCACCTCGATGTCGGGGCGCTCGGACAGGATGCTCTCGGCCTCCTCGCGACCCAGGCTGCGGATCATGCCGGCCACGCGCTCGCGGCTGCAGGTGCAGGCAAAGCGCGGTGTCTGCGCGGGAAAGCGCAGCACCTTTTCTTCCCAGAACAGACGACGCAGGATCGTGTCCACATCAAGCGTGAGCAACTCCTCGCGCGTGAGGCTTGCGGCCAGGATGGCGATGCGGTTGTAGTCTTCGTTGAGGCCGATCTCGTCCTCGTTGGCGCGGCCCATCATCTGGCCCGCCAGGTTGCCCTCACCCTGCACGGGCAGGCGCTGAATCAGCAGGCCCGCAGCCACCTTGTCGTCGGCCGCAAGAATTAGTTTGGTGTCGAGCTGCTCGGACTGCAGCATGTAGTGCTCCAGCACCTCGGACAGGTTCTCGAGCTTCTCGCGCTGATCGCCATGCAGGGGCACTACGCCCTGATAGGGCTGCTGCCCGGGCAGCTTGTCACGCGGATCCAGCGTGATCGCACAGCGGCCCTGATTGCCCACATTCACCAGCGCCGACAACATCGCGTCGTCGGGTACGTCGCCGACCACCTTGGCGGTGGCGCGCAGCGACAGATCGGGCTGTACCTCGGCCACGGCCACCTTCAAGGGGCCGTCACCGAAGATCTGCAGCACCAGCGCGCCATTGAATTTGATGTTGGACTGCATCAGCGCGCCCGCTGCGGCCATCTGCCCCATCAGACGCGCCACCGGCGGCGACCACGGGCCGGTGGCGGTGTTGGACTCGCGCCGCTGCAGGATGTCGGTCCAGGTGTCGGTCAGGCGCACGATGATGCCGCGCACCGGCAAGCCATCGAACAGGAATTTATGAAGCTCGCTCAAGGCAGGCCCTAGCCGATCTTGATCAGGCCAGTGGCAAAGCGGCGCGCGTTGGCCACATAGCTCTCGGCGCTCTGGGCCAGCTTGCGTGCGGCCTCATCGTCCAGGGTGCGCACCACCTTGGCGGGGCTGCCGATGATCAGGGAGTTGTCTGGAAATTCCTTGCCCTCGGTCACCACGCTGCCCGCGCCCACGATGCAGTTGCGGCCGATCTTGGCGCCGTTGAGGATCACGGCCTGAATGCCGATCAGGGAGTTGTCGCCGATGGTGCAGCCATGCACCATGACCTGGTGGCCCAGCGTCACGTTGTCGCCGATGGTCAGTGGCTTGCCGATATCGGAGTGCAGCACCGACAGGTCCTGGACGTTGGTGTTGCGGCCGATGCGAATGGTCTCGTTGTCACCGCGCACGACGACACCAAACCAGACGCTGGCGTTCTGACCCAGCACCACGTCGCCGATCACCTGCGCCGAGTCGGCGACCCAGGCGCCTGCGGCCAGGTGGGGAGCTTTGCCATCGAGTTCGTAGAGGGCCATGGAGGTTCCTGCAATTGAAAAGCGACCATTGTAGGGAGCGCTGACGCTAGCGCCTCGGGGCTACTGCCTAGAATCGCGCATGCCCGCCACGTTGACGGACACCCCCCAACACCACAGCGCACGTCCCGAATTGCGTGGCCTCGCCCTGGCCGCCCTGGTCCTGGAAGATCCTCAGGCCAAGGTGCAGGCCACGCGGGCCCTGGACGCTCAGGCCCAGGACTTAGCCCTCGCTGCGTATGCGCCGCTGCCCGATCTGCCTCTGCCCGGTCGCCCTGTGCGGCCGCAGCTGGTGCATCCCGCGCGCGTGCCGCGACGCTCGCCTTTCAAGCCCGAGGGCCTGGCCGCCTTGCTGCACGCCATCGCCCACATCGAGTTCAACGCCATCAACCTCGCGCTCGATGCCGCCTGGCGCTTCGAGGGCATGCCGCGCGAGTTCCACCTGGACTGGGTGCGGGTAGCCGCCGAAGAGGCCTATCACTTCGGGCTGCTGGCGCAGTTACTGGCCGACCTGGGCCATGCCTATGGCGACTTTGCGGCCCACGACAACCTCTGGACCATGTGCACCCGCACGCAGGACGATGTGGTCGCCCGCATGGCCCTGGTGCCGCGCACGCTGGAGGCACGAGGGCTGGACGCCACACCGCAGATCCAGGAGCGGCTGCGCGCTGTGGGCTCGCCCATGGCACTGCGCGCGGTGGACGTGCTGGACATCATCTTGCGCGACGAAGTCGGCCACGTGGCGATCGGCAACCACTGGTACCGGTGGCTCTGTGCACGCGAGGGCCTGGAGCCCCTCGCCCACTACGCGACGCTGGTCGAACGCCATGACGCGCCGCGCCTGCACCCGCCGTTCAATCGGGCAGCCCGCGAGCGGGCGGGCTTCAGCGACGACGAACTGGCGCTGCTACTGGCCCCGGCGCCACAAATCCCCCCAGGCAGCAGGGTTGGAAGCAGCCGTTAGATTCGGAACATGTCTCGCTTGTCCATGCCTCGAAGCCTGCGTCGCTTCATCGCCTTCCTGTCGGCTCTGGTGGCGATGGTCACCCTGACGGCACTGGCCTATGCACAGGGCAGCCCCGGCACGCCCCCAGACATGCAGCGCGTGGGCGCCTTCGAGATTGACCGCACCGAGGTCACGATCGGCCAGATGCGCCGCTACACACAGGCCACCGGCTTCGTCTCGCAGGCCGAGCGGGCGGGCGGCGGCAACACCTTCGAGGGCGGCTGGGTGCAGCGCAAAGGCTGGACCTGGCAGGCGCCGTATGGGCGGCCCGGCGGCCCGCAAGAGCCCGCCGTGCACCTGACCTTCGACGAAGCGCAGGCCTACTGCCGCTGGGCGGGCAAGCGTCTGCCCTCCGATGCAGAGTGGATGGAGGCGGCTTACACCGAGCGGCGCCCCTCGCCCCCGGCGGGCTTCGTCACCGGACGTACCTACCCCTACCCCACTGGCGACTCGCCGCAGGGCGCCAATTGCGCCGAAGGCTGCGGCGACCCGCGCACCGTGTTGGCCGACCCACGCCAGGTCACCTCACGCGGGCGCGGTCATGCCGAGGCGGGCAGCACCCGCGCCGGCGTCAATGGCCTGTACGAGATGGCCGCTAACGCCTGGGAGTGGACCGACGACGGCGCTGCCAGCAGCGAGCGGCCCACGCGCGGGGGCTCCTGGTGGTACGGGCCGGCCCAGATGCACCGCGATCACCTGCAGTCCAAGCCGCGGGGCACGGCGGTGATCTACATCGGCTTTCGCTGCGCGCGCAGCGTGCCCTGAGCCGGCGGTGGGCACGCGGGCCGGGTCTGCTACGCTCGTGCCCATTGCCCTTCGGATACCGCCCCCATGAAAACCGTCTACGTCTTCAACGGCCCCAACCTGAACCTGCTTGGCACGCGCGAGCCGCAGATCTACGGGGCGCAGACCTTGGCCGACGTCGAGGCCCTGTGCCGCAAGGCCTGCGAGCAGCATGGCTTCAAGCTGGACTTTCGGCAGTCCAACCACGAGGGCGAGCTGGTCACCTGGATCCATGAAGCAGGCCGCGCACAGGCCCAGGGCCAGGCGGTGGGCACGGTGCTCAATGCGGGCGCCTACACCCACACCAGCATTGCCTTGCACGATGCGATCAAGGGCGCAGGCGCGGTGGTGATCGAGCTGCATATCAGCAACGTGCACGCGCGCGAGGCGTTTCGCCACCACAGCTACATCTCGCCCGCCGCCAAGGCGGTGATGGCGGGCTTTGGCGTGCCCGGTTACGCACTGGCCATCGCAGGCCTGAAGCAGGCCTGAAGCAGGCGCGCACAGCGCGCAAGTTCTTCTACACTCGCCGGAATGAACCAGCCGGTACATTCCGCTAAGCTGCGCACCCACGATCCCGAGCGCACCCGCGCCGACATCATCGAGGTGGCCACACGCGAGTTCTCCGACAAGGGCCTGGCGGGCGCGCGCATCGACCTGATTGCCCAAGCCATGCGCACCAGCAAGCGCATGATCTATTACTACTTCGGCAGCAAGGAAGGCCTGTACGTCGCGGTGCTCGAAGCCGCCTACAGCCGTATGCGCAGCATCGAAAGTGGGCTGCACCTGGAAGACCTCGCGCCCGAGGATGCCCTGCGCAAGCTGGTGGGCTTCACCGTCGACTACCAACTGGCCCACCCGGAATTCATCCGTCTGGTGATGAACGAGAACATGCACCGTGGCCAGTACCTGGCCCAGAGCAAGACCATTCAGCGTCTGAATGTGCCCGCGATCGAGGGCCTGCGCCAAGTGCTGGTGCGCGGACAGCGCGAAGGCGTGTTTCGCAAAGGGCTCGATCCGCTGGACCTGCACATGTCCATCAGCGCCCTGAGCGTGTTCAACGTGGCCAACCGCCACACCTTCTCCCTGATCTTCAAGTGCGACCTGCAGTCCGCCGCCTCGGTCGTGGCGCGCCGCGACAGCATCATCGAGATGGTCGTGCGCTTCGTTCGTAAATAAAAAGGATGCAGGCGTGCTGCGCCCTCGGGTTTCCCCTGAATGCCACAAAATTAACTGCTTCGTACATTCCTGCCAGACCTTTCACTTCCTCACCTACCACCTGGAGACACCCCATGAAACGCCTCTTCATCAAGTCCGCAGTGGCCGCGGCCGCCGCCTTCGCCCTGGCCGGCACCGCCCTGGCCCAAGACAAGGTCATCAAGTTCGCCAACCAGAACGCGGTCGGCCATCCGATCGTGCAAGGCATGGAGAAGTTCAAGGAGATCGTCGAGAAGAACTCCGGCGGCAAGATCAAGGTCAACATCTTCCCCAGCGGCCAACTGGGCAGCGATCAGGCCAACCTGGCGGCCGTGCAAGGCGGCACCCTGGAGATGGTGTCCATGAACTCCGGCATCCTGGCCAGCGTGGTCAGGGAGTTCGCGGTGTTCGACTTCCCCTTCATGTTCGGCTCCGGCCGTGAAGCCGACGCCGTCGTCGATGGCGCTTTTGGCCAGAAGCTGCATGCTCGCCTGGAAGAAAAAGGCATGGTGGGCCTGACCTACTACGAACTGGGCTTTCGTAACCTGACCAACGGACGCCGCGCGATCAACAAGCTGGCCGATATCGAGGGGCTGAAGCTGCGCGTGATCCCCAATCCGATCAACATCGACTGGGTCAAGGCTCTGGGCGCCAACCCCACGCCGCTGCCCTTCCCCGAGCTGTACGCCGCCCTGGAGCAAAAGGCCGTCGACGGCCAGGAGAACCCAGTGGCCACCATCAACGGCGCCAAGCTGTTTGAAGTGCAAAAGCACCTGACGCTCACCGGCCACCAGTACAACCCGCAGTCGGTGATGATCAGCAAGAAGTTCTGGGACACGCTGTCGGCCGCCGAGAAAAAGATCGTGCAGGACGCCGCTGTCGAATCGGCCAAGTTCCAACGCACCCAGGCACGCGCGCAAGAAGCCTCCATCCTGGAGAACCTGAAGAAGAACGGCATGCTGGTCACCACCTTGCCCGCCGCCGAGATGGCCACCCTGCGCGAGAAGATGAAGCCGGTGATCGCCAAGCACGGCGAACCCATTGCCGCCACTGTCGCCGAGCTCCAGGCCGAACTGGCCAAGCAGCGTCGCTGATGGACCCGGCCGGCGATCACAAGCTTCTTATCGGACTGATCGGCGCCGGCATCCAACAATCGCTCACGCCGGCGATGCAGGAGGAGGAGGCGCGGGCCCAGGGCCTGCGCCTGCACTACCAGCTGATCGACCTGGACGTCACCGGCGCCGATGCGAGCCACCTGCCCACCTTGCTGGCGGCGGCACGCACCATGGGCTTTGCGGGCCTGAACATCACCTTCCCGTGCAAGCAGGCGGTGATCCCGCTGCTGGATGCACTGTCCGACGAGGCGCGCGCCATGGGCGCGGTCAACACCGTGGTGTTTGAAGGCGAACGCCTGACGGGCCACAACACCGACGGCTCGGGCTGGGCCTGGGGCTTTCGGCGCGTCCTACCCGATGCCGACATGAGCTGCGTCGTGCTGCTTGGCGCAGGCGGCGCGGGCTCGGCCATCGCCCACGCGGTGCTGCGAGGAGGCGCGCAGCGTCTGCGCATCGTCGACAACGACGCCGCGCGCGCCCACGCCCTGGCCAGCGCGCTCAATGCGCTGTATGGCCCACACGCCGAGGCGGTGACGGACGTAGCTGCAGCCTTGGCCGGTGCCTCCGGCTTGATCCACGCCACGCCCACCGGCATGGCCAAGCTGCCGGGCCTGCCGCTGCCGGCCAACCTGCTGCGTCCGTCACTGTGGGTGTCCGAGGTGGTGTATTTCCCGCTGGAGACCGAGTTGCTGGCCGCCGCCCGTGCGCGCGGATGCCGCGTGGTCGATGGCGGCACCATGGCCGTGGGTCAGGCCGTGGGCGCCTTCGAGCACTTCACTGGTCTCGCGGCCGACCCGGCGCGCATGGAGCGGCATTTCCGACGCCTCATCGCCGAACGCGCCTGAGCCTTGCCCAAAACGCGGGGGGATGGCGCGCAGCTTCTGTTGGCTTTGACGCTGCAACGCGATGGGCGTGCGGCGGGGGTCCGGGGGCTTCAACTGCGCAGGCCCTTCGGGCTTCCCTGCGGTGCTCGTGCCAGGCGGGAAGCGCGCAAAACTCGCCTTCGGCTCAAACATGCGCGCTTCTTGATCCGCCTGTCACTGCGCTCCTCAGCTGCGCACAGGCGCCCCCGAACCCCCACCACACACCCACCGCTTACCTCGGGCAAAGGTTTCACACCACTGGACTTGCGTCAGCGGTGATCTCTCGCACACCGACGTCATGCACGCGTGAAGTCGTCCGATAACCGGGGAGCACGGGGTGCGTGGGGTGGGTTCGGGGGCGCCTGTGCGGGGCCGAGGAGCGCAGGGGAGCCCGAAGGGCCCCCGCAGTTGAAGCCCCCGGGCCCGCCCCGCGCGCCCCGTGCGGTGCACCGTCACGCACACCCTCACCCCCGAGGGTGATGCTTCGCATGCAGTTGCTTGAGCCGCTCGCGCGCCACGTGGGTGTAGATCGTGGTTGTAGAAATATCCGCATGCCCCAGCAGCATCTGCACCGCCCGCAAATCCGCTCCGTGATTGAGCAAATGCGTGGCAAAGGCGTGACGCAGGGTATGCGGTGAGAGCGGTGCGGTGATGCCCGCCGCCAGCGCGTACTTCTTCACCAGCACCCAGAACATGGCCCGCGTCATGCCCGCCCCGCGCGCTGTCACGAACAGATCCTCGGTGGCCTGGCCTGCCAGGATCTCGCTGCGGGCTTGTTCCAGGTAACGCGCCAGCCAATCGCTGGCCACCTCGCCAAAGGGCACCAGACGCATCTTGCTGCCCTTGCCCAGTACGCGCACCACATGCTCGGACTGGCTCACGTTCAACACCTTGAGCGTGACCAGCTCGCTCACGCGCAGGCCGCTGGCGTACATCAACTCCAGCATCGCGCGGTCACGCAGCCCCAGGGGCGTGGTCACATCGGGTGCGGCTAGCAGGGCCTCGACCTGGGTCTGGGTCAGGGTGCGTGGCACCCGCAGGGGCCGTTTGGCGGGCTGCAGTTTGAGCGTCGGGTCTGCGGACACCAGGCGTTCGCGCAGCGCCCATCGAAAAAAACGCCGGAACACGGCCAGGCGCCGGTTGGCCGAGGTCGCCCGGGTCTGCGCATGGCGGTGCGCGAAGTACCCACTCAAATCCGACTCGCCACAAGCGACAAGGGCCACGCCCCGGCTTTGCAGCCAACGGTCGTAGCCCTCCAGGTCGCGGCGATACGCCGCCAGGGTGTTCTTCGACAAGCCCTCCTCCAGCCAGAGGGCGTCGACGAAGGTGTCGATCAGAGGATCGGGGGGAACACTCAATCGAGCTTCAGCTTGGCGCTGTCCACCACCTTCTTGTAGACCTCGTACTCGGCGCGGATTTGCTGGGCGAACTGCTCGGGCGTGTTGCCGATGATGACGGAGCCGGTGTCCTCGATGCGCTTGCGCACCGCCGTATCCTGCAGCGCCTTGAGGGTACCGGCGCTGATCTTCTCGACCACCTCACGCGGCAAGCCCTTGGGGCCCAGAATGCCGTAATAGGCCATGCGGTTGACCGGCTCCAGCCCCACTTCCTTGAAGGTCGGCACGTTGTTCAGGCCCGCCACGCGCTGAGGCGCCGCCACCACGATGGCGATCAAGCGGCCTTCCTTGATGAAAGGCAGCGCCGAGGGCAGGTTGTCAAAAATGATCGGCACCTGACCGGCGACCGTGTCGTTCAGGGCCGGGCCCGCGCCGCGATAGGGGATGTGGGTGACGAAGGTGCTGGTCAGGCTCTTGTACAACTCCATCTGCAGGTGGCCGATGCCCCCCGTGCCGGACGACGAATACGAGTACTTGCCCGGGTTCTTTTTCAGCTCAGCGACGAAGCCTGCATAGTCACGCGCTGGGAAGCTCGGGTGCACCGCAATCACGTTCGGGGTGGCCGCGATGTTGATGATCGGCGTGAAATCCGTGAGGGTGTTGTAGGGGATCTTGGCGTTGATCGCCGGGTTGGCTGCGGTGGTGGACACAGTGGCCATGCCCAAGGAATAACCATCGGGCGCCGAGCGCGCCGTCTCGGTCGCACCGACGACACCGCCGCCGCCGGCCTTGTTCTCGACCACCACGCTTTGGCCCAGTGCCTTGCCCAGGGGCTCGGCAATCACGCGGGCCACGATGTCAGTGGTGCCGCCCGGTGCGAAGGGCACCTGCAGGCGGATCGGCTTGTTCGGATAGGCCTGGGCGAGGGCCGGGCCAGCGGACAAAGCCAGCAGGGCGGCGGACAACACGAGGCAATAACGGCGTTGCATGGGGTCTCCTTCTGTAAGCTGCGGCCGGACAGACCGCAATAGCCGAATCTTAAAGCGTGTGCATGCTGGACACGGCCGAGGGGTTGCTATGCTCGACGCGTGAACCTCCTGCAGCTGCTGTTTCCCGATTTCTCCCTGATTCTGTGTGGCTGGTTGCTATGCCGCTATACCCCCCTGAATCGCAAGGTTTGGGAGCCGGTCGAGGCCCTGGTTTACTACTTCCTTTTTCCGGTCTTGTTGTTCCAGTCCATCGTGCGAAAGCCGCTGGACCTGGGAGCGGCGTCCTCGCTGATTGCGGCGGGCGTGGTCCTGGGCTTGTGCACCATTGCCCTGGCCTACCTGCTGCCGCGTCTGCCCCTGCTCGGTCGTTACATCGACCCGCGCCAATACGCGGCGGGCGCGCAGGTGGCTTTCCGTTTCAATTCCTTCATCGGTCTGGCGCTGATTGACCGCCTGGCCGGTCCTTCGGGCATGCAACTGCTGGCCATTCTCATGGGGGTCTGCATTCCCTTGCTCAATATCGCCGCCGTCTGGCCGATGGCGCGTCAGGCGGGTACGCCGGTGGGATCGGCCTTGGTGCGCAACCCCTTGATCATCGCCACCGTGGGAGGTCTGATCGCCAACGTGGCGGGGTTCGCCATCCCGTCCTGGCTGGACCCCGCCGTGAGCCGCATCGGCGGGGCCTCCCTCGCGCTGGGGTTGATGACGGCCGGCGCCGGCCTTCAATTCGGATCGCTGGCCCACAGCAAGGCGCTGGCCACCTCCGTGCTGGTGATCAAGCACCTGGCCTCGCCGCTGCTGGCCTTGGCACTGGCCCACCTTTTCCGGCTGGATCCGGCGCAAACCCAGATCTTTCTGTGTTTTTCGGCCCTGCCCACCGCACCCACGGCCTATGTGCTGGCCACGCGTATGGGCTACGACGGCACCTTCGTCGCTGCGCTGATCACGCTATCGACGCTGCTGGGGGCCGCGAGCCTGTCCCTAGCGCTGGGATTGACTGGGCTCGTGGGCGCACCTTGAATCCGGCCGCTGGCGACGTCAAGCTGGGTTCAGAACTGATGAGCTGCATGGGTGACCAACCCAGCTCATCAATTCACGAAGGAGTCCCCATGCAGCCCACCGACAGGAATGCCAACCCCCATTTCTACCCAGCGACCCAGCTGTCCGCCCAGAACCCCGCCCCCGCCAATTGGCTCGGACGGGTCGTCGTGCGAGTCCGGGAACACTTCAGCGGGGTCGCGCCGGCGCGCAACCTGGAACCACAGGCTCCTGGAGTTCCTTCTGAACTTCGAGGCGACGTGATTCCACACAACCCCCCTTACAACCCTGTCGTTCCCCGGTTCCGCACCTTTGGGATTGAATTTCGCACACTCGAATCTGCGCAGCGATACAGCGCGATCGTCAACGAGGCCAGCGGCATTGCGGCCGTGGGCGAGGGTGGCGGCCTTGTTCGTATCGGCAGGCGCGGCGCGATCACCGGTCCGCAGACGGAGTGAATCCGGCCAGGCGCTGGGCGCGCTGCGCCAGCGCCCAGGCGGCGTGCTCACGCACTACCACGTCCGGGTGCGTCGCCAGGCTGGACAGCGCGCCACGCAGGGCCACATCGTCGGGCCCCTCCCGCAGCGCATTGCCCGCTGCCACCGCCACATTGCGTAACCACTTTGCATGCCCGATGCGCCGGATCGGGCTGCCCTCGGTGCGGCGAAGGAACTCCGCCTCGGTCCAGGCCAGGAGCGACCCGAGCGAGGCGTCCGTGAGCCCTTCACGCGCATCGAAATCCGGCAAGTCGCTGCGCTGCGCGAACTTGTTCCAGGGGCAGGCCAGTTGGCAATCGTCGCACCCGTAGATGCGGTTGCCGATCGCTGGACGCAGGTCCTCGGGAATCGATCCGGGATGCTCGATGGTGAGGTAGGAGATGCAGCGGCGCGCGTCGAGCACGCCGGGCCCCAGGATCGCCTGGGTGGGGCAGACGTCCATGCAGGCGCTGCACACGCCGCAGTGATCGGTCACCGGCGCGGTGGCCGGCAGTGCCAGGTCCAGGTAGATCTCGCCCAGGAAAAACATCGAACCGGCCTCGCGGTTCAAGACCAGGGTGTGCTTGCCGCGCCAGCCCAGGCCGCTGCGGGCCGCCAATTCGGCCTCCAGCACGGGCGCCGAATCGGTGAACACCCGGTGGCCCAGGGGGCCTACGCGCTGCGCGATCCGATCTGCCAGTCGCTGCAGGCGGGCGCGCAGCACCTTGTGATAGTCCCGGCCCCGGGCATAGAGCGAGACCGCGCCCTGCTCGGGGCGGGCCAGGCGGGCCCATTCAATGGCCTGCCAGCCCTCGGGGGTGGATCGGGGCAGGTAATCCATCCGGGCGGTCAGCACGCTCACGGTGCCGGGCACCAGTTCGGCCGGACGGGCCCTTTTGAGGCCATGGGCGGCCATATAGGCCATCTCGCCGTGGAAACCGCGCGATAACCAGTCCAAAAGCCCGGGTTCCGCCGAGGACAGGTCAATACCGGACACGCCGATTTGGGAAAATCCCAGCTCACGCGCCCAGCGCCCGATCTCCGGGACGAGGGACGAACCGTCCAAATAAGCTTGACCGCTGCCAACCATGAACCGCCGATTGTAGGAAGCCCGCTGCTGGCGCATTGGCCCAGCGAGGCCGCCACGCAGGCCTGGGCCCGCCAATTGGCGGCGCGCCCGCAGATCCGGCATGCCTTCCTGGCGCTGCGCGGCGACCTGGGCGCAGGCAAGACCACCTTCGTGCGGCACCTGCTGCGCGCGCTGGGCGTGAGCGGCCGCATCAAGAGCCCCACCTATGCGGTGGTCGAACCCCACGAAGGCGCACCCGCTGCGGGAGAGGAGGCGCCGCTGCCGATCTGGCATTTCGATTTCTACCGGTTCAACGACCCGCGTGAGTGGGAAGACGCCGGCTTTCGCGATCTGTTCGCCGGCCCGGGTCTGAAACTGGCCGAATGGCCCGATCAGGCCGCTGGCCTGCTGCCCACGCCGGACCTCACCCTGGACTTCGCCGTCATGCCGGACGAGACACGCGCGGTCACGGTCTGCGCCCATACCTTGGTGGGCCAGGCCCTGCTCACCCCATGATGCAGCGGCGCGATGTCCTCAAGGCTGGCACCCTGGTGCTCGTGCTGGGCGCCAGCGAGATCGCGCGCGGGGCGACCATCCTGGCGGTGCGTATCTGGCCGGCCACCGACTACTCGCGCGTGACCATCGAATCCGATGGCCACCTGGTCTCGCGCCAATCGCTGGTCACCGATCCGCCCCGGCTGGTGGTGGACATCCAGGGCATCGACCTGAACCCCGCCTTGCGTCAGTTGGTCGCCCAGGTGAAGCCGGACGACCCGTACATCGCTGGCATCCGCGCCGGCCAGTACGCACCCGGCGAGGTGCGCCTGGTGATCGACCTGAAACAGGCGGTGCTGCCCCAGGCCTTTCAACTGCCGCCCATCGCGGCCTACCGACACCGGCTGGTGCTGGACGTCTATCCGGCCGCCCCGGTCGATCCGCTGGAGCAACTGATCGCACAGCGCCTGCGCGAGGTGCGTCCCGCGCCGCCCATTGCTGCAGCGCCCCCGCCCGCGCCGGCCCGCGATCCTCTGGGTGAACTGATCGAGCGGCAGATGCAGCGGCAAGCTGCAAGCCCCCTTCCCGCTCCCCCGACCGCCCCGGCGCCCAGCGCTATCGCCGAAGCTTCCCCCGCCGACGCCCAGCGCACCGACCGCCTGATCGTGATCGCCCTGGACCCCGGTCACGGCGGAGAGGACCCTGGCGCCATTGGCCCGGGCGGCACCCGCGAAAAAGACGTGGTGCTGCGCATCGCGCAGCGCCTGCAGGCTCGCATCAATGTCAGCAGCGTCAACGGCAGCCCGATGCGCGCCTTCCTCACGCGCGACGCTGACTTCTTCGTGCCGCTGCATGTGCGCGTCCAAAAGGCACGTCGGGTGCAGGCCGACCTGTTCGTGAGCATCCACGCCGATGCCTTCTACACGCCCACAGCCCGCGGTGCCAGCGTCTTCGCGCTCAGTCAGAGCGGGGCCTCAAGCACGGCGGCGCGCTGGATCGCCGACAAGGAAAACAAGGCCGACCTGATTGGTGGCGTCAACGTTCGCACGCAAGACGCCAACGTCGCACGCGTGCTGCTGGACATGAGCACCACCGCGCAAATCAAGGACAGCCTGCGACTGGGCGGCGCGATGCTCGGCGAGATCGGACAGGTGGGACGGTTGCACAAGCCGCGCGTGGAGCAAGCGAGCTTCGCGGTGCTCAAGGCGCCCGACATTCCCAGCGTGCTGGTGGAGACGGCGTTCATCTCCAACCCCGAAGAAGAAGTGCGGCTACGCAGTGAGGCCTATCAGGAGCAGCTGGCCGACGCGTTGATGAAGGGCATCCAGCGGTATTTCGCGGCCAACCCGCCTCTGGCGCGAAGCCGCACGGTGTAAGCCGGCCCGCTCAGGGCGCCGCCTCGCCAGGCGCGGTGGCCTGGGCCTGGGCCTGGGCCTGGCGCCTGGCGCGCCAGGCGCCCACGATCACGATCAAGCCCGGGACGAAGATCATCGCCCAGATGATCTTGTCCAGATGGGCCTTGACCCAGGGCAAGCCGCCCAGGAAATAACCCGCGGTGCAGAGACTCAGCACCCAGATCAACGCGCCGACCACGTTGAAGAACGTGAACTTCGCGCGGTTCATCTCGGCGACACCGGCCACGAAGGGCGCAAAGGTTCGAATGAAGGGCATGAAGCGGGCCACGATGATCGTGACCCCGCCATAGCGCTCATAGAAATCATGGGCCTGCAGAAAGGCGCGCCGGTTGAAAAAGCGCGATTGCTCCCACTGAAATACCTTGGGCCCGAAGTAGCGGCCGATGGCGTAATTGCACTGGTCGCCCAAGATGGCCGCCACGATCAGCACCGCCATGGCCACGGGCAGACTCATGAAGCCGACCCCACACAGCGCACCCACCACGAACAACAAGGAGTCGCCAGGCAGGAAAGGCATCACCACCAGGCCCGTCTCCACGAAGACGATCAGAAACAGGAGGGCATACACCCAAGGCCCGTAATCGCGTACGAAGGCCTCCAGGTAGCGGTCCACGTGGAGGATGAAGTCGATCAGGAAGGCGGCATATTCCATGGCGAGCGATTATGGCCCGCCCCCTAGAATGCCGGGGTGTCTGACCTGCCTATTTCCCCAGCGAGCGCCCCTGCGCGCCGCCCCATCCGCGAGCTCCCCGACGAACTGGTCAGCCAGATCGCCGCGGGTGAGGTCATCGAGCGGCCGGCCTCGGTGGTGCGCGAGCTGGTGGACAACGCGCTGGATGCTGGCGCTCGCCAAATCACCGTGCGGCTGCTGGCCGGCGGCACGCGCCTGGTCAGCGTCGAAGACAACGGCGGCGGCATCCTGCCGCCCGAGCTCGGCGTGGCCCTCAAACGCCACGCGACCAGCAAGATCGCCTCGCTGACCGACCTGGAGTCGGTGGGCACCATGGGCTTTCGGGGCGAGGCCCTGGCGGCCATCGCCTCGGTGTCCGAGTTGAGCCTGCTGTCGCGCGTCGAGGGCGAGGCCACCGCCTTTTTGCTCGATGCCCGCACCGGCGAGCTGCGACCCGCCGCCCGCGCCATCGGCACCACGGTAGAAGTCAAGGAACTGTTTTTCAGCACGCCGGCGCGCCGCAAATTTCTCAAGACCGACGCCACCGAGCTGGCCCACTGCATCGAAGCCGTGCGCCGCCACGCCCTGGCCTGGCCCGAAGTGGGCTTTGCCATCTGGCATGAGGGCAAGCTGGTCGAGCAGTGGCGCGCCACCGACGCACGCAGCACCCGCGTGGCCGACGTGCTGGGGGCTGACTTCATCGAACAGAGCGTCGCTATTGAGAGCCAAGCCGGCCCGCTGCGTGTGACCGGCCACGCGGGTCTGCCCGATGTCGCACGCTCGCGCGCCGACCACCAGTACGCCTACGTGAACGGTCGGTATGTACGTGACAAGGTGATCGCGCATGCGGTGCGCAGCGCCTACGAAGACGTGCTGCATGGTCAGCGCCAGCCGGTGTATGTGCTGTCGCTGCAGATCGATCCGACCCAGGTGGATGTGAACGTCCACCCGACCAAGGTCGAAGTTCGCTTTCGCGATGGCCGCGCCGTTCACCAGGCGGTGCGCCATGCGCTTGAAAACGCATTGGCTGCTTCGCGTGCGGGGCACATGTCGGGAGCGCCAGCCGCTGTATCCGCTGCCCCGGCGCAGGGGCTAGCACCCTGGCAGCAGCCCGCCACCGAGCCCTCCCGTTGGACCCAGCCCTCGATCCGCTTTGCCGCCCGCGAAGACCTGCCCGGTCACGCTGTTTCCGATCTAAGCCTGCTGTGGCAGCCCAGCGCCCCCGCATCGACCCCTACATCCACCGCGCCCTTCACCAGCGCCTCGTCACCGGATAACGCTGCCCCCCTGCCCGAAGGCGACTGGCCGCTCGGTCGCGCCCTCGCGCAGTTGCAAGGCGTGTACATCCTGGCCGAGAACGCGCAGGGCCTGGTCGTGGTGGACATGCACGCGGCGCACGAGCGCATCGTCTACGAAAAGCTCAAGTCGCAGGCAGGCGATGACGCCACGCAGGCCATCGCCAGCCAGCCCCTGCTGATTCCCGCCACCTTCCCCGCCACGCCCCAAGAGGTCGCGACCGCGGAATCCAGCGCCGAAACCCTGCGCCTGCTCGGGCTGGACATCTCGCCGCTGTCGGCCAAGACCCTGGCGGTGCGGGCCGTGCCCACCAGCCTGGCCCAGGGCGATGCGGTCGAACTGGCGCGCAGCGTGCTGGCCGAACTCGCGCAGCACGAGGCCAGCACCGTGATCCAGCGCGCGCGCAACGAGCTGCTCGCCACCATGGCCTGCCACGGTGCGGTGCGCGCCAACCGCCGGCTCACGCTCGACGAGATGAACGCCTTGCTGCGCCAGATGGAACAGACCGAACGCGCTGACCAGTGCAACCACGGCCGCCCCACCTGGCGCCAGGTCACGCTGCGCGAACTCGACGCGCTGTTTCTGCGCGGGCGCTGAAGGCCCCACCACCCGCCCACCGATGTCCCGAACGTCTGAGGCATCCCCGCCCTTTCTCGCCTTGGCGGGCCCCACCGCGAGCGGCAAATCAGCAGCGGCGCTGGCGATTGCGAGCATCCGCCCCATCGAGATCGTCAGCGTGGACTCGGCCCTGGTCTATCGCGGCATGGACATCGGCACCGCCAAGCCCACGGCGGCTGAACGCGCTCAGGTCCCCCACCACCTGATCGACATCCGCGATCCCACCCAGGCCTACAGCGCCGCCGAGTTTGCGGCCGACGCGGCGCGCTGCATCCGCGAGATCCACGCACGCGGCGCGCTGCCCGTGCTGGTGGGCGGCACGATGCTGTATTTCAAGGCGCTGTTCGAAGGGCTGGCGCCCATGCCGGCGGCCGACCCGCAGGTGCGGGCCGAACTCGATGCGCAGGCGGCGCGCGAGGGCTGGCCCGCGATGCACGCCGAACTGGCCCGTATCGATCCGGTGACCGCGGCGCGACTGGCCCCACTGGATGCCCAGAGAATCCAACGGGCCCTGGAGGTCTATCGCCTCTCGGGTCGCCCCTTGAGCGATTGGCATGCCCAGGCCGAACCCGCAGGGGCGCTGGCCCCCATGCGGCCCACCCAACTCATTTCCCTGGAGCCGCAGGACCGCGCCTGGCTGCACGCGCGCATCGCCACGCGCTACACGCAGATGCTGGATGCGGGCTTGCTGGACGAAGTGCGCAGCCTGCGTGCGCGTGGCGATCTGCAGCCCGAGCAGCCATCCATGCGCTGCGTCGGCTACCGCCAGGCCTGGACCTGGCTGGACGCCGCCGACGCAGGCACGCCGCAGCCTCTGTCCACCTTGATCGACACAGGCGTCGCCGCCACCCGCCAACTGGCCAAACGCCAATTGACCTGGCTGCGTAGCTTGCCCGCGCGGCACGTGATCGCCTGCGACGCACCGCAGGCCCTGGCGCAGGTGCTGCGCGCCGCGCAGGAGATTTCGGCATGAACACGCACACACCGGCCTACGTGGTCAGCGCCCACGGCGTGGCCAAACGCTATGGCGCCGACACCGTGTTCGCCAACGTCTCGCTGGATGTGGCGGCAGGAGAGTTCGTGGCCATCGTCGGCGATTCGGGCGTGGGCAAATCCACCTTGCTCAATGGCCTGGCGGGCCTGGACACCTTCGACGAAGGACGCATCACCCTGTGCGGCCAGGATCTGGGCGCCGCCAGCGACGACGCTCGGGCCCTGCTGCGGCGCCAGCATGTGGGCTTTGTGTTCCAGGCCTTTCATGTGCTGCCCCATCTGGATGTGAGCCAGAACATCGCCCTGCCCCTGATGCTGCTGGGACACGCGCCATCGGTCATCGCCCCGCGCGTGCAGGCCATGCTCGAAGCGGTAGGCCTGCAGGGCCTGGGCGAGCGCCTGCCGCAGCAACTCAGTGGCGGGCAGCTGCAACGCGTGGCGATCGCGCGGGCGCTGGTGCATCGGCCCGCCCTGTTGCTGGCGGATGAACCCACCGGCAACCTGGACCCTGGCACCGCGACGCGGGTGATGGACCTGCTGCTGGCGCAGACGCGCGAACAGGGCGCTGCGCTGGTGCTGGTCACCCACTCCGAGGCTGCTGCGCGCCGTGGTGACCGCGTGCTGCACCTGACCGCGCGCGGCTTCGCCTGACCGCGATCAGCGCCATGCTGGCCTTGCTGCACACCTTCTCCTGGCAGGAACTGCGTCACCATCCCTGGCGCAGCGGCGCTGCCGTGGTGGCGGTGATGCTGGGGGTGTCACTGGCCTTCGCGGTGCACTTGATCAACGCCTCGGCCCTGAGCGAGTTTTCGAGCGCGGTGCGCTCGGTCAACGGCCAGCCCGATCTGGAGCTGCGCGCCGTGCAGGGGGGCTTCGATGAAGCGCTCTACGCCCGTGTCGCAGCCCACCCTCAGGTGAGTCTGGCGAGCCCGGTGCTCGAATCCAGCACCCTGGTGGTCGCCCCCTCGGGTCGCCGTCAGACCCTGCGGGTGCTGGGCATCGATGCCCTGGCGGTCGCGACCATCGCGCCCGCGCTCATGCCCGCCCCGGCAGCGGGCAGTGACCGCTTCGCGCTGTTCGCGCCCCACACCGTCTTTCTCAATCCGGCTGCCCGCCAATTGCTGCCGGATCCGCGCATCGCGCTGCAGGTCGGCCTGCGTCTGCAGACCCTAGACGTCGCCGGCACGGTGAGCGCAGGCGGCGGGGCACTCGCGGTGATGGACATCGGCGCCGCCCAGGATCTGTTTGGCCGCGCCGGCCAGCTCACACGGATCGACGTGCGTCTGGCAGCTGGCACTGTGCGCGAGGACTTTGTGCGCAGCCTGCAGCTGCCCCCTGACGTCACCGCCACCGAGCCAGGGGATGCCGCGCAGCGTGTGAGCAATCTCTCGCGCGCCTACCGCGTCAACCTCACGGTGCTGGCCTTGGTGGCCTTGTTCACTGGCGCTTTCCTGGTGTTCTCGGTGCTGTCCCTGAGCGTGGCACGACGCACGCGGCAGCTCGCGCTTCTGGGCGTGCTGGGGCTGACCGCAGGTCAGCGCCTGCGCCTGGTGGTGATCGAGTCCCTCGGCCTGGGCCTGGTGGGCAGTATCGCGGGCATCGCCTTCGGCACCGGTCTGGCCGCTTTGGCGCTGCACCTGCTCGGGGGCGATCTCGGGGGCGGCTACTTTGCGGGCGTGGCCCCGCGCCTGCAATGGAGTTGGGTGGCGGCGCTGGTCTATGGCGGTCTGGGCGTGGTCGCGGCTGCTGTGGGAGGCTGGCTGCCCGCACGCCAGGCGCAGCGCCTGCCGCTGGCGCCTTCACTCAAGGGCCTGGGAGCCCCCCCACCCACCGGGCGCCGACAGACCCTGAGCCTGGCCCTGATCGCGCTGGGCGCGGCGCTGGCCCTGATGCCACCGATCGCAGGCGTGCCGCTGGCGGCCTATGTCTCGGTGGCCTTGCTGCTGGTGGGCGGCATCACCGCCCTGCCCTGGGCGGTCGCGGCCACCTACGACGTATTGGCGCCGCAACTGGCACACCGCCTACTGCCGCTGCTGGCGATCGAGCGCGCACGACGGGTGCGCGAGACGGCGGCGGTGGCGGTCAGCGGCGTGGTCGCCTCGCTGGCCCTGGCCGTGGCGCTCACCGTGATGGTGGCGAGCTTTCGCGACTCGGTCACGCGCTGGCTCGATGTGGTGCTGCCCGCCGACCTGTATGTGCGCACCGCCGATGGCGCCGCCACCGGTGACACGGCCTTCCTTGACATGCCCTTCGTCGAAGCGGCCAGCCGCGTGCCCGGGGTCGAGCGCGTGGCGACGCAGCGCGTGCGCACCCTGCTGCTGGATCCGGCCCTGCCCGCGGTGGCCCTGCTGGCGCGCCCGATCGAAGACCCGGCACGCACGCTGCCCATGGTGGATGCGCCGCGCTCCGTGCCCGCGGGCCGCATCGGGATCTACGTGAGTGAGGCCATCATCGACCTCTACGGAGTCACGCCAGGTCAGGGCTTCGAGCGGCTGTCGCAGGCCTTCGCGCAGCGGCCCGAGTTTTTCGTGGCCGGCGTCTGGCGCGACTACGCACGGCAAAGCGGCGCGGTCATGATCGATCGGGCGGACTACCTGCGCCTGACGGGCGACGCACGCGTCAATGACCTGCTGCTGTGGCTCGCACCCGGTGCGGATGCAGCAACCGTGCAAACCAAACTGCGTGCGCTTAGCGAAGGCGGCGGCGTTCTGGAGTTCGCCACCACCCAGGACATACGGACCGTCTCGCTGCGTATTTTTGATCGTAGCTTCATCGTCACTTACTGGCTGCAAGGGGTGGCGATTGGCATCGGCCTGTTTGGTGTGGCGGCTAGCTTCAGCGCGCAGGTGCTGGCGCGGCGCAAGGAGTTCGGACTGCTGCAACACCTGGGTCTCACGCGCCGTCAGGTGCTGACCGTGGTGGCCGGCGAGGGCGCCGCCTGGACCCTGATCGGGTCGGCCGCCGGCTTGGCGCTGGGACTGGCCGTGGCCGTGGTGCTGGTGCATGTGGTCAATCCGCAAAGCTTTCACTGGACGATGGACCTGCTGACGCCCTGGGGCCGCCTGCTGCTTTTGTGCGCCTCGGTGGTGGCGGCGGGCACTCTCACGGCCTGGCTCGCAGGCCGCGCCGCGGCCAGTCGCGACGCGGTGATGGCGGTCAAGGAGGACTGGTGATGCCGCCGCTCTCGCGCCGCGCGCTCCTGCTGGCCCTGGCCAGTGGCAGCAGCGCCAGCCTGTGGCCGCTGCACGCGCAGGCCTTGCCTGCACGCCCCTTGGTCTTCCCCCGCGACCACGGCGCACACCCGCAGATGCGCACCGAGTGGTGGTACATCACCGGCCACGCCCGCGCACCCGGACCCGCAGGCGATCGTCTGTTCGGGTTTCAGGTCACCTTCTTTCGCACGCGCGTGGATGCGGCGCAATCCATCGCTTCGGCCTTCGCGGCACGCCAACTGGTTTTTGCCCATGCCGCTGTGACCGACGTGCAGGGCCAGCGCCTGTGGCACGACCAGCGTATCGCCCGCGCCGGCATGGGTATCGCGCAGGCCGACACCGAAGAAACCCAGCTGAAGCTGCGTGACTGGTCGCTGGTGCGCGAGGCCGATGGACGTTATCGCGCGCGATTGCCCGCGGGCGAGTTTTCACTCGACCTGCACTTCACGCCCACCCAGCCCCTGCTGCTGCAAGGTCGACAAGGGCTTTCGCGCAAGGGCCCGCAGCCGCAGCAGGCCAGCTACTACTACAGCCAGCCCCAGCTGCAAGCCGGCGGTCGACTGACCCTGCAAGGTCAGTCCTTCGAGGTGGCGGGTCGGGCCTGGCTGGACCACGAGTGGAGCGAAGAACTTTTGCATCCCGACGCGGTGGGCTGGGACTGGATCGGCATGAACCTGGACGACGGCAGTGCCCTGACCGCCTTTCGGCTGCGACGCGCCGATGGCAGCGCGCTGTGGGATGGTGGGTCGTGGCGCGCGGCGGGCGGTGAGGTGCAGGCCTTCGAGGCCGGGCGTACCGTGTTCACGCCGGTGCGCTACTGGGTCAGCCCGCTCTCGGGTGCGCGCTATCCGGTGCAATGGGCGGTGATGTGTCCGGCGGGCCGCTACACGGTGCGGGCCCTGATCGATGCCCAGGAATTGGACAGCCGCACATCGACGGGCGCGATCTACTGGGAAGGCCTGAGCGAGCTGACTGATGCCCGCGGTCAGGTGCTGGGGCGCGGCTACCTGGAGATGACCGGCTACGCGCAGCGCCTGCGGATGTAGGCCCGACTACACTGCCAGGTCCATGGCCCGCCGCTCGTCCCCCGATGCCTCTCCCAAGGGCCAACCCCGCTCCCTCACGGGCCTGCTGCCTTTCCTGCGTCCTTACCGGGGCCGCATCGCGCTGGCGGGCCTGTTTCTGGTTCTCGCGGCGGCGGCCACCTTGGTGTTTCCGCTGGCCCTGCGAAGTCTGATTGACGGCGGCCTGGTCGGGGGCGACCGCGGCGAGCAGGTGATGGCGTTGCGCCAGCACTTTCTGGCCTTGTTCTCGGTGGCCGTGGCCCTGGGTGTTTTTTCCGCCGCGCGCTTCTACACCGTGAGCTGGCTGGGTGAGCGCGTCACCGCCGACCTGCGCAATGCAGTCTATGCCCACGTGGTGCGTCAGAGCCCCGAATTTTTCGAGACCACGCAGACCGGCGAGGTGCTCTCACGTCTGACCACCGACACCACCCTGGTCCAGACCGTGGTCGGTTCGTCACTGTCTATGGGTCTGCGCAATGCGGTGATGGGCGTGGGCGCACTGGCCATGCTGGTGTGGACCAACCCCTGGGTGATGACGCAGGTGCTGCTGATTCTGGTGGGGGTGGTGCTGCCCACGATGTGGTTCGGCCGGCGCGTGCGGCGCCTCTCGCGTGCCAGCCAGGACCGCGTGGCCGATGCGAGCGCCATTGCCGCCGAGGTGCTCAATGCCATCCCCGTGGTGCAAAGCCATGCGGCCGAGGCGCGCGAGGCGCGGCGCTTTGACACGTCGACCGAGCAGGCCTTTGGCACCGCGATCCGACGCACCCGCGCGCGCTCCTTGCTGGTGGCCTTCATCATCATCGCCACCTCGGGTCTTCTGCTGTGGGGCTTGTACCAGGGCACGCAGGCGGTTCTGGCCGGACGCATCACCCCAGGGCATCTGGGGCAGACGGTGGTCTACGTGATCATCCTGGCTGGCGCCGTGGCGGTGCTGGGTGAGGTGTACGGCGACCTGCTACGAGCGGCCGGGGCGACCGAGCGTCTGATGGAGTTGCTGCATGCACGCTCGCCAGTCACCTCGCCGACCGACCCGATCTCGGCGCCCCTGCCGGCGGGCGGCAGCGCGGTGCGCTTTGAGTCCTTGCAGTTTCGTTATCCGTCGCGGCCCCAGCAACCGGCGCTCTCAGACTTCGTGCTGGACGTGGGCGCGGGCGAGACGGTGGCCCTGGTGGGCGCCAGCGGCGCGGGCAAGACCACGGTGTTTCAGCTGCTGCTGCGGTTCTATGACCCGCAGGCGGGGCGTATCGTGCTCGATGGAACGCCCATCGAGCGCATGGACTTGCAGGCGCTGCGCACGCGCATCGGCATCGTTCCGCAAGAACCCGTGATTTTTTCGGCCAGCGCGCTGGAGAACATCCGCTACGGCCGCCCCGATGCCAGCGACGACGAGGTGAGAGCCGCAGCGCGTGATGCCTATGCCCACGATTTCATCAGCGCGCTACCGGGGGGCTATGACTGCTTCCTGGGGGAACGCGGGGTGCGGCTTTCGGGGGGTCAGCGTCAGCGCATTGCGATTGCACGGGCGATGTTGAAGAATCCCCCGCTGCTGCTTTTGGACGAAGCCACGAGCGCGCTGGATGCGGAGAGCGAGCGCATGGTGCAGGCGGCCTTGCAATCGGCCATGCGTGATCGTACGACGCTGGTGATTGCCCACCGACTGGCGACGGTGCAACAGGCCGATCGGATCGTGGTGCTCGATCACGGTCGCATCGTCGAACAGGGAACGCACGAGCATTTGCTGGCGCAGGGTGGGCTTTACGCTCGGTTGGCTAATTTGCAGTTTATGGTTTGAGGGTTGGCGTTGGCGTTGGCGTTGGCGCTACACCGCACGGGGCTTGGTTTCGTTGGCGTTGCACCGCACGGAGCGCGCGGGGCAGGCCTGGGGGCTTCAAGTGCGGGGGCCCTTCGGGCTCCCTTGCGGTGCTCACAACAGGCGGGAAGCGCGCAAACTCGCCTGCGGCTCAAACATGCGCGCTTCTTTTTCCGCCCGTTGCTGCGCTCCTCAGCCCCGCACAGGCGCCCCCAGTCCCACCCCACGCACCCCGTGCTCACGGGTTCTCGGACGACTTCACGCGCGCATCACTGCGCTACACACCTATCGGGTACATGAACGCCAACCCCTTGACGTGGGCGCGCCCCCTATCGCGGAAGCAGCAAACCTGGCTCCGTCAAACCCTTCGCGCGAGGAAAGCGGTGGGTGTGCGGCGGGGGTTCGGGGGCGCCTGTGCGCAGCTGAGGAGCGCAGGGACAGGCGGATCAAGAAGCGCGCATGTTTGAGCCGAAGGCGAGTTTGCGCGCTTCCCGCCTGGCACGAGCACCGCAAGGAAGCCCGAAGGGCCTGCGCAGTGAAGCCCCCGGGCCCCCGCTGCACGCCCACCGCGTTGCACCGACAAAGCAAAAAACCAGCGAGCTACTGCAAAGGCCCCTTCAGCGCAGGCGGCACAGGCAGCGGAAGCACGGCAATGCCTTCTTCAAGCAAGGCCTGTGTTTCTTCGCGCGTAGCTTGCCCGCGAATCCCACGCTCGTCGGACTCGCCGTAGTGGATACGGCGGGCCTCCTCGGCGAAGCGTTCTCCGACGTCTTCGGTCTGAGACATCACATGGGCCACAGCCTTCATCCAGGCTGCCTGCAGGGCAGCTTCAGGCGGCGCGATCACCTCTTGGCGACCCGATTTGGCCGGCAATGGAGTCTGTTCAGGCGCAGGCTGCGCAGCCCCCAGGTTCAACCGAGGCGCACTCAGTCGCTTGGTGATCGCGGTGTCACCGCACATCGGGCATTCGACCAAGGCACGCGCCAACTGGCCCTGGAAATCATCTTCCGAGGCAAACCAGCCTTCGAACACGTGGCCGTGCATGCACTGCAGGTCCAGAACCTTCATGACACGGATTGTGCGCGCCAGTCCAAAGCCCAGTCACCCGACAGGACGTTTTGCAGCCACAGCGCGCACGACAAAGTCTTGCCATCGGTCACCTGCCCCTGACGACACCAATCCAGAAGCTGGGTCGGGGTGGCCGTGATGACGTCCAGAAACTCGGCTTCATCGAGCTGTCGCTGGCCCAGCGTCAGCCCCCTGGCGAACCAGATGCCGATCGCCTCGTCGGCATAGCCGATACAGGGGTGCATGGTGCCGGCATGGGCCCATTCGCGGGCACGATAGCCCGTCTCCTCCAGCAGCTCGCGCTGAGCGCACAAAAGCGGGTCTTCGCCGGGGGTGAGCTTGCCTGCCGGAAACTCGATCATCACCTGGCCCACCGGGTGGCGATACTGGCGCTCCAGCACCACCTGCCCGTCATCGAGCAAGGCAATGATGGCCACGGCCCCCGGGTGCTGGATGTACTCGCGATAGGACTGACCGCCATCGGGCAGGCGCACGGTGTCACGCACCACCTGTAGAAACCGGCCCTCTAGCAGCTTCTCGCGGCCGACCACCTGCTCGCGCAAGTGAGCGTCCGAATCGGCGGGTGTGTTCATGCAGACCGCTTGACCAGGTAGCGCCAGACAAAACCGGGAAACGCCAGCGTCAAGAACAAGGTGGCGGTGATCGCATAGAACTCCCAGCCCTGCGGCGCGATCTGGCCCGCCCGGTGCTCGAGCAACAAGCCCACGCCACCGGCCAGAAAGTACATCACCCCCAGCTCGCCCAGACGCACCGCCAGCGACTTGGGCGTGCGCAACGCCACGAGGCCGAACAGGCGCTGCGTGACGAAAGGCAGGTTCGCGGCCAGCAGGGCCAGCACGATCACGAACCAGACAGAGACAGTCAGCGACATGGCGTCGTCATCACGGCGCTGGGAAGTGCCAGGTCAGGACGCCAGCGTGCGCACGATGGCATCGGCACACAGCGACATCAGGCCACCGGGCACGATCCCCAGTATCAGCACCAGAGCGCCATTGATCGACAACACCACGCGCACATCGGTCGGCGCCGAGACGGTGGTGGCGGTGATAGGCGAGTCAAAGTACATGACCTTGACCACGCGCAGGTAATAGAAGGCGCCGATCAGCGACGCCATCACCGCAAAAATGGCCATGCCGATATACAGAGCCTGCCCGGAACCCACCAGCGCCTGCAGCACGGCCAGCTTGGCGTAGAAGCCCACCAGGGGAGGGATACCGGCCAGCGAGAACATGCAGATCGCCATCACACCGGCAAACAGCGGGCTGCGCTGGTTCAGACCGGCCAGGTCAGAGATTTCTTCGCTCTCAAAGCCCTCGCGCGCCAGCAGCAAGATGATGCCGAAGGTGGCCAGCGTCGTGAGCACATAGGTCACGATGTAGAACATCGAGGCGCTGTAGGCCATATGGCCGTTGGCGGTGCTGCCGTTGACGACACCTGCAGACAGGCCCAGAAGCACGAAGCCCATTTGTGCGATGGTCGAATAGGCCAGCATGCGCTTGAGG
>Ga0315902_10002233_pt1 | contig 30451 bp, 31 predicted proteins | sample LakEriMetagenome_9_FD_203523 | JGI IMG/M metagenome (GOLD analysis project Ga0315902, IMG submission 203523) | Freshwater fungal communities from buoy surface, Lake Erie, Ohio, United States - Buoy 12 MA117 | ecosystem: Environmental > Aquatic > Freshwater > Lake > Lake biofilm | place: USA...
CTACAATCCTTCAATCCTACAATCCTCTCATTGCCCTTTCGACATCATATAAAACGCATACGCCACAGAAAACGCCAAGCCTGCGAGCATGACAAACAGAAACATCAGTAGCACCTTTCCGATAATGGTCGATACCTTTAAGTTCGGGTAATAAGTCTTAAAAAACCAGATGAGACCAATCGGATAAAGGAGCAGAGCAGTGTTATTCCATGTCAAAAACAAAGACGAATTGGATAATAGCAACAAGGAAATGGGTAAGAAAATAATTACGTAAAGCAGATTAAAAAGCGACTGCAGGAAGGCGTTCATCACAATGTGCTCAAAGTAATTTTCTGCTTGTTTTCTAAACACGAAACGGGTAAGAACGGCGAAAATCGGTATGAGCGCCAGCGTGATTAAATTCCAGTAGTGAAGCATGAACTCCGCGAGGCCTTTCACAAATTGGGCCCCCTGGGGGTCGTCATTCATGCTTTGGCTATAGAGGGCGGACGGGTCGATTAATTTCATCGATAGGAAAGCGTAGACCCCGCTGGTGACAACCGCCATCAAAATGGGCTTGTAGTGATTTACCCGTTTACCCTCAATGTATTCGCGAGCTGTCTTACCGGGATTGCGCAAGAGGCTTTTCACGGAATACAAAAAGCCTTTGTTGACATGCAACAAGGTGTATTGGATTTCCTCGATGAGGTATTTTTTATCGATACGACGGTACTTCTTCTGCCCGCAGCTCGGACAATAATGGAGCGTAACGTTTTCAACGCAGTTGGTGCAGGTTGTTTCCATGGCGGTGATTAAGGGAGCGTAAAGATAAGGGGTGAGGGGTGAGGTTGACGGTCGTAATCACTTCTACATTTTCGAACCGCAAAAGGCGCCGAGATTGCAGAAATTTCTGCTCTCTTGGCGCCTCAGCGGTAAAAAAAAATTGAAGGTTGGCAAGTTGCCGCCAGCTACAATCCTACAATCCTAAAATCCTTCCCCTCAAATACTCTCCAAACTCCGCTTCACAAAACTCGCGAGTTCTTCACCCTTAAGCAGTCCTTTGCTGAGCAGCGCCAGATCAATGGCCTGCTTGACCTTAGCGTCATTAAGCATGGTGTTACCATCGTTGTCGGTTACGGTGTTGCCAAATAGCGGATGGTTGGCATTGGCTACCAGATTATAGCTGTCCGGAAGAGTGCCGTAGAATCCGCCGCCACCCATGGCGCTCTGTTCTTTCATACGGCGCATGAATTCGTTTTGCGTCACCACAAATGGAGCTTCTGTGGGCGAAAGGTTGGCAAATTCTACATGATATTTCTTGGTGTCGATGAGCTTTTCCAATGCTGAAGTAATGCCCTTCTTCTGATCATCGGATAGGGCAGAGGCCGAATTGTCCTCCTTCTCAATGAGCTTGTCCATCACGTCGGCGTCCACACGCTTGAAGCGCAGACCGCTGTGTTTTTGCTCCAATTTGGAGATGTAATGCGAAGCCAGCGGGCCATCGAGCATCACGACTTCCCATCCGCGCTCTGCCGCAGCCTGAATTGCGGAGAATTGCTCTTCTGCATTATTGGCGTAAAGAATAACTGTTTCGCCTTTCTTGTCCTTCTGCGTGTCTTTGATTTTTTCTTTGAAATCTTCCAGGTTGAAATACGCGCCCTTGGCCGTTTTCAAGAGGGAAAACTTCTCTGCCTTTTCCGAGAACTTCTCATCGGTGAGCATACCGTAATGAATGAACACTCCAATGTCATCCCATTTGCTCTCGTAATCAGCCTTGTCATTATTATACATGCTTTGAAGTTTGTCGGCCACCTTCTTGGTGATGTGACTGGAGATTTTCTTTACGTTCGCGTCTTCCTGCAAGTAGCTGCGAGACACGTTCAGCGGGATATCCGGTGAATCGACAACACCATGCAGCAGCGTAAGGAAGTCGGGGAGGATGTTCTTCACCTCGTCGGTAATGAACACCTGATTGCTGTAGAGCTGCACTTTGTTTTTCTGCACCTCCATGTTGTTCTTCATTTTGGGGAAGAACAAAATACCGGTGAGGTTAAACGGATAATCAACGTTGATGTGAATGTGGAACAAGGGTTCATCAAAACTCATCGGGTAGAGCTCATGGTAGAAGCTTTTGTAATCTTCATCCGTGAGATCCGCAGGCTTCTTCATCCATAATGGTGCAGTGTTGTTGATGATGTTGGGCACCTTCAACTCAACTTGCTTCTTCTCGCCTTTGTCATCGGTTTCTTCGCCATCAACCCATTCCGATTTTTCACCGAATTGAATATCGACCGGCATGAATTTGCAGTACTTTGTCAGGATACCTTCGATACGACTGTCCTCGGCGAATTCAATCGAGTCGTCGCTGAGGTGAAGGATAATCTCCGTTCCGGGAGTGGTGCGCTGACCTTTACCCATTGAAAAGTTAGGTGACCCGTCGCAGGTCCAGTGCACAGGTGTGCTGCCGGCACGCTGCGAAAGTGTTTGAATTTCCACCTGTTTCGCCACCATGAAGGCCGAATAGAACCCCAGTCCAAAGTGACCGATGATTTGGGCGTCTTTATATTTTTCTACGAATTCTTCGGCACCACTGAAGGCAATCTGGTTGATGTATTTCTCCACTTCCTCTTGGGTCATTCCGATACCGCTATCACGCACTGTCAGCGTCTTGGCATTTTTGTCAGCGATAACCTCGACCAGCAGCCCTTTTCCGTCATGATTGATTTCACCGGAAACACTCAACGTCTTTACCTTCTGACAAGCATCTACGGCGTTGCTCACCAATTCGCGCAAAAAGATTTCATGATCGCTGTATAGGAATTTCTTGATAATCGGGAAGATGTTGTCGGTGTGTACCTTCAATTGTCCTTCTGTCATCGTACTCATAGGTCTGTATTTTTTAATGATTTGCGCGCGGCTAAGTCAACCGTTGTGCCATTGGGTGGAATGCGCAATTTTGTCAGGATGTGGAATGAGCACGTCGCAAAAGCCGCAGGTGATGCACACCCGTGTACATTTGCAGCCAGCCCGAAAACTTCATGCAAACCGCCAAACAACGATACGCCGAACTTTGTGCCTCTGAGGTGCATGTTCCGTTGTTTTCGCAAGCGTGGTGGTTGGACGCGGTGTGTCCGCCCCATGAGTGGGACGTATTGCTGTATGAAGAAGGCGGCCACATTGAAGCGGCGCTGCCGTATCAGCTATCGCGCAAGTGGGGAATTCGTTTTGTCATCAATCCCGCGCTTACGCAAGGAACGGGCATTTGGTATCGCCTGCATGAGGGGGAGTCGGAACACGATCGATTGAGTCGCGAGAAAAAGGCGGCGACGCATATTGTGGAAGAATTGAAACGCTTGAAACTGGCGTTTTTCATGCAACACTTCTCGCCGGATATCACCAACTGGCTGCCATTCTACTGGTCAGGATTCACACAAACTACGCGGTATACGTATCGCATTTCGGACATCCGTAATCCCGAGGCTTGCTTTGAAGCCATGAGTTATGCCAAGCAAAAGCAAATACGCAAGGCTGCGGAGTTAATCGTCACGACCGCCATCACGCCACAGGATTTCTATCGTCATCATGCGCAGAGCTTAAGAGCCAAGGGCAAGAAGATTTTTTATCCGCAGGCTGTGTTGGAGCGCATTCATGCTGCGGCATCTGCGCGTCATCAGATACTGGTCATTGGTCTGCAAGATGCACAAGGAGACTTGCACGCTGCCTTGTGGATCGTCTATGATGGTCAGTGCGCCTACAACTTGATTTCATCCATTTCGCCGGAGCATGCCGCTTCCGGCGCCTCTTCGCGTGTGGTTTTCGAAGCGATAAAACACCTGAAAGACGCGTGTCGCACCTTCGATTTTGAAGGCAGCATGGACGAGGGAATTGAAAACAGCTTTCGACAGTTTGGCGCTCTGCAGACACCTTACTTCCGCGTGATTAAAGCCTACAATCGGATGGTGTTCGCGGCGGTGAAGGGGAGGATTTAGCTTGAGGGGTGAAGGGAGAGGGGTGAAGGACTAAGGGCGAAGGACGAAGTGGCGGTTTTATAATCTGGACCTTCGCCTTTCAGCAGCCCCAGCGGGGCGAACTGTTATTAGCCCCGGAGGGGCGGCACATAATAGTGACAAGTGACAAGCAGCGTGGTTCGGCTCCAATCGGTGATTGCCCGCGTCGGCCGAGCGGAGCCGAGGCCAATCATTTACGCGAGTTACTCGGTCCCCGAGCGAAGTCGAGGGACGGTTATCGATGGCCATTTTTTAATCAACCGCAAAGACGCCAAAAGTGCAAAGATTCTCTGCTCACTCGGCGACTCGGCGGTAATAAAAAATGATGTTTGCTGCCGCTGCATTCTCACTCAGCAGCATCGATTTGAGATTGAACATCTTGTCGCAGGCGTGGCAGATGATTGATGATGATGCCCCAAATGTTTTCGTCTGAAATATTATCATAGGCATGCACAATGTGATTCCTAAGGCCCACAATTTTACGTGCATTTTCGATTGGGAATTCGGCATCAATAGTTAGAATTTTATTGACTGCTTCACCGATTATTTCAAGGTTTCTTTCGATAGCTCTTTTTAGGAGCATGTTGTTTTTATAATCAACAAAACGCTTTTCTTTCCCGGAAAAGAAAGAATCGATTTCGTCCATTGCCTGCTTGATGTCGAAGAGATATTTAAGCACTTTTTCGTTCATACACCAATTGCTTGTCGCGATCTACAATGCGCCTGAATATAGGGTTTTTGATGGCTTGATTTTCAACCAAATCAATCTCATGTGCAAGTAATTGCCTAAGTTTTTCCTTGAGATCCATGTAATTGTCGAAGTAATCCTCCAATTTCATAGGTTCAAATAGAACGAGCACATCGATATCACTTTTTTCAGTGAAGGAAGGTGTCAGAACTGAACCAAATACATAGAGTTCTTTTACCTTGTGATGGTCACAAAGCGCTTGAATCTCTCTGAAATTGGAATGGATGACTTGCATGAAGCGAAGATAATGATAGTTTTATTGCCGTTCCTGTATTTCAATAATTCGATAGGCATGACTGCTGATGTGGGATTATTTTCAACCGCAAAGACGCCAAAAGCGCAAAGATTCTCTGCTCACTCGGCGACTCGGCGGTTAAAAAAAATGGACGGTTGAAAGTTGCAGGTTCGCTCAGTGACGTTTTTTAAATTTCAATGGTTTGGAAATTCCCAAAGGTTCGAGGGTTTAGTCTCGAAGCCAAGTGTTCAGTTGCCGTCTGACGAATTCAAATCGGTTTAATGTCTTCGGAACAGAATGAATTGATTTTTTGAACCTGTTAACTTTTTTCGTGTTAACATTTAAAATGTACACATCGAAAATGTTAACAGGTGTGACGAGCTATTTTTCTGCGAACGCGCGCCTTATGTTCTTTCTAGATTTCGCACCCATTGGTCTGCTGAAAGGCGAGGGTGGAGCCAGAAGAGACATAGCCTCTCGTCTCCGCTCGGTGACCGCCCGCGTCGGCCGAGCGGAGTCGAGGCCAATCATTTTCGCGATTTACTCGGTCCCCGAGCGAAGTCGAGGGGCGGTTCGTAACCCTCATACTCATTCTCATTCTTGCTATTGATTTTTTTTAACCGCAATGGCGCAGCGAGAGCAAAGATTAAAGGATTGCAGGATTACAGGATGGTAGTATTATAGAGACACCTCAGCCCTTCGCCCTTCGCCCTTCGCCCCTTCGCCCTTCGCCCTTCACCCCTCACTAACCACTTTCCGCTATATTCGTCCCCAACACAACAAACTACACCTATGTCTTTCCCAAGCGACCTGGAAATTGCCCAGTCATGCAAGATGCAGCACATCAATGAAATTGCTGCCAAGCTGAACATCGCCGTAGATGACCTCGAACATTACGGTAAGTTCAAAGCGAAACTCCCGCTTTCCCTCATCAACGAAGAAGCGATTAAGCAACACAAACTCATTCTGGTTTCGGCCATCACGCCCACGCCGGCAGGTGAAGGAAAGACCACAACCTCCATCGGCCTCACCGAAGGACTCAATAAAATCGGCAAGAAGGCGACAGTCGTTTTGCGTGAGCCATCTTTAGGTCCCGTTTTCGGTATCAAAGGCGGTGCTGCAGGCGGCGGATACGCGCAGGTCGTTCCCATGGAAGATATTAATCTGCACTTTACCGGTGATTTCAGCGCCATCGAAAAAGCAAACAACTTGCTGGCCGCGCTCATCGACAACAATATTCAGAACAAACAAAACAACCTCGGCCTCGATCCACGCCAGATTTACTGGAAGCGCGTGATGGACATGAACGACCGTTCACTGCGCAACATCACCATCGGTCTTGGCGGCACAGCCAATGGAATGCCGCGTCAGGACGGCTTCAACATCACACCCGCCAGCGAAGTGATGGCGATTCTCTGTATGTCGAAAAACATTGAGGATCTCAAAGAAAAACTCGGTAACATCTTCGTCGGATTCACCTTCGATAAAAAGCCTGTCTACGCCCGCGACCTCAAAGCGCAAGGCGCCATGGCACTCCTGCTGAAAGATGCCATCAAGCCGAACTTAGTGCAAACACTCGAAGGTAATCCGGCCATCATTCACGGTGGACCGTTTGCCAATATCGCTCAAGGCACCAACACCATCATCGCCACTAAGATGGGCTTATCGCTGTCCGATTATGTCGTGACCGAAGCCGGATTTGGCGCTGATCTCGGTGCTGAGAAGTTCATGAACATCAAATGCGGTTATGGCAATCTCAAGCCCGACGCCATCGTGCTGGTAGCCACCATCCGTGCCTTGCGTCATCACGGTGGTGCCAAGAAGGAGGAGTACAATACAGCTTCCATGGAGCGCGTCACCAAAGGGTTTGGCAACCTCGCCAAGCACATCGAAAACTGTCAGAAGTTCGGTATCAATCCAACGATTGCCATAAATCATTTCCCTACTGATAGCGAGGAAGAACTCAATTACGTTATTGCCCAGTGCGCGGCAATAGGCGTGAAGGCTGTTGTGGCGCGTGGTTTTGCGCAAGGTGGTGAAGGCATGAAAGATCTTGCCCATGCTGTTGTTGGTGAAATCGAGTCCGGCAAGAATGCCTTTAAACCACTCTATGACTGGTCGATGCCGGTGAAGGAAAAGATCACCCGCATTGCGAAAGAAATCTATGGTGCTGATGCAGTCAATTTCTCGAAGGATGCCGAGAGCGATTTGAAAATCATCGATAAGCTGGGATTGGCTGCTTTGCCGGTCTGTATGGCGAAAACGCAAAAATCGTTCAGCGATGATGAATCGAAGGTAGGACGTCCGACAGGCTTTACTGTCACCGTGCGCGAGTTCGAGTTCGCTGTCGGTGCCGGCTTCATCATACCCATCCTGGGCGACATGATGCGCATGCCCGGACTACCAGTAATCCCCGCCAGTGAAGGCATGGACATCGATGCGAATGGTGTTGTGAGCGGACTTTCGTAAGCATACTATTCCTATAATTTATGCCCGTGAGGAATAGGATAGGTGCCGCGTGCGCCCATCCTTTGCCTCATGGAATACAACCCGCGCGATTGGAAAGTGTGGATGGAGTTCACCCTTCGAGAACTTCAGGCACTGACCGTACTCATGGTGCTGTTTGCACTGGCCATAGCAGTACGCTGGTATGTGCATGTTTATACAAAGCCCAAGCTTCCATTTGTATATCGCAATGTGGTGTTCGCTGCAGATACGGCTGTGGAGGAAACGCATCATGCCGACAAGGGATTCGATTCCACACGACGCTTCTCTCAGCGCTGGTCTTCGCGCCGCATGTATGCGAGTGATGTGGATTCACTGAAACCAACAGAGCGCTTGGCATACACCCCTGCATTTCGCAAGAGCCGCATCGTTGAACTCAATTCCGCTGATACCATTGACCTAAGGAATTTACCCGCAATAGGACCATGGCTTGCGCGAAAGATTGTCGAGTACCGCGATGGGCTGGGCGGATTTGTCAGTGTGGAGCAGCTGCTCGAAGTGTATCGCATGACCCCGGAGAAGCTTGATACACTGCGTCCGTTTCTGGTGTTGGATACAGCGTGGGTCGAGCGTTTCAACCCGAACACCGTGACGCTCGAGCGTTTGCTCCGCCATCCATATTTCTCCGCAACACAAGCCAAGGGCTTTATCAGTTACCGCAATAAGCACGGTGGATTCAAGACCGCGGCAGATCTGAAAAAGTGTTTGTTGATCGATGAAAAAACCTTTGTGAAGATTAGGGATTACCTGGAAGTTCGCTGATTTTTGCGGGCTATGAATCTCGACCAACGTATTAAAGAAGCCATGGTGGACGTGCATGATTTCCCCAAGCCGGGCATCGTTTACAAGGACATCACTCCCATTTTTCAGGATCCACGATTGCTCAACGACATCCTCGATGGCATGGTGGAAGAATGCCGCGGATTGAACATCCAGGCCATCGTTGGTTTGGAAAGTCGCGGGTTTTTGTTGGCTGTTCCGCTGTCCATGCGTCTGGGCGTGCCATTCGTGATGGTGCGCAAAAAGGGCAAACTTCCGCGCGAGTGTCACACCGTCAGCTACGATCTTGAGTACGGAAGCAGCGCCATCGAAGTACACAAAGATGCCCTGAAACCGGGTATGCGCGTCCTGATCCACGATGACGTGCTGGCGACCGGAGGCACGGCAGAAGCAGCGGCCAGACTCGTGCAGATGGCCGGAGCAGAAGTCGTTATGTTTCAATTTTTAGTCGAGTTAAGTTTCTTGAAAGGAATGGATCGCATGGTGCCCTTTACTTCTCACGTCACTACTTTTGCACGCCTTTAATGAACTGTGCAGTTGATACGACTGTTCAGTCATCACAACAGAAACTCTTATTTACGCAAAGCAATGAACTTTGAAAAATCAGAAAATCAGTTGATGATCGCGCAGATGGTGCGTGATTTTACTGAAAAAGAAATTCGTCCACACGTGATGACCTGGGATGAAAGCCAGGAATTCCCGCGACAGGTCTTCCGTAAAATGGGAGAACTTGGTCTCATGGGCGTGTTGGTTCCACAAGAATATGGCGGCTCAGGATTGGGCTATTTTGAATACATCTCGGTGATCGAAGAGGTGGCGAAAGTGTGCGGATCCATTGGTCTTTCGGTGGCGGCGCACAATTCCCTTTGCACCAATCATATCCTGGAATTTGCCAATGAAGAGCAGAAGCAGAAGTACTTACCCAAGCTTGCCTCCGGAGAATGGATTGGCGCCTGGGGACTTACGGAAGCGAACACCGGTAGCGATGCCATGCGCATGAAGTGCACTGCTGTTCAGGATGGCGATTATTGGGTGATTAACGGAACGAAAAACTGGATTACCCATGGTATTTCCGGTGAAGTCGCGGTGGTGTTGGTGCGCACAGGCGACTTGCTCGATTCACATGGTATCACAGCCTTCATCATTGAGCGCGGAACTCCGGGCTTCTCCGGTGGTAAGAAAGAAAATAAACTCGGCATGCGCGCCAGCGAAACGGCGGAGCTCATCTTCGATAATTGCCGTGTGCACAAGAGCCAAATTTGTGGCGAAGTAGGGAAGGGCTTCCAGCAGGCCATGAAGATTCTCGATGGCGGTCGCATCAGCATTGGTGCTCTGGCGATGGGAATTGCCAAGGGTGCATTTGAAGCGGCTGTGAAATACGCCAAGGAGCGCGAGCAATTCGGTCAGCCTATTGCCAACTTCCAGGCGATTGCCTTCAAACTCGCCGATATGGAAACGCAGATACAGGCAGCAGAGGCATTGTTGTATCAGGCGGCTTACATGAAGAACAATAAAATGAAGATGACCAAGGAGTCAGCAATGGCCAAGTACTACGCTTCAGAAGTATCAGTGCGTTGCGCTACGGAAGCTGTTCAGATTTTCGGGGGCTACGGTTATACCAAAGATTTTCCGGTCGAGAAATTCTATCGTGATTCTAAATTGTGCACGATAGGCGAGGGGACTAGTGAGATCCAGAAGCTGGTGATATCGCGGGAGATACTCAAAGGGTAGTGATTTAATTCTGATTTCTGAATTCGTTCACGCAAAGGAACGCAGAGAGATTCTTTCACGCAGAGCTCGCAATGAGATTCTTTCACGCAGAGCCCGCAAAGGAATTTCACGCAGAGAAGTCAGTAGCTTGGCATAACACAGCAGGTAGTCTTCACGCAGAGCCCGCAATGAAATTCTTTCACGCAGAGCCCGCAAAGAGATTCTTTCACGCAGAGCCCGCAGAGGAAATACACGCAGAGAAGTCAGTAGCTTGGCATAACACAGCAGTTGGTCTTCACGCAGAGCCCGCAATGAAATTCTTTCACGCAGAGCCCGCAGAGGAAATACACGCAGAGAAGTCAGTAACTTGGCATAACACAGCGGGTAGTCTTCACGCAGAGCCCGCAATGAGATTCTTTCACGCAGAGCCCGCAGAGGAAATACACGCAGAGAAGTCAGTAGCTTGGCATAACACAGCAGGTAGTCTTCACGCAGAGACCACAATGAGATTCTTTCACGCAGAGCCCGCAATGAAATTCTTTCACGCAGAGCCCGCAATGAAATTCTTTCACGCAGAGCCCGCAGAGGAAATACACGCAGAGAAGTCAGTAGCTTGGCATAACACAGCAGGTAGTCTTTGCGTGATTCTAACTTTGCGTTCCTTTGCGTGAAAGAATCTCTTTGCGTTCCTTTGCGTGAAAACTTCCCTCTTTGCGGTTAGAAAAGTCTACGCTCCCACCACAACCCCCATCGCACAGAACTTATCCTGGCGTTGGCGTGTGCGCGATGCGGCATCCATTTTCATCAACGACGCTAATTCATTTTTGATGACTTCCTTCACGGTGTTGAATGTCTCCGTTGGATTGGTATGTGCGCCGCCCAGTGGTTCTCGGATGATGCCATCGATGAGCTTGTTGGAATGCATGTCTTCTGCGGTGAGTTTTAAGGCCTTGGCGGCAGTCACTTTGTGATCCCAGGAGCGCCATAAAATGGAAGAACAGGATTCAGGGGAGATAACAGAGTACCAGGTATTTTCCAGCATCATCACACGATCGCCGATACCGATGCCGAGCGCTCCTCCGGATGCTCCTTCTCCGATAATGATGCAGATAACAGGCACCTGCAGTTTCATCATCTCAAACAGGTTGCGCGCGATGGCTTCTCCTTGTCCGCGCTCTTCTGCTTCCAGACCGGGAAATGCCCCTGGTGTATCGATAAACGTCACAATCGGCTTATTGAATTTCTCTGCCAGTTTCATCAGACGAAGGGCTTTGCGATATCCTTCCGGATTGGCCATACCAAAGTTGCGGAACTGACGAAGCTTGGTTGTATTTCCTTTCTGCTGACCGATAAACATGACGCTCATATCGTCGATGAAACCGAAGCCACCTACCATCGCCTTATCATCCTTCACCGTGCGGTCGCCATGGAGTTCAATCCAATTGCCACCGGTGATGTGTTCGATGTATTGTAGGGTGTAAGGACGGTCAGGATGACGGCTCACTTGCACACGCTGCCATGAATCGAGATTCCCGTAGATCTCCTGCACCTTTTTCTCGGCGGCTTCTTCGAGTTCATGAATAGCGGCCGACATATCCACACCGGCTTTCTTCTCACTTTCCTTCAACTTCTCAATCTGGGTATGAAGCTCTTTAATGGGCTCTTCGAAATCAAGATAATTCATCGTCTGTGCTGTTTTTACAGTGCGCAAATTAGCCAAAAACGAATGGAACCGACGTGCTAAAGCGGAAGATGTTTTCGAACTAGTGTTGCTTAAAACTCACGTAATCGGGCGCGCACACGACGCTTGTCGGCACGGGTGTAATCTCGGCGAAAATCCAATTTGCCGTGCAGATAGAACACCGTATTGATGGCGGTGTAGTTATCGAGGTCATTGAAGTAACGCCCATCAACTCCAAAGGCCAGACTGCGAATGGGCAGGCGCACACCGATGGACGTGCTCATTCCCATGGGACCTCCAATATGCGAAGCTTCGTTATACACTGCACTCACATTGTAATGGAAAATGCGCAGTAGCACACCATCGGCACCGGCTTCAACTAAATGTCCTTCAAGCTCCGGAATCAAGTCGTTTTGAATGGTAAAGGTGCTCGGGAAATGGATATAACGCATGCGCAAGCCGATCACGTCCGACCGCACGGCGTATCCTTTTTGGTCATTGATGGGACCATGGTTATACTTGAAATAAAGTCCGGCGGAGAATCCCAGGTAGATTGCAGCGGGATTATACGCTTGAATGTCTCGTAACGGAATTTCATTGGAAAACCCTTCCGGACCGAACTCGAAGGAGTTCAGGTGTGGTCTGTATTTCTTCTCTTCAGCGATTTCCTGGTGGACGATTTTCTTGAATAGTTCTTCTTTCAGTGATTTGAGTTCACCGGTATTGACGCCGTACAATTGCTCGGATGTGCGCAACAGGCTATAGGCTTCCCAGAAATTGCGTTTATCGCGTTCAATACGGGCCTTCTCCATTAGACGATCAACCTTATATTGCTGGTAGCGGCCATCCAGCTCTTTGAAGCGTTCGGGTTGAATATCGGCCAACGCCATCAATTGTTGATGGTAGATTTTACTGGGCTCGTCTTCCTTGGCGCGCATAGCTGCAGCGAGTCGTTCTGCTGTTTCACTGAAATAGCCCGTTCGGATTTCCTGTCGTAATTCTTTTGCGTCAGCACTGCACACTGCGCTTTCGCAGTAGTTGTCGACGAGCTCAATGGCCTGCTCGTATTCATGTTGTTGCACTAGTTTGGATGCCTCCACACGGATATGCCGCAGGTAGCGGTCATAGGCTTGCTGCAACTGAAATTCGACTTCATCATTAAGCTTGTGTTTGGCCCTTAAGGCTTTGAGCAGAGCGATAGCTTCTTCAAACGCATCCTTATTCACCAAGTCCGAAGCCTGATCGATGGAGGCCTGCAAGTTGAGCAGCTCTTCGGAATTATTAATCGTACTTAATGCAGTGTTGTAGTCGGCTACCAGCAAATTCCACTCGGTCGTGCTGATGCGGTGGTTGAGGAATACCGCTGTTTTAAAATCGGATGCGATGGCTTCATACTTGCGCTCCAGGGGCCTGACGTTTACGGTGTTGTTGGATTTCGACTGCGCATCGATTTCTGCTTTTAGTCCAATCATGCGCGTAATACAGTCCTTGAGGATGGATTCTGCCAAGCCGGCCTTGTTGAGCCTGCAGCGACCGAAGAGTGTCTTATACTTATCGTCGAAGCAGGTTTCAAAGCGAAGGTTACCCAACTTGGTGTTTGAGTTGATGCGCGTTTCGCTGCTGAACAGTTGTGTGAGCGCATTTCCCTCTTCCTTGACATAGCTCGTTGAACCGCTCTCTACCTCAATGATGATTTTCTCGGAAAGTTTGACCAACAGATCTTTCTTGATGGAAGCCTCGGCTTCATCAACTTCCTTGGGGCTGCGTGTTTTCAATTTGATACTCGACGTAGCAAGGAGCTCGTCGGGCTGAGCCACGGATTCATTGCGCAAGCCCGAGCAGTCTTGCGCGTTCACATGCAGCGCAACAATGAGCGAAATCGTGATGAAAATGAGGTGTTTAGTCATTAAACCGAGGCGTGATGCAAGTGCGCGCTAAAATAACTTACAAACCACCAAGGTAGACACTGATGAGAGATGTCTTATGTATAGCAAATTTTAGTGATTGCCAAGTCACCGGACTTCGGCCACTTTCGCTGAAACATTTAATCTTATTTATCTTGTCATGAAAACGATTTTAACATCCTTGGCATTATCGCTCACCGTGGCGGCCAATGCTACAATTTTCACTGTATCTAACAACCCAACAGTGCCGGCGCAGTATAGCGATATTCAAATAGCGCACAACGTGGCCGAGGCCGGTGATACGCTCCAATTGGTCGGTTCGCTGAATAGTTACAATTTGAATTCATCTAAGCGATTGCACATCATTGGTCCGGGATGGGGCACGCCTCCCGGAATGCCTGCATATATGTACTCAACCAATTTCGGCGCGGGATCAGAAGGCAGTATAATGGAGGGTGTTCAGATTAGTTACTATGCCGCAATCAATGCAGCGAATATTACCATCAAGGATTCATACATTTATCAGTTGAATCTGAATGCTAGTTCGACCAATCTGTTGGTTCGTAACTGCGTAGGTTTTCGATTTCTTTATGAAATCGGCCAGGCTGCAGGGCAGGTATTCTCCAATTGCATTTTTAACTTTAACGACAGCTACGAAAGTTTCCAGCCTTTTGTATTGTTGGATGGTAGCAATAGCTCTATGGCCTATTCGACGTTGTTTGCGAATTGTACGTTTTATAAAATTCTCATGACCGAGTTGTATAACGCACAATTTTCTAACTGCGTCATGCATAGCTTCACTGAGACGTATTTGAATGGCAGCGGTGACTTTGACAATTGTTCGGGTTGCACGATTAACAACAGCATGCTCTTCTGTTCGGGTTGTGCATTCACGGATATAGACGGTGCTGTAACCTTAACGGACAATTTAAGCAATGGCACAAATCCCTTCATCAATGCACCTCAAACACCGAATGCCTATGCGAACAATACCATTCCGTTCAACCAATTGAACTTTAGTTTGGTTGCTTCGTCGCAGGGTATCAATGCGGGTTCTGACGGCACAACAATCGGCATCCAGGGCGGTGCTTATCCTTTTGCTGAAGGTTCGCAATACGGTAGTTTGAGTGGTCAAGTGCCTTACGTTTCATCTTTCATCATCAATAACCCGGTAATTCCGCAAGGCGGAACACTTGATATTCAGGCAACCGGTATAATCCCAGCAAACCAATGAGAACTTCCATCATCACCGCAGTATGTGCGCTGTTGATGGTTATTTCGGGAACGGCACAAACCATCGTTGAAGCGGAAGGCTTCTTCGATACCGATCCCGGAGTAGGCAATGGAATACCGCTGGGGAATAATCCCACGGGTTCTGCCACCAGCATCAACGGCAACTTGCCACTGAGCATAAGCAGTGGGTTTCATGCGTTCTATGTGCGCTGCAAAGCGTCCACCAATTTGTGGAGCAATGCACGCGGTCGCACCGTCTTTGTTTCCAACACCGCCAACCAGCAGCCGGTGGTTCAGGAAATAGTGGCTTGCGAATACTTCATCGATACCGATCCCGGCGTGGGAAATGGCGTGGATGTGCCGGTTACGGCGAGTCCGACATTGGCCTCCGTGTTTGCAGCTGTCGCCACTTCTCAAACTCCCGGTGTGCATCAAGTGGGAGTGCGTTTCAAAGCCTCAGGAGGTATGTGGAGCAACTCGCGCATGCGCAGCTTTATCGTGCGCCGGGTGAATGATACACCTGTTGCCGATCAAATCATCGCCGCGGAGTACTTCTTTGATACCGATCCCGGTGTTGGCAATGGAAATGACCTCGCAGTGGATACGCCAGGTTTATCCGTGTCGCTGACTTCGAGCATGGCCGTTAATCTGACTCCCGGCACCCACCAGCTATATGTGCGTGTAAAGTCAGACATCGGATACTGGAGCAATGCGCGCGGCAGAACGGTCATTGTTACCGAAGGATCTCTGCTCCCTACGATTCACTACATCGATGCGGCGGAATATTATATTGATACCGATCCGGGTCAGGGCAATGGTACCGCCATCGCAGTGCCAACGGCAACGACGGTGGATATCGACGAGCTCCTTGATGCTTCGAGCATTGCCGTGGGTGTGCATCAACTCTACATCCGCGTGCGTTCCGATCAGAACATTTGGAGCGACTTCGCAGTTCAGGAATTCACTGTAACCTCCGATACACAACCTGTGTTCACCTTACAAGCGCTAAACCCACTGTGTGCCGGCACCAACTCAGGAACCATTGAAGTGACAACCGTCGGCGGCACTCCACCATTTTCGTATGCATGGGATGGGGTAGTCGGAAACGATACCTTGTTCAATGCCGCTGCAGGTCCGCATCAATTGATTGTTTCTGATGGAACCAGTGCGATTGTATTGGATACCATTATTACACTGGTGGCACCTGAGGCGATTACCTACTCACTGAGTTCAGCCGACGTTTCGTGTTTTGGTGGAAATGACGGAAATGCGGAAGTTGTTGCCTCCGGTGGGGTAGGAAACTATCTCTACGATTGGAATGGATTTGATCCGGCCCAACTTATTGCGGGAGTTTACTTCTTCTCGGTGACCGACGGCAATGGGTGCGATGTATCCGGTTCAGTCAGCATTACGCAACCTGATGCCATAGCTGCTTCGGTAAGCGTAACTCCGGTCAGTGCCTCCGGCGCTTGTGATGGTTCAGCAGAAGTAACCATTACAGGTGGTACGGCGCCATTCACTATTCAGTGGAATGATCCGAATGCTTCAATCGGTTCGCCAATCACGGGATTGTGCGAAGGCGAATACATCGCTGCTATTGCAGATGCGAACGGATGCCTGGGTCAATCGGAAGCAGCTGTGATTTCAACAGGGTTGATTGAGCATGCCGGAATGGATGTGCACGTAACCATCAGCCCGAACCCGAGTGAAGGTATTTTCAAAGTGAATCTTACCTCGGCTCAAGCCGGCGAGATGCTTTGGACAGTAACCGACAGCCGCGGTCGATTGGTGAATCAGGCGCCTCTTGCACAAACTGCAGGATTCGGCTCAACGTTTACGATCGACCTTAGCGGCATGGCGCAAGGGTTGTATCATTTAAACATCGGATTCAATGGCAACATGTCATCACATCGTTTGATGCTGACAGGAAGCTATTAATCAAATACACTTCATGATGAATAAGCCACTCCTTTGGGGGTGGCTTATTTGTTATGGAACGATCTCTTCGCTGACCGTCCATGCCTCAGCCGGCGCTCCGAAGAGTGGTTTTACTTGCGGCCAGACGTCGCCAAAGGTGGCGGAGAGGCGATAGGCTTCCAAATATTCCTCGGCCTCCCAATGAGAGTAGGTGAAAAAAACGGTTGGCTGATTGACATCACGCAACAATGATAGGTGAGTGCATCCCTGTGTGTGGCGAATGCGTGATTTGTATTGCTCGAAAATCGAGAGAAAGGTTTCCGCTGTATCAGTCCGGAAAGTCATCTTCACTATTCGGGTCACCATGGAATTCAATTCGGATTACGTCGCCCACTTGCAGGCCAAATAAATCGGCAGCACCACCACCGTGTAACGAAGTACCACCGTTGATGGCAATCATCAATTGCCCGGTAGACGACCACATGGCCAGGCGCTCGCCTTCGACTACGTCAGTATAATAATGGCTGATTTTAGAAATCGCGAAACCAACGCTTTTGTAGAGGATATTGAATCGGCGTTTGCGTCGCACGCTTTCAAACAATTTCTTGGAAATGTTACAATACACGTTGCCGTAATAGTCGATGTATTCCACATGTCCTTTCAGTAAATCACCTTCCAAAACAGCAGTCTGGATCAGCGCTGTATTGAACGACGAAGCACGTTGTCCCAAAAACTCAATAGACCCACCACGTGAAAGGTGAGCAGCGGCTTTGGCAAAAACACCTTTCATGGGAAAGGTCCAGTCGTCGCCTTGGGGCAGCGTTATCTCAAAAATGTCATCCGGCTCACTGTCGAACAATAAATAGAAAACACCATTATCGGCGGCGATGAAATAATGCCCCATATAGTGAATAGCCAGATGCGGTTGGATAGCCGTGAACTCCGGATTGATGCCAATCACGTGCACGGTGCCCAGCGGGAATTGATGCCAGACGTTGCGCACCAGAAAAGCCGCAGCTTGTATATCGAATGAATGGACTTCATGACTGATGTCGACAATCTGTGCCTGCGGAGCCTGCGAGAGTATCGAGGCTTTGACGGCGGCCACATAATGGTCGCGAAGTCCTAAATCAGATGTTAACGTTATTATTCCCACCGACACAAAAATCCATCTACTTTTGAGGCATAAATTCACTCCTTTCGTAAACTTATCAAAAAAGGAATTAACGCTTGACAGAGAAAGAAATCATCCTTCCGGATATCGACCAACTCGAGTTTTTCGGTCCAACCAACAGCAAGTTTAAATTCATTCAAAGCCGCTTTCCCAAGCTCAAGATAATGGCTCGTGGAAGCCACATTAAGGTGAATGGCGACGAGGAGGAGATTGAGCGTTTCGAACTCAAACTGGAGCAAATTTTTGCACACTTACAACGCTACAGTTCCATTGCAATGAACGCGCTGGAAAATATTCTCGACGGCTTTGTGGAGCAGGAGGGAGTCAAACATTTCGCGGGCTCAGAGGATGTGTTGTTGTTTGGCCCGGGTGGTCATAAGGTTGTTGCGCGAACGGTAAATCAAAAGCGAATGGTCGAAGCCTGCGACACCAACGACATGGTCTTTGCCATTGGTCCTGCAGGTTCAGGGAAAACGTATACCGCTGTAGCTCTGGCTGTGCGCGCTTTGAAAGAGAAACAGGTCAAGCGAATAATACTTACTCGTCCTGCGGTTGAAGCCGGCGAAAATCTGGGATTCTTACCCGGTGATTTGAAGGAAAAGCTCGATCCTTACATGCAGCCACTGTATGATGCGCTTATGGACATGATTCCTTATGAAAAGCTGGCTGATTACATCGAGAAGAATACCATTGAGATTGCTCCATTGGCGTTTATGCGTGGTAGAACACTTGATAAGGCCTTTGTGATCTTGGATGAAGCGCAGAATGCCACAGTCGCCCAAATGAAAATGTTTCTCACCCGCATGGGGCGCGACGCCAAATTCATCATCACCGGTGATGCTACGCAAGTCGACTTGCCGCGGAACCAGCCCAGCGGGTTGCTCCGTTCAGTGGATTTAGTGCGCAACATCGAAGGGATTTCGGTCATAGAGCTCACGGGAGCAGATGTCGTTCGACACAAGCTCGTCAAGCGCATTATCGAAGCGTTTGAGCGCAATGACTAAAGCCTGATTCCGGTTTCGGCAAGCATAAAACAAAAAAGGGATTCACGTTGAACCCCTTTCTGTAAACCTGCAAGGAAAATTTTGAAACCAACGCAGTTCTGGAAAAACTGCGCAACCGTATATATGACGATTGTGTTAAGCGGGGGTTGCCTATTTTTTTTGAAAAATTTTCTTGGGCGTTGAAATTCAACGAGATAAATTGTGATTTCGGCGAGTAAAATTCCGAATGAAGCAACTGTAATTAGCGTTAATTCAATCCTTGGGCTGCACTAATATTGCGGCCGACATTTTTTATGACAAGCACGTATCATCCAGAGCAGGTCGCATCCATCATTTCGACCTTGAATAAACGGTTTAACATCGCTATTCGTTCAGAGGAATTTAGCCGGGAGGAATATTCAGCTTCCAGTTTGCGCGACATGCTCATTCAGCGTGTGAATGACGAGTTGAGTGGAGAGTGGACCACGGAAAAGGCCATGGCAGTGCTGCGTCAAGCATGGTCCGCTCTAACGAAAGATGCAACTGAGTTACCCTCCGATAAATCGTTGGAAATGCTGTTGCCTGCGAGTAATCGTCGGACCATGGTGAAACAATGGTCGGCACATTCAGGACTTGAGTTGGACATTTTACGTCCGCCGCGATTACCTCAGGGGATTCTCATCTTTATCGTTTTTGCCTCCATACCGCTGGGTATTGGCATGGATTGGTTTCTGAGCGGAATCTTGATAGCGGTGAGTTTGACAGCGTTGTGGTTGTTGAACAGAACGGCTTCCAACCTGAAATTTGACACCTTTGAAGAAATGGCGGAGGCTATTGCTTGGCAGTATTATCTCAAGCAGCAAAAAGCCAAAGGCACGGACACTCCTGAAGGTGTTTCGGCGGCAGTTCGCGAGTTAATTCCGTAGTTATTCCGTAAAGCGATAACCGACGCCACGCACAGAATGGAAGTGGCGTGGCTGGCGTGAATCGACTTCGAAGTATTTTCGAAAAGCCAGGATGTAATTGTCGATTGTGCGTGTGCTGGGGAATACATCGTACCCCCATATTTTTTCGAGAATCTCTTCACGGCTGACTACTTCGCCTTTACGCTGAATCAGTAGTTTCAGCAGCATAATCTCTTTCTTGGTAATCACCACATCCTTGCCGTGTGCGTCACGTATAGTGAAATTCAGAAAATTGACATGGCAATTACCGAAGCTGTATTCATGTAAATCCGCTAATGAGGCCGCGCCATCATGCCTGCGGATGAGTTTCTTTACACGTAGCATGAGTTCTTCTAAATCGAAGGGCTTTGTGAGGTAATCGTCGCCTCCGATCTTAAGCCCTTCAACGCGGTCTTTCCCGGTGCCTTTAGCGGATAAGAAAAGCACAGGCGTAGTGTTTCCTTCCAAGCGGATGGTTTGACAGACCGCGAAACCGTCCATGTGCGGAATCATCACATCAAGTATGGCCAAATCGAAGTGTTGGTTACGGAATTTGTCCAACGCCGTATGGCCATCTTTGGCCAATACGACATGATAACCTTCCATCTCCAGGTTCAATACGAGTGCCGAGCTAATGCTCTCTTCGTCTTCAACCAATAGAACCCTGTACTTGTCCATAAATAGGGCGTTAAAGTAAAAAGGGGGTCTTAATGACCGCCCTTTTCTTCGTGTTCTTCACCTTCGTGTTCATGCTCATGGTCGTGATGTTCGCCATCGCCATGATCATGGTTGCAAGTACCTTGTTTCGCGCCACCTTCAGGCTCTGAATAGCCTTCAATCATCACACCGGTTGCAACGAAGTTGAGGATTTTTTTAGGCTCAGTAATCGCTGCGATTTCAGCCTCTGACTTGCCTTCTTCTTGCGCATAGTGTTTGAGCATTTCCACGCTGATTTCATCGTAGTAAGCTTTGCCCTTTGCTTTTGCTTTCAATCCTTCACAACCTTCAAGCGGCACAAAGAACACGTGATCCGTAGTAATCTTCTGGATACCGCTATCGAGCTTGAGATTGAGCCAGCATCCTGCATTGGGACAGGTTTGATCAATCACACCGTCAATGGTAGTGAAAAGGGTGTCCTTGCCCTCGAGTTGAGCAGCCATAGCAGAAACAGGGATGGAGGTAGCAATGTCAAAAGAATCTCCATAGAACTCCTGAGTCATCGCTTTGCTTTCTGCAGAGGCAGGAGCATGATTGTGATCGCATCCACCCATCAGCATGGCCGTGAGTGAAAAGAAAATGACGTTTTTCATGAGGTGATTTTTTTCAAAAGTAACGATTGAGGAACTTATTTTTCTTGGCCTTCGCTGATTTGCTTAGTCGCACTCAATGCAGCCTTTTCAATGCGCATGCGCCCTTGGTCAAGTTTGATAACAACGGTTGTTTCATCGGTTTCAATGATTTCGCCGTGAATTCCGCCAATGGTCATGATACGATCCCCAATTTTGACGCCTTCCTGAAACTTGCGTTGTTCCTTGGCTTTTTTCATTTGCGGACGAATCATGAAAATGAAGAAAATGGCGAAAAATCCAATCATGAAGAGGAGCGTTCCCATTCCGCCTTCGGCGCCTTGTGCTTGCAATAGTGTAATTGACATATTAAAGATTAATTGTTTGAGTGGGTTAAGGTAATTCCATTTCCATGTGTACCGGTGAGTTATTTTGCTGGGGCACATCGGCTCCAATGACAATGCCCTGTAGGCGCAATACCCAAACACTCGGAACACAATTGGTTACGAGCGATACAGACTTGTCTACTTGACCTGAATTTCCGGTGCTGTTGAACTCAACAGTGATTTGCCCTTCCGCGCCCGGGGCAACGGGATCTGTAGGCCAGTCTTTGGGGGTAGTGCATCCGCACGAAGGATTCACTTGCGCAATAATGAGCGGCGATTTTCCCGTGTTGGTGAAACGGAATGTGTGTGTGAATTTTTCACCTACGGCAAGCGTTCCAAAGCGGCAGGTAGCTGAATCAAACGTGATGACAGGTGCATCTTCAGCACCTTCGCCATTGGCCCCCGGGAAGTGAATCATATCGGCAGTGACCTGACGACTATCGGATTTGCATGACGCAAGCACCAATAGACAGATAGCACTGAGGAGAAGAATGGTTTTAGTGGTCGTCATAGCTTCCGTATGAACCGTTGAATTCGCTTTCGTCAAAGTAGTCTTCATCGGCATCGAACATGTCATCTTCGCCGTCTTCGTCATCGCCATCCTTCACGTCGCCATGCATTTCATTGAATTCTTCTTCGCTGAATTCGCTTCCAAACAGATCCATCTCTTTGGAATCTTGTGAAGGCGCATCGCCAAATACCAGGGCAACACGCGGATAAATCGTGCTCGGCTTATCTTTTTTAACCTCCATGAGTTCTACGTAGAAAATCCACATGCGCATGAAGTCGTAGATGTAGAGCACTTTATCAGAAGGCTTGCTAACCATTTCCGATAGGGTAGTGGACTTCATGCTCAGGGCCGCATCACCGGCCATATCCATGAGCGGGATTTCCAATCCTTTTTCCCAGGATTCGTTGCTCATGTAGAAACTCGCCATTTCCCCCGATTCGAAATCAAAGGCATCTAGAATGGCCTCATGCAGCTTCTCAAAGGTAGCAGTCGTCTCAATTTCAATGTCCCGAAACACATCCTGTTCGGTATCGATGATGACCCTAAACTTGTAAATGTTAACGTTACTGTTTTTCATTGCGGTTGTTTAATTGGGCGCCCCTACCATTTCACCATTTTACTCTTTCACTATATACTGTTCACCATCTTACTCACCTGCTTGATATCATTCTTCAAATATCCTTTCGAATCGTATTTCTTGGCTTCGTTGAGCAGGGTAATGGCTTCGCGCTTTTTGCGACGGTTGGCTGAAATAACTGCCAGATTGAGGTAGGCAGCGGCCTTATCATGATCCAGGCGCAGGCCATGCTGCAAAGCCATACGGAAATTCTTTTCGCTTTGGGAGAGGCTATTGGTTTGGATATCGGCCGAACCGAGCAGGAAGTAGAAGTATCCCTTTTGCTTTGCCCACAGGTGATCCGGGTTAATGCGCATCAGCCATTGCTTGGCCTTGTCCATTTTCTGGGTGCGCATGTGATAAAACACCATAATGAGGCGCGTGCTGCGAAATACAACCAGCACTAATAGTGCGGTCACAAACAGCAGTGTGATTCCCCAGCCCCAGCGACCCAGGACAAAGAGGTAGGTATTGAATGCAATCGCACCCAGTGCGACGATGACTTTGATTATTCGTGTATCCATTTGAAGAGGGGAGTTAAGTGGCGAGTGGCGAGTGATTTCCCATTCACTATTCACTATTTACCATTTCACCATTTCACAAAAAAAGCTGCCATATGCTGACAGCTTTTCATTATTTCTTACCTGCTCATCAGAGCAAGGCATCCATTTTCTCGGTGAGAACGTTTTTCGGAACAATGCCTACGCTCTTATCCTTGATTTCTCCGCCTTTCAGGAAGATAATCGTTGGGATGTTGCGAATTCCGAAGCGTGAGCTGATTTCCGGATTTTCATCAACGTTTACTTTTCCAACAACTGCCTTGCCGTCGTAGTCGTGAGCGATTTCATCCACGATTGGACCCACCATGCGGCAAGGGCCACACCATTCAGCCCAGAAGTCGATCATGACAGGCTTATCGCTGTTTTGAACAAGTTCTGCGAAGTTTGAGTCCGTGATTTGTGTTGCCATTTTTAATTCTATTTTGATTTATCGATTGCTTTCTTAACGGGTTTTCAAGGAACGAACCAACTCAGATTATTCTGACAAATCTTCCGTCCTTGCAAAACGGGGGCGCAAAATTACGCGCAACAGAAAGAAAATCGGTTTGAAATTTTGCTAACAGTTCGATCCAAAAATTACTTACCCATGCCGGCTGAATCGATGCTGATCAATTCAACTTCAAATACCAGCGTAGAATAAGGCTTGATAACAGGACTCGGTGATTGAGCGCCATAAGCCAGTTCCTGTGGAATAAAGAACTTGTATTTGCTACCGACGCTCATCAACTGAACACCTTCTGTCCAGCCCGGAATAACCTGATTCAAACCGAATGAAGCCGGTTCACCGCGATCAACAGAACTGTCGAATACGGTTCCGTCAATGGTTGTTCCGTGGTAATGCACCGTAACATTATCAGTTGCCTTAGGCTTCATGCCTGTGCCTTCCGACATCACCTGGTATTGCAAACCACTGGCAGTAGTCATTACACCCGGCTTGGATTTGTTGGAAGCCAAGAAGTCGATTCCTGCTTGCTTATCAACAGCGGCCTTCGCCTCTTGCTTCTTCATCATTACTTCCTGGATATAGGCTTCAGCCTCCTGCAATTCCATAGCGCCGGTGCTGTCCTTCTGATCTTTCATTCCTTTTACAAGCAACTCATAGTTGAGGTCCGCGATTTCGCTTTGCGAAAAGCTGTTTCCGATGCTCAAGCCGATGGTATAGCTGAGGCTGTCGCGCTCATCTTTCATTTTCACATTACTGACTTTGCTTTGTTCGCAGCTGCTGAGCATGCTACCGCAAGCAATCAGAGAGAGGATAAATTTTTTCATGGTAAATGGATAAATTGGAGGCGCGAAAGTAGGCAGTTTCCCATACGCTCGCCGAGTCTTTCAAAAAAAGTTCACAAAGTTTGGTGATTCTTCACTAGGCTTCAGTTACATTTGCAGCCCTTAAAAACGGAAGGCCTGTTGGTCATCTCCGAACGTAAGGATCACATAACAATCACTTACATAAGTATTAGCATGTACCTCACAACATCCAAAAAACAAGAGATTTTCAAAAAACACGGAAAATCAGAGAAGGACACCGGTTCGGCAGAAGGCCAAATTGCGCTGTTTTCCTTCCGCATCAGTCACCTGACAGAACACTTGAAGGCGAACAAGAAGGACTTTGGCACTCAGCGTAGCCTTATCCGTCTGGTTGGTAAGCGTCGCAGTTTGCTCGACTACCTCCAAAAGACAGATATTGCCCGCTATCGTGCTATTGTTAAAGAGCTTGATCTCCGCAAATAATATGGCGCAAACTGCGCGAGCGAAAGGGCAATTGAATCCAATTGCCTTTTCGCGTTTTTTTTAACCGACGTTTTTATCCGAAAAAAGAAGCAATGAACTACGAATTGGTAACCCAAACCATAGACTTGGGAGATGGTCGTCCGGTCACGATCGAAACCGGCAAACTTGCCAAACAAGCACACGGCTCTGTTGTGGTAAGACAAGGAGATACAATGCTCCTGGCAGCAGTAGTTGCCAGTCCAAATGCTAAAGATGGTGTCGATTTTCTGCCGCTGACGGTAGAGTATCGCGAAAAATATGCAGCCGCAGGGCGTTTCCCCGGCGGTTACTTCAAGCGTGAGGCTCGTCCTTACGACGACGAGATTCTCGTTGCACGTCTTATCGACCGTGCTCTCCGCCCAATGTTCCCCGATGATTTTCACGCGGAAGTACAAGTGGTGGTAAACCTTATCTCAGCCGATAAAGAAAACATGTCGGATAGCCTGGCAGGTCTTGCTGCATCGGCTGCTTTGGCTGTTTCTGATATTCCTTTCAATGGCCCCATTTCAGAAGTTCGCGTTGCACGCGTGGATGGAAAGCTGGTGGTCAACCCAACCTGGGCGCAGCTCGCTGCCGCCGATCTTGAATTGATGGTTGCAGGAAGTCTCGATAGCATCGTGATGGTAGAAGGGGAGATGAAGGAAGTTTCTGAAGCGGAAATGATCAATGCCCTGGAAGTAGCCCACGAAGCCATCAAGGCTCAGTGCCGTGCTCAGCAGGATATGGCCGCTAAAGTGGCGACGTCGAATCCAAAGCGCACTTACGATCACGAGCCGAAGGACGAAGAATTGAAAAAGCGTGTGTGGGATGAGTGCTATGAGCAGTACTACACGACTGCTAAAACGCCTTCAGACAAGAACACTCGTTCAGATGCGTTTCATGCCATTCAGGAAACTTTTGAGGCTCAACTGACGGATGAATTCAAAGAGGCTAATCGCTTCTTAATCAATAAATATCACCACGACTGCTTGAAGGACGCCATGCGCAACATGATCCTCAACGAAGGCATTCGTTTGGATGGTCGCAGCACCACCCAGATCCGCCCGATCTGGAGTGAAGTGGGCTACCTTCCGGGGGCACACGGTTCAAGTGTGTTCACCCGCGGTGAAACCCAAAGCTTGACCACCCTGACCTTGGGTACCAAGCTTGATCAGCAGATGATCGACAGCGCTGTTATGCCGCGGGAAGATCGCTTCTTGTTGCACTACAACTTCCCACCATACAGCACCGGTGAAGCACGTCCGATTCGTGCTACCAGCCGTCGCGAAATTGGTCACGGAAACTTGGCGTTGCGCGCCCTCAAGCCGGTGATTCCACCGCAAGAGGTGTGTCCTTACGCTATTCGTATCGTATCGGATATCCTTGAATCCAATGGTTCATCGTCGATGGCGACGGTTTGCGCCGGTACCTTGGCACTGATGGACGGTGGTGTTCAAATCACAGCTCCGGTTTCAGGTATTGCGATGGGTCTGATCACCAACGAAGACAATTCTAAGTATCAGATTCTGTCCGACATCCTCGGCGATGAAGACCACTTGGGGGATATGGACTTCAAAGTAACCGGCACTTCTAAGGGAATTACCGCTTGCCAGATGGACATCAAGATTAAGGGGTTGAGCATGGACATGGTGAAGAACGCGTTGGAGCAAGCCCGTCAGGGTCGTTTGCACATCCTGGGCGAGATGATGAAGACCATGGACAAACCTGCCGAAGATTACAAGCCACATGCACCACGTATTGTTAGTTTGGAGATTCCAAGCGACACGATTGGCGCTGTGATTGGCCCCGGTGGTAAGATTATTCAAGAAATCCAGAAGTCAACTCAGACGGTCATTACCATCTCAGAAGTGGACAATAAGGGTATCGTGGAAATTGCATCTGCGAACAAGGAGAACTTGGATGCTGCGCTCAAGCGTGTACGTAGCATTGTATTCCCGCCGCAGATTGAGGTTGGAGAAATTTATGACGGTGTTGTGAAGAATATCCAGGCCTTTGGAGCGTTCGTCGAGATTCTACCGAAACAAGATGCGCTTTTGCACGTATCGGAGATTGACTGGCGTCGCATTGAGAACGTTCGTGACGTGCTCAAGGAAGGCGACAGAATTCAGGTGCAGGTAATTGGCAAAGACCCGAAGAACGGCAAGTACAAATTGTCGCGCAAGGTGCTTCTGCCAAAGCCTGAAGTTCAGGCGAACTAATGCGATGAGGGGATGTTTATCCTCTCAGAGCAAGGTTGGCCGATGAGATTTTTGCTTAAACGGGAGTTTGCTCCCAACAATTGAAAACAATACATGAGGCAATTAAAAATCACCAAACAGGTAACGAACCGTGAAACGGCTTCGTTGGACAAGTATCTGCAGGAGATTGGTCGCGTAGACCTGATTACTGCGGAGGAAGAAGTGGAGTTGGCCAAGCGCATCAAGGCCGGCGATCAGGTGGCTTTGGAGAAATTGACCAAGGCTAACCTGCGTTTCGTGGTTTCGGTGTCGAAACAATACCAAAACCAGGGGTTGAGCTTGCCTGACTTGATCAATGAGGGTAACCTCGGTTTGATCAAGGCTGCACAGCGTTTCGATGAAACGCGTGGTTTCAAATTCATCTCCTACGCGGTATGGTGGATTCGTCAGTCTATTCTTCAGGCGTTGGCCGAACAGTCGCGTATTGTGCGTCTGCCGTTGAATAAGATTGGTTCCATCAATAAAATCAACAAGGCATTCGCCAAGTTGGAGCAGGAGTTTGAGCGTCCGCCAACACCGGCTGAATTAGCGGAGGTGCTGGAGATGACCCTCGACGAAGTGAAGCAGTCGATGCGCAACAGCGGTCGTCACGTGTCGATGGATGCGCCGTTGAAAGACGGTGACGACAGCAGCAGCACGATGTACGACGTATTGCAGACAAACGATACGCCTTCACCGGATACCGATTTGTTGCATGAGTCGCTGCGTAAAGAGATTGAGCGCTCGCTGCGCACGCTGACTAGTCGCGAGGCTGACGTGGTGCGTTTGTACTTCGGTTTGAACGGAGAGCATCCGCTTACGCTGGAGGAAATCGGTGAGCGTTTTGATTTGACCCGCGAGCGCGTGCGCCAGATCAAGGAGAAGGCGATTCGCCGTCTGAAGCACACCAGCCGCAGCAAAATTTTGAAATCCTACTTGGGTTAATCCCTTTCAAAAAGACCAAAGGCAGTTTGTTCATTGCCGATGGGTTAAACATCGCAAAAGCTCCGGGAACGGGGCTTTTGTTTTTGGGTGAAATGGTGAAAAGGTGAAGTGGTTTATCTCGCCGCGGGCCTTCGCCCTTCGTCCCTCGCCCTTCGCCCTTATCTTTGCACAAATCATAATCCCATGCGCCTAACCCTCACCACCATCGCACTGCTCTTGAGCACGATGCTATTCGCACAAGCTCCCGCCCTTATTCCATACCAAGCCATAGCCCGCAATGCAGCAGGCGAGCCGCTGGCAAGCAGCACGCTCAATGCGCGTTTTACCATTCATGATTTGACCGCCACCGGCACAAGCGTTTGGCAAGAATTGCAAACGGTGAGTACGAGTGCGCTTGGTTTGTTTACGGTGCAACTTGGTAGCAGCGTGCCGCTCACGAATGTGAATTGGGCGTTAGGCGCTAAGTTCATGCAAGTGGAAATTGATTTGGGTAGTGGCTTTGTCGACATTGGAACGCAGCAATTGTTGAGCGTGCCGTATGCGTTGAATAGTGCAAGTTCTGAGATAGCCAATAACGGTTTTTCCAATGTCTCTTCCACAGGAGATACCCTTTATTTGGCCAACGGCACTTTTCTCATCATCCCCGGCATCAGTGCGGCCAATAATGGTGGTGGAGGCACAACCACCGGCACCACGCTCCATACCTGCGGCGCGCCCAACATCCACAACCCTAATCTGACCTACGGCAGTATGACCGACCAAGAGGGCAACGTGTACAAAACGATTGTGATTGGCACACAAGAGTGGATGGCGGAGAATCTGAATACGAGTATTTATCGGAATGGAGATGCGATAGCGACTGGATTGTCGAATGCTGAGTGGGAGAACACAATCAACACCCAACAAGGTGCATGGGCTTATTACAACAACGATGCAAGTTACTCCTGCCCTTATGGCAAGTTGTACAATTGGTATACGTGTGCAGATACTCGCCAGCTCTGCCCGGTGGGTTGGCATGTGCCCTCTGATGTGGATTGGAGCATTTTAACGACCTATCTCGGTGGGGAGGAAATTGCGGGAGGCAGAATGAAAACAACAGGCACAATCGAAGACGCAACAGGTCTTTGGGGCTCGCCGAACGTATATGCCGATAACAGCAGTGGCTTTTCAGGGGCTCCCGGGGGCTTCCGTAATGACTATGGGAGTTACTATTTCGTGGGCGATCTCGGTAATTGGTGGAGTTCTTCGGAGAACGGAGTCAACGACGCTTTTAGTCGCGTCCTGAATTACTTCTTTGGCCGTTTAAACCGGTTTAACGATGCAAAATCGTACGGTTTTTCGGTTCGTTGCCTCAGGGATTGAACATGAGCGGCCCTCGACTCCGCTCGGGCACTGGCCTTTTCGCTAGAAATAATCCCCTCGGCTCCGCTCAGTGACCGCCCGCTCCGGTCGAGCGGAGCCGAGGCCATTATTCTTGGCGAACCAACCGGTCCCCGAGCGAAGCCGAGGGGCGCAATTCGCCACTCGCCACTCGTCATTCGTCACTATTGAGTGTCGCCCCGCTGGGGCTCTATGTCCAACCTTGTCCTTCTGGCTAGTGATATTTCGCCCCTACGGGGCTAGTAACATGTCGCCCCTGCGAGGCTGCTGAAAGGCGAAGGCGTTCCCATGAGAGCAACGGTCCCTCGGCTCCGCTCGGGAACCGGGAGCTCTGACTATATTGAGCACCTCGGCTCCGCTCGGTGACCGCCGGCGTCGGCCGAGCGGAGCCGAGGCCATTATTCTTCGCAAGCGGACCGGTCCCCGAGCGGAGCCGAGGGGAGTATGCACTTTGGCTAAGTACTTCCGCAAACGGACACGGCCTCACCCCCAACCCCTCTCCACAGGAGAGGGGAGCAGGGCAGGTGTGGCACGCCTTGCCCCTCGCCCTTCGCCACTCGTCACTATATTAGCCCATTCAATAATCCAACCCACCACTCCATGAGTACACCTTCATACCGCCGCATCGCACGCGTGCTTGCAGCATGCATGGCATTTGCAGCACTGGCGTTTATTGTTTCGTGTAAGAAAGATAAAGATGATACCGACACTCCGCCGGATAACAACACCCCCACACCGGGAACACTGGTGGGTAGCAGCCGCACAGTCGATGTGGTAGGGCAGGTGTTTGATGAAAACGGTAATCCGCTCACGGGTGCCACGGTGCAGGCGGGCTATGGCTCGCAAGCGACGCTCACCGATGAGCGCGGATTTTTTCGCTTGCTCGATATTGCAGGCTTTGAAAACATCGCGCTGGTGAAGGTGTCGAAGGCGGGCTATTTTGATGGCTCGCGCTCGTTTGTGCCTACCGACGGACAAAAC
>Ga0315902_10002234_pt1 | contig 30442 bp, 23 predicted proteins | sample LakEriMetagenome_9_FD_203523 | JGI IMG/M metagenome (GOLD analysis project Ga0315902, IMG submission 203523) | Freshwater fungal communities from buoy surface, Lake Erie, Ohio, United States - Buoy 12 MA117 | ecosystem: Environmental > Aquatic > Freshwater > Lake > Lake biofilm | place: USA...
CCAGGGTGCGGCGTGGGCGGTGCACGAGGCTATGGGGCGCCAGGAACAGGAGATCCCTGACCAAGGGCCCGGCGATCCGCTCAAGGGCGGGCGCAATTCGGGGCCCCACGCCCTTCAGGCTGGTGATAGGCGCGAAAAGAGGGAAGAGAATCTCAGGCCGCATGGGTCCTTTTCCGACCGCCGCTGGCCAAGTCGGCCGTGGCGCACTATACCCGCGCGGGCACATGTCTATCCACGATGAAACACGCCTGAAGAGGCTTTCATTCCGCGCCTGGCGGCGCGGCTTCCGCGAGGCGGACCTCATCCTGGGGCCCTTTGTCGACGAGCATGCGCGCAACCTGAGCCCGCAGGAACTGGACGCCCTTGAGGACCTGCTCGCCCATCCGGACCAGGACCTTTACGGCTGGATCGTCGAGCGTGAGGCGCCTCCGCCGGGAGTCGATCTCGCGATCCTGACGGCGCTGCGCCAGTTCCGGGACACGGTCCACAAGCTTCCCGGAGCCGTGCGTGGCGGCTGACGGCGGGGCTTCGCCCGGCCCGGCCGACCTGCGACGACTGGCGGAGGATCCCGGTCGGCTGGAGATCACTGGGGCGCCGGAGGGTTTTGACGCCCTGGTCCTGGCGGACCTCATGCGTCGCCGAAAGGGACCCGCCCTTTTCATCGCCCGGGATGGCTCACGCCTGTCCGCCTTCGTGGAGTCCTTCCGCTTCTTCGGCCAAGGGATCGAGGTGCTGGAGCTCCCGTCCTGGGACTGCCTGCCCTACGACCGCTCCGGCCCCTCGTCGGGCGTGTCGGCCCGACGCATGGCCGCCCTGGCCCGGCTCGCCGCCGAGACCGCCTGGGACCGGCCCCTCCTCGTCGCCACGACCATGGCCGCCGCAAGCCAGAAGCTGCCGCCGAGGAGCGCCGTCGCAGGCGCCGGCTATGCAGCCAGGGTGGGGCGGGTGGTCGACGTGGCGGACCTGGAGCGTTACTTCGCCGTCAACGGTTACCACCGGGCCTCGACGGTGTCGGAGAAGGGCGAGTTCGCCATACGCGGGGGCGTCATCGATGTCTTCCCGACCGCTTCCGCCGAGCCTGTGCGCCTCGACCTGTTTGGCGATACCCTTGAGTCGATCCGGGCCTTCGATCCGGAGACACAGAGGTCCACGCGGCAACTCACTGAGGTCTCGCTTCCACCCGCCAGTGAAGTCCTCCTCGACGAGGCGGCCATATCCCGGTTCAGGCGCGGTTACGCCGAGGCCTTCGGCGCCCCGGGGGGCGACCCCCTCTACGAAACGGTGAGCGGGGGCGGACGACGGGCGGGCATGGAGCACTGGCTGCCCCTGTTCTATGGCGACCTCGAGACCCTCCTGGACTACCTGCCCGATGACATGCTGGTCGGCCTGGACGCCCTCGCCGAGCCGGCGCTTGCCGACAGGTTTGGCCAGGTCGCCGACGCTTTCGAGGCGCGGGACCAGGCCGATCGCCGCAGCCAGTACCGGCCTCTGCCGCCAGAGACCCTCTACCTGTCCCCAGAGAGCCTGGAGAGGAAACTCGCCGGGCGGAGCGTCCGCTGCTTCAGCAGCCTGTCCGGCGCGCCCGGCGCCCTGGCGGTGGACATGGGCGCCCGGATCGGCCGGTCCTTCGCCGCCGAGCGTCGACAGGACTCGGTGAACCTCTTTGAGTCGGCGGTCGGACACGCCAAGGCCTTGTCGGCATCGGGCAAGCGGGTGCTCTTCGCCTCCTGGAGCGAGGGTTCGTCCGAGCGGCTTGGCCTGATGCTCGCCGACCACGGCCTCGCCGCAGCCCCGCTGGCGCCCTACTGGGACGCCGCCCGAGCGGCGGATCCGAAGCGGCCCCAGAGGGTGGTGCTTCCGCTGGAGGCGGGGTTCGAGACGCCCGACCTGGCGGTCATCGCCGAGACCGACATTCTGGGTGACCGTCTGGCCCGGCCGGGACGCAGGCGAAGGGCGTCAAACTTCCTCGCAGAGGCTTCGGCCCTGACGCCCGGCGACCTCGTGGTCCACATCGACCACGGTATCGGGAGGTATGAGGGACTTCGGACCCTCGACGTCCAGGGCGCGCCGCACGACTGTCTCGAGCTTCAGTACGGCGGCGAGGCCAAGCTCTACCTTCCGGTGGAAAACATCGACCTCCTGACCCGCTACGGCTCAGAGGGCGAAGGCGTTCAGCTGGACCGGCTGGGCGGCGCCGCCTGGCAGTCCAGAAAGGCGCGGGCCAAGGCGCGCCTGCGCGACATGGCCGAGGGTCTGATCCAGATCGCGGCGGAACGCTCCATGCGCACGACGGACGCCCTCACGCCTCCGCAGGGGGTGTTCGAGGAGTTCTGCGCCCGTTTCCCGTTCGAAGAGACAGAAGACCAGCTGGCGGCGATCGAGGACGTCCTGGAGGACTTCGCCTCCGGTCATCCCATGGACCGCCTGATCTGCGGGGACGTGGGCTTCGGCAAGACCGAGGTCGCCCTGCGCGCCGCCTTCGTGGCGGCCATGAGCGGCCTTCAGGTGGCGGTGATCGCACCGACGACCCTTCTGGCCAGGCAGCACTTCAAGACCTTCAGCGAACGGTTCCAGGGCTGGCCCGTCCGGGTCTCCCGCCTTTCCCGGCTTACGCCGACCCGTGAAGCAGCCGAGGCCCGGGAGGGCCTGAAAAAGGGTGAGATCGAGGTTGTCATCGGCACCCACGCCGTGCTGTCCAAGCAGGTGGAGTTCTCTCATCTCGGCCTCGTCATCGTCGACGAGGAGCAGCACTTCGGCGTCAAGCACAAGGAGAAGCTCAAGGAGCTCCGCGCCGACGTCCACATGCTGACCCTGACGGCTACGCCCATTCCGCGAACCCTTCAGATGGCGCTTTCCGGCATCCGGGAGATGTCGATCATCGCCACGCCGCCTGTCGACCGGCTTGCCGTCAGGACCTATGTCACACCCTTCGACCCGGTCGCCCTCCGGGAGGCCCTCCTGCGGGAGAAGTTCCGGGGTGGGCAGGCCTATTACGTGGTTCCAAGGATCTCGGACCTGCCGGATATCGAGCGGTTCCTGCGCGAGCAGGTCCCGGAGGTGCGTTTCGTGGTCGGTCATGGCCAGATGGCGCCTACCCAGATCGAGGCGGTGATGAGCGCCTTCTACGACGGCGAGTACGACGTGCTGCTCTCGACAACGATCGTGGAGAGCGGCCTCGACATCCCGACGGCCAACACCCTGGTCATTCACCGGGCCGACATGTTCGGACTTGCGCAGCTTTACCAACTGCGCGGGCGGGTCGGACGGGCCAAGGCCCGCGCCTACGCCTACCTCACCACACCCTCCGAGAAACAGATCACCCTGGCCGCGGAACGGCGTCTCAAGGTGCTCCAGTCCCTCGACAGCCTGGGCGCGGGCTTCCAGCTCGCGAGCCACGACCTGGACCAGAGGGGAGGGGGCAATCTCCTGGGCGAGGAGCAGTCGGGCCATATCCGGGAGGTGGGAGTCGAGCTTTACCAGCAGATGCTGGAGGATGCAGTTGCTGAGCTTAAGGCGCGCGGGGACTCCGGACCCGCCCCTGACCGCGGGTGGAGCCCCCAGATCAACACCGGCGCCGCGGTCCTCATTCCCGAGGTCTACGTGCCGGACCTCAATGTCAGGCTCGCCCTCTATCGCAGGTTGTCGGACGCCGAGCAGGCGTCCGACCGTGAGGCTCTGGCGGCCGAGCTGATCGACCGTTTCGGACCCCTGCCGCCCGAGGCGGCGCAACTCCTGAAGGTCGTGGGCATCAAGGGGATGTGCCGGCAGGCCAACGTCTCGAAGATAGATGTGGGCCCGAAGGGGGCAGTCGTGAGCTTCCGCAACGACTCCTTCGGAAACCCCGGCGGCCTCGTCCAGCATGTGCAGAAGAACTCCGTCTCCTGGCGCATCCGGCCGGACAACAAGGTGGTCATCAAGGGGGAATGGGAGACGCCGGCCCAAAGGCTGAACGCCGCCGACATGATCCTGAAGGCGCTGTCCGACCTCGCGGCCTGAGGCGCGGGGGCGTCAGCCGTCGCTGCGCGAGATCTCCGCAGCAAGCTCCAGGGCCCTGTGGACCTGGGAAGAGTCCTGGACCTCGACGACCCCGATGTCGAACTCCAGGCCGAAGGGGGGCCGTCCCTCCCCCCCGTCAAAGGCGGTCCTGCTGATGACGGCGGCGATCCGTTCTGCGACCGTCCGCGCGACCTCCTCCGGCGTCGCCGGCAGCGCGACGGCGAAATGGTCTGGTCCCATGCGCGCTGCAGAGTCCTCGACGCGGATAAGCCGGGCGACCATGGAGCCGAGCTGCGGAAAGGCCCTCTCAAGCCAGCCGGTCTGGCGGGCTTCGGCGGCGTCTTCGGTTTCCCGGACCCGGAGGACGCAGACCGTCAGCGGTCGATTGCGGAGGGGGGCCGAGCCGGCGAGCCGACCGAGGTGGTGGGAAAAGAGATCCGGCGAGAAGAGCCCGGTCTCTGCATCCATGAGCTTCAGGGACCGGGCGGACTCCAGAGCGGACCTGATCCCGGCCTGACGACGGTAGCTCCGGGCCAGCTCCAGCGCCCGCCAGGCGGTTTCCGGCTCTGGGGTCTGAGGAGAGGCGACGTCGGAAATCCCGCGCCCATAGGCCTCGGACGCAGACATACCCCCCAACGACTTCAGGTAGAGGAGGGTTGGGATGTGATAGAGCCGGCTGTTCCTGCGCATGCCGCCGGCGATCGCCATGGCGCTGTCAGCGGCGTCCCCGCCCCAAAGGATGACGGTGTCAAACTCAGCCTCGTGCAGGAAGTCGAAAGCCGAATAGCTGGTGAAGGCCCCCACGACCTGGGCGCCCAGGGCTTCCAGGCTGTTGGAAAGACCCAGGAACTGTGGGGTGGGCTCGCCAACCGCCAGCAGACGGAGGGGCTCATCACCACCCTCAGGGGTCCCGAGCTCCACACCCATCTGCGCAAAGGTCTCCTGCCGCAGTTGGTATTCCTCCTCGGCGACCGCCGTGCGCACGAGGCTGTCGAGTCGCATCGCGGCCTGGGCCGGATAGACGGGATCCGCAAGCCTGAGGTCGAACTCGGGGGAGACGGAAACGGCCGCATCGCCGCCCACGGCGACGATCGGGACCCTGCGGGGTTCCGCAAGCCGGCGGAGGCGACGGGCCAGCCCCACCGCCTCCTCCAGTCCGTCCGCAAGATCGACGATCACCGCCTCGACGCCCAGGTCGGAAAGCGCGGCCTCAGCCGCGTAGGGGCCCCGTGCGGTCACGGTTCGCCAGCTCAGTTGATCAAGCCCCTCAGACAGGGGCCCGGCCATGTCATCCTTCTGGGCCACTATCAGAAGACGAGGCTGCAGAACCATGGGAACCGGATCCAAAATGGGAGGCGACACGGCCACGCGCGTGACGATAGATAGGGGCGAATCGTAGGCTCTGGACAGCCTGTTTTGGGGAGGCGGCGATGACGGGAGTGCTTGCGGGACAGACCGCCATCATCACTGGAGCATCCGGGGGGCTGGGCGCGCACTTCGCGAGGTTGCTGGCCTCCGAGGGTGCGGCCGTGGCCCTCGCGGCCCGCAGGCTGGACATGGTCGAGACGCTGGCCGGCGAGATCGCCGCCGCGGGCGGCAGGGCCATGGCGCTGCGTCTGGATGTCGCACAGGCCGAAACGATCGCGCCCGTGTTCGGGGAGATCGAGGCGGCCCTGGGCCCGGTTTCCATCCTGATCAACAACGCAGGCGTGGGAGGCGAGGGTCTGGCGATCGACCTCTCCGTCGAGGAATGGGACCGGACCTTCGCCGTCAACACCCGCGGAGTCTTTTTCTCGGCCCAGGCCGCCGCCCGGCTGATGATGGCCAATGGCGCCGCCGATCGTTCGGAGGCGAGGATTGTGAACATCGCGTCGATCGCCAGCCACACGGTCCTTCCCGGCCTCTCAGCCTACAATGCCTCCAAGGCCGCCACCGCCATGCTGACTCGGAGCCTGGCGAGGGAGTGGTCCCGCCGGGGCATCGCAGTGAACGCCCTTTGCCCGGGCTACATCGAGACCGACATCAACAGCTTCTGGTGGGGCACAGAGGGCGGCCAGAAGCAGCTCAAGCTCTTCCCTCGCCGGCGCCTGATGGAGGCGACGGACCTCGACGCCGCCTTCCTGATGCTCTGCGGTCCCGCCGCCCGGGCCATTGCCGGCAGCATCATCACCATCGACGACGGCCAGACGCTCCCCGGCGGCGGCTGACCTTGCCTGACCCGGCGTCAGCGCGCCAAACTCAATACAGATAGACCGGCAGAAGACATCAGGGAGACAGTCATGCGCCAGGGACCTCTGACGGGCCTCAAGATCATCGAGTTCGCCGGAATCGGGCCTGGCCCCTTCTGCGGCATGCTGCTGTCGGACCTGGGCGCGGACGTCGTCCGGATCGACCGCAAGGGGCAGGGGCGGGGCAGCCCCGCAGACATCACCGCGCGCGGTCGTCGCTCCGTGGGCCTGGACCTGAAGAACCCCGCCTCCATCGAGACCTGCCTCAGGCTGTTCGAGACGGCCGACGTGGTCTTCGAGGGCTTCCGGCCCGGCGTGATGGAGCGGCTGGGCCTCGGCCCGGACGTGGCCCTGAAGCGCAATCCCAAGCTGGTCTACGGCCGCATGACCGGTTGGGGCCAGTTCGGTCCCTACGCGCAGGCCGCGGGCCATGACATGAACTACATCGCCATCACCGGAGCCCTCCACGCGATCGGGACCGAGGACAAGCCGATCCCACCGCTCAACCTGGTGGGAGATTTCGGGGGCGGCGCCCTCTACCTGGCCTTCGGGATCCTGGCCGGCGTGATCAAGGCCCGCGAGACGGGCGAGGGACAGGTCATCGACTGCGCCATGAGCGACGGTGCGGCTTCGTTGATGGCCATGTTCTATGGCTTCAAGGCCTCGGGCGCCTGGACGGAAAGCCGCCGCTCGAACCTGCTCGATGGCGGCGCGCATTTCTACGACACCTACCAGTGCTCGGACGGAAAGTGGGTTTCCATCGGCTCCATCGAGCCGCAGTTCTATGCACTTCTCCTTGAAAAGACGGGGATTTCGGACCCTGCCTTCAAAGCCCAGATGGACCGTGGCGCCTGGCCGGACCTCAAGGCCAAGCTCGCCGCCGTGATCGCCACCAAGACCCAGTCGGAGTGGTGCGCTCTGATGGAGGCCACGGACGTCTGCTTCGCGCCAGTCCTCGACCTGGACGAGGCGCCGAAGCACGCCCACAACGTCTCCCGCCAAACCTTCGTGGAGGTCGCAGGGGTCACGCAGCCGGCGCCAGCGCCGCGGTTTTCAAAGACACCCGGGGCGATCCAGGGGCCCCCGCCGGCCATCGGGGCCCACGACCAGGAGGCGCTGAGGGACTGGGGCTTCTCCGAGGCGGACGTCTCGGCCCTGAAGGCCAACGGCGCCCTGAACGGCTAGATCGTGTTCCCGTGAGTGGGAACCAGATTTAGGATAGAATATTGATCTAACTGATTGAACTGGAAGCCTGTTCCCGTCGGATGTTCCGCTGGAAGGGAACAGGCTCCGGGGACCCCGCCCAAGGTCTGACCCGGCGTCCTCTTGCGCGGCGGTGGTGTGCCTCTGCGGCGCAGTCGCGACTGAGACGGGCAGCCGCCTGGAGGTCCCTTGCACGAGACCTTGGGCGCCTCAGACCTAGGGGCGTCGCACCCGGAAGGTCAGGACCCCGCTTGACTCGGTAGACTCGACCAACTCGGCGCCAGCCTCCCGAACGAAGTGCGGCACATCGATCCGCGCCATCGGATCGTCTGCAACCAGTCGGACCACCCGTCCTCCTGCGCCCTCAAGGGCCCGGCGCAGCCGGAGGGTCGGCACCGGGCAATGGTGCCCCCGGGCGTCCACCAGGAGATCCTTGTCTGCGCCAGTCATGGACGGGGCGCGAAGATATCCCCAAGACGATCCGACGTTCCCGCAATCCGTTCAAGGCGCGGATAGCGCAGGCCGCCGGTCCAGGGGATCGAAACGGTCCGGAAGCGATCGCCGGAGCGCAACAGGAGGTCGACCTTCCCGGTGGTCTTGGCCTCCGTCACGGCCGCGCGCAGGAGATCGGCCGACCAGGCCCGTCCATTGATTGCAACCAGCCTGTGGCCTGTGGCCAGCCCCGCCCGGAAGGCAGGACCGTCCCACAGGACGCTTGTGACATCGCCGTCCCGGTTCACGACCAGGCCGAGCGAGTAGGTCAGGTCGGTGATCCTTCGCCCGGCTTCATCGGCGCTGAAGAAGGGGGTCGGCGTCTCAGAGTAGACCAACCGCCATCCGCCGCGCTCCAGACCGTCGAGGGGCGGGCGCACAGCGACCTCGTCAACGCGGGCCCCAAGATACCCGGCCCAGTCCATGGGCAGGAGCTGGTTCAGGGTCTCGACGACATCGGCGTAACGATAGGTCAGGACCCCCCAGTCGCCATCGTTCATCCCGTAGAAGGCCCGGGCGAAGTCATCCAGCGACGTCTTTCCCCCGCTCTTCTCGCGCAGGAGGGTGTCCACCTCGAGCCAGATCAGTTGTCCCTCGGAGTAGTAGTCCTCGCTGCGTTGCCAGCTGACCCACGGCAGCGGCCGCCGATTGGCGATGACCGGATCCAGGGTGGTGTCCGCCAGGGGCCGCCAGGTCCGCCCGATCCGGTTCTGGTAGGCTGCAGCGGTCATGGCCAGGGCGTCGAGGGCGTCCTGCCGGCTGATCAGCCCGGAACGGGCGGCGAGCACATAGCCCCAGTACTGGGTCTGCCCCTCGTAGACCCAGAGCAGGCTGCCGCGCATGGGCGTATTGAAGGTCGGAGTCCAGAGCTCGGCGGGACGGCGGTACTTGCCGTTCCAGGAGTGGACATACTCATGGGGCAGCAGGTCGCGCTCGGGGGCGGTCCGCTCCCATGCGGTGAAGTAGCCGGGGGAAACGGAATTCTCGCTTGAGCGATGGTGCTCCAGCCCGATGCCTCCCAGTTCGCTGGTCAGGGCGAGGAGGAAGTCGTAGCGGTCGAAATGACGGGCGCCGAAGAGCCTGTCGGATTGGACCACCAGGTTCCGGTGGGCCTGCAACTGCTCAGGAGTCATTTCCAGGCTGGCGGGTTCGTCCGCGACCATGTTGAGGACAACCGGCGACCGGCCGCCGGGATCCAGGTCCACCCGCTTGAACCAGCGCCCCGCAAACATTGGAGAGTCGACCAGGGTCTCAAAACTCACGGGCTTGAATGTGACGAGGTTGTCCCGGTTCGAAGCGGTGTCCAGCGCGACTCCATAGCCCCAGCCTGCGGGCAAACGGATGCTGGCCTCGATGGGTATCCGCCGCGTGAACCAGCCTGCGGGATAGAGGGCGACGCTGTTCCACTGGACGTTCATCATGGCCGGCGTGATGACCGTGCGTCCCTGACCGCTGGCGAGGGCCGAGACGAACTGGAACTCCAGCTCCAGCGAGCGGGCGCCCGGGGGCGGGTCGACGTGGAAGGCCGCGATCTCCACAGTGTCCCGCCGCCAGGGAACCCTGCGGCCTTCCGAGGTGATGGTCAGGCCGGTGAGATGCTCCACCTGGGCGAACGGCCGGTGTCGCCCCGGCAACCACTGTGGATAGAGAAGGGTGACCGGTCCAGGTCCGGCCAGGGGAATGCTCTGGCGAACCCGGAAGATCCGGCGCTCCAGGTCCGTGGCGTCCACCTGCAGCCTGAGGGTCCCCGGATAGGCGACGTCGCGAGGGGCGACGATGGGCGGGGGCGGGGGCTCAGTCTGGGGCAGGGAGCGCTGCCCCGGCGACGCGAAGGCGGCGCCCACGCCCAGGATCAGGGCGAGGGTCGCTGCCAGGCCAGGGATACGCCAGCCCATGAGACTAGCCGGCATCCCCCAGCCGCAAGGTATCCCTCAGCTCGCGCTTCAGGAACTTGCCGCTGGCGTTCCGGGGCAGGGCTTCCTCACGGATCCAGATATACCGTGGCACCTTGTGCTTTGCGGCGATGGAGGCGCAGTGCTCACGGAGCTCGTCCGGCGTGGTCGAGTGGCCGGGCCGAAGCACAATGGCGACCCCGACCTCCTCGCCCAGTCGTTCGTCAGGGACCCCGAACACCGAGCATTCGGCGACGGCCGGATGCCGGTAGAGGTTGGCCTCCACCTCTGCGCAGTAGATGTTCTCGCCGCCGCGGAGCACCATGTCCTTCTTGCGGTCGACGATGTAGATGAAACCGTCCTCGTCCATCCGGGCGATGTCGCCGGTGTGCAGCCAACCGTCCGTAATGGTCTCCGCGGTGGCCTCCGGGCGGTTGATATAGCCCTTGATGACCGGCGAGCCGCGCACCCAGAGCTCGCCCACCTGGCCGAGCGGGACGGTCTCGCCCTCGTCATTCACGCAGCGCGCTTCGAAGGCGGGCATGGCGGGCCCGGCGCTGTCCGGGCGATCGACGAAGAAGTCCGCGGCGATGGCGGTGATGATCCCGCAGGTCTCCGTCATGCCATAGCCGGTGTTCGGCCGGGCGGTCTTCACCTGGGAGTCGATCTTGTGGACCAGGTCGGGGGGGACCTGGGCCCCGCCGCCGCCAAGGCTCAGGAGGCTGGAGGTATCGCGGCTGGCGAAATCGGGATGGGTCAGGACTTCCCGGGCCATGGTGGGCACGCCGCTCATGGACGTGACCTTCTCGGCCTCGATGATCCGCAGGGCCTCGCCCGCGTCCCACTTGTACATGAGCACAATGGTCCCGCCCGCTGCGGTCGTAGCATACGCGCCGCAGTTGTTCGCCGTGACGTGGAACAGGGGGGTGGTGAGGAGGGCGACAGGAACCGGAACCGGCGCATTCGGGTCGGGCGCTACGCCTGTGGCGCGCTGGGTCGCCAGGGCCTGCGCCTGTCCGGAGAACACCATGTTGAAGAGGTTGGCCACGCAGCCCCGGTGGGTCAGCTGGGCGCCCTTCGGGAAGCCCGTCGTGCCCGAAGTGTAAAAGATGCAGGCGTCATCATCCGGGTCGATCTCGGCGTCGGGCATGACCCCGCCGACGCCGATGACATCAGACCAGGAGACGTATCCCTCCGTGGCCGGCGCGCGGACGGCGACCAGGGTGACCTCCTCGACCATCTCTGGCCTCTCCGCAATGCGCGCCATCCGCTCGGGATCGACAAAGGCGACCTTGGGCTGGGCGTCCTTGAAGCCGTAGGACATTTCCTCGGCCGTCCACCAGGCGTTCATGCCGACGACGGTCACGCCCACGGAAACGCAGGCCCAGTAGATCAACATCCACTCGGGAAAGTTACGCATGGCGATGGCGACGCGGTCGCCGCGCTTTACGCCGCGCGCGTGAAGCCAGTTGGCGATGCTCGCCACGAGAACGTGGGCTTCGGCGTAGGTGATCCGCTCGTTCTCGTAGACGAGATAGGTGCGGTCCGCGAAAGCGGCTGTGGAAAGCCAGACGGCGCGGACATTCGGCGGGGCGTTCTTGTACACCTTCAAGGGGGCGCCGCGGACCTCCTGGACCACCAGCTCAAAGGGGGCTCCGGGCGCGGTCAGTTCATCCCAGGCCGTCTTCAGTTCCTGATAATGCAACTCTTGTCTCCTCCCAGGGGGCGTGGCGCGATCCCGGCCTTCGTCCCGTCTCAATCCATATGGCGCCCCGGCCCGGAAAAGAAAACCGCCCGTCGGACGCTTCCGTCATTCGCCGGCCATCCGCCGGGCCAGGTGCCGGTGAAAGCGCCAAAGCGGGCGCTCCAGAGGACTCAGGGGCCCCGGTCGATAATCCGGACTCGAGACACCGGACTGGACGCCCTCACAGACGGCGATGTCCTCTGCGTGGACCGCCGCCACCTGCTCCCGGTAGCCCTCGGCGAAGCCGGAAAGGCCAGCGAGGTCCGGCGACGCCAGGAGGTGGATGCGCAACCGGAAGCGATCCGGCTGAAGACGGTCCATCTGGTACCAGGCGCCCACTGGAGCTTCATCCTCGGTGAAGAACATAAGTCCGATGGGAAAGACGCACGCGACCACGAATCCATGGCCCTCGGGGGCGGCCGGAGGATTCTCGAGGAGGGAGAAAGCGTCGCTGCCGTCGCCCTCGAAGGTTCCCAGCCCGGGGTGTGTCAACTGGAGTGAGCGGGCGTGAGGACCGATGTGGTGGTAGGATTCGAGGAAGTTCTCGACCATCACCTTCCAGTTCCAGGGCGACTCCATCTCGATCACCCCGACCGTTGTCATCTTCTCGGGGGCCAGGGGCGCCAGGCGGTCAGATAAGGTATGGAGCGACTCCGACAGCGGACCCGCTCCGCCGTCCGCATTGACCCACAGCCACCCGCCCCAGGCCTCTGAACGCAGTTCAGGAAGACGGCAGTCCTTGGGACTGAAGACCTCTGAACCCCGCATGGCCGGCGCGGACAGGAGCGCCCCGTCAAGTCCGTAGCGCCAGAGATGATTGGGACAGGTCAGAACATCGGTCCTTCCCTCGCCGGTGACGACGGGCATGCCCCGGTGCCGGCAGACAGCGGACAGGACCCTGAGCGTTCCGGCTTCGTCGCGCAGGGCGACCACGGGTGCGCCGGCCACATCTGTGCAGGCATAGTCCCCCTCGTTGGCCAACTGGTCCAGACGGGCCACCGGAAGCCAACCCGCCCGGAGCACCCTCTCGCCCTCCGCAGCGAAGACCAGGGGATCGGTGTAGGCGGCGCCGGGCAGGGCCGTGGCCCTCGCCGGATCCTCGCTGACTGTCCTGTAAGCCTCGATCGGGACCCGGGATGTCATGCTTGTTCCACCATTCGGCTTTCCTCCATTGGAGCCAGACGACTTTGGGTCCGCCGATCCTGAAAAGGAACTGGTCTATCGTCTGGGCCTTTCAAGGACCCCAGACACACATTTCTGCAGCCCGATTGTGCTTGAGTGATGAGGCTTGGTCTGGGGCGATCCGGGGGCTAATTGGCGATCCAGGAGAACGCCCATGACCGACACCGAACGCAAGGACGCCAGCGCCGCCACCCGCGCCGCCCTCGAGGCCGTCCGGGACAGCCTTCCGGCCGACGACGGCGAGGATTTCCGCCTGGCCGACCGGGGTTTCATCGCCACCATCCCGGACGCCGATATCCCGGGGGCCTGGAGCCTCAAGCCCTACGCCTTCCTCAAGGGCGAGGCCGCCCCCAGCGTCCACCCTGGCCTCTGGCGACAGGCCCAGCTGAACTCCCGCCACGGGCTCTATGAGGTGACCCCCGGGGTCTACCAGGTGCGCGGATTCGATATCTCGACGGTCACCTTCATCGAGGGCGAGCGGGGCTACATCGTCATCGACCCCCTGACCTCGGCCCAGCCGGCCCGGACTGCACTGGACCTGATGCGCGCCCACCGCGGCGACCGGCCAGTCACGGCGGTGATCTACACCCACAGCCATGTTGACCATTACGGCGGCATCCTGGGGGTCGTCTCGCCCGAGGAGATCGCCGCGGGTCTGCCGATCATCGCCCCCGAGGGCTTCCTCAAGGAGGCCGTCAGCGAGAACGTCCTGGCCGGCAACGCCATGAGCCGTCGAGCGACCTACATGTACGGCGCCCTCCTGCCAAAGGATCCCCGCGGCCATGTGGACTCCGGCTTGGGCAAGGGCGTCTCAGGCGGGAAGGTCGCTCTTGTTCCGCCCACGGTCTCCATCTCCCGGACGGGCGAGCGCCTGGTGGTGGACGGGGTGGAGATCGTCTTCCAGGTCACGCCGGACGCCGAGGCGCCGGCCGAGATGAACTTCTTCTTCCCGAAGTTCCGGGCCCTCTGCATGGCCGAGAACTGCACCTGCCACCTGCACAACATCTACACCCCGAGGGGCGCCCAGGTTCGGGATTCCAAGTCCTGGAGCCGCTACATCGACGAAGCGCGCGACCTGTTCGGCGCGGACTCTGACGTGATGTTCGCCAGCCACCACTGGCCGCGCTGGGGCGGGCCACAGATCGATGTCTTCCTGCGCAAGCAGCGCGACCTCTACAAGTTCATCCACGACCAGACCCTGCGGCTGGCCAACCACGGCCTGAACGCCCCGGAGATCGCCGAGGTCCTGCGCCTGCCGCCGACCCTGGCCTCGGAGTGGTACACCCGTGGCTTCTACGGAACGGTCAGCCACAACGCCAAGGCGGTCTACCAGCGCTATCTCGGCTGGTTCGACGGTAATCCGGCGCACCTGAACCCGCATCCGCCGGTCGAGGCGGGGAGGCGCTACGTGAAGGCCCTCGGGGGTCCGGACGCGATCCTCGCCGAGGCGCGTCGGGCCCACGCCGAAGGCGACTATCGCTGGGGCGCGGAGGTCCTGAACCACCTGGTCTTCGCCGACCCGTCCCATACCGAGGCGCGGAACCTCCAGGCCGACCTCCTCGAGCAGATGGGCTACCAGTCTGAATCCGGCCCCTGGCGGGACTTCTATCTGACCGGCGCCCAGGAGCTGAGGACCCCCATCCCGGCGTCGGAGACACCCCGCCAGGCGGCGGGAACGCAGTTGCGCAACCTGCCGGCGGAGAGCCTCCTCGACAGCCTGTCGGTGCGCCTCAACGGCGAGGCTGCGGGCGAGATGGAGCTGGACCTCACCCTGGCCTTCCCGGACGGGGAGGGGACCTTCACCCTGCGCATCGAGAACGCAGTCCTGCACCACAGGGAGGGGGAGGGCGCGCCGGAGGTGTCCCTGAGCCGGGACCAGCTGATCGACCTGGTGATGGGCGCCGCCGACCTCAGGGACGTGGCGTCCGGCCAGCCCGGCGAGGCCGCCCTCGGACGACTGCTCTCGGTGCTGGACCGGTTCGACCTCTGGTTCGGGATCGTGACGCCCTGAACCTCAGATCCGCCGCTCGCGTCCCTCCCACCAGGGCTCGCGCAGCTTGCGCTTGAAGATCTTGCCGGAGTCCTCGCGGGGCAGGGCGGCGCTGAACTGCACCTCCCTGGGGACCTTGAAGCCCGCCAGCTGGCCGCGGATCCAGAGCTTCACCTCCTGAGGATCAATGTCCTGGCCCTCCTGGGGCTGGACCACGGCGCACAGGGCCTCTCCGTACTCATCGTCTGGGATGCCGAAGACGGCGCAGTCGGCCACGCCCGGCATCTTGAGCAGCACGGCCTCGATCTCGGCCGGGTAGATATTCACCCCGCCGCTGATCACCATGTCCGAGCTGCGGTCGCACAGGTGCAGGAAGCCATCGGCGTCGAAATAGCCGATGTCCCCCGGCGAGATCAGGCCGAACTTCTCAGTCCGCCGGCGCTTGGCCTCGTCCCCCTGGTAGGTGAAATCCACTGAGCCGACATTGCGGCCAAGGACCTCGCCGGGTACGCCGACGGGGCAGTCGTTCCCGTCCGCATCGACCACGCGGACGATGGCGTTAGGCATGGGTCTTCCCACGGTGCCGGGATGGGCCAGCCATTCCTCCGAAGTGCAGAAGGTGACGTTCCCCATCTCCGTCGAGCCGTAGTACTCGTTGATCACCGGCCCCCACCACTCGATCATCTCGCGCTTCACGGGGGGTGAGACGGGCGCTGCGGCGTGGGCGACGAACCGCAGGGACGACAGGTCATAGCGGTCCCGCACGGCCTGGGGCAGCTTCACCAGCCGGTTGAACATGATGGGCGCCATGTTCAGGTGGGTGATCCGCTTCTCCTGGATCAGGGCAAGCAGGGCCTCGGGGTCGAACCTGGGCATGACGGCGACGTGAGCGCCGATGTTCACCGAGACGTTGGAGTGGGCGTTCGGGGCGGAGTGGTAGATCGGGCCCACAACAGCGGTGACGATCTCCTGCGGCCGGTCCATCCAGTCGGCGTAGCCGTAGGAGCGCAGCAGCATGGCCATCGAGGCCTGGGCCTGCTCGTCGCTGGCCGCCCCACGCTTGACGCCCTTGGGCCGTCCCGTCGTCCCGGATGTGTAGATGATGACGCTGGGCGCACGGCGGGCTTCTCCGGACCAGGGCGCAAAGCCCTCGAGCCAGGATCCCCATTCGATGTCCCCCGGCGCGACCTCGCAGGCCCTGGGCGCTAGTCCGTAGGCGCCCGCGACTTCCGGCGGTGTGCGCACGGTGATGATCCGCACACCCTCCGGGACCGCCGGGCGAAGGCTGGCCAGCAGGTCGGCATGGATCACAAGCACCCGGGCCCCGCAGTCCCTCAGGACATAGTCAGCCTCATCCAGGGTGCAGTGCCAGTTCACGGCGACCGGAAAGGCGCCCAGGATGCCCGCCGCCTGGCCGACCTCGAAGAAGGCGAATTCGTTCCTCAGGCAGAAGGCGACGGCGTCGCCCTCCCGCACGCCCAGGCTCTCCAGCCCGGAGGCGGCTCTCAAGGCGCGCGCACGGATCGCTTCGGCGGTCGTCTCGCGATCGCCGCACCACAGCCTGCCCATGGCGGTCTCCTCCCTTTTTCAGGGGATGCAATCACGACAGGGGCGGGGTGAACAGCCTTCGAATTCATCCCTCGCAAGCAAAGCCGCCCGAGGTGGACGCCGCCTCCCGGGGCGTGCGAGGCTTGGAGGCTGAAAGCCCCGCCCACCGCGGGGAAGAGGAGTGGGGCCATGGCTCAACGGATCACGTCACCCTTCGGGACCTTCTCCACGGCCCGGGAGGTCGTCGCCGGCCAGGATCTGTCCGGGCGGACGGTCCTCATCACCGGGGCGGCGACGGGCATCGGCGTCGAGACGGCCCGCGCCCTGGCCGAGGCGGGCGCCGAGGTGGTCATCGCCGCCCGCAAGCCGGACCTGGCGGCCCAGGCGGTGGAGGACATCGACCGGACGGCGACCGGCCCCGGCGCGCGGTTCGAGATGCTGGACCTGTCCCGCCTGGACTCGGTGCGCGAGCTGGGCGCCCGGTGGGGCGACCGCCCCCTGCACCTCCTCATCAATAACGCCGGAGTGATGGCCTGTCCGCTGGACCGCACGGCCGACGGTCTGGAGATGCAGGTCGGCACCAATCACTTCGGCCACTTCCTTCTGGGCGTCCTGCTGGCGCCTGCGCTCGAGCGGGGCGCCCAGGCGCGCGGCGCGCCCTCCCGCCTGGTCAGCCTGTCCTCGATCGGTCACCGCCGCTCCGACATCGTCTGGGACGATATCCATTACCGGACCCGGCCCTACGAGAAGTGGGGAAGCTACGGCCAGGCCAAGACCGCCAACAGCCTCTTCGCCGTCGGCTTCAACCGCCGGTTCGCCGGTCGGGGGATCAACGCCAATGCGGTGATGCCCGGCGGGATCATGACCCCCCTCCAGCGGCACATGGCCCGCGAGGAGATGGTCGCCTTGGGATGGATCGATCCCGAGACCGGCGCTGCGCGCGAGGGCTTCAAGACCCCGGAGCAGGGCGCCTCCACCAGTTCCTGGGCGGCGGTTGGACCCGAACTGGAAGGGATCGGCGGCCTCTACCTGGAGAACTGCGCCGAGGCTGCGCCCTGGTCGGCGGAGGTTCCCATGGCGGGGGTCATGCCCTACGCCCTGGATCCGGACAGCGCGGAACGGCTCTGGAGCGTCTCCGTCGAGACGACCGGCGCCGGGGCGCAAGCCTGATATTGATCCAGGCAATCGTGGGAATGGAAAGAATCGATTTGCCCGATAGGGGGCGACTTCCTAACTAAGCTGGATGACGCTCCGGGCTTCCCGGCGGCGAGAGCGAGAGGGAAGCGACATGTCCTCATCCGAAGGCAAGTGCCCGTTCGGCCATGGCGGCCGGACTAATGTGAGCATCCAGTCCAACGCCGACTGGTGGCCCAACCGTCTGAACCTGAAGATCCTGAGCCAGCGTTCGGCGAAGGTCGACCCGATGGACCCGGGCTTCGACTACGCGGAGGCGTTCAAGAAGCTCGACCTGGCGGCGGTCAAGAAGGACCTGACCGCCCTGATGACCGAATCCAAGGATTGGTGGCCGGCCGACTGGGGTCACTATGGTCCGCTGTTCATCCGCATGACCTGGCACAGCGCCGGCACCTACCGGATCTCGGACGGCCGTGGTGGTGGCGGAACGGGCAACCAGCGCTTTGCGCCCATCAACTCCTGGCCGGACAACGGCAACCTGGACAAGGCCCGGCGCCTGCTGTGGCCGATCAAGAGGAAGTACGGGAACAGCCTGTCCTGGGCTGACCTGATGATCCTCGCCGGCAACGTCGCCATGGAATCCATGGGTTTCAAGACCTTCGGCTTCGCCGGCGGACGGGCCGACATCTGGGAGCCCGAAGAGGACATCAACTGGGGTCCCGAGGCCGAATGGCTGGGCGACAACCGCTATTCCGGCGACCGTGAGCTGGCCCAGCCCCTCGGGGCGGTGCAGATGGGCCTCATCTACGTCAACCCGCAGGGCCCGAACGGCAATCCCGACCCCGTCGCCTCCGGCCGGGACGTGCGCGAAACCTTCGCCCGCATGGCCATGAACGACGAAGAGACCGTCGCCCTGGTGGCCGGCGGACACACCTTCGGCAAGGCCCACGGCGCCGGCCCCGACAGCCATGTCGGCCCCGAGCCCGAGGGCGCTCCGATGGAGGCCGCGGGTTTCGGCTGGCTCAGCACCCACGGTTCCGGCAAGGCTGGCGACGCCATCACCAGCGGCATCGAAGGCGCCTGGAAGCCCAACCCGACCAAGTGGGACAACGGCTACTTCGACATGCTGTTCGGCTATGAGTGGGAACTCGTGAAGAGCCCGGCTGGCGCGAATCAGTGGCGAGCCAAGGACGTGCGCCCCGAGCACATGATCCCCGACGCCCACGATCCGTCGGTCAAGCACGCCCCGATGATGACGACCGCGGACCTCTCCCTGCGGTTCGATCCCATCTATGAGCCGATCTCCCGCCGGTTCCACAAGGACCCGCAGGCCTTCGCCGACGCCTTCGCCCGCGCCTGGTTCAAGCTGACCCACCGCGACATGGGCCCGCGCGCCCGCTATCTCGGCCCGGAAGTTCCGGCCGAGGTGCTGATCTGGCAGGATCCCGTGCCGGCCGTCGACCACCCCCTGGTCGACGCCGCCGATATCGCGGCCCTGAAGGCCGAGGTTCTGGCCTCAGGCCTTTCGGTCCCTGAGCTCGTCAGCACGGCCTGGGCCTCGGCCTCGTCCTTCCGCGGGTCGGACAAGCGGGGCGGGGCGAATGGCGCGCGTATCCGCCTGGCGCCGCAAAAGGACTGGGAAGCCAACCAGCCGGCCCAGCTGGCCCGGGTGCTCGCCGCCCTGGAGGGCGTCCGTGACCGGTTCAACGCCAAGGCCGGCGGCAAGAAGATCTCCCTGGCCGACTTGATCGTCCTCGCCGGCTCCGCGGCGGTCGAGGCCGCGGCGAAGGCCGCCGGCCAGTCCATCACCGTGCCCTTCACCCCGGGCCGGACGGATGCGACGGCCGAGCAGACCGACGCCGACTCCTTCGCCGTCCTCGAGCCCCGCGCCGATGGCTTCCGCAACTACCGCGGCGCCGGCGTTTCGGCGCCCGGCGAGGAACTGCTGGTCGACAAGGCCCAGCTCCTGACCCTGACCGCCCCGGAGATGACGGTGCTGGTGGGCGGCCTTCGGGTCCTCGGCGCCAACCATGGCGGCGTCTCCCACGGGGTCTTCACCGACCAGGTGGGCGTCCTCTCCAACGCGTTCTTCGTGAAGGTGCTGGACATGGACGTCGCCTGGACCCCGGCGGGCGAGGACCTCTTCGAGGGCCGCGACCGCGCGACCGGCAAGGTCGTCCGCACCGCCACCCGCGCCGACCTGGTCTTCGCCTCCAACTCCGAGCTGCGCGCCCTGGCCGAGGTCTACGCCCAGGACGACGCCGCCGGGAAGTTCACGGCCGACTTCGTCAAGGCCTGGACCAAGGTGATGGAGCTCGATCGGTTCGACCTGGCCTGATCGAGGCGACTGCAGGATTCGGGCCCCGGGGGTGAAAGCCTCCGGGGCGAACCCGGTTTCGCAGCCTGACCGGTGCGCCAAGCGGCGGGTCACTGTACCGGAGTGGCTGTTCCAGAGTCGCGAACACGTCTAGCCTAAACCTGAAAGCGTGATTCCGCGGCGGGATCAGGCTCTCCAGTCCTACGCCTGTTCTGGCCCGCCAGGGAGGGCGTCGGACGGATTGATCTCCGGCTAGGAACCTGAGGGCGTTGGCGGCGTGCAGAACTCCCTTCCCGATGACGATGCGCACATGAACATGCTCTCCCACGGCGTTCGAGCGCGGGCCAGTGGGGAGGACATCGTCTTCGTCTCCGGTAACTTCAATGTCCTCCATACAGGTCATCTGCGGCTGCTCCGCTTCGCCTCCGAGCTGGGAGGCCGGCTGGTGGTCGGCGTGACGCCGGACAGCCAGGAGGGGGTTACCGTTCGTCAGGCCACGCGCATTCGGGACGTCAAGGCGATCGGCGCCGTGCAGGAGGTGGTCGCCCTTACTGAGCCCGCAGAGTCCTTCATTTTTCGCTTGCGTCCCGAGTTCGTCGTCAAGGGCCGCGAGTATCAGGGTGTCTACAATATCGAGCAGGAGATCGTGTCATCCTACGGCGGGAAGCTGATCTTCAGCTCCGGGGAGGCCCGGCTTTACTCGTCCGAGCTTTTGTCTCCCGACATGGGGCGACCCTCGACCTCTGAGATCGTCAAGCCGATCGATTACGTGGAGCGGAACCAGTTCAGAATCACCGACTTGGTGGAGATCATCGAGGCCTTCCGGAACCTGACCGTGGTCGCCATCGGCGATCTGATCGTCGATGAATACATCAACTGCGACCCCCTGGGGATGTCCCGCGAGGATCCCACCCTGGTCGTCACACCGGTCGAGAGCCGACGGTTCGTCGGCGGCGCAGGCGTGGTGGCGGCGCACGCTAAGGCGCTCGGCGCTTCGGTGACCTTCATCAGTGTAACGGGCAAGGATGAGGTCGCTCGTTTCGCTCAGGATGAACTATCAGCGCGCGGGGTGGCTCTCAGCCTGCTCATAGACCCAACCCGCCCCACCACACTGAAGCAACGGTACCGTGCCTCCGGCAAGACCCTCCTGCGGGTCAATCACCTTCGCCAGGGTTCAATCAATCCGGACCTCCAGGGTCAGCTGAACACCGTTGCGGACGCCGCTCTGGAGACTGCTGACCTCCTGCTCTTCTCCGACTTCAACTATGGCTGCCTTCCCCAGCCGGTGGTCGACCATCTTTCCGCCAGAGCTCGGGAACTGGATGTCCTGATGGCGGCCGACAGCCAGGCATCATCCCAGATGTCCGACGTGTCCCGGTTCCGCGGGATGTCTCTGATCACACCCACCGAGCACGAGGCCCGCCTCGCCCTGCGCGATGAAGAAGCGGGCCTGATCATGGTCGCCGAGCGCCTGCAGCGCGCTGCGGGCGCCGAGAATGTCGTGGTGACCCTCGGCGGAGAGGGCGTTCTGATCTTCGCTCCCAAGGGCGGCGCCCACCACACCGACCGCCTGCCGGCCTTCAACCGCTCGCCGAGGGATGTCGCCGGTGCTGGCGACAGCTTCTTCACCTGCACCGCAATGGCCTTGCGGGTCGGCGCTGATATCTGGCAGGCCGCCTATCTCGGATCTCTGGCTGCGGCATGGCAGGTGTCACACGTCGGGAACACGCCCATGTCGGCGGCGGAACTCATCCGTGAGGTGTCCCAACCCCCCGGCAGGATTCACGAGCTCAGGCCGTGAAGGCCCTTCTTCTGGCGGCCGGACTGGGCACTCGCCTGCGGCCGCTCACGGAGACCGTGCCCAAGTGCCTGGTCCCCATCCGGGGACGGCCGCTTCTCGATTACTGGCTGGACCACCTGTTTGGGCAGGGGATCGCCGACGAGGTCCGCATTAACACCCATCACCTGGCCGACCGGGTCATTGACCATGTGACGCAGAGCCGCTGGAGGGAGCGGATCGAACTCGTCCATGAAGACACCCTGCTGGGCACCGGCGGCACCGTACTGGCGAGCCGCGAATGGCTTGGAAAGGCACCCTTCCTGGTCATCCATGCCGACAACCTGACGGATGCCGACCTGGGTGAACTGGTCGCCGCCCATAACTCTGCCGACACGGACATCCTCATGACCCTGCTGGCCTTCCGGACCGATCGTCCGAAGGACTGCGGGATCCTCGAACTGGACCGACGGAGCCGGGTGATCGGCTTCCACGAGAAGGTCTCCAATCCCCCAGGCAACCTTGCCAACGGCGCCATGTATGTCTTCGCCCCGGAGGTCCTGGATCATCTGGCCGCTCTCGGACGGCCTGTAATCGACCTGTCGACGGAGGTGATCCCCGCCCTCGTTCCGAGGATCCAGGCCAAGGTTCACAAGGGCTTCTTCAGGGATATCGGCAGCCCTGAGGCGCTGGCCGAAGCAGAGGCGCAGTTTCCGGAGCGTCCCTGACCAACGGAAGATGCCGGGGTGCACACAGCGCATGCACGGGCCCGGCGGGAATCACGTCAACATCGCGACTTCTGGAGTCTCTGACGCCGAGAAGAACGCCGATGAATCTGCTCGTGACCGGTGCGTGTGGTTACAAGGGCTCAGTCCTGGTTCCCAAACTGCTGGCTGCAGGCCACCAGGTGACGGCCTACGATGTCCAGTGGTTCGGCAATGAACTGCCGCGGCATCACCGGCTGGACGTCATTGCAGGCGATGTCCGGGACATCCATGCTGTCCCGCTGAAGGGCGTGGACGCCATCATTCATCTGGCCTCGGTGGCCAATGACCCGTGCGGCGACCTCGACCCCCGCCTGACCTGGGAGATCAGCGCCCTGGCCACGATGCGCCTTGCTGACCAGGCGGTCCGAAAGGGCGTGCGCCAGTTCATCTACGCCTCTTCCGGCAGCGTCTATGGGGTGAAGGACGAGCCCGAGGTCACCGAGGACCTCGAACCCGAACCCCTGACCGAGTACAACAAGACCAAGATGGTGGCAGAGCGGGTCCTGCTCAGCTATGCCGACCAGATGTCGGTGCAGATCGTCCGCCCGGCTACGGTCTGTGGCGTCAGCCCTCGCATGCGGCTCGATGTCTCGGTGAACATGCTGACCATGCAGGCCCTGACCCGGGGCCGGATCACGGTCTTCGGCGGAGACCAGGTCCGTCCCAACATCCACATCGACGACATCACGGACCTCTACATCTTCCTGCTGGAGCGCCCCGGGATCACCGGTGTCTTCAACGCCGGCTTCGAGAACATCTCAATCCGCGAGATCGCAGAGCGGGTGGCCCGCAGCATCCCGGCGGAGATCATCGTCACCCCCTCCAACGATCCCCGGTCCTACCGGCAGAACTCCGACAAGCTCCGTGCGGCCGGGTTCGCGCCCAGGAAAACCGTTGACGACGCCATTCGCGAGATCGTGGTGGCCTACCAGCGCGGTGAACTGAAGGACATCGACCGCTGGCATAACCTGAAGTGGATGCAAAGGATGATGGCGTGACCGGTGGCCCCGAGTTCTTCCATGGCTACGCCGCCCGTTTGCAGGAAACCCTGGCGGCGGCTGACTTCGCGCCTGTGGAGACCCTTGCGGAAGCCTTGCTCCAGGCCTGGCGGGCAGGCCGGAGCGTCTATCTTTGCGGAAACGGCGGCAGCGCCGGCAACGCCATCCACCTGGTGAACGACCTGATCTATGGCGCCGTGCAGGGCAGGGGCCCCGGCGTCCGAGCCCACGCCCTTTCCGCCAACGCCGCGGTCCTGACCTGTCTGGCCAACGACACGGACTATTCCGAGGTCTTCGCCCTTCAGCTCAAGACCTTCGGCCAGCCGGGGGACATCCTCCTGGCCCTGTCCGGAAGCGGGAACTCCCCCAACATCCTGAAGGCCATCGAGGCGGGGAGGGCCCTTGGAATGAAGACCTTCGCCATCCTCGGGTACTCTGGCGGTAAGGCGAGAGCCCTGGTGGACGTCCCGATTCACTTCCCGGTCGACGACATGCAGATCTCCGAGGACATGCAGCTGATCGTCGGCCACATGGTGATGCAATGGCTTATGGCCGAGACGGCCAAACACCTGTGAGCGGCCAAGTTGAGACCTGACTTTCTCATCCTGGGCAGCAATTCCTTCTCAGGCGCCAGTTTTACGGCCTTCCTGCTGGAGCAGGGGTATTCGGTGGTCGCGGTCAGTCGATCCCCGGAGGGCCACCCCGCCCTGACGCCCTACCTCTGGAGGCCGGACCGGACAGGGGCGGTGTTCCATCAACTCGACCTGAACACCCAGCTTGAGGAAATCTGCGACCTCCTGAGCGCGCTGAAGCCGCCGCGGGTGGTCAACTTCGCGGCCCAAAGCATGGTGGCCGAGAGCTGGGCCAATCCAGACCACTGGTTCATGACCAACGTCGTCTCGACCATCCGTCTGCACGAGGCGCTGAGGACCATGCCCTTCCTGGAGCGCTACGTGCACGTTTCGACGCCGGAGGTGTACGGCAGCACCTCGGGCTCGGTGACGGAGGACGCGCCGTTCAATCCCAGCACCCCGTACGCCGTTTCCCGCGCCGCCGCCGACATGAGCCTGCGCACCTATCATGCAGCTTACGGCTTTCCGGTGGTCACCACCCGGGCGGCGAATGTCTATGGTCCCGGCCAGCCCCTCTACCGGATCATACCCCGCACGATCTTCTGCATCCGCACAGGTGAGAGGCTGAAGTTGCACGGCGGAGGCGCCTCTCAGCGGTCCTTCATCCACATCCGCGATGTCTGCAACGCCACCCTCAGGGTCGCCCTGCAGGGTCGCCTCGGCGAAACCTACCACATCGCCACCCAGGACCAGGTCACCATACGCGCCCTGGTGGAGACGATCTGCGCGCGGATGGGCGTGACCCTGGAGTCCGTGGCCGATGTGGCGGAGGAGCGGGTCGGCAAAGATGCGTTCTATACCCTCGATAGCCACAAGATCCGCGGGGAGCTCGGCTGGTCTGACGCCTTGTCTCTCGACGCCGGGATCGAGGAGACCCTGGCCTGGGTCGACGCCAACCTCGATGATCTCAGACGTCTTCCCCAGTCCTACATCCACAAGCCGTGAGTGAGCGCATGGGCCAGGAAATCGATCTCCTTGCGAACTATCCGCGCACCCGTCGCAATGTCGACGAGCGCGGCCAGACCAAGACCGAAGGGGACCGGGCCCTCGCCCGCAAGTTCGGCAAGGACTTCTTCGATGGCGACCGCGCACACGGCTACGGCGGATTCTCCTACAATCCCCGGTTCTGGACCCCGGTTATCCCGACCTTCCAGTCCCATTTCGGCCTGAAGACTGGCGACAGCGTGCTCGACGTGGGCTGCGCCAAGGGATTCATGATTCACGACATGGCTGCGCTTATCCCTGGCATCCAGGTCAAGGGCGTCGACATCTCGGCCTACGCCATCGAGAACGCCATTGAGGACATGCGTGACCACGTCCAGGTCGCCAGCGCTGACAGGCTGCCCTTCCCGGACAAGTCCTTCGACGTCGTGATCTCGGTCAACACCATCCACAATCTCGCCGAGGCGGACTGCGCCCGGGCGCTCTCCGAGATTGAGCGGGTCGCCCGAAGGGGCGCCTTCGTGACCGTCGACGCCTATTTCGACGAGGAACAGCGGCGTCGTATGGAGGCGTGGAACCTCACCGCTCTGACGATCATGCACGCCGAGGACTGGAAGGCCTTCTTCGCGAAGGCCGGCTATACGGGGGACTACTATTGGTTCATCCCCTAGACTCCGGCGTCTCCCGCCACATCCTGCGCGACATGATCCGCATCCGCGCTGTGGAGGAGGCGATCGCAGACCGCTACGGCGAACAGAAGATGCGCTGCCCGACCCACCTGTCCATCGGCCAGGAGGGACCGGCCGCCGCGGTGGGCGCCGTTCTGGGGCCCGAAGACCTGGCCGTCAGCGGCCACAGGGCGCATGCGCACTACCTGGCCAAGGGCGGGGACCTTCCCGCCATGATCGCCGAGATTTACGGCAAGGCCACAGGTTGCTCCCGGGGCAATGGCGGCTCCATGCACCTCGTCGATGAAGCGGTGGGGTTCATGGGTTCAACCGCCATCGTCGGGGGCACGGTCCCGGTTGGCGTCGGCCTCGCCCTCTCCCTCGCCGTGCGCCGAAAGCCGGGCCTGGTCTGCATCTTCATCGGAGACGCCGTCCTGGAGACCGGCGTCTTCTATGAGTCCGCCGGGTTCGCCGCCGTCCGCAAGCTGCCCGTCCTCTTCGTCTGCGAGAACAACCTCTACTCGGTTTATTCCCCCCTCGAGGTGCGCCAACCAGCCGGCCGGGCGTTGTCCGATGTCGCCGCCGCCGTGGGACTTCAGGCGTCTTCAGGGGATGGGAACGATCCCCGGGCCGCCTACGGCCTCCTGAAGTCAGCCGCTGACCGGGCGCGGTCGGGTGACGGACCGCAGTTCGTGGAACTGGCGACCTATCGTTGGCGGGAGCACTGCGGACCCCTGTTCGACAACGACCTCGGCTACCGAAGCGAGGCGGAGTACCTGGTCTGGAAGGCCCGCGATCCCATTCCGCGCCTGATGCAGGAACTCCGCGAAGAGGGAGCCTTGGATCCGGCCTGGCTGGAGGCTGCCGAGGCGGAGATCCGAGCAGAAATCGAGGCGGCTTTCGCCTTCGCCGAGGCCTCACCCTTCCCGGATCCGGTCTTGGCCTCCACCGACATCTATTCGCGGGAGATCGCGCCATTCCCCTGATGACCTACGCCGAGGCGGTGCGCGACGCCCTCGCGGTGGCCCTGGAACAGGATCCCGCCGTGATTGTCTACGGCCTCGGCGCACCCGATCCCAAGGGGGTCTTTGGCACGACCCTGGGCCTTCAGGAACAGTTCGGCGCGGACCGGGTGTTCGACATGCCGACGGCGGAGAACGCCATGACCGGCGTCGGAATCGGCGCGGCCCTGGGAGGCCTTCGGCCTGTCCTCACCCACCAGCGTCTCGATTTCGCGCTCCTGTCCCTCGACCAGATTATCAACAATGCGGCCAAGTGGCGTTTCATGTTCGGCGGCCGACGTGGAGTTCCTCTGACGATCCGGATGATCCTGGGCCGGGGCTGGGGGCAGGGACCCACGCATTCCCAGAACCTCCAGGCCATATTCGCCCACATACCGGGCCTTTGTGTCGTCAGCCCCGCCACTCCAGCAGATGCCAAGGGCCTGCTGCTGAGCGCCATCTTCGGGCAGGATCCTGTCATCTTCCTCGAGCACCGGTGGCTGCACGGCGCCCGCGGGGAGACGCCGGCTGGCGACCATCGGGTTCCCATCGGCAGGGCCCATCGGCTGCGGCAGGGCGGGGACGTGACTGTCGTCGCCAGTTCGATCCTGAGCCTTGAGGCCCTGCAGGCGGTCGACCACGTCGCCTTGCAGGGTGTCGCCTGCGACCTGATCGACCTCCGCTCGATCCGTCCACTGGACTGGGACGCGATAGAGTCGTCCGTTCGCAAGACCGGCCGGCTCCTGGTCCTGGATCCGGGCCATGAGACCGGCGGCGTCGCGGGGGAAATCGTCGCCCGTATCACCACCCGCTGCTGGGGGCATCTCCGCGCGCCGCCGAGTCGTCTTGCCATGCCGGACGCGCCCGAGTCGACGAGTCCGGCCCTGACCCTGGGCTATCACGTGCGAGCTGAGCACATTGCAGAGGCGATTGGCGACCTGGTGGGCGCCCCCCTCGAAGTCAGCTCGCTTTCCGCGCGGCCCCATCCTCACGATGTCCCGGGCAACGATTTCCAGGGGCCGTTCTGATCTGAGGAAACCGGTGTGCTAACCTGCCAGCCTGCGCCGTCGCGTCAGGTGGCTCAGGCATGGGGTGCATGGTAAATCTTGGCGACTCGAAGGACGGCTGCGTCCGCCTTCAAGGGCGTCTGGACGGATCAGGTCCATTTGACTTTCGTAAGGGAAGCGGGGGAAGCAATGGATCAGGAGCAGGAGTTCCTGCAAAGCCTCAGCGGCTTGAGGGACCAGTTACTTGATGTTCTCAAGGACTACTGGATCTTCTCGATTCCCTACTCCCTTGGCGAGGTCGCGATCGCTGGGGCGCTCGCCAAGTCCTTCAAGCAACAGTACGGAGGACCTCTCGCGTTCCTGGTTGACCCCGCGAAGATGGGGGTCGCCCAGCTTTTTGCAGACCAGGTGGACGTGGCTGTTCCTGTGCCGATGCACCTGCTCAGAAATCTCAATAGACGGGGTTTCCTTTCTCCGGAGACATTTCGCCGGGGAAGTGTCCAGGACGCCTACGAGATTCATGGCGCCAAGCTCAACTTCGTGTCGCTCGTCACGCTTCGCAATCAGCATCCAGACCGCGGTCTGCCGGTGACGGATGTCTTCAGGTTTGCCATGCGGCTGCCTTGGGAGGCGCCCCTTCATCCGGGCCGCCCCGACAAGGAGGCATTGGAGCAGGCTGAAAGGATAGCCGCATCGGTCGGGATGGAGCCCGGCAATTCGGTCATTCTATTCCCAGGCAACAATACCAATCTGCCTGCTCCATCGGTATTCTGGAAACGGGTAGCGAAAGAGGCGGCGGCTGCCGGAAAAAGAGTCTTCGTCAATGTCAGCGGGGCGGCCCTCCTTCCCGATGACCTGGATGTCCCCGGTATTCCTGTTGAACTGAATGATATCCCCCAGGCGATCGCGCTCTGTGAGATTGCGGGGCGTATTGTCGCCGGGTCCAACGGGTTCCTCATGACCGCACTCCTTACGGAGACCCGCTTCGGACTGGACGTAATCCTCACAGACGCATTTGACCCGACGGCTTCCGGCCGACATTACCAGCCCATGCCGATACGAAGCGGATCGCTGTTTCTCCAGGCCCCGGAGATCAAGGAGGACATCGACCGCCCCTACCGGGAGTGGGAGGTCCCGAGCTCCGTCGATACGGAGTCGATCGCAGTCGAACTGGTCAGGGCCTGGTCCGCGGGAAACGGCTCGCCCTCGTGACGTGCGTATCCGTCCAGAACAGCGACGACGAATCCGGTCGGTCGCCGCCAGGGACACCCTTTCCCCCCCTCATCGGATACCCACAGGGATGAAGGCTGCAGTCCTCTTCGAGACGGGCAAGCCCCTCCGGATCCTCGAAGACGTCGAGGCGCCGCCGCCAGCTCGGGGACAGGTCTTCGTCGCCCTGTCCCACGCGGGCGTGTGCCACAGCCAGGTCATGGAGGTCCGTGGCGGCCGCGGGATCGACCCCTACCTGCCACACCTCCTGGGCCATGAGGGCGTAGGGACGGTCCTGGCGGTGGGAGAGGGGGTCACCCGGGTGGCGCCAGGCGACCGGGTGGTGCTGGGCTGGATCAAGGGGCAGGGCCTGGACGCCGATCCCATCCGCTACGTGTGGAGGGACACGAACCTTAACGCTGGCGCTGTCACCACCTTCAACACCCACGCCCTGGTCGCCGAGAACCGGTGCCAGCGCCTGCCGGAAGGCGTACCCGACGAGATCGGGGTGCTGTTGGGATGCGCCGCGCCCACGGGAGCCGGGATCGTCACCAACGAGTTGAAACCCGCACCTGGCGCCAGCGCCGCGGTCTTCGGCCTCGGCGGCATTGGCCTGACCGCACTCATGGCCCTGGTGGCTGCCGGCTGCGATCCGATCATCGCCGTGGACATCGCCCCTGCTAAGCTTCAGGCGGCCCTCGACTGCGGCGCCACCCACGTGATCGACGCCAGCCGGGAGGATCCGGTCACCGCGATCCGTTCCCTCACGTCGGGACGGGGAGTGGACTGCGCCGTGGAGGCGGCGGGACGGGTGCAGACCATCGAGCAAGCCTTCGAGAGCACCCGCAAGTTCGGCGGCCAGTGCGTCTTCGCTTCCCATCCGCCGGCGGGTCAGAAGATCTCCGTCGATCCGCATGATCTGATCTCAGGGAAGGGCCTGAAGGGCACCTGGGGCGGCGCTTCGGTCCCGGACCGCGACGTCGCCCTCTTCGCCCGCATGTACCTCGACGGAAAGCTTCCCCTCGAGCGCCTGCTGAGCAACCGATACGACCTGGAGGAAATCAACCAGGCCATCGACGACCTGGGCGCCGGTTCCGCCTTCCGGCCGCTGATCCGCCTCTGAACCGTTGGGTATAGACCTGCCAAAGGCCAGAGATCAGGCGGGAGTCGGAGTCTCGCTGAAGGCGCTCCAGGGCCCCTCGATGGCGAAGGTCCTACCGGGTGAATAGGCGTTCACAAACAGGATGCGGCCATCGGGCGAGAAGCAGGCTCCGGCTAGCTCGGTTCTCATCCGAAGGCGGGCGAGGGCGCAGACCTGGCCCGCGGAGGTGACGACCCTGAGGTGGTTGGTCTTAAGGCCAAAGCGATCCTCGCAGACCACGAGGTGCCCCCAGGGGGCTATGGTCAAGTTGTCTGCATAGTCCATCACCCGCGGATCCCGGGATTCCAGGAAGAGGCATAGCTTGTCCGGTCCGGCCTTGGGCTGCGACGTCAAGCGGAAGATCTGTCCAAGCTGCCGATCTCCCCCCGAGGTGCAGGTGAAGAAGACATCGCATCCCCCCTCAGGCCTCGTCGCCAGATGAATGCCCTCACCTCGGGCGAACAGGACGCCTCCCGCAGCATGGCCCCGCAGGCGAAGGTCATCCTTGGGGCTCTCGACTTCGTCGAGGTCGATCCAGCGCACGGCGCGGACCTCGCCGACCGTCATGTCAGCC
>Ga0315902_10002237_pt1 | contig 30436 bp, 37 predicted proteins | sample LakEriMetagenome_9_FD_203523 | JGI IMG/M metagenome (GOLD analysis project Ga0315902, IMG submission 203523) | Freshwater fungal communities from buoy surface, Lake Erie, Ohio, United States - Buoy 12 MA117 | ecosystem: Environmental > Aquatic > Freshwater > Lake > Lake biofilm | place: USA...
CTAGATCCAAATGGAACTCTTTCAAAGAGTCAACAAGCTATTCTTGCCGATGTTGTGACCGCAGCTTCCGTGGCGGCATTTACAGGCGGAAATGTTAATGCGGCCATTCAAAAAGAACTATTCAACGCAGGTTCCAAAGCTCTTGGCGATGCGGCAACGGCTAAAGTTAAAGAATTAACAACCAAGACCCAACAAACATCTGAACGGATGGCTTCGGTTGCAACGCAGGTTTCAGAAAATGAATCCAAACAAAATGAAGTAATTAATCAGTACAACATAGTCAGGGATCAATTAAGCGTAAGACTAGAAAAACAAAATGAATTAAAAAAGGTAATGGAGAGCAATAGCGAAACAGCAAATTTTTATGTCAAAGAATATAACTCTGGAAATCTTCAAAAAGATGTTGTTGAAAGTTGGATAGCAACAGCTAATCGGTCAATTGAAGAATACAACTCTTATGTCACTTCACTTAATAGCGACTATGAAAATGTATTTAAACCTGACTTGGATAAGTACGAATCTGAACTTAACGCTTTAAAAATACCTCATGATCAATTAGTTGCTGACTTTCAAAAAGAACAGGCAAGCATAAAAGAATTAGCATTAGAACTAGGCAAAGAAGTTGAAGTCTTAGAAAACGGCGTTAAAAAGTCGTTTGTTGGGGTTATGGATACAAACTTCAATCCTGATGAATACCGCAAGATTAATGGATTGGATGCAAGTGTTGATCCCTACAATCATTGGCTTTCAACTGGTCAGTACGAAAAACTTCCAACAAATTACAAGGCGGCAGAATCTTCCGTAGTGGAGCAACAAGCCCGCTTATTGTCTGAGGCATTAGAGGCTCGAGACTTAAAACTTACAAACCTCACAAAAGAAGATCGGGAACGCTTTTACGAAACCATTGAAAACCAGTTTGGTAGCGATTTCAATGCGTTAAAGAACGCCACCATTGCTGACTTCGATGTTGATGATATTTTGCAGACCTCCTCATCCTCAACAGTCAATGAGGATTTGGTCAAAGATACCTACAACGCCGACAACCGGCCATCCTCAACGACTTACACGCCGCCAGAAGGATATAAGTTAGCCACCTCAGAAGAGATTTTTGGCAACCAAGCCGTTCTAATGCCAACTTCTAACGGGGCATATGCATGGCTATCCAACGCCTCCGCAGATCAAAAAACCGATGGATACTTTTGGGACCCTGTGACCGGAGACAAAAAACTCCGGATTACGATTGAGGGTGTAGGTGACACCCGTGGGGTTGGAAACACGCTTGATGAGATGCGCGACCAAGACCCTATGGGTTGGTTTGAGATGTACCAAGACTTTGCCTCTGATGACAAGAAGAAAATTGACTTGGGAGACACGGTCTATAACTACATCAAGGAAGCCTACGATAACTTCCAAAATAAACTGACTCCGGCAGAAAAAGAGGCTCTTGCAAGGTTTACTGCATCCGCAAGGCCAAATAGCACCACCCTTGATTTAATGTCAGGAATTGTCAATGGTATCAAAGGCATTACCGATGCCTTCGGTGCAGACAACTCAGTATCAAAGGCTTTGGGAACCGCCCGTGGTTACATCCAATCGCTCTATAGTGCTGAGGCGTTAAATGACAAAGCCTTACAAGCCAAAATTCTTAATGATGCAAAAGACAAAGGTGTTTTGGATCAAGTAATTGCCGGTGTTGAAGCGTTAGTTGCCTATCCAGGTGTAATCGTAGAGGCGGCGGGAACTATCGTTCCAAATGTGGCCGCAGCCATGGCTACATCGGTTTTAGGCGCTCCTATGGTCGTAGCTCGCATCGCTCAGTACGGGACAGGAGCGGTGTCTGGAGCGGGAATTATCAAGGGCACTATTTACGATGAAACCAAGAAAGCGTTAATTGCCTCGGGCGTTGATCCCGGTACGGCAGAAATTAAGGCTCAGCAGGCTCAGGCTTATAACGGCAAAAATCTTGATTCCATCATTGCCGGCGCAATATTGGGAACCGCGGCCGCTATGGGACCAGCGGAAAAAATCCTTACAAAAGAAATAGCATCAAATATTGCTGAGGGTGTTGCCGCCAAGAATGTTGCGGGGCAGTTTGTTGTAGGCGGATTGAAAGAAGGCATTCCTGAGGCAGCTCAGGGCGGCCAAGAAAAGTTAGCGGAAAACATCGCTCTTCAGCGTGAAGGTTTTGCAGTCCCGACATGGCGCGGTGTTGTTGCATCCGGTACTTTAGAGGGGGTAGCGGGTGGCCCTATCGGAGGTGCCGCAGATGTTGCCTCAAATCTACAGAAATATGATGCCGCCTACACTACAAGACAAGAACTTGAGCAACAGGCTGCCACAGAGGGGTATACCCTCAAGCCTGAGGACTACGCAAGATTTACGGGTGCAAAAGACGAACAACCTACTTTAGAGTCCTTCCAAACTTACTCAGACCCGCTTGCAACACTAGAGTCAGAAGCCCGTGCGTTCTTGGCTGAGCAAGGATATACCGCCCCGACAGATGCTGATGTTCAAAAGATTGTTGGCCAAATCATTGAAACCCAGGCTAAAGAACAGGCCATATCAATTGCCGATCCAAATGTATTTGATGTGGCAGAGATTAAGGCCGCGGCGGCGGCAGAGGGTTACACCCTTACCGATCAGCAGGCGTTGGCGTTGGCTCGCCAAGCTAATGAGGCAGAAGCAACCGCCGCCTATCGGGCGCAGATTGATCCATTGGCTACCCTCCAATCAGAGGCGCAAGAGTTCTTTAATACCTATGGGTATACGCCCCAGCCAAACGAATTGGCGCAATTTGTTCTGTCCAAACCTGAGGCAGAGGTCAAGACCTCAATCGGGGAGTATGTTGATCCACGGCAAGTAACCCAAGCGGAAGTTGAGGCGTTTTATAAGGAGTTTGGTTATGTCCCGAACTCTCAAGAAATTGCTGAATATGTTCGCCAAGGCAAAGACATCCAACAGCAACAGGTCAAGTCACAACTTGAATCCTATGTCGATCCACTTCTAACGACCACAGAAGAGGTTGTTGCAAAGTACAGAACTTTAGGTCTAGACCAACCAACGCCCGAAGATGTGGCTGAGTTTGTTGGCCAAAGACCGGAAGAAGCAACTTTAGAAGATGTTGCTAAAAACATAGATAAGGCTCGATATAACGCCTTACAACAAAGCATCGCCCTACAAAAGACTCAGGGTGAGAGACAGGCCGCCCAACAAGCCGCCATGCTTCCTTTGATCGGCCAAGCCCCTCAAGTCACCCCTGCCGATGACTCCGCAAAGTTTAAAAAGCCCTTTATCACAAGCACCACTAAGCAAGAGGAGTTCAAGGGGCCACTACAAGAGTTCATGGCCGAGGTTCAGTCCTCAGACTATGGTGACCAACCGTTTACGCAGACTCAGTCGCAGACAACCCCCGAAATACGGGAAAATACCCAACAAGGAGATCCTTTCATGCCGAATTACTTTACCTATGGGCAATCTACTGACATAGATCAGTTGTTTAGCCCATTCGGAACGGCGGGCACATCGTTCTACGGCTTGGAGCCGATGATCGCAAAAAGAGGTGGGTTGGCCACACCTCTGATGGCCGGTGGCGGCCAAACCCGTTACGGCAGATATGCCGGCGGGGGCTTGCCTATGGTGGCGCACTCCGGTAAGGCGAGGGTAGACTTTCGGCAGGGTGATGCGGTGACCGGCCCTGGGGATGGCCAATCTGATGACATTCCAGCGATGTTGGCTGATGGGGAGTTTGTGATCCCCGCCGATGTGGTGGCCGCTTTAGGTAACGGCTCAACCAAAGCTGGCTCCGATAAGTTGTACGACATGATGCATTCGATCAGGGCATACCACCGGTCGGCAAAGCCAAAGGACTTACCCCCGGAGGCTAAGGCAAACCCGCTAGATTATTTGAAGGGCAAAAAGTCTGCTCAGAAGGCTAGGAGATAGAAATGGCAATCACCCAAGGCGATCCGTTACCAAATGTTACCCAAACGACCACCCGTGCGGAGGTCGCCCCGGATTACTACACCCAATACCTCCAAGACCTCTCCCAAGCGGGTCAGACCGCCATGGCAAGACCTGTTGGCCAAGGTGTCGCCCCGATGGATGCCCTTCAGACTCAGGGCTACGGGATGGTTCCAGGAGCGGCAACCTCTTATCAGCCAGGGCTGACCGCCGCCGGACAAACCGCAGCAACCGCTGCCGCGGGGTTTGACCCCAACCGGATACAAGCCCTCATGGACCCCTACCAAAGGCAGGTGGTCGATGAGATGGCAAGGCTCCAGCAACAGAACATACAAAGGTCGGTTCTACCTTCCCTAAAGGGAGCCTTTGTGGGGTCTGGAAACCTTGGCAGCCAGCGATATGCCGCTGCGACAGGCCAAACCTTGGGCGATATGCAACGCAATTTGATGGGCCAACAGTACGGGGCGCTCTCATCTGGCTACCAAAACGCCATGAAGGCGGCCATGGAAGAGCTTCAACTACAAAACCAAGCCGCTCAAACACAGGCTCAAATTGCTGGAAAAGAACAGGAATTAGGTCTGACCGGAGCTGGAGCGTTGACTAAGGCCGGGGCTGAGAAGCAAGCCTATGAGCAGAGCCTGCTCGATTACCCCCTGAAAACCGCTACAACCGCCGCTGGTCTAATGCGTGGCTATCAAATGCCAACCACCCAAACTGAGACTTTTGTGGGGCCAAAGGCTGGCCTGTATAAAACCTCAGACTTGGCAAACATCCTTGGAGTTCTATCAACCCTTGGGGCTATCCGGCCAGGTGGCGTGACTTACGATGCCCAAGGCAAGCCAATAGCAAGCGATAGCCTCCTCAAGGGCGTTTCGGATTTATTTTCAAAAGGTGCCGACGCAATTGGATCAACAGATTTTTATAAAAAGCTTTTTGGCACGGGTTCTGATTCTTACGGCAAGTCGGGTGACCCAGATGAGGATATTGGGCCATATTACGGGCCATCAACGACCAGCGTCCCAACTTCTCAGGAAGAGCCGCCTGGTAAACGCGGTGGATTATTCCATGTAAGTAAGGGCTAATCATGGCAAAAGCACCTACAGTTGGATTTTTACCGGGGAACGACCCGGAAGCCTTTATGGCAAATCAAGAGTATCAGGCGGCTCTTAATCGGATGGAGCAGGCTCTAAACGCACGCCAAAACAGGTTTTTTGATCCTTCCATGTTGGCCTTGGCTCAAGGCTTTTTGGCTCCCACTCAAACCGGCGGGTTTGGAGAGTCCTTGGGGTTTGCCGCTAAAAATATCCGCGAGGCTCAAGTTGCAGAGGAAAAAGAAGAGCGGGATATTGCTGAGGCAAGGCTTGGTCTTGCCGGTCGAGGTATTGAAATTGAGCGTTTAAGGCAGCGGGATCGAGAGTTTGCAAAGTTGATGGGGCCAGAAACCTCCGGCGCTCCGGCAACTGGGCCATTGAGTAGGCAACAACCCGCGGGGCCACTCTCTGTTGCTCCGAAGGGTTTTGAGGGAGTCCAAGGAATCCCTGTAGCTCCGCCTAACCCCAACTTTATGACCGGACGCCAATACCTTGGTATGGCTCGTCTTGATCCAAGTATTGCGCCAACGACCGCAATTAAGGATGCCACCAAACTAGAGCAGGATCGGTACCAAGTTAAAGAGGGCGGGGTTCAAGACCTGTCCTCTGGTATGTTTTATCCGTTCCCGAAAGGCGAATTGGTTGAGCGCCAAATCTTTGGCTACGATGGTGTTTATAAGGTCGATGCTAGGACTGCCGCCCTTCTTGATATGTATGCGGCCAACGGCGATTCAAGATATTACGAAGTTGCGAAGAGAGCCGTGGAAGGGCCAAAGGCTCCTCCGAAACCGGGAGAGACAGCGCCTGAAAGCAAAGCTCCAGGAAAGATTTCAAGTGTTGCTGAAACCGAAGCTGAAAAGGCCGGAGCAACAGAAAGAGCTCAGCAAAGAACCAAGGCTCAGGAAGCCGATAGGGCAGAAACAATCAAGGCTGGGTCAGATGCTCCATCACGCCTTGGAGTCTATCGCCAGCTTGATCAGATTGCCGCTAGTCCAAATGCGGCATTAATCTTCGGTGTCTTTGAGCGCCCAGGCGTATTTGAGAATTTTATGAAATTGATTGAGGGTGGCGTTGGAACGCCCGGATTCTCAATTACCTTGCCTGCAATCCGCGATGTTCTGACTAATGCCGGCTTGGATCAAAACATGATTAACCAAGCGCAGTATGGCCTGTCCTTGATGGCTCAGGTTCAGTTGCAGATGAGCCGGCTACAACAGGGTCAAGGCGCGGTATCTGACTTTGAGCGGTCATTATTTGCATCTGCGGCAATTGCCCGAACCGACAATCCGGATACCATCCGGGCAAAACTTGACCTCCTTCGTGCCCGCGCTGAGTTTGACCGCGAGGTGGCTAAGGCTGTCCGGACTTACAAGGGCAGCATCGATGACTTCAAGTCAGGCGATGATTACGCCAACATGGTTCAGAGGTACGAAGAAAAATTGGGCGGAATTATCCAAAATCGATTGGGTGGAACCCCTCCTGAACGGCCATCAGCACCAAAGGGTCGTGATAACAAGGGTGCCGCCGGCCGCCTGCCAATTTAGGGGTAGATTATGAATCTGAGCTTTTACGAAAACCTCAACGAATCTCAAAAATCCTACGCCCAACGGATTGCCGCTAAGGCTAAGCAGATGGGGGTGTCTCCAGAACTTGCCGTGTCCGTGGCCTTCAAGGAAAGCGGTCTCAACCCTAAGGTTCAGGCAGGCGGAGCTGGCGAGATTGGGATCATGCAGATCAAGCCCGATACCGCCAAAGAGGTTGGGTTCTCAGCGGAAGACATCCGTGACCCCGAAAAGAACATTGAGGCAGGGATAAAGTATCTGAAGAAGTCCTTGGATATGAGCGAGGGCGATGCTCGATTGGCCGCCGCTGGATATAACGCAGGGATCAACCACCCGTTTTTTACATCCAAAGGAACAACCCTCCCTGACATAACAGTCAATTATTTAAAAGATTTGAAGGGCTACGGGGCATTCCCGACAGCAACCGCTGCGCCCGCACAGCCTGAAAAACCTGTGAGCTCAGAATTTGAGCCTACTCAAAGCCAAGATTCTGTTGAATTTCAAAAGCAAATTGATGCGGTTCGGGAGAAGTCTGCCCGCGGTCGGGGTGAGCTTGCCGGAGCCGGTGCGGGTACTGCCTTAACTGCTCTTCGTGCTGCTCCAGCGGTAGCCGGTAGAGCGGCGAGGCTCTTAGGCCAAGCGGCTGAGGAAGGCCGTTTATCCGCAAGTCCTCCTCTTGGTGGGTCGATGGCACCAAACCTAGCTTCAGAGGCTACCCAAGCCAATCGAATCCTTCAGGGCACAACCGATGTTGATTCTGGGGCGACCGGAAGAGCTCGCATGGCGGGATTTAATGTTGAGACCGCCCAACAGGCTGCGCGAGCCAAAGAAGCCGCTCAAAACATCGGAGCCTTACAAAGGTCAGGAGTGGTTCCTCAGAGTGCATCCCAAGTATTTGCTCAATCACCTGGGATGACTGCAACCCCATCTGGGGTGCTATACCCAAGAAGTGCTCCCGCGACCAAGCCCGTTCCCCCACCTCCCCGTAGTGGCCTTGATGAGGTTACAAAATTATTCAGGGATATGATTGAACCAGGCTCAAGGATGAGAACCATAGGCGGCACGGTTATGAAGTACGGTGCGCCACCCTTGGCGTTTGCCCAAGCTGGAAGTGAGTTGGGTTCAATGGCAAGCGAGGCCGGAAAAGAAAAGCCAGACTACATGAAGATGGGTCTGTCCGGTCTTGGGGCAACCGGTGCGGTTATGTCAGCCTTCCCCCCAACCGCTCCCGTAGGGATTCCGTTGGCCATCACCGCGCCACTAATTCAGTACATGAGAGAAAATCAGAGCAAGGCTCCGCTAGGTCAGACTAGCGAAACGATTGCTCCGTAAAAGTGTCTTGCTTCTTCCCTCGTGGAAGCTTCAGCCCCCTCTCCACTCCTCGGGAGGGGGCTTTTTTTATTTAATACCGTGAAACTCCTCAACCTTACGGATCAAGGTTTTTAGCCGGTCAAGCAACGCATCCCCGTTTTCGGTGAGATTTATATTAATCATGAAGTCGATTGCCTCATCCTCAGTCATTGGAGTTTTTTGAGACAAGGCAAAAGCGGCAATCTTTTGGCCAAACTCAAGCACATCGACCTCATCGGCGTAATACCCATCCTTGTCGGTATGGTTGCAATGAAAAAATACCTGTTTGATGTCTTCGGGTCTAAGCATTTTCTTTCTTCCATGTCTCCCAATTAATGATTGCCTGTCGGGCGATAGACTTTTGTGGCAATGCAATATAGTTGTTTAAGTGGCTTTTAAGAAAGTTATCGATGACATCATGCTGACTTAAAAATATCTCATGCTTTTTTGCCTCCTCCTCAGAGGTAAAAACTTTGCCATCGGTAGTCTGAAATGCTTGTATTGTTTTCATCGGTGCCCATTCTTTAATTGCCAAAACTCAAGGAGTTTAGAAAACATCTGCCAACCCCTTGTTATTTCCAAGGGTTCCCATTCCTTAATTACTACAAGTCCGGGAACGCTGCGGGATATAAAAACATTAGCACATCGAGCGGCGGGCATATGAAGCCCAATCCGGTAGGCGGCCAACTGCATGACGTGCTCATCGTAGCCCTCCACCTTGCTTGGGTCATCAAACTCCTTGGTCTTAATATCTAAAACAAGCCCGACCGATGGGTCATCCGTGCTTCGGGCATACATATCGCACTTGCCCCCGTACCCAAGCTCATGGGCAAAAGAGTCCTCACACACCCACTTTTGGTCGCCAAAGGTTTTGTGGATCTCCGCATGGCACCCGGAAACATATTCGGAGTAAGACTTTACCGGCTTGTTTTCGTAGTGTTGTTGGATGGCCGCATGGATCTTGGTACCCTCATCGGCGGCAGACCTTCCTTGCTCCTTTGAGTCTTCCATGATCCGTTCAAGGTAGTCATCCTCAGCCTCATCATCCCGCCTTGGCAAGGTCAGCGAGGCAAACAAGACCTGTTGCATCTTCCACCGCTCAAGGCCTGGTTTGGCCATGACATTCATGATGGAGGTCACCGATGGGACAAGATCTAACTCCCGTGCATCCCTAAGGGTGGTCTTGCGTTCCTTTTTGTTCTTGCCAATAACGGTGTAAAGAGGGTTACCCGTGCGGGTGTACCAATGGCCTGACTCAGCGGTATATGAGGATATCTTCATGCCAACCCCGCCTGATGAACCGCTCGCTTGGCCAACCGGTAGGCGCGGCGCAGACCCCTAGACACCACGGTTTTATTGTTCTTGGCCATTGGCTGATATTCGCGTGGCTGAGTGGGATGGAACCCCACCGCCTTACGAACCCTCTTGCTCTTTTTTTCGTTCATTTTCAATCCTCGCAAAATGTCGTTGTAGGTTGTGTTTTACGATAAAAGATCCAAAGTCAATCAAGCCATCCCCGCGATAACCAAGGCCGTTTAGGAACATTTGCAAGATTAATGAAACTTCCTTTCCGGTTATGTCATCTGTTGGATTGAACACAATTGCCTCTTCGCCCATCTGAACCCGAATGTCGCCAACGGGTATTGATGTGTTTTTGGTTTCTTCAGTCATATCGTTTCCTTAATATAGGGGAGCACAAGTAACATCGACCACGATTGGCGTGGATTGATTGTTGATTTTTTTCTTGCTATAGATCATGACCGCCCGAAGGCCGGTAACCTGACAGTCCTTGATTGCGTTGATAACCTCTACCCGATCCATCGGCTGAACCGTTTGGTCAAGAACCAACATTTGGTTACCGCTAGTGTTTTCAAGAGCTTTCTTGTCCGTTGTCGAACAACCCTGAATCCATCCGGCCATACAAACGGCTAACGCAATCAACATAGGTCTCCTCGTCTTTCCATAATTAAATTGATTCATTTTCTTTCCTTTATCAAAACATATCGGGCAAATTTCTTGCCATTCTTTTCTGCGGTGAGAGTCACAATTTGATGTCCCAAATCTTTTAGATCTTTAATTCTTGCCGCCAATCGAAGGCACCCAAACTTATTTAGTGCCTCAATTGGGGTGATTGGTGAACTCTTCATGTGCTCAAGGATGTCTTGCGATTGGCTCATGATTGACCTCAAAAAGGAATGTCATCATCAAGACCTTCGATTCCCTCTGACTTTGGTGCCGAAGACCTTTGGGAAGCAGACCCGCGAGACTCTTGCCACTCCGGAGAGGACTCAATCTTCTTTTTGAGGTTTTCTGAAAAGGAATCAAAAAGTTCCATGTCAGGATTCTCAATGTCAAAGATTTTGAGTTCGTTAACCCCGTTGGGAAGACCCGCCTTTTTCATGTTGGCGGGAACCGGATTGACCCCCGCAATGTTGGTATAGGTCTTACCGTTGGACTCCGTATGGGTGACATTCAGCATCGCCCACGCACCCAAGACATTTTTGAGTTCAAAGCCCCGCAACTCCTCAGCGGTAAAGTCACGCCCACGCCACATCTGAAGATCCTTACGGAGCGTAGATTTCTCTGCCAAGGTGAGGGTAAAACTCTTGGCAATCGACAACGGGCGGCCATCCTGAGTCAGGAGGGGGGTACCCTTGTCATCCTCGCTATGGATCTCAAACTGAATCATGACCTTGGGTAGGTACTTCTCCTTGCCCATGTACTCTGACTTCTGAGTCCCTTGGTCGATAATCCGATAGCACCTCGCAAGGTGCATTCCCGCCGGCACGGCAACAAAATCACCGGAATCTTTAGCCACTAGTCCCATAATTTTTCTCCTTTTTTAGTCCACATTCGTACCTGATAATTTCCCAATCTTCATCGGTTGCTTGGCCATCCTTGGCTCTCGCCAGGGCTTCCTCGCACCGCTGCATACGCTCTACCATCAACTGTTGAACCCATTCCATATCCATATAAACCTACCTTTCCGAAGTTGTACTACATCCCAAATTTACCAAATTTAAGTCCAACATACAACAAGTTTGTATTTTTTTTTGGTTAATGTATTATCCAATTAAATTACATGGAGGGCGAAATGACCTTGCAGGACTACTTTAAGGACAAAAAACGGGGGGCAAAAGATGCTTTATCCAAGGAGCTGGGCATCAGCCGAACCTGGATGAGCCAATTAATCCAAGGCCGACAGGTCTGCTCCCCCGAACTAGCCGTGGAGATCGAAAGACTCACGGTTGGGGCGGTAACCCGGAAGGATTTGCGCCCCGATTTATTCGGGGAGGTCGCATGATTTGGTACAAGTTTTACCTATCTGATTACATCACGGACACCCATCATTTAGATGATGCGGAGGATCTTGCCTATCGGCGTTTGATCGATATGTACTATTTGACTGAAAAACCAATCCCTCTTGAAACCAATTTGGTTTCCCGCAAGGTGCGGCTTGACCTTGAGATAGTTGAAACAGTACTCAATGAGTTCTTTGAGAGGACTGAAGATGGGTATCGACATACCCGTTGTGATCGTGAAATTGCTAAATATCAGCACCAAGTTAAGGTTTTGAAGCAGTCCGCACAGAAAGGCGGTAGGCCGAAGAAAACCAAATTGGAAACCAAATTGGAACCAAAAAGCGACATAAATCAGATATCAGATATCAGAATAAAGAATAAAAACACTATGTCGGCAAAGCCGACCCGCTTCGATGAGTTTTGGCAGACATGGCCATCAAGCAAGCGCAAGGTAGGCAAGTCCGCTTGTGAGGCGAAATGGAAAAAGCATGGCTTGGATTCCCTTGCCGATCAGATCATCTCCAATGTCCAAAACCTGAAGGCTTCCGACCAATGGCGGGATGGGTTTGAACCGGCACCGTTGACCTACATCAACCAAAGGCGTTGGGAAGATGGAACCACCGAAACTTTCACCCGGAGGGCAAAGTGATCGGCGAAGATGGGCTAATTCGCATGAGAACGGCGCGTAAGAGGCCGAAAGCGGTCTGGGTATGGGTAGGTATCAACCGATCCCCATGGGCGGCAAGGTGGGTCAATTATAGCGATTTGTGGGCGCACCCCGAAGTCTGCATTGAGCCGAAGGACAGAATCGACTCCCTTGACCTCCGTTTTTTGGTTGGATTGCAAGTCCACATCGATGGCGATGACACCACGGAGAGGGTGTTTGCGGCACATCTTGCCGCTTTGAAAGCCGGTGCCAAGGAGGTTTTTACCTTGCATAACGGCGAATTGATTTTCGATAAAGGGGAGGAATATGCAATTTCTTGATCCGGATGACATTGACTTTTCTGCCTACCTGAAGGCCACGGACTCAGCGCAGAAGGTTAAGGAAGCCGGGGTGTACCTCACGGAACTGATGGATGAGGTTCTGAACCCCAACAAAGACCCGATCATCCAATTGCCATGGGCGAAAACCCACCAAGACTTCTCCTTCAGGCCGGGGGAGGTGACCTTGTACGCGGGGTCAAACGGAGGTGGAAAGTCCCTGATTACCGGCCAAATTGCCTTGCATTTGATCAGGCAGCACCAAAAAGTGTGCATTGCATCATTTGAGATGAAGCCCAAACGGTCATTGGAGAGGATGCTTCGGCAGTTTTCGGGGGAGAACATTCATAAACCTCGATACATGGATAAAAACAAGTACATCGAAGAAATTGTTACTAGATTACGGACATTCAGTAACAAATGTTTATGGTTCTACGATCAGCAAGGCACGGTTTCAGCCGACCAAGTGGTAGCGGTGGCCAGATATTGCGCCATCAAACTTGGGGTAACCCACTTCTTTATCGACTCCTTAATGAAGTGCGTTCAGGGTGAGGATGACTACAACGGTCAAAAGTCCTTCATCGATGAGCTCTGCTCGCTTGCGCGGGATCAAAACATCCACATTCACCTGATCCATCACATCCGCAAGCTCAGCAACGAGGAGGCAACCCCGAATAAACACGACATCAAGGGCACCGGAGCCATTGCAGACCAAGTTGACAATGTGTTCATGGTTTGGAGAAACAAGAAAAAAGAGCATCAGTTGTCTGCCGGGAACTCTGTAGACCCACAAACCAACGATGCCATGCTGATGTGCGAGAAGCAGAGGAACGGCGAATCAGAGGATTGGTACTCGCTTTGGTTCCATAAAGATTCCCAACAGTTCGTAGACCAATGGGATGGCGCACCTATATCTTTCGATAACCAACCAAGGTTTTAACTCATGATTGAAATCACGCTTCCTTGGCCGCCATCAGTCAATACTTATTGGCGGATGTTTAAAAATCGAATGATCATCAGCGAGCCAGGCCGCAGATATCGAGTGGCGGTTGCTGAACAGGTTTTCTTGCAGACCCGCGGAAAGTCTACGGTCGGTAAGTTGAAGGTCACGATTGAGGCTTGGCGGCCGGATAACCGGAGGCGGGACTTAGACAATCTTTTAAAGGCGGTCTTAGATTCGATGGGCCATGCGGGGTTATACATCGATGATTCCCTTATTGTGGATTTAAGAATTTATTGGGCATCAGACATTGGCGGGATGTTGAAAATAAAAATTGAGGAACTTGAATGAAGCGATTACATGGTTGGGCAATAAAAATGAAAAACGGTGGCTTCGTTCAAAACCAAAACCGCGAGTATTGGGAGGCCGACAGAACGATAGTGTTCCGCACAAGGAAGCAAGCAGAGAGCTGGTTGGCGGGCAATGAGTTTTGGAACCCAAAAGCATCCGTTGCAAGGGTAACTTTAACTGTAAAGGAGTATGGAGAATGAGCCAAGAAGATAATCAAAACAGAGACCCGCATCGAGCGGTCGATTACATCATTGCAAATGCCAAAAAGTTTGCTAAGGCGAAAGCTGAACGAATTTATATTGAGGAGTACCGCAAGAGCCTCAAGTCGATCCTGATGAAGAGAAGCCTTGAGGAAAGCCTTGGGGCGCAAGAGCGTGAGGCTTATGCCCACGATGAGTATAAAGAATTGCTACAGGGGCTACGCGAGGCCGTAGAAATTGAAGAAAAACTTCGGTGGAACCTAATCGCTGCCCAAGCCCGCGTTGAGATTTGGAGAAGCGAGCAAGCCAACCTAAGGACTGAGGGAAGAGTCACTCTATGACACCTGAGATCGAAGAGGGCGACTGGGTTTTGGTCTGCGAAACCAACGAAAAAGGTCGCGTGACAGAGGTCTTCGATGAAGGAGAGCGGTTCTTGCTTCATATCCCGGCTAACGATAAGTGGCCATTTCCAAAAAGAATGCACGTCATGATTGAAAAGATTAGAAAAATAAGGCCACCGAAAGAAGAAAAGCCTGAGTTGTATTGGGAACAACCAAAACTTTTTTAAGGAGATGTAGATGAAAAAAACATTAATTGCAATCTTGTTGTTACCAAGTATGGCAAGCGCCGAATTTTTAACCGGTAACGATTTGTTATCAAGAATGAATAGCGAGGAAGTAGTCCAAAGGATGTTTGCATTGGGCTATGTGGCCGGGGTCAGCGATGCCCAACAACACGTCTTTAGTTGCCCGCCAGCCGGTGTAACCAATGGGCAAGTGAGGGATGTTGCCAGAAGTTATATTGAAGCCAACCCTGGCATACGCCATAAAAGCGCAGATATGTTAATTACCGATGCGCTCAAGCAAGTATGGCCCTGTGCGAATAGAAACAAAAGTAGGGGCGGAGTATAAAAACAATTGGAGAAGCATCATGGATCTTGATTACCACGAAATGGATATGCAACTTGCTTCAGCGAATAGTCGAATTAAGGAACTAGAGGCATTGTTGGATACAAAAAGAAAACAAATAATTGAGTGGCAGTCATTGGCTCAAAAACAAAGAAACAATGAAAGTTTGTGGAAACCACCCATGACTGCATTTGGCCATGAGATGCAATCCGCCCTTCGAGATCTTCATGCCACTCTTTTGGACAACAAATGAAATATTTATCGGTCTGTAGTGGCATCGAAGCGGCCACATCGGCGTGGCACCACATGGGTTGGGAGCCGGTTGCTTTCTCAGAGATTGATGCCTTCCCATCTGCGGTGCTCAAGCACCATTACCCAACAGTCCCTAACCTTGGGGATATGTCCAAATTTAAGGAGTGGAATCTTGGAACAATTGACCTTCTTGTCGGAGGAACCCCCTGTCAGTCCTTCTCTGTCGCCGGACTCAGAAAAGGATTGGATGACCCGCGTGGCAACCTCATGCTCACCTTTGGTGCCATTGCTCGCCACCTCTCTCCCCGTTGGCTGGTTTGGGAGAATGTCCCTGGGGTCTTGTCATCTAACGGAGGAAAAGATTTTGGTGCCTTCCTCGGAATGTTGGGAGAACTCGGGTATGGGTTTGCCTACAGAGTTCTTGACGCTCAGTACTTTGGAGTGGCACAAAGACGCCGCCGTGTGTTCGTTGTCGGATGTCTTGGAAACTGGCGAGATGCCGCAGCGGTTCTTTTTGAGCTCGCAAGCCTGTCGGGGAATCCTCCGCCGAGCAGAGAAGCGAGGAAAGTCACTCCCACCCTCTCTGCATCAGGCACTGGCGTCAGTCGTGTCGGGTTCAACTGCGAAGATGAATGGTTTATCCCACAAACCGCCGGAACCCTTGACCGGCAATGCGGAGGGGGAAAGTTAGATCATCAGTACGCCCAAAGTGGCCAACTTTTGCCAACTTGGTGGGATGGCGCTGAGAGCGCGGCAAGCCTGACAACTCGATGTCATGACCAATTTATGCCAGATAAAGGTAACTTTGCGGCCGTGGTTCAGCCGATTCCATTCAGGAAGTCTAAGCGAGCTCAAAGCGTAGATGATGATGAGTCTTGGGTGGATGGGGAGGTGGCTAATACCATCAATCTATTCGATCAGGGCGACACTAGAACCACCCACGCGGTAGTGCAGACAATCCCAATCCATGACAAGGCTACCCGACACCAAGGCGGGGGCGACACCCGGAACGGGGATGGAGCCGGCAACGGTTTGGGGGTAGGTAAACCAGGCGACCCGTGCCCAACCCTGACCGCGGGCGATAAACACGCCATCGCCTTCACCTCAGAACAAACACCAAAGGCGAGCTCTGACCTTGCCCACACCCTTACGAACACCACCTTTAAACACAATCAGATGGTCGCGTTTTCCTCAAATATGAGCGTTCCGGACTGTCAGATTGATGTCTCCCCAACGCTGAAGCTGGGGGGCCAAGGGGGCGGTAACCCGCCGGCGATAGCCTTTAATGGGGACCAGTCAGAGAAGACCCGCAGCATGGGAGAGTCCGTAGAACACACCCCTACCCTGAGGGCTGATGGGCCGTGCCATGTTGCCGCCCCATCGCTAACCGCCACCAATAATCCGAGCCGTAGCCCTCAGTCTTCAGAAGTTACCCAACAAGTCGGGGCGGTTTACCAGGCATCGATGGCCGTGAGGCGGCTCACCCCCCGCGAATGTGAGCGGCTCCAAGGCTTTCCGGATGACCATACCCTGATTCCTTGGCGGGGCAAGGAGGCTGCCCTATGCCCGGATGGCCCCAGGTACAAGGCTTTGGGCAACTCAATGGCGGTCCCGGTCATGCGGTGGATCGGGGAGCGGATAAGGATGGTCAATGAACTACCGAAATAAACCTCTCTTAGAGGTCGTGCGGGATGCCCCCTGCCAGCTTTGCGGGGCGCAGGATGGAACCGTGGTGGCCGCTCATAGCAATCAGCAAAGGGATGGTAAGGGCACCGGGATCAAGGCTCACGACTACCGGATAGCGGCTCTGTGCTACGGGTGCCATATGCAACTAGACCAAGGCTCCAAGATGAGCAAGGAGGATCGGGTGGACATCTGGGAAATGGCGCACCGCAAGACGGTGGGGTGGCTATTTGAAAATGACCGGCTAAAGGTAATACCCGACTAAAACCTAGGGGTTATTATAAAAAAGTGTTTACAGATAATTTAAGTATCGCTTACATTATCACTACGGTCAGCGTGACCGGTTAGGAAAGAAAAGGAAAGCAAAATGCACAATGACATCGTTACCACCAACATCGACCGCTTAGGTCTTCTGCTCGCTGAGATTGATCGCCTTACCAAAGAGGCAAATGGCATCAAAGATAATCTCAAAGATATTGCCACCCTCCCCAACGGTTCCAAAGAGTTTATTGGCAACCTCTTCCGTGCATTAGTTATTGAGTCGGATCGTAAGACAACCGACTACAAAAAACTCATTGATGATCTTGGTATTGCATCAGATGTAGTTGCAAAGTACACCAATACATCTGCCGTGTTTTCTGTAAAAACAACCGCACGATAAGGAGATAGTCATGACAATTACATTCGTTCACATCAAAGATGTCACACCACGCTCTACCCGTGTGTATTCGCAAGAAGAATTGCATTCAGCATTTGATCGCGTAAAAAATAAGGAGCATTGGAAGTTACCTATTCAATGCTCTATTGATTACAAAGATCAAGAGGATATTAATTTGATCACGGAGGCGGTAGTTCACTTCACGGGTTCGGTGCCTCAATTCGATGTATATCAATTAAAGAGTGGCAAGAAAAGAGTAAGGATTTTCGCGGTTGGTTATTACTACGCTATCGGAGCATAACAATGATTAAGAAAGGAGACATCGTAAAGATTAAACCTGAGTGGCAAGATCCGGGTGATGACAAATGCACCTTTATTGCCACGGAAGATCAGACTGAAGATAGCCCAAGAATTACGATCCGTGCAGAAATTGGTTGGGTTATTAATCCAACCTACCGTGTAGACATCGATATGTTAGATCTAAATAACTGAGGAGAATATTATGAAAGAGCAATTAGCAATCAAAGGTTTGAAAACTTGGACAACTTATGATGGTGGTGGTTATCAATTTAACCTCTACCGTAACAACAAAAAGGTTGCGTTTGTACATGAGGCCGGTGTCGGTGGTTGTTTGGACATCGATTGGTCGGATGCACAAGCCAAAGCAGATATCGAAGCATATGTAAAGACTCTTCCAAAGATTGAAATGAAGAATCTTCCGGAGGGTTGCGAACCCGTTGTGTTAGATGCTTCCGTAGATCTGTTTATGGAAGAGTTGGTAACGGCATATGAGTGGGAAAAGAAACTCAGTCGGTACCGCAAGCAGAATACGCTTTTCCGTTTGCTTAACGATCCGGACTATTCGTTCAGACCTTTAAAGACTTTAGATTTAACAAAGGCTAAGGAATTCTTGGATAAGAAGTATCCCAATCAATATACTTTTGTGTGAGGTGACATATGAGCACGGGATGGGTAGTTGAGAAATTTGAGAAAGAAAAGGACTCCGAAGAGGTGTTCTTTTCTTGGGAGAAAGGGGAGGTCTTAGAGAAGGCCGATGAGTTAAACGAAACCGCCCCTATCGGAACTTGGTACGGATGGAGGATGAATCGATGAGCAATGTAATCAAACTTAGGAAACCCGTGGATTTCCACCAAGCATCCAACCTGATGGCTAATGGCCATTTAGGGGGGTTTGCGGAGTCCCTTGCCCTCACATGGTTCAAGGCAGACTCAGTTAATCGGGAAAAGATCCAATCGACTTGGCCTGATCTATTTATCCGTGCATTTGAAATCTTTGAGGAGCGGGACAAATGATCCTTGCCTATTGTGACTACATATCCCACATCATCCAAAAGAACCTGAAGAGGATCGATCAGGATGCCATGATCGACTCTGTTGGCAAGGTTCAGTTTGACCTTGATCGGGATGGATCTTATCGATCTACTAGGAAAATCATCAATGTCGTGGATAAGCACGGCACGGCATACACGATTACAATAGAGGAGAAGCGTAGTGATCAAAAAATCTGAGTCAAGACCTAAATTTACAATTAGAGAACTTTTGTCAACGGCGAAGAATTATGGAGTCCAAATACCGAATACGCCGGAGGGTCTCAACAAGTTTTTATTATTCGGTGCGGCTCTTTGGGTTAGGGGTACAGTAGAGGGCTACCAAAACGCCATGGACATTTGGGAGCGATTAAAGAAAAAAAACAAAAGAGGAGAAGCGAGATGAGCATAAGATTTGAAACCGACCGGATGCCACATAAGATCATGCTTTTGGATCAGGCGGCCGGGGCGGGGATTGAGTTTGAACCCGGAAGTTTGGCCGAAATGCACTTCTTAGAGTTCTGCGACAAACTGTGGATGCACGGCCTCCAAACCGGTATCGATGCTATGTTGCCATCTAGTGTCAAGATCATGGAGGTGACCCCCACGGGGGTAGAGCAAGTCTAAAAGAGGGGTGAACCGGAGCACCTAAAGACTCCGGTACCAATACGCATGGGGGTACTTGCCTCCATACGCATGGGGCGGGAACAAAAGGATTCCGGCAATGTGGGGTTCGGTTGTTGTACACACCCGCCCCACCACCTTAGGGGGTGTCAAGTAGGCGACAGAGGATGTGGGATACCGGAGTTTTTCCTACTTTCCATCCGGTCTAGTCAAACCACCAAATCTGCCCCCGCCCGACTCAGTAGCGATAAATCAGGATACACCGTAGACTTTTAGCCTCCTCCATTCGATTGGACTAAGGGTCATGCCTGAAACTCGAACAAAATCTAAACAAAAAGAAACCAATTTGGAATCCAATTTGGTTTTGACCCAAGCGGAGCCTAGTGCTGCCAAGCCGAAACATCCGGGTGGTCGCCCGACAAAATACGATGAAGCCTTGGCCGCAGACCTTTGCACCCGAATAGCAAATGGAGAGGCTCTAAGACAGATATGCCAAGAAGAGGGTATGCCGGTACAGAGTACTGTCTACCTTTGGCTGTCCCGATTTCCAGAGTTTTCGGATATGTACACGAAGGCAAGGGAGGATCAGGCCGATACCCTTGCTGATGAGATTCATGCCATAGCGGATCAGATGCCTATGGAGAAGACAGACAAGGAGGGCAATACCTCTTTTGATTCTGCCTACATCAACTGGATGCGCCTGAGGATAGATGCCCGGAAGTGGACTGCATCGAAGCTCAAGCCCAGGAAATACGGCGACCGGATGGAGCTGGCCGGGGATAAGGACAACCCGTTGAAGGTAGAGGCTTCCATAGAGGCCAAGGGATTGTTTGACAGCTTGCTGCAAAACCTAGAGCTGAAAAAACAGGCGGCCCAATGACCGACCAAGAGATCGAGGATGCGATCCATGAGATCCACCCCGACATCAAGGTTGGGGGGTTTGAGCTCCTAGTTGGTAGGCTCATCGCCATGAGGCAGAGGGAGAAGTGCGCTGAGGTGGCAGAGATTCCCCATATGACACCCGTCGACATAGCCCGCGTGATCAGGAATGGATGAAGTTCTTGAGATCCTTAAAGACCCGGACACTCAGGCCAAATTCTCTCAACTCAAGCCTGAGGATCAGGTCGCCTGGGCTTGGAGGGCTAACTGGGTATCTAAGGCGCATAGGCACCAGGTTATCCCGGCTGGGGATTGGTGGACGATATGGCTTATGCTCGCCGGCCGCGGTGCCGGCAAGACCAGGACGGCTGCGGAGCAAGTGGGGTGGTGGGCATGGCAGGAGGAAGGCACTCGCTGGCTGGTGGGCGCACCAACCTCCTCCGATGTCAGAGCAACTTGTTTTGAAGGGGACTCAGGGCTTTTATCAGTTATACCCAGTTCACTTGTGGCAGATTACAACCGCGCCTTCCATGAGCTTAAATTGATTAACGGCTCCCTGATCAAAGGCATCCCAGCTTCGGAGCCAGAGCGGTTCCGGGGGCCACAGTTCCACGGGGCATGGCTGGATGAGTTGGCCGCTTGGGACTACCTCGATGAGGCCTGGGATCAGATCATGTTCGGGGTGCGACTAGGCAAGAAGACCCGGATTATCTGTACGACAACCCCAAAGCCTAAAGACCTGATCGTGGATCTAGTAGGGCGGGAGGGCAATGATGTGGTGCTGACTACCGCCTCAACCTATGACAATCTCGCCAATCTGGCTCCCTCCTTCCAAAAGCAGATCCTCCAATATGAGGGAACGAAGCTGGGAAGGCAGGAGATCTACGCTGAGATCATCGACCCGGAGGAGTCCGGGATCGTCAAGCGGGAGATGTTCAAGCTCTGGCCGGCTCAGAAAGCCTTTCCCAAATTTGAGTACATCGTTCAGTCCTATGACTGCGCCTATACGGAAAAGACCATCAACGACCCAACCGCCTGCATTACTTGGGGGGTGTTCAAGCCCGTGGATGGCCCGATGTCGGTCATGGTGATTGACTGCTGGCAAGACCGCCTGCAATACCCCGACCTGCGGCCAAAGGTCATTGAGGAGTACGACACCATCTTCGGTGAGGGCAGGGAAAAGAAGCGGGTTGACCTGATCTTGGTTGAGGACAAGTCGGCTGGCATTAGCCTGATCCAGGACTTGCAGCGGGCCCACCTGCCGGTCAGGGCATATAACCCAGGGAATGCGGACAAGGTTCAGCGCCTCAATATCGTGTCCAACATCATTGCTCGAGGGAGGGTGTGGATACCGGAGAGCACGGTCAAGGAAGGCTATGTCCGGGATTGGGCTGAGCCTTTTGTCTCACAGATATGCTCCTTCCCTGAGTCCACTCATGATGACTTTGTGGATGCCTGCACCCAGGCGCTGCGGTTCCTGCGGGATGCCGGCTGGCTTGAGATCGACCCGCCGCCTCAGGAAGACTATGACGAGGAAGACTACATCGACTCAGGCGCATGGAAGAAGAGGGAGAATCCATATGCATCCTGAGTGGCAAGCAATTGATGAAGGCGGGACAATCTCGCTTATCACTTTATCGGTGCATCAATGAAGCCTGATCTCAAACTCAAAGCCTGGTACGAAAGCCAAATGGCAGGCGGCGGTATTGCTAAGAAGACAGCCAAGGCTGCCACGAAGGCAAGCGAGAAGGCGGTCAGCGCGGCGCGGGACATGGCCAAGAAGTCTAAGTACAAGACTCTTGAGCCGCAGGTCAGAGAGCGCGAGGGTCAATACGGGGTTCAACGGCTAGAGCGAATCTTTGATGAAGTGCCAAATATCTATCGGCAATATGATGATGAGGCTTTGCTCAGCGCCCTTAGAGGGGATAACGCCCAAACCCTAATGATCATGCGGCCGGGAGACTTTGAGAATTTTGCCTCCCCGCTCAATGTGTCGGGTTCGGACATGAGCAAGGGAAACAAGTCCCTCGATGAATATGTCAGAGAGTTAGGGGTCATTGCCCGCGATAAGGGGTTTGAGGATGTGCCATTCCTTGAGCTAGGCAAACCAAAAGGCTCCGCATACCTAAACATCCCAGGCCATGAAGGTCGCCATCGTATGAGGGCGTTAGAAGAGTTAGGTGATGAATCAACCTTGGTTCGCACTCTGCCAAGAGGGTCTGTGCGCGAGGCTTTGCCACGCCGCTCCCGGCAGGAGTACTTGGAAGCCTTGTCGCGTGAGCATGGCAACCCCCTGCTTGTGAACCCAGAGGATATTACAAGCGACATCATTGACCTGCGCCGTGCCCTACCCGAGCAATTTGCTGAGGGCGGCGAAGTTGCCCCTGAGGTATGGGGTGGCGGTACGGGCATCCCTTATGCCAAAGGCGGCGCAATTGATAAGAACCTCAAAGATTGGTACGCCGCTTCCGGTGGTGCTGCCTCCTATACGCAGAGCCAACAAGCCCAGGCGAAAAGATCATCCGATATACAGTCGTTTAAGGAGGGCAAGATTGGAGCGGATGAGCTGGTCAAGTACTACCCAGGGATGAACGCTGCGATGGTTGAGGCTCAACTGAACCCTGAAGGCATGAAGGCCGGGGGCGAGGTTCGGATGCAGTCCGGGGGCGAGATCGATGCCATGCTTGAGGCGCTCTCCGGTGACCGGGAGTCGAGGACAGATCCGCGGGCTGAGGCGGCCGGCGTTATCGGCAAGAGCCTAGCCAAGGGCATGGTCTCCCCGTTTGTCGGCCTTTACGGAACCTTGAGCTCAGGGAAGTTCGGTAGTCAAGAGGGTATCCGGGCGGGGGAAGAGGCCGTGGAGCGTTTCATGGCTCCGGGCGACATATCCGCTGAGGCGATGCCCTATGTTCAGGATGTGGGCAAGTTCTTAGAAGAGATTGAGACTAAGTACAAGATCCCCCCGATCATGCCGGAGTTAGCCCAATTGGCTGGTGTCCGCGGGGTCAAGCCCCAGGTGCAAAGCATGATGAGCGGTGCCTTGGATAAGGTTAAGGAGCTGCCCCCGCTGCCGGTCGGGCTGTCGATGGAAGCCGTTGGCCCATCAATTGAACAGGTCATTACGCCCAAGGAAGTCAAGGCCAAGCCTGAGACAGTCAAGGCTCCGGCCAATCAGGTAGGTCTGTACTCCCCCGCGGAGAAGGCCATCCTCAATATGCAGAGAAAGCAGGGGTCTGGCGAGGCTTTCCTCTCTGAGCTAAAGAAGGCCGGGGTGTCCAATGATGAGCTGGAATACGCCGATCTTAATGATTTCCTACAAGGCAAGAAGTCGGTCACCCGAGATGAGATTCGGGACTACATCGACAACAAAAAGATAAAGTTTGCGGAGGTTGAGTACAGGCAGGGCGACTTCAATGATAATGACTTTGATTTCGGGGATGGAAGGGTTATTGAAAACGACAGTTATATCAGCGACCGTTCTGATGACTATGTCCTTGAGTTTGATGAGTATTTCCCAGGGTCAAGGGAAAAAATCCGTGAAGAAATCATGGATGAGTATTCTCCGGAAGATCTTGAAGACCCCAATATCCTAAGCCGGATTGATGAAGAGGTTGATGAGCGAATCAAGGAAAGAGCTTACAACCAAGCTGAGTCAGAGTATTACGAAAGCCCCGAATATGAGTGGAGAAACTCTGCTGGATATACCATCGTCGGTAGTGATGACATGGGGTATTACCTTAAAGATCCTGATGACATACCGGTAGGCCGTGGGGATTATCGCGACTTTGAGTCGGCTCAGGGGGCGGCTAGAGAAGATGCCATGCTCCAAGGACTCATGGGCGAGGGGGAAACCCGCTTTGCAGACTACCAATTAGACAACGGGCAAAACTACCGGGAGTTGTTACTTATTGTAAACCCCCGTTCTTATCCAGATCATGAGTTTACTGATGTTCAGGGGTCACATTGGAGCGAACCCAATGTCCTCCTCCATATGCGGGTTCAGGATCGAACCACGACCGATGGAAAGCCGATGCTCTATGTGGATGAGATGCAGTCTGATTGGCATCAGCGGGGCAATGAGGCCGGCTATTTTGATAAGGCAAATGTTGAGGCGAGGGAAAAGGTCGTTCAGGAAGAGCGAGCCGAAACAGAAAAATTTAGAAAGTTTCAAGAAGAATACGATGATTACAACGAAAAAATTAAGCAAGAACTCAAACAGAAGATAAAGGAAGAAACGGGCGCAGAACTGAGTTGGTATGAAATCACCGATAAAGTAAAAGATGACCCACAACTAAAAGTATTGAACCAAAGGTGGAAAGATCAGTTAGCAAAACTTGAGGGTGTTCGTAAAAAACTTTTAGAATTTGAAGAGCAGTTACCGGATGCCCCGTACAAAGACAATTGGCATGAGCTGGGCGTTAAGCGCATCCTTGCCTACGCCGCAAAGAATGGCTATGACCGCGTAGGGTTCTCAGCCTCCCCCGCTCAGATCAAGCGGTGGGGAACCCAAGAGATTGCTTGGCAGAAGATGGAAGGCGGGAATGAATGGAAGGTTGCTGCCACAGAGCAACGGGGCGGTATTGCAGGCCGGATCAATCTTGAGGCCGAGGCTCGAGCAAGAGGTCTGCTCAATGAGAATCGCAATGAAAAAGTCTCATCTGAGGAGGAACTGCGCCGGATCGTAGATGCAACTACCCGTGGGCTATCTGAGGATCAGAAAGACCGGATCGCCAAGAAGACTTGGGCGAAGATGCAAAAAGAGGATACAGGAGTGGTCGCCCCCCGCGAAGAGGGGATGAAGGCGTTCTACGACAACAAACTCAAGAGGTTCGCTGAGAAGTACGCCAAGAAGATGGGCGGGGAGTTCTATGAGGCAGAGACTAAAACCGGCCGCGGAGTATCGGTAGATAAAGGTTACGGAGACATAACCGAACCGGTCTATGTGATTGAGCTTACCCCCAAACTCAAGGATTCAGCAGTCAAGGGCCAGCCTTACAAGAAGGGCGGCCTAGTTACCCAGCCCAAGGGGTGGCAGTTAAAGCGCAGCCGACCCTGCAAAGACTTCAAGGAACAGAAGTTCGCCCGCGGTGGGGCGGTCAAGATGCAAGCCGGTGGTGACCCAAGGGATGAGATCCGCAAACAGATGGCCGCCGGGGTTCCCGTGTTCATGTCGCCCGGACCCGAAGGCGTGGTTGCACGCCAAATGATGGAAGACGAGAACCGCGCCCGAGAAGAAGAGGCGCAGGCCAAGTCTAAGCGGGTATCTGAACTGCCCTTTGCTGACAAGTTGAGGGGTGGGTATGAGACCGCTCGCACCATCCAATCAATCGTAGGCCAAGAGCTAGCCAAGCCCTTCGTTGGGCTTTTTGGCGGCGAGCAGAAGATCAAAGAACTTGAGGAGGGCACTCCCCTACCCCAATCGGAGGCCGGCATTGAGTACCTGACAAATGTCGGAGAGACTCTTGCCCCGGTCTCAAAAGCCATTGAGACATCCAAGATCCCTGATGTACCGTTCCTGCCTGAGTTGGGGCCAGTTACCTACATCCCAGGTATCGGCAGACAAGTTTCCGGGGCGGTAGCACGGGCGGGCAAGAAGATTGATTCGGCCTTCCCTGAGTCGCTAAGGAACCTTCCCGTGGGTGGATCTACCGTTCCCCCTGCCGGCGCACCATCAGCCGCCGAAGCCATATCAGGCAAGGTCAAGGTGCCTGCCGATGAGCTGGGCTTTTACTCAGCGACTGAGAAGGCGGCAGTCAATCTGCAGCGTAAGTCAGGCTCAGGGCAGTCTTTCCTAAACGACATCACTAAGCAACCAGGGGTTAAGAAGGATGAGTTAGAGGCTATCGGGCTTACGGAGTGGCTCAAGTCCAAGACTGCGGTCACCAAAGATGAGGTGGTGGACTACATCAACAACAACAAGATCCAAGTTCAAGAGGTTGTCCGAGCCCAAAACATGACTGAGGCCGAGATCAACAAGATGAATGAGCTTGAGACATTGATCTCAAAAGGCTTTTACGACATACCACAAGAAGACTTGGATTGGTTTGAGACAACCAAAAAGCGGTACTTAGATAACCCACCCCCTAAGTTTGACTCTCAAGACTTGAACCTTCCGGGCGGGAAGAACTATCGGGAACTCTTACTGACCTTGCCAACCAACATCAAACAGGGCTCTGAGATAACTGTGAATATCCCAAAGAATTGGGAAATCTTGCCTCAAAGTCAAGTTTTTGGTGGTACGACATTTGATGTGAACAAAGGATGGTATGTAGTTGATGGCCGCACCGATATTCGCGGAACCGGAAATACGATTGAGGAGGCAATTAAAGATGCCAAGATCGATCCATCGCTCCCGACCCAACCCGTAACATTGAAAAACGCATCGGGAGTAGATTACAAGTCACCTCATTGGGAAGAGCCAAATGTTCTAGCTCACATCCGAATGCAGGATAGGGACATCGATGGTAAGAAAACCTTAGTCATTGAGGAGGTGCAGTCGGATTGGCACCAAGCCGGTCGGGACAAGGGGTACGGCGCAAATAGGCCAATGCCCAAGCGGGATGCAGATGAGTTGATTGCTCTGCATAGCACCGAAATGACACCTTACCAAATTGAATGGCTGAAAAACTTCAGCAACCGATGGTCAGAAACAGATGAAAGCAATCTAGATTCCATCAATGCCCTGACCAAAGAATACGATGATTGGATTGGTAGCCAAAAGTTACTTGGCGTACCTGATGCTCCGTTCAAAGAAGATTGGTACCAGCTTGCTCTAAAGCGGGCTGTAAAGTACGCCTCAGACAATGACTACGATGCCGTGGCCATAGTCGGCGGAAAAGAACAGGCAAACCGCTATGCCCTAAGCCGGAAGGTAGATGCTATCGGCGTTGAGAAGGGTGATGGCAAGCGCACGGTAAGTATTCAAACCAAGGGCGGCGGCACTATTGTGCTTGGCGTAGATGATGATGGCATGGTCACAAGCTCCACCCAAAGACACTTTGATCGAGCGGTAGGCAAGCCAATTACCGATGTTGTTGGCAAAGCCGTAGGCAAGAAGGTTATGGAGATGGATAAGGGCGTTATCTCCGGCCAAGGCTTAGACATCGGCGGCGAGGGGATGAAGAAGTACTACGATGATGTCTACCCCAAGTTCTTGGAAAAGCAATATAAAAAGTACGGGGTCAAGCCGCAGCGTAAGGGCGTGGCCGTTCAACGATACGGTTATGACGATGTGACCTCTGAGCCAACCGGTGATGTAGATGGCTTTGGCGATGAAGTCATGTGGTATGAGGTGAGAGATCCCAACACCAATGAGAGATTGGGCGGGGGCTACTCTGAAGACAAAGCCTTGAAAGAGGCTAACAAGGCTGAGACCGGCATATGGGTTATGGATCTGCCCGCCAACTTAAAGTCAGATGTGAAGATTGGGCAGTCCTACAAAAAGGGTGGCCTAGTCAAAGATGAGAAGTTAAAGGCTTGGCATGAAGAGCGGATGGCCAAGGGCGGGATAGCCAAGATTGCCAAGGCCGCAGAGAAGGCTAGTAAGCGGATGAGCAAGGCTGAGGCCGAAGCCGCTGGCTATTGGCATGACATCTCAGAGACTAGATTAGCCAAGCCGATTGGGGAATACAAATCGAAGGTCGTTGATGATCCATCGGTTCAACTCCTCCCAAGGAAAATCATTACCCCTGAAGATATACAAAACGGCATAGCCATACCGTTTGCCGGAGACAGAGCCGCAGCGGGAAGGATCATTCAGGAAATCGAAGGTACCCCCATGAATGTGATCTTGGAGGGTGGCCCGGACTTTATGAGGCTCCATCCCGGCTCTGCATGGGCTTCCGGCCAAGGGGTGCTATCTATGCTTGCCAAGCGGATCAAAATGGCAAGGGAGTCCGGCCAGCCAATCTACGGGGTGTATACGGCCATGAGTCCCCTGTCGGTGGACTTCAACACCATGATGACCGAAGCGTTGCTCAATCAGATGGACATATCGGCCTTCAGCAAGAAAGACATTGAGGCGTTTAACGCCGCGGTCAAAGCGGTCAAGGGTCAAGGTGGCAAGCCCAAGGCTCCCAATTTCCCAGGGCTTGAAGACCCGGAGTTGCGCGACAAACTAATCACAGGACCTGGTGGCCAACGGGATGCGTTTGTAAAGGCTATGGCCAAGGCCGGATTCCAAAAGAGAGGGTTCCCAGATGTGGCGGCCACTCGATTGGCCGTGACCGATCCTGAGCTCTTGGATGTTGAGCGTGGCGCATCGGGCTACACCATCGCCCGCCTTGATCCTGAAGCCACTATCTTTGAAAAATCAGGCCATTCAACCTACCCGCTCGATTTGGGCGGGGATTACTTTGGAAGTTTTGAGAATCAATTGCCTGTTGAGCAAATGTACCCAACCCACTTTGAGGCTAAGCGCCTGATGGGTAAAACACCGGAGGGAGCGCATAAGTCATTGGAGTTGTTTGCCCCGCTCCAAGACTTAGATCAAAGCTGGTTAGATAGCGCCATGAAGTACCGAGAGATGCAGAAAAAACTAACAGGGCGTAAAAAGGGCGGTCTTGCCCACGCTATGAATTAAGGAAACCATAAGATGGCTGAAGAATTCCCAATAGATCCCGAATTTAATCGCTTCGTTGAAGGCATCCCTGACCCAACCATGGAAGAGCAGGGTGCGGAGACTGAGGTTGAGTTGCCCGAACTGACAGAGGCCGACATTGAGGAACTCCCTGATGGCTCAGCCGTGGTCAAGATGCCCACCAAAGGGCCAATGGAGAACGAAGACTTCTACCAAAACTTGGCCGAAGACGAGGACATCGACCTTTTTGACCTCAAAAGCATCGCCCTAAAGTACCAAACCCTTATCAGAAATGACAAGGAAAGCCGCAAAAAGCGCGATGAGCAGTACGAAGAGGGCATCCGGCGGACAGGAATGGGCAACGATGCCCCCGGCGGAGCGACCTTCAGCGGTGCCTCCAAGGTGGTTCACCCCATCATGGCTGAGGCTTGTATTGACTTTGCCGCTAGAGCCATCAAGGAAATGTTTCCGCCCGATGGTCCTACTAAAACCAAGATTTTGGGTGAGGTAAACGATGAAAAGATGGCCGTTTCAGAGCGCAAACGGGATTGGATGAACTGGCAGCTCACGGAGCAAATCGAAGAGTTCCGTGATGAAGAGGAGCAGATGCTCACCCAGCTTCCCTTGGGTGGCTCGCAGTACATGAAACTGTGGTACGACGAGCGCAAAAAGCGCCCGTGCGCTGAGTTCCTGCCTATCGACAATGTTTTGCTGCCGTTTGCTGCCGGGAACTTCTACACCGCCCAACGGGTTACGGAGATTCAGGACATAACGCAGTACGAATTCAAGCGCCGGATTAACGCCAACCTCTATCGAGACATCTCCATGGTACGGGCAACCGCCTACCCTGATGAGTCTGCCGCAGAAAAGGCCAACCTAAAGGTCGAAGGCAAAGAGCCAGATGAGAACGAAGACGGTGTCCGCAGGGTTTATCACATCTACACCTTCCTAGAGGTGCCTGAGGACAAGTATTCCAAGGGGGAGATGGCTCCCTACATCTTGATGATTGACGAATTGGACAACGAAGTCCTTGGCCTATACCGAAATTGGGAAGAGGGCGATGACTCCATGACCAAATTGGAATGGATTGTGGAGTTTAAGTTCATTCCTTGGCGTGGTGCCTATGCCGTAGGTCTTCCCCACCTCATTGGGGGCTTAGCCGCCGCGTTAACCGGCTCGCTTCGCGCCCTCCTAGACTCTGCCCACATCAACAACGCCGCCACACTCTTAAAGTTAAAGGGCGCAAAGGTGTCGGGTCAGAGCCAACAAGTGGAAATCACCCAAGTCTCTGAGATCGAAGCGGCTCCGGGGGTGGATGATGTCCGCAAACTGGCCATGCCGATGCCGTTTAACCCGCCAAGCCCCGTTTTGTACCAGCTTTTGGCCTGGTTAACCAACGCGGCTAAGGGCGTGGTTACGACCGCTGAGGAAAAGATTGCAGATGTGGGGCAAAACACCCCCGTTGGCACGACTCAGGCGCTAATTGAGCAGGGTGCGGCGGTATTTTCCTCAATCCATGCCCGTTTGCATGAGTCTCAGGGCAGAGTTCTTAGGATTTTGGGGCGGATTAACCGCTGGTACCTGGATGACATGAAAAAAGGTGATGTCGTTCAGGATCTGAATGTCACCCGCGATGATTTTGCCAAGACTACCGACATTGTCCCGGTCTCAGACCCGCATATCTTCTCTGAAACCCAACGGATGGCTCAAACCCAAGCGGTTATGGCCATCATGCAGCAAAACCCTGACCTCTTTAACCGCAAGGCCGTGATTTCCCGGTTCTTAAA